>OLQU01002303.1_pt1 | contig 10775 bp, 11 predicted proteins | sample 1672271 | NCBI WGS metagenome assembly OLQU01 (sample SAMEA3136666, study PRJEB25190) | human gut metagenome | biome: human gut; feature: human-associated habitat; material: faeces | place: Austria | collected 2013 | reverse complement strand
GTGGCTCTGGCCCGGATGGGCGGGCAAGTCAACGTAGGATACGCCCTTGGCGCAGGCCAGAAAGAAACTGCCGGGGAATCTGCCTCCGGAGCCCTCTGGCTCTGTGTCCTGATGGGCGTGATCTACGGACTTGGCTGCGCCCTTTTTGCCAGTCCACTGATCGGCTTCTTCCATCTGAACAGCCCTGTAGTCATCGCCGATGCCCGGATTTATCTGCAGATCACCTGCGGTCTGGTTCTCTTTTCCTTCCTGAACCAGACTTTTACCGGACTTTTTACTGCCATTGGCAACAGCCGGGCGGCCTTTTTATCCACCGCTTCCGGACTTCTGATCAATTTTGTCCTGGATCCGGTCCTGATCTTCGGCCTGGGTCCATTTCCCCGGATGGGCGTTATGGGCGCCGCCGTGGCCACTGTATTCGCCCAGGCTATTGTCACCGTTATGTTCCTTACATTCGCGCTGAGAGACTCTGTCCTTTTTCCTTATGTACACTGGAAATGGATTCCCAGACTGGAACCGATCCGCTCCATTATACGGATCGGACTTCCCACCTGCCTGCAGAATATGCTCTTTACCGGGATCTCCATGATCATTGCCCGCCTGGTGGCCGGATACGGGGACGGCGCCGTAGCGATACAAAAGGTGGGTTCTCAGATCGAGTCCATCTCCTGGATGACCGCCGACGGATTCTCTGCGGCCGTAAATTCTTTTATCGCCCAGAATCATGGCGCCGGAAACCAGCAGCGGATCCGGAAAGGATACCAAAGCGCCATGGACATCGTCCTTGTCTGGGGAGTCTTCTGTACCCTGCTTCTGATCTTTTGCCCGGCGCCCATCTTCCGGATCTTTATCACAGAGCCGGAACTATTGCCCATGGGAGTGGATTACCTGGTCATCCTGGGCTTTTCTCAGCTCTTCATGAGCGTGGAGCTGACCACAGCCGGCGCCTTCTCCGGGTTTGGCCGGACACTGCCGCCCTCGGTCACAAGTATTGTATTTACCGCCCTGCGGATCCCCATGGCCCTTGTCCTTACCAAAACCGCCCTGGGGCTCAACGGGATCTGGTGGAGCATCACCATTTCCAGCATTTTCAAGGGCGTGCTTCTGTTTACCTGGTTTCTCTTTTTCCTGCGCCGGGCGACCCGGACAGAGCAGGCAGAATAGCCACAAAAAAACACTGCGGAAACAATTGTCCGCAGTGTTTTTATATTCTTTCTATTCCTCGACAGTCCAGCCGCTGGCTTCCAGGCTTTCTCTTGTCTGTTCCAGGGAGATCTCGCTGACGTCATCCCCATCTACCGGAAGCAGTCCCTGCTCGATCACCGCTTTCAGCACCTCTTCGTCCGCTACCGGGATGGTGATCACTTCACGGATCTCTCCGTCTCCCTCTTCCGTAGTGTACTCAGTACCTTCGATGGCTTCATAAGCCGCGGCTGCCTCTTCGATAGCCGCGCGAAGCTGCTGGATCTGATCCTCGGTAAATCCTTCCGTACTTACCACTGTCTCCTGCTCTACATTAGTAACTGTGTCGCCCTTGGCGTCCATACGCATGGTAAAGGTCATGCCGCTTTGCTCCATGGTGCACACCAGAGCGTCTTCCACTTCCTCTTCGCCGCCGCATGCGGAAAGTCCCAGCACAACACATACAGCCAGCATTAAGCTCAGAATCTTTTTCTTCATTTCTTAAGCCCTCCCTCTTAGATTTTGATAGTCTCATTATACTCCCCCGCAGGCGGCCTGTCCATGAAAAGTGTGTTAAATTCCGGGATTTTCTGATATAATAGCTCTATCCTGTTATTTAAGAGAGGTTACAGAATATGTGGGCTTACAATAGTATATTTTATCAGATCTATCCCATCGGATTCTGCGGTGCGCCGACTCACAACGACGGGCAGTGTGTTCCCCGGATCCGGTGTCTTGCATCCTGGGCGGACTATCTCCGGGACCTTGGCGTTGACGCCGTTCTCCTGAACCCGGTTTTCGAATCCGACAATCACGGGTATGACACCCGGGACTTCCGCAAGATCGACTGCCGTCTGGGCTCCAATGAAGATTTCGCCGACGTCTGCAAGACTCTTCATGAACACGGCGTCAAGATCGTGCTGGACGGGGTTTTCAATCATGTGGGAAGAGGCTTCTGGGCCTTCCGGGACGTGCAGGAAAAGAAATGGGACTCCCCTTATAAAGACTGGTTCTGCATCAATTTCGACGGGAACAGCGGCTACAACGACGGCTTCTGGTACGAAGGCTGGGAGGGCCATTATGAACTGGTGAAGCTGAATCTTCGCAACCCGGCAGTGGTGGATTACCTGCTTGACTGTGTCCGGTTCTGGGTGGAAACCTTCGATATCGACGGCCTGCGGCTGGATGTAGCTTACAGCCTGGACCGGGATTTCATGAAACAGCTGCGCGCATTTACCGGCAGCCTGAAAGAAGAATTTGTGCTGATCGGGGAAGTGCTGTTCGGAGACTATAACCAGATCGTCAACAACGACATGCTTCACAGCTGTACCAACTATGAGTGCTACAAAGGGCTTTACTCCAGTTTCAATTCCATGAACCTGTTCGAGATCGCCCATTCCCTGCATCGTCAGTTCGGAGCAGATCCCTGGTGCATTTACCGGGGCAAACACCTGATGACCTTCGCGGACAACCATGATGTGACAAGGCTGGCCAGCATTCTCACCAACAAGGACCACATTCCTCTGGCCTACGGCCTTCTCTTTGGAATGCCCGGGATCCCCTGCCTGTATTACGGCAGCGAGTGGGGGGAACCTGGGGAAAAGGCGCCGGACAACGACTACGCCCTGCGCCCCCATTTCGAAGCGCCAAAACCAAACGATCTGACCGATTTCATCCGGAAGCTGATCCAGATCCGGCATGGCAGCGATGCCCTGTGCAACGGCTCCTACCGCAACGTGGTGATCACCAACCACCAGCTGATCTTTGAGAGGGCAACCGAAAAAGAACGGATCCTGGTGGCGATAAACGCCTCAGATGCACCCTATACCGCAGCCTGCGGGGACCTTAACGGAACCGCCAAAGAACTGCTCAATGGTCGAAAACTAGATATAGCGGGAAATCTGGAACTTCCGGCTTACAGCATACAATATCTGGTCCTGTAATTCATTTTGGTACACCCCTGAAGTCAATTTAGGACGTAGCCTTTTTGAAAAAGGCTACGTCCTAAATTGACTTAAAAATATTATTTTCTCACCAGAACCTTCTCAATTTCCGCAATATACATGGTGTGATAATCTTTGGTGGGATACCATTTTTCATCGCATTCTTTCTCGATGAAGCACTCCGGTTTCATCTCCTGAGCGTACAGCTTCCTGCACACCAGGATCATCTCTGCCTCTTCCACCCCGGTGGTACCGTCCACATAGAAGGGATGGAGTCCGGCTTCTTTCCATTTGTCTTCCACATTTTTCCCGGAGACGGAACCGCACACGTTCAGGGCCTTGCGGTGTTCTTCCGGCAGGAAGGACAGGGTAAATCTTTCTTCCCGGTCCACGAATTCCTTGGTGTAACGCTGCGGACGGATATAGGCGGTGGCCACTTCTTTCCCCCACATAATGCCAACGCCGCCCCAGCTTGCCGTCATGGTATTGGACTTTTCCTCATCTCCGGCAGTGATCAGCATCCACTGTTTGCTGATCTTATCAAATGGATTAAACTCCAAGCTGTGAATATCTGTTTCCTGAAATCCCATTTTTCATTTCCTCCTTATCCATAAACTTCTGGTTATACTCTAATACAGATCCTGCGCCCTGTCAAAAATCCTTTTTCTCAAAATGCTGATAATCCTTGGAGTTGACCCAGTCGCCGCCCCAGGTAAATCCATAGCTGGAAAACACTTTATACGCCTCGTCCTCATGGGTGATCATATGGGGAAGCCCTGCGTCCCGGTCCAGATATTTCTCCATATCCTTATAGTACTTCGCGATCTCTCCGGCGGCATTGTACTGCACGTAAGGATTCTCCATGGGGTTCAGGTCAATGGCATATCCTCTGGCATGATTGGACAAATGATCCGTCCCCGGCACCACCCGGTAATTGAACGCAGAGGTGTTATTGTGCTCAATGGAATTGGTATCGGAGTCCACGCCGTTTCCCACCCAGAATTTGTCAATGAGACGCATGGAGGCGATCTCGTATTCCTTCTGGAACAGTTCCAGGAAGATCTTCCGGCAGTCTTCCGCGATCCGCCGGTTGACGATCAGCTCGCCCACCTGGATCTCATGGTCATAATTATAGTGCAGTACCTTCAGATAACAAAGATCCTCCAGACCAATATGGTCGTTTTCCCGATAAGACTTCCCGTTGATCTCCTGATAGACTTCCTCGCTGATCCCGGCGATCTGGAAATACTTCTCCGCTTCGTTAAGGTCCAGCCAGGTTTCCGGGATCACCTCGCCAGCTTTCACGTAAGAGATCTCATCCAGATGAATGGAAATGGGAAGGGACAGCCCCTCCCTGGCCTCCTGCTCTTGGGAAATTTTTCCATACGCCGCTCCGAAATGGCTGCAGCCGCCCGCTCCCGTCAGCAGAAGAAGGGCAAGGCACAAAACCCCTGCCCTTCTCCATATTTTTTTCTTCCAGAGATCCTTCATCTAGTCCGCATCCTCCCCGTAGATCTCAACTTCAGCGATACAGGTATCATCCCAGTCAGGGTTGCTCCCATAGTAGACATCCTCGATGGTAATGGTGATCAGGGACGTATCACAGCCTTCCTCCACCGCTACCCATTGTTTCGTCTTCTCGTCCGGGAAATCCACCTGCGTCTCCCTTCCGTTCATTGTGATCGTCAACCTCTGCGGACGGTGATTCTCTCTGTAATAGTCGCCGGACCTCCAGTTGCCCAGATTGAACGCCAGATATTTGACTTCATAAACCCGGTCAAGATAGAAGGTCACCTGTTCTCCGATCCCCGGTCCGTCCACGCCTTCCTGCCAGGAAGTCTCAAGTTTCCCGTCCAGCATCATAGCCGGGCTGTTGTCATGCCCCTCCTGATCGATCACGGAAGTGGCGGATGCGTTGCTTACAGTCAGCTTGTAACTGTCCCCCAGCGTCGCCGGCTGAGAAATCCGGTAAGCCGTCCAGTTTTCCTTCGCTTCCATCTCTTCCTGTTCCTGCCGTTCCTTCTCTTCCTGCTCCTGCCGCTCTTTTTCTTCCTGTTCTTCCTGTTCTTCCTGCTCCCGCTCTGCTTCCAGCTGTTCCTGCCGCAACTCTTCCTCTTTCTTCTCAGAGATCCAGTTATACGCCACGAATCCGATAGCCCCTGCCAGCAGAACTGCCACCAGCACCGCGATAACGATGATCAGCGGCGCCTTTGACTTTTTCTTCTCCGGCGGCGGCAGCGGCGCGCCGCAATTCCCGCAGAACTGGGAATTCATTTCATTCTCATACCCGCAATTTGGACAACGCATACTTTTTCCTCCCTCTTTCTCTCAGGATCCGTTTAATGCAAAAGCGGCCTGGAGAAGCGGCTCCGACCAGGACCCGCCTCAGGCCGCATTTTTACAAAATATTCTTACAGTTCTTCCGGATCAAGATACCATTTCCCGTCAATCTTCAGTACCCGGACTGTTTCTCCCGGATCGGACTCCTCCTGTTTCGCGCCGTTCACATACAGCTTGTAGGAGAACTCCACTTCTTTTCCTTCTTCAATATCGCCCAGGAATCCCATGTAACTGCTCTCCAGGTCTTCCAGTTCAGATTCTGTCATGTCTCTGGCATTTCCGATCTCATAATCGATCTCAATGTCACCGGAATAATCATCAAAGGCATCTTCTATTTGTTCAATGACCATTTCTTCCATATCCTCGCGGTCCATGCCACTCCAGGACTCTGCCACATCCAGATATTTCTCCGGGATCAGCTCCAGCGCGGCTTCCGCATCTCCCTCTTCCATCACCTTCACCAGGTTCTTGATGGGAGCCTCATAGTTGTCCCGGAAGAAGATCAGCTTCACTGCCACGATCACCAGGATCACCGCCAGCACGATAGCGCCGATGGCTACGTAAGGCGGACGCTTCTTCGCCGCCATGCCGGCCTGTCCGTACCCGCCCTGGGCATAACCTCCCTGGCTGTAATTTCCCTGATTATAACTGTAATTCTGGCTGGTTCCGCCGGGAGCCGCTCCATTCCCCGCTCCCGGGTTTGGCGCTCCCTGTACAGGCTTGATCGGCGCACCGCACTTGGGGCAGAACTTTCCATCTCCTTTGATCTCATTCCCACAACGACTGCAAAACATAACTTTTTCCTCCTACTCACATAATGTTCTGTAAAATGCTTTAATTTGCGTCTCCGATATATCCCTGGGTATCCAGTTCATGCTCCTTCTCACTTAAGAACTCGGCGTTTCGCCTCTCATAATCATTCAGTGTATAAGCGTAATTGTCATCGAAATCTTCCGGATCATAAAGCCCCTGATACCAGGACTTGGACTCAAAGTAATCCATCAGTTCCTGGGACTTGAATCTTCGGCCATGTCTGGCATAGATCTCATTCTTCCCGTAATTGATCTCCTGGATGGTCAGGCCGGCCACATCCCCATCGGTCAGATACCGGGAAGCGCTGTCCGGGAAAATGTAATCCCCGCCGGTCACATCTGTAGCCGGGTCTTCTGCAGGCTCTTCCGTCTTCCCAGTCTCTCCGCTGATGTCAGGCTCCTCATCTTCCGGTTCCCCAGTCGCCTCTTCCTGGCTCTCTTCCTGATTCTCCCGGAGTTCTTCCGTCACTTCCTGGTCGTTCCTCCCCTCCATATAGTGATAGAGAAACAAACCTCCAAAGCCGGCCAGCACTGCCACGATCAGAACTACGAGAAAGATGATCAGCCCTGTGTGCTTTCCTCTCCCCGGCCCTTCTTCCGGCAGATCGTCATATCCTGGCGCTCCCATATTTCCAGGATCTCTTAAAGGGCACCCGCACTCTCCGCAGAAAGTGTCTTCCGGTTCAACCGGCGCCCCGCATCGTGGACATCTCAGATTCATCTTCCCTTCCTCCTGCTTTGCTCATTTTCTTCCATTCATTTAATTCAGCTTGGTTCCGCAGGAAGTACAGAAAGACAAGTGATCTGCCAGCACCTTCCCGCAATTGGGGCAGACCTTTGTGCCCGGCTGGGGGCCATGATTCTCCGGTGCCGGGGCCGGCTCCTTCTTCAGCGGGGTCCCGCAGATGATACAGAAACTCTGTCCCGGGGTGATCTCTGCTCCGCATTTGGGGCAGGTTGGGCCCTTAGGCGGTTCCGGGATCGGGATCGGCTCCGTTTCTGGCTCTGGTTCTGACACTGGTTCCGGGATCGGCTCCGTTTCTGGTTCTGGCACTGGTTCCGGGATCGGAATCGGCTCCGGTTCTGGCACTGGTTCCGGGATCGGGATCGGCTCCGGGGCCGGAGCTGTATGTTCAATCTTAGATCCACAATTTACGCAGAACGCCTGATCTGGCTCTACCGGCGCGCCGCAGTTGCTGCACACCTCTCCGCCCTGAGGCGGTACTGGCGCCGGGGCTGGAGCCGGATGTTCAATCTTGGCTCCGCACACGTTGCAGAACATGGAATCCTGCGCGATCTGCGCATGGCAGTTGGGGCAGAAGATCACGCCTTTTACCCGCTGGATCTGTCCCCGCAGATCTGCGATCTGTGTCTCCAGCTCATCCAGCCTGGCAATGATCCCGGATTCCTCCGGGCCTGCCTCCTCGCCGCTCTCTTTCAGTTTTCTATAAGAAATCGCTCCCAGATCCGCCAGCACATCCTTCTTCTGCCCTTCCAGGTTCTTAAGCGCGCCGGAAAGCTTGGCGGAATCTGTCATCTCCCTGGTCTTCTGGATCGCTCCCTGTCCCAGGTTGGTAAGTTTTTTGTCGATATCATCCAAAAAAGCCATATCTATTTCCTCCTGAAATCCAATATATGTCTAATTTTATTCTTTTTTCTCTCTTTTGACAAGATTCAACAGGCAATCTGACGAAAATTTTACAAAAGCTTCTTTCACACTGTCTTTTAACTGGGCGTCCAGTCAAATCCCGCCGTCTCGTCGTGCAGGATCCCGCTACTTTCCTCATAGGTAAGGATCCTCTCATCTCCGCCGTCCAGCGGGCTGAGCACATAGGTGGTCGCTCCTCCCCCGCCGGGCTTGGCCGTGATCTGATAGGTATATGTATGGCTCTCCCCGGTTCCGGACATCAGCTCTACGATCGTGGCAATTCCGGACTCTTCGATGGTCAGTCCTGTCCGCAGTCCGCCCACCGGCGCCACATAACTGTATTCCCCTACAGGAAACTTGGCCCCGGCCTCACCGGATCCGCCTGCCGTCTCATCCTGGCCGTCTGAAGACACGGTTTCTGCCTCCTCGATACTCACGATCCGGTAGGCGCCCTGATCATTGGGTTTCAGCACCGCCTTCTTCTCCGTGGTCTCCTGCCCGCTCTCGCTGCTGCGGCTGTAGGTGTAATACACTTCCATGGAATCTTCGGTATACTCCGCCCGGGTGATCGCGGCTTCGCTGACCCAGCTGATGGTAGCCGGCGCGAAGACAATCTTGTCCTCCTCCACATTTACGCCGTATTCCTGCCCGTCGTCATCATTTTCCTCTGTAAACTGATAATCACTGAAAGAAGAAAACATCCGGTTGACATCCGCCAGGGAATATTGGGCCCGCCAATTCGCGTCAGGCCCGTACTCTTCGATCACGCCCCCGCTCCGGCCGGAAGGCTCACAGAGATTGTTCAAGATCTCCCGGGCCTCCTCCCGGGATAATCCCTGGGTAGGGATCTCCTGGGGGCCGTAGGCCAGTACAAATTCCAGTTCTTCTTGGGTAAGATTCCCGGCGATCAGGTTTGGATAATCTTCTTCCTTTACTTCCTGTGGGGCCTCTTCCTTCTCCGGTTCCTTTTGGTCCTGCTGCTTCGCTCCGCTCTGCTCTGGCTGTTCCTGGACCACTGCCGGTTCATTTACTGCATCCAGGATCTGGTAGACGCCATAGGCTCCCGCGCCTCCGGCCAGGCACACGCCCACCGTCACAGCCGCCACTTTCCCCAGGGTAGTATGCAAGAATCCTGCTTTCGCCGCGCCTGCTGCTTTCGCTCCTGCCAGCCCTTTCCCGCCGGCAGAAACTTCCGCTGCGCCTGCTGCCTGTCCATGAGCCGCTGCCTGGGAAGCAGCCGCGCTCTGGCTGCTTCCCGCGGCACTTTGACGGGATACGGCCCCAAATACACTCTGGGCCACCGACTTTCCGCCTGCCGCCAGGCTCCCCGCCTTGTCCAGGTATCCTGCCTGGGAGCGGAGCAGATAGAGAAACAGTGGCAGCGGAGCCACGCTGTACAGCTTGTATCCCTTCTTCTGCAATTCTTCCGCCTTTTTCTTCAGGTTCTGTCTCCCATAGTTCAGCCGGGATTTGACGGTGTTCTCAGAACATCCCAGAGTGGCTGCGATCTCCCGGATGGACGCTCCCTCGATATGGAAGAGGAGGATACACATCCTCTGCTCTTCCGACAGGGAATCGATCATCTCCCGGACCAGCTCTTGGGTTTCCTGCCTTGTGTAGGAAAGCTCCGGCTGACTCTCAATGCTGTCATCCTCGATCCGGTATTCAAAATTCTCCCCTTCCTCCTCTGTCTCCATCTGGGAAAACAGCATGGGGTTCTTCTTAACCAGCATATTTTTGGCGGTATTGGCCACGATCCGCCCCAGCCATCCGGGGAAGGCCTCCGGTTCCGTCAGCATATCCAGCCTTGTAAATGCCCGGATGTAGGCTTCCTGCAGCACATCCTGGGCGGCCTCTTCATTTTTCATATACTGAAGGGCCAGATAATATTTACTCTTGTAAGTGGTTTCATAGAGAAACCCGTATCCTCTCTCATCCCCCTGCTTCGCAAGGGCTACTGCCTCTTTATAATCCACGTCTTTCCTCCTGCCTGTCGCGACGGGTTTTCCGCCGGACTCTTATCAAATTATAAGATGCGCGTTACATTCCGTCAATGTTTCCCAAGTTTCCCCATGGCCTTCAGCCTCCGCCGCACGATCCGGTAAGTATTCCGCTTTCCCGCTTCATTTTCCGGGCTGGCTTCCATATCCCGGCGCACCAGGCGGACAAACCACCGGATCACATTTTCATTTCCCCGGATCATAGCTAGCGCCTCTGATAGTAATCCGGATTCCAGCTGCTGTCGGCCGACTCTACGGTGATCATATTCTCGTCCGACGACAAGGTCACGATCAGCGGCTCGCAGGAACTGACCGCTCCGCCAAAGTCAAGGCTTATGCTGTTCTCATGTTCCGTCCAGGTTCCCACTTCCACATCTCCGTTCTCGTTGTATGCCGCCGTGCCGTCCTTTTCGATGGTGATCTCTACTTTGCTTCCACTGGTGGAGGTCCCCCCGTAGGTCCCTTCCCATTTGGGCCCTCCACAGGCACATAAAGCCGTCATTAAAGTGATCGCCACTGCAGCTCCTGATAACCGTTTCCAAATTTTTCCTGCTTTCATTTTCTTTTCTCCTTTTCTGTGGTTTTGTTAAGGACATTGGCTCTGCCCCTTTTCACAGACTAAGACAGGAGAAAAGAAGAAAAGGTTTTATGAAAATGAAATTTTTTTGTAAATTTTAAAAACGCAGACGCGCAGGCCTCTCTTCCCGCACATCTGCGTCTCTTTATTTCTTCCTATTTCATAAGGATCCTCTGGAAACTCTTCTTGCCTTTCTTCAGTACGATCCCCTCTCCGGCGAACTGCTCTTTCGTAAATTCCGCGTGGATGTCAGTTACCTTCTCTCCGTCCGCG
>OLQU01002301.1_pt1 | contig 10784 bp, 7 predicted proteins | sample 1672271 | NCBI WGS metagenome assembly OLQU01 (sample SAMEA3136666, study PRJEB25190) | human gut metagenome | biome: human gut; feature: human-associated habitat; material: faeces | place: Austria | collected 2013 | reverse complement strand
TTTCAAGTTTTATTTTGAAATTCTCCACAGCCTGTCGAGTAGACCTCACATAGGAGCGTTCCTTGATGGGATTGACCGGAATCAGATTTACATGGCAATTGATGCCTTTTATACGGCCTGCCAGCTGTCTCGCATCTTCTTCACTGTCGTTGACGCCGGCTACAAGACTGTACTCAAAGGTGATCCTTCGGCCTGTTTTGTCAAAATAATTTCTGCAGGCATCCAGAACCTCATCCATGGAATACTTATTCGCGATCGGCATCAGTTCCTGTCGTTTTTCATCATTTGGAGCATGAAGGGAAAGTGCCAGAGTGATCTGAAGCTTTTCTTCAGCCAGATCATACATCTTCGGCACGATCCCACAGGTAGAAACCGTCACATTTCTCTGACTGATCCCAAGACCGTTTTCGTCGGTAAGGATCCGGACAAAACGGACAAGATTGTCATAATTATCCATCGGCTCACCGGTTCCCATCACAACTACATTGGCCACACGTTCGCCGGTATCTGCCTGGATACGGTAAATCTGATCCAGCATCTCGGACGGTTTCAGGCATCTGGTCAGTCCTCCGATGGTAGATGCACAGAATCTGCATCCCATACGGCAGCCCACCTGAGAAGAAATGCACACAGAATTTCCGTGGTGATACCGCATGAGAACACTCTCGATCACATTTCCATCTTCCAGCTGGAACAGATATTTTCTGGTTCCGTCAATTTTTGAGATCCTTACATCTGCCTGGGTCAGTGCTGTGATCGGATAAGCCGAAAGCTTTTCCCTGAGGCTTTTGGAAAGATTTGTCATTTCATCCCAGGAGGTAACCAGCTGCTGGTGAAGCCATGCATAGATCTGTTTCGCCCGGAAAGGCTTTTCACCGATCTTTGTCATGAATTCCTTCAATTCCTCCATGGTCATGGATTTTACATCTGTCATTTTCTGTTATTTCCTTCTGAATCTGGCAATAAAGAATCCATCTGTCTTATGTATTCCCGGCAGAAGCTGCAGATAGCCAAGCTTCGTGGATTTACAGTGCAGTTCCTCCGGAATATACGGATCCAGGCTTTCCAGCCGGTACGGATAATTCTTTAAAAACCATAATACATTTTCTTCGTTTTCTTCCCGGGCAATGGTACATGTGCTGAAGATCAGCGTTCCATCCGGTTTCACATACTTTGCAGCCTTATCCAGGATCATTCTCTGGAGCATTACGATCTCTTCCTGTTTCTGCGGAGTTGCCCGGTATTTGATTTCCGGTTTCTTGCCGATAACTCCATAACCGGAGCACGGTACATCCGCGATCACAATATCCGCAGCCTGTTCGGAATCCGGATCATATACCGTTGCATCCTGAACTCTGGCTTCCACATTGATCACTCCGGTCCTGTGGATGTTTTCTTTGATAAGATCTGCCTTATACTGACTTACATCTCTGGCATCCACATTTCCGTAATCCCCCATTTTGTCTGCCGCATGGATGCTTTTTCCACCTGGTGCAGCGCACATGTCGATGATATGGTCACCTTTTTTCGGACTTGCAGCTTCCGCTACAAGCATAGAGCTTACATCCTGCACCAGGATCTTTCCCTGAAGGAAGGTCTCAAGTGTCAAAATATGATTGTAATCGGAAATCTTCAGTGCATAGGGAAGATAAGGAGCCTGTTCCACTGTCACTCCCTGAGACTTCAAACTGGTGACGATTTCTCTCAGAGACGCCTTATGAGTACGGCACCGTACTGTGATCGGTCTTTCTGTCAGAAAATCCTCCAGGATCTTCTCCGTAGTCTTCACTCCGTAGGCTGCTTTCCATTTTTCTACCAGATATTCCGGCATGGAATATTTCACAGAAAGATAACGGACTTCGTTTTCTTCCCTGGAAGGAAGCTCCAGATCACCGATCTCTCTTGCGATCGTACGGAGCACCCCGTTGACAAAGGGCTTTAGATTATAAAAGCCTCTTCGCTGTGCCAGCTTTACCGCTTCATTGCATACTGCACTGTCCGGAACACTGTCCATAAATTTCAGCTGATATACCGCACTTCTCAGGATCTCACGGATCTGCGGTTTCATCTTGTTTACAGAAACCTTGGAAAAAGAATCGATGACATAATCAATATAGATCCTGTATTCCAGGGTTCCCTCACATACTCTTGTAATAAAGCTACGTTCCTGTTTCGGAAGAAACTGATATTTGGAAAGCGCATTCCGGATCGCAATATGGCTGTGCTCACCCTCCTCCTCGATCTGTAACAGGATCTCAAGGATCAGTTCTCTGGTATTTACTCCGCTGCTAATCACGATCTCTACCTCCTGCAAGGATAATCAGTCTCAGAAGCTGCAGAATAGATGCCGCCAGAGCTGCTACATAGGTAAGCGCTGCCGCTGTAAGTACTTTTCTTGCACCCTTTTTTTCATCTGCACCTAAGATACCTGTACTTTCCAGCATTTTAAGCGCTCTGGAAGACGCATTGATCTCAACCGGAAGTGTCACCAGCTGAAACAGTACTGCCAGTGAAAACAAAACAATTCCCAGAGTTACCAGCGGATCAATGGAAAAGATCAGTCCTGCGATAAACAGCGGCCATGAAAGCTGGGAACCAATATTTGCGGCAGGTACAATGGCTGAACGGATATTCAGTGGTGCATAATTGATCGCATCCTGGATCGCATGGCCACATTCATGTGCTGCCACCCCCACAGCCGCCAGAGAATTTCTTCCATAAATATCTTCTGAAAGGGAAACCGTTTTCGTTCTCGGATCATAGTGATCCGTAAGACTTCCGCGGATCGGAACCACCTGTACGTCTGTGATCCCAGCCGCTCTCAGGATCCTCTGTGCAGCTTCCGCACCGGTGATACCTGAATGACTCCGGACCTTTTTATAGACTGCAAAGGTACTGCGCAGCTTCGCAGATGCCGCAAGAGAAAGAAGCATTCCGATCACGAGCAAAAGAATCGTGGGGTCCATTCCCCATCCGTAATAACCATATCCGTACATAACTCATCACTCCCTGGAATCTCTGAACATGTCTCCTGGTTTCAACTGATATCCCCGAAGGAACGCATCCGCTTCCATGCGTTTTTTGCCTTCCAGCTGCACTTCATGGAGCACGAGTACCTTCTGGCCGCATGCTACCTGGATTCCTCCTTTGTCAGCGGCTATCACAGTTCCCGGTGCTTCCTGTGCCTGTTTTTCCAGAACAGAGCTCTTCCAGACCTTCAATGTTTTTCCATTGATAAAGGTAAAAGCGCTTGGCCATGGATCAAGGCCTCTTACCAGACGCTCCAGTTCTTCCGCATTTTTGCTGAAATCCAGAAGCCCCATTTTTTTGGAGATCATGGCAGCATATGGTGTTGGACTCTCCTCCGGCTGTTTCTCGCGGGTTGCAGTTCCGTCAAAAATGGACGGTAAAGTCTGTACCAGAAGCTCTGCACCTGCCTGTGCGAGCTTATCAAACAAGCTTCCACCTGTCTCATCTTTGGCAAGCGGAACCACGATCCTGGAAATCATATCACCGGTATCCAGACCGGTTCCCATCTGCATAATGGTAACGCCGGATTCTTTTTCACCGTCGATCACCGCCTGCTGGATTGGTGCAGCTCCACGATATTTAGGAAGCAGAGACGCATGGATATTGATACATCCGAATCTCGGCATATCCAGGATGCTCTTTGGAATGATCTGCCCGAATGCCGCAACAATGATGATGTCCGGTGCAAGATTTTTCAGTTCTTCCACAAATTCAGGATCTCTTACCTTCACCGGCTGCAGTACCGGGATCCCGTGTTTCAGTGCTTCTTCTTTTACAGGAGTAGGCATCATAGTTTTGCCTCTGCCCTTCGGTTTGTCCGGCTGTGTGATCACAGCCTCCACTTCATATCCGTTCTCTGCCAGTGCTGCAAGAGGCGCCACCGCAAAGTCCGGAGTTCCCATATAAACAATCTTCATAGTATCCCGCCTTTAGTCTTCTTCATCATAAGTTACCTTGTGAAGTTCTCCCTCCACAAGTTCTGTATACATTTTTCCATCCAGATGGTCAATCTCATGACAGAATGCTCTTGCCAGAAGGCCCTCTCCCTCGTAGATCTGTTCGTTCATATTTACATCAAGTGCTTTTACCTTCACATAGTTCGGACGTGTTACCTGTCCTGCCATTCCCGGAACGCTCAGGCATCCCTCGTCACCGGTCTGCTCGCCGCTTGTCTCAAGGATCTCCGGATTGATCAGCACGATCGGGCCCTCACCTACATCGATGACAACGATACGTTTCAGGATTCCTACCTGTGGTGCAGCGAGGCCAACACCCATTGCATCATACATGGTATCCAGCATATCTGTGATCAGTTCCCCGATCCTCGGTGTCATTTTGTCTACTGTCCGGGATTTTTTTGTCAGTACAGAATCCCCCTGTACACGGATTGTTCTAAGTGCCATTTTTCTTCTCCTTTAATTCATATCAAATTGAATGTATATTTTCCGGAATCCGGAATTTATCTCTATATATTTCTCCAGCTTCTCTCTGACTGCTGTGAGAAAGCAGATATCCCTGTGCTTCAGATGGATCACCTGACGATAAACATCCTTTACCTTACCTACCGATGCAGCTGCAGGTCCGATCATGTGAAGCTCTTCCTTCGGACTTACCCTGCGGATAAAAACTTCTATATAATACATGGCATTTTTCAGAAGTTCTTCATCCTGGCAGGCGCCAAAAACAGTCATCATATGGGCTGCCGGCGGATAGTCCAGAAGCATCCGATACCCCATTTCTTCTTTATAAAATTTCTTATAATCCTGAATAGCCGCAGCCTGGATACTGTAATGCTCCGGCTGATATGTCTGGATCACCGCCTGCCCCGGCCGATTCCCTCTGCCGGAACGTCCAACTGCCTGAGTCAGAAGCTGGAATGTACGCTCCCCGCAGTGATAGTCATCCATATTCAGCGAAAGATCTGCTGCAATCACTCCTACCAGAGTCACATTCGGAAAATCATGTCCCTTGACGATCATCTGGGTCCCCACCAGAATATCTGCCTCATGCTTTGCAAAAGAAGCCAGGATCTTCTCATAGCTGTCCTTGGTCCTTGTGGTATCAAAATCCATTCGAAGTACCCTGGCTTTCGGGAATTCTTTTTCAATGACCTTCTCGATCTGCTGGGTTCCTGCCTTAAATCCGCCAATGTGCGGTGAACCACAGGACGGACAGATTTCCGGTTTCACAGTCTCATAGCCGCAATAATGACAGATCAGACGATTGCCATTGTGTTCACTTAGAGATACATCACAGTGGGGACATTTCATAACGTGACCGCAGGCTCTGCAGGAAACAAAGCCCGCATATCCTCTCCGGTTCAGAAACAGCATGGCCTGTTCTCTTCTTTCAAGGACCTGCTCCAGATCCCTCTTCAGCTCCAGACTCAGTACCGAGCGGTTTCCTTTCTTTAATTCTTCCCGAAGATCCACGATTGATACCTGTGGAAGAGGCCTTTCCTCATAACGTGCGTTTAACTTTACCAGAAGATATTCTCCGTCACAGGCATGACTGTAGGCTTCCAATGACGGAGTGGCTGATCCCATGACCACACGGGCATGTTCCATTCGTGCCCTCTCAATGGCAGTCTCACGTGCATGGTACCTTGGCGTATTCTCACTTTTGTAGGTGGGTTCATGCTCTTCGTCGATAACGATCAGTCCCAGATCTGAAAACGGTGTGAACAGTGCGGATCTGGGTCCTACCATCACCTGGATCTCACCACGTTTTGCTCTTTTGAACTGATCATAACGTTCTCCCTGGGAAAGTCTGGAGTTCAGAACCGAAACCTTATCTCCGAACATGGCATAAAAGCGCCTAACTGTCTGATAAGTAAGCGCGATCTCAGGGATCAGCACGATCGCCTGTTTTCCCTCCTCCAGTACCTTCTGGATCAGGCGCATATAAACCTGGGTCTTTCCGCTTCCGGTCACTCCGAAAAGAAGTGCAGGCCTTGGGTCCGGCTCCTGCCATTCCCGAAAGATCTGCTCTGCCGCCAAAAGCTGTTCCTGGTTCAGACTCAGCTCCATGTTCTCCTTCACCAGGCCGAGCCCCTCGGGAATGCGATACATTTCCTGACTTTCAATAGTTATCAGACCTTTTTTTTCAAAAAAATCAAGAACGGAAATGCCTGCCCCAAGCTCTTTGGAGGCATAGGTATAATCCAGGCTCCCGGCCTCCAGGATTGCCCGAAGGAACCGCTCACGTGCTTTAAAGCGGCTGCCTTCCAGCTTGCCAAGAAGTGCCTGCCCCTCTTCCTTTTTCCCTGTAAAAAGGATCAGTCTTTTCTCTTTTGCACGGACCTTGTCTTTTACAGGCAGAACTGTTTTCAGTGCCTGGATCATGGTGGAGCCATAGGTCTCCTTCATCCAGGCCGCAAGTGCGATCAGCCGGGATTCTGTTGTCTCACTGTCTGTGGACACTCCCCGGATCTCCTTGAGCTTTGACGCATCATATTTTGCCGTTCCGGAGATCCCGGTCACATAGCCTTTCCGAAGGGTATTTCCCTTTCCGAAGGGCACTGTGACCACAACTCCGGGTTTTATTGCCTGCACCAGCTCCTCAGGTACACGATACTGAAAATCCCGGTCCAGCTTTTCATGAGAAATGTCAATGATCACATCTGCATAGATCATCCATTTACGCTTTCTGATCTTCTTCCAGGATCTCCCGGATCAGTACACGCTCATCCATGGGATATTTCTTACCCTTGATCTCCTGATAATCCTCATGGCCCTTTCCGGCAAGGACGATGATATCTCCCGGCTCACCATGATGGATCGCGTAGGCGATCGCCTCTTTACGATCCGGGATCTCTACATATTTTCCATCTGTTTTTGCCATTCCGATCTTAATATCATCGATGATGGCCTGTGGATCCTCATCTCGCGGATTATCTGAAGTAATGATGGTCAGATCTGCCATCTTTCCTGAAACCTCACCCATCTCATAACGGCGCAGCTTGGAACGGTTTCCGCCACAGCCAAACAGGCATACCAGTCTGTGCGGATCATATTCCTTCAGTGTTCCGAGAAGGCTCTCCAGCGCCATGGCATTATGTGCGTAATCGATCATCAGTGTGAATTCGTCAGATACCTTGATCATCTCAATACGGCCTTTGACCCTGGCCACCTTCAGAGCTTTGATGATATTCTCCTCGGATACCTTAAAATGGCGGCAGATGGCAATGGCAGTCAGAGAATTGTAAATGCTGAACTTACCTGGAATATCGATCTCCACAGGAAAATCCATAAGTCCCTTAACATGATAGGAAATTCCCAGATAGCCCTTTCTTCCAACGAGTCTGGCGCCCTCTGCACGGAGATCTGCTTTTTCGGAAAATCCATAGGTTTCAAGTTTACAGGTGTGGCCTTCGATAATGCGGTCAAAGTGTTCATCGTCACGATTTACGATACCAACCTTACACTGTCTGAGAAGCATGGATTTGCAGTGCAGATAATCATCAAAGTCCTTGTGCTCATTCGGTCCGATATGATCTGGTTCAATATTTGTGAAAATTCCAAAATCAAACACAAATCCCTGGGTTCTGTGAAGCATCAGTCCCTGTGAGGAAACCTCCATAACGACCGCATCGCAGCCTGCTTCTACCATATCATGAAAATATTTCTGTACCATATAGGATTCCGGTGTCGTGTTGGCTGCCGGGATATGCTTCTCCCCGATAACAGCCTCGATGGTTCCGATCAGACCAACCTTATATCCGGCATTCTCAAGGATCGATTTCACCATATAGGTTGTAGTTGTTTTTCCTTTGGTTCCGGTGATACCGATGGTTTTGAGCTTTTCTGCCGGATGTCCGAACCATGCTGCTGAAATAAAGGCCATGGCGTAACGGGTATCCTCTACCTGGATCACTGTCACATCCTCCGGTGCCTCCACCGCTTCTTCCACGATGAGTGTCTTCGCACCCTTTGCCACAACATCAGGTATAAATTTATGTCCATCCACGACCGCACCTCTGATGCAGATAAAAAGGCTCCCTTCTTCTACTTTGCGGGAATCATATACAACAGAAGAAACCTCCTGCTCTGTACTTCCCTGAAGGCATTTGTATTCAAGATGTTCCAATAAGGATAAAAGATTCATTTTTCTCCTCCATCTTCCCTTTTTCCGGTCTGACGGGCAGCACACCGGAGGCGGGAAATATACTGTTCTTATTTTCTGTACATACCATATAGAATAGCACACCTCCCCCCTGTTTTCAACGTTTCTTTGAGGTACGGCCGCCTTGTAAAATATCAGCTTGTTACTGTTCACTCCGTTCTCAGTAACATCAGCTTTTTCCATAAATATCCGCATATTTTTTCCGGAGCCAGATGCTGCCCAGCACAGTCACCAAAGCTGTCACTGCCAGAAGCGTCCACAAATCCCTCCTGGTATCATCTCCGGTCTTCGGATGTGTGGACGCAGTTCTTGCCATCTGTATCTGACCGGAAGCCGGACCCTGGTCATCTCCCTGCAAAGGCAGCCCTTCTTCCGGCGTAATAGCCACCTCTCCTTTTACCATGACAGAAGCGGAGGCCTCCATCAATCGCTCTCCGGTTTCCTGGCTTGTGACCGTCACCTGGTTAAAAAGCTTCTGATCCGCTGTTTTTCCCGGGATCTTCACCACAGCCTGAAGAGAAACTGCCTCTCCCGGCGGGATCTGTTGGATCATTGCCTTTGTACGGCTGCTGTTGAGCGTTACACCTTCCTGCTCCAGAAACTGTGCATGGATCCCTGCTGCCTGAAAGCGCTCCGTTCCCACAACCGAATGAAGCGTTTTTTCACCGGTATTCACGATACAGATCTGATAGGTCACAGTCTCACCCGGTGCAGCGGTTTCTTTGTCTGCAGTTTTCTTTACAGAAAGATCCGCCTTCAGTGCCTCCAGACCATTTATAGTGGAGGCGTTCTTCCTGATCACCTCATCCGGTCTGTCCTTCACCCTGGCCTCTGCTTCCACCTGGTGCTCCAGATCTTTTTCCTGTTCATCCAGAAGGGGCGCCTGTACATAAAAGTTCCTGCTCTCTCCGGCTTTTAATTCTGCAAATTCCGCCACAGCTCCTTCTGTCAGAAGGCCTTCTGCATCTTCCCACAGCTGCCGGATCTTAGGGCAGGAAAGGCTGCTGGTCAGACGGATATCTGCAAGATCCAGCTTTCCGGTATTAGCGATCTCCACCTGATAACGGATGGTCTGCCCTGCTTTCATTTTTTCATTCTGTGCAATTACCGACAATTCCATATCAGCCTCAGCAGCCTCCACGTCCAGCATAGGCGAGATTCCCTCTGCGATCACCAGCTCTTCCCCGTTTTCTTCTGTCATGAGAAAGGTTCCCGCACCGGTACAGTCCTTCTGAAGCGGTTCCTCCTGAGTCACAGGATAACTGCTTTTCTCTGCCGGAAAACGGTATTCCTGACGCAGAATCAGCGGGATACGGAAAAAGATCTCATCCTGCCCGTTCTGCTCCACGTTCAGCACGCTTTCCAGCTTTGTGATCTCTGTAGCTTCACCGCTCTGGCTCCTTACAGAAATCTGCTGTGCAGCCATATTTTTCGGGACAGAATCCGTTTCCGGAACAAAATACTCCGAAATATACGTGACCAGCGTCAGCTTTTGCGTCTCCTCAGACTCACCTTTCTCTTCATTCCCTACATTTTCCCCTCCGGTCGACGTTCCTTCCGGTGTGAGCGGACCCGTTTTCTCCTGCTCTTCATCCTCCGGCTGTACTGTTTCCCCGGATGCCAGCTGCTCCACGTGCTCATATCCTTCCTCCATTTCTATTCCGATTCCTTCCACAACCTTATCCACCGGCAATTCCTGTTCTGCCTTCTCTTCCTGCTGCAAGTCATCCTCATCCTTTGAAAGTTCCTGTTCTGGCTCTTCTTCCTGCTTCCAATCATCCTCTGGCAGCTCCTGTTCTGACTCCTTTTCCTGCTGCAAGTCATTCTCTGGCAGCTCCTGTTCTATCTCTTCTTCCTGCTCCACCGATGGATCTTCAATCTTCTGAAGTTCATCGTCCCACTTCTCATTTTTCTCCTTATCCTCCGAAAACCTTCTCCCGGACAGCCATTCATTCAGGCCGCGAATCCGGATCCCAAGCTCCGCCTGTCCGGATTCTATGTCTTTCCAGAACACACTCTGATCGATAAACGGTGCCTGTCCCGGCAAAAAATCTGCTCCCAGAGTCAGCTTCGGTTCTATTGTTCCCCCCAGCATGGCTCCTGCCAGCACTGTCACAATTCCGGCTTTCTTCATCTGTTTCCATATTCTGTTTTTCATGGCTCTTCCTCATTTCTGCCTGATCTGGCATTTCTTATACACATGTTTTTTTTACAGAAACTTACTTTTCCACAGACAAAGGCATCCCTCCCCGGCAAATGGTGCATGATCAATGTTTTTTTCGATAAAATAAAATGGATTTCTGCATCGAAACGATGCGTGAACAGATCCCGCAGAATGCAGGATCAAGACTTTTTCAATGTATCACATTTTCAGACCATGCGCAACCGGATATAAAAATTATAAAGTTTGTTTAAACTTTCTTTATAAATTTTCGATTTCTTTTAGATTACCGACATAATTTAAACATATTTCCTCTATATAATAGGTCTTGGATAGATGAAAAACCACTCTCTATCTCCCCCCTCAAAAAAACAAAACAGCTCTCACAGAAATGTGAGAGCTGTTTGTTTTTTGTTACTGTTCACTGATAATATCCCGCGAGGTGTTTTTTGAGTTATTTTCTATTGCA
>OLQU01002298.1_pt1 | contig 10797 bp, 6 predicted proteins | sample 1672271 | NCBI WGS metagenome assembly OLQU01 (sample SAMEA3136666, study PRJEB25190) | human gut metagenome | biome: human gut; feature: human-associated habitat; material: faeces | place: Austria | collected 2013 | reverse complement strand
GCCAGGCCGCTGAGGCCATGGAGATGGGCGCGGACGCGGTGATGGCATACACGGCCATCGCTTCCGCCGGCAATATTCCGCTGATGGCACGCGCGTTCAAGAAGGCGATCGAAGCTGGTCGTGAAGCGTATTTGTCTGGCTTGGGCAAGGTTACGGAAGATCATGCCGTGCCGTCCAGCCCAACGAACGAGGCCGACTACATCGGCTAAAGTGCGCCGAATCCCATAATGGGGATTCGCGCAAAGACCATACTGAAAAGGGGCGTTTGCCGAACGTATGTGATGCACTCACGTTCGGCAAACGCCCCTTACTTGTATCCTGCGTTACCCGCAAAAGCTACCGCTGCAAGGCTTCCTTAAGATCGCGATTCTGGAATCGTTCGTGCAGCAAGCAATATCCGCCGAACGCAACCAGCCAAATCAGACCGGCGATCGCAGAACCAATCGTGTCCGCCGACAGGAACAACGTGACATACACGAGCACAAAGAACGCGATCGCAATCCAATCAAGCACCTGCCAAGCGGGCATGACGAAACCGTCTGGCAGAAAATCGCTGCTCTGACGATACTTGTGGTGGGCGAGCATCGTCAGCACGTAAATAAAAATCACCACAGCGCTGGCGGCCGAAGCAAACAGCACGAACGCGCCGGAAATGCCTGGAATCGCGTTGATGATCGGGGAGAACAGAATCATGCAACCCGAAACGACAATCGCCTTCGCAGGCACCTTGTGTTCAGAAACTTCAGCCAAACGAGCCATCGCAGGCGACTCAGAATCCAAAGCGAGCTGATACAAGTGGCGACCGGCCGAATAAATCAGCGAATTCAACGATGACGCGGCAGCCGTAATCACCACGAAGAACACCAGTGCGGCAGCCCAATCAAGACCCGCATATTTAAATACCATGATGAACGGCGAACCGAACGAGCCGTCGGAATTCTCGTGGAAATTACGCCACGGCACAATAGCCATGATCGCGATCAGCGCACCCACGTAGAAGATCAGAATACGCATGATCAGCTCGTTCACGGCCTTCGGCAGCACTTTGCGCGGGTTCTGGGTTTCGGACACGGTCACACCCACGAATTCGATGAGCTGGTAGGCGAAAAACACCATCTGGAAGCTCATGAAGAAGTTCATCCAGCCGTTCGGCGCGAGCTGGAAGCCGTCGGTGATGTTCGTGAGGCTCACCGTGGCACCCGACACTGTGCCGTCCACGCCCTCGATATGCGTGGCGGGGTAGCTGAAGCCGATGACTAGCATCACGATGGCGGTGACGATCAGGCCGACGATCAGCGTGATCTTGATCATGGAGAACCAGAATTCCGCCTCGCCGAACACTTTCACCGCAATCAGATTGATGCCAGTGAGCGCCACGAGGAAGCACAGTTCGATCAGCCACTTCCACGAGTTCAGGTCTATGCCGAATGTGCCGAAGAACGTTACGAAATACGTGCTTACGGCAGTGATTTCGGTCATGCCGGTCAGAATGAGCACGATCCAATACGTCCAGCCGGCGAACTTACCCCACCCGCGGCCGAGATAGCGCGTGATGAAATTGATGAACGTGTGCTGGCTGGGGTCGCTGTACATCATTTCGCCGATGGCACGCATCAGCAGGAACATGATCAGGCCGACGCCGATGTACACGAAAATGATGCTCGGGCCGGTCAGTGCAATCGACTTGCCGGAGCCTAGGAACAGGCCGGTGCCGATGGTGCCGCCGATGGCAATGAACTGGACATGGCGGTTTTTCAGGCCTCGTTCCATTTCATTGCTTTGGTCGAGGCTTTCGACGGATTTGATGTGCGCGGTTTCCGTCGCGTCGGACGTGCTTGTACCGGTTTTTTCGGTTTTCGTATTCCCAAAAGTCATAATGTTCACACCCTACCGCGGGAGCCGCACAATCTCCGCCATTGTTCGCACCGCAAAACACACCCATATGCCTTATATGTGGCAGATTCGCATCTTTTCCAAAACTGATTTTCACTATATGTGGCAGACCATCTTGAATGCAAGGTAGTTAGAGGGGATAAATCATACCCTCTAACCTCTTTTTCCGCGGGACTCTGCCACATATAGCGCAAACCATATTTGCCGCATGCCAGATGGGGGGCATTTTATGCAAATCGCGGGGTAGCCTGCCCGAAAACCCACATGTCAATCAAGCAGACGAATGGTTTTAGTTGTCAACAGTCGGGGACGGGGTCGCCTTGTCGAGCTTGTCGAGCAAGGAAGCGTTCACGCGTTCCAGCTCGTCGATACGGCGTGCCTGCTGCCTGATGATGATGTCAGCGGTATCACCGTCGAGCGCGCCAATCGAAACATGCGCGCCGACAGCGCCCTCGGACATAACGGGAACGCTCGAATCCGGAACACCGGACGCCATATTATCAAGATTCCGCCTCGTCACCAAAGCACGCTTGTACCGTTCAACGAGCTGCGCAATGATCTCACTGTCATCCAGGTGATCGTTGCCGCTCACTGATTTGATGGCGGCGGCCTTCCAACGAGCCACGCTGCGTTCGATGCGCTTGTACCCGACCAGTTCCGGTGGCAATCCCGCCTCACGGAAGATTTTGGTCGGAGATTCCCCCGCAAGATATCGGATGGTGCACACCTGCTTGAAAGCATCGGAATAGGTGATACGATTACGCGTCACATTCGCCACCGCCGGTAATTCCCGCAACAACTGAATCTCCTCGTCGCTGAATACTCCGCCGCCACGCACGGCATACCTCCCGTCCTGTGTCTCCATTGCTCACTTCTCGTGGATATGCTTTATGATTCTATGGCCCGCTTGCCGTACGATACCCTCGTTTTTCCCCTCTCTTCGGAGACTGTCTGTGACTGCCTCGCATCCACGGTTCAGCTTGTTGCAACACGTCGCACCAACCCGCACTATCCCCTCGAAAAACATCCTCATCTGATGCGGATGACACCCCACAGAAGTTCCAGCGGGGCCGGGTCGGACCGTAGGATAGTCGGGTCGCGGGCGCATGCAAAAGGGGCCAACCCGGTTGGATTGGCCCCTGCATGGCTTTTGGCGTTACCGCCTTGTGGGTTTAGTGCATGCGCTGACGGCTCTTAACCGCAACGGTCACACCGGCACCGGCCACGAGCAGCGCCACGACGGTGAAGAGGGTCGTGCCCGCAGCGCCGGTGAGCGGCAGCTGGGTGATGGACTTCACGTTCTTCACGGTGGCAATCTGGTCGTCGGTCGGCAAAGTGACCTGATGGAGGAGATCCTGCTTGAAGGTAACCGTGCCGTTCTCTGCAATGCTCACGTCGAAGGTGACCTTGAAGTTCTGGGCGTAGTCGTTTGGAGCATTGGTTTCCATGACCGTGTAGTCTCCAGCTGCAAGGCCCTTGAACTGCACCAGACCATCAGCGCCGGAGGTGAACACCGTGGCGTTCGTTTGATCGTCAACAGAGGACCAAGCTTTGGATTCAGCATCCTGCTTGAGGAACTTGCCAGCCTTCTTCTTGACGACGAACTGCGCGCCGGCCAAAGCGTTGGCATCGTTGTCGACACCAATCTTCTTGAACTGGAAGCCGTAGGTCTTGGATTCGGTCGTGCCTTCGCCGCTGGCGCCACCATTGGTGGTGATCTTGGCCTTGTTGTTCACGCTGCCGCCCAAGCCGGTCAGCGCATCCTTGGTGACGGTGCCGGTGTACGACACGACGATGGTCTTGCCAGCCAGGGACTTCGCGCTGGCGAACGTGATGGTCGTAGTGGTGCCGACGGCGGCGCTACCAGTCGGTGTCACCGTGTACAGGCTGCTGTCCACATCCCGGCCGTCGACCTGTACCTTGAAGGTGTTCGCCGCGGCGACATTGAGACCCTTGGACGCGGTATCGGTGATGGTGAACGGGTAGACATCGTAGTTGGCCGCGGAAGCAGGAACGGTTGCGGACACGGTGAAGTTCACGGTGTCGCCGACGTTCACGGTCTTGCCGTTCACATCCGCATTGCCGACCTTGGCGGTCTTGGCTGGCGGGGTGAGCGGGTTCTCGTTCTTCGCATTGAACTGGCCCACAGTGGTGATGTTGCCCTGGCCTGTCACCTTGTCGGGAACGATCGTCAGGTCGGTCAGCCCATTGACGGTGGTGGCCACTACGGCGGGAGTTCCCGTTGTTGCAGTGGTTTCGCCACTCTCGGTGAACGTGTCGGTCACCAGGTACCAGCCTTCGCCACTCACCGCGACCGGCTGGGTCGTGCCAGCCTGCTCCGCGGTCACATTGGCGAGTCCGGCACCATTACTAGCGGCCGGCAGCGGGTCGGTCTCGGCCAGTTCCGTGGCGAACCTGCGAATCTGCTCCGCATTGAACGTCGCCACGTATGCGGCCGGATTGTTTTTATATTCCGCCGGAATCGAATCATTACCATTGGCGGTGTCAGCGGCCGCGGTCACGGCGTCCTTCCACGCCTCGACCGTGCTCACCTCAACAGTACCGTTGCCGGCGTTCTCGAACGTGGCGAACCTGTACGGCGTGTACGTGTGGCCTTCCTGCGCATTGTTCACCTGCAGCAACGGGGTCGTCGCGGCGCCATCAGCCTGTGCGCTGGCTGCGCCCAGGGCCATGCCACCCAGCAGCGTCGCAGCGGCGGCGATGCCGGCGAAAAGTTTCCTCATCTTCATGAGAATCCTCTCTTTCTTATTGTTTGATTACTTGTTTCTGCGATCGCGGGAGGCGGGAACCTAACTTGCTCCCGCAATCCGCAAATCTTGGATTATCGGTCGGAACGTCCTCGAGCTGGCAGACGTTCCGACCCCGCACAGCGATTCAGACGAGTCGCTTCTTGCCGTTCCACACACCGGCCGCGCCGATGAGCAGCACCGCAAGCCCACCGACCACACCGCCGACGAACAGCCACTGACGATCCGTCATCCCGCCCGTCAACGGCAGCGCCGACACTGCGATGTAATGGTTGGTGAAGGCGACCGGTTGTGTACTGTCGCTCTGCGCTTCGGGAACCGTATTGCCGTTGTCGTCCAGCATCTTGGTCACGGACGTCACGGAAGCCGTCCACACACCGGCACCGTTCTCGGCGACGGTCACCACGACTTCGTATCTCGCCTGCGAATAGTGCAGTGCAGCGATTTTTCCCGAGTTTTCCGTCACGTAGTATGTGTAGGTGCCGGCACCGGCGTTGTAGGTGATATCGCCGAAGGACTTGGTATGGTCGGTCGAAGCATGATTCACCGTCACCGTGCATAGCTGCTGATCCTTGCAGCGGGCCGGCAACGGGGCGTTGTCTTTCGCCTTCAACGTGAAGCTGAACTGGTCGGAAGGCGTCCACGCACGACCGGTCAGATTCTTCTTCACCGAGATTGCGTTGCTTAGTGACACCGTCTTCAGCGTGTTGGTAATGGTCGCATTCAATGTTCCCTCATTGGCATTGGAAGACCACACCATCTTCTTGGTCAATTCGGTATTGTTGCCCTCATAGGTGACGTCATATCGGTCATCGCCGGAGGTTTCCACCACGGAATACGTGTAGCCGGGCACCAGATTATCGACCGGTGCGGTCCAATTGTTGGCGGCGTTCAGCGTGAAATTACCAACGGGCTTCGCATCAGTAGACGAACCGATTGCCTTGCGCTGCAATTGCACCGTCACGGAATCGTTGGCATGCTTGTCGGCACCGTCCGACCATTGCTTGATGATATTGATCTTGCCAAGCTTCACCTGCACCACCGGATGCGGATATTCGGCTTCGGTACTTTCGCCGCAGGATGACGCGCCGTTGACCTCGATGAGCACGCAATAGTTCAGCTTCGCATCCGCGTTGGAATAGTAGCCTGGCTGCTCAGCGGATTCTGTTCCGGTATTCGTGTCTCCCTTTTTCGGATATTGCTTGTGTTCCGCATGGTCGGCATATGCAACATCGCTTGGCTTGACTTTGAAGGAAACGTCGATGGAATCGGTCTTTTCTGCGACGATGCCGTCTGCGCCGTTGAAGGTCACCGTCACCGTACGACTGTCGGAATTGTATGTGGCCGTATATCCGCTCGTCAGCATGGTACTGCCGTTCTTCACCGTCACAGACTTTGTGACATCGCCAGTGCCGACGAAATCAACCGGATCCACCCAATTGGACAGTGTATCGGTGATGGAGAAGACCTTGATCTTCGCAGAAGAAGTAATGCTGGAATAAATCTGGTTGAATGCGTTCGTCAGATTTGTGGCATTCGTGCCGTCAAATTCCTTGCCGTTTACCGCACTGGCCTCAGCGGCGAGCTTGGCCATCGTATTCGCCTCAGTAGAAGTCTTCACCACATACAGGGCGGCATCGCCACGCCTGTTAGCCTCAGCCAGGGCGGCAGCATAGTTGTAACCGTAGGCATCACTGCGTCCGGAGCCATGTACACCGTTGGAGCCTCTGCCGTCAAGATTGCACTCCAACCAATGGCACCCAATCGGATAATTGGATATACGGTATGTCGGATTGCCATCCGAGAGGAAGATGATGTGCTTCTTCACACTAGAGCGGCCTTGCAGATCGTTTGCCTGCTTGAGCGCGGCCTCCCAGTTGGTGCCGCCATCCGGAGTCTGGGAAACAGCACTTTTGATACTGCTCGCAGACGTGGTAAAGCCCTGTTCCAACGTAGCGTTCTTGTTGAATGTCACCACCGCCATTTGGACCTGTTGGTCAAACGGCAACTTCGAATTCTTGTCAGTCAGCAGTTTCTTGGCGAGAGCATTGGCCGCGTTCTGCGCGTTAGTATCGCGGTCGTCTTTATCCATGCTGCCGGACTTGTCCATAACCAGCACAATGTCGGCCGGAGTGGTAGTGGTGACCGTGGAGGAGGTGCTATCACCGGATGCGGTCAGATGCAACGTGTATTCATCGCCGTCGCCGCCATCGGTTTTCACGATGCTCTTGTTGTTCGACGGCTTCACATTGGAATTCACGATGGTCACGTGACCCGTCGTGCCCACGGTGAACGAGTCGGTTTCGGCGTATGCACTATTGCCGCTATCCTGCTGCGTCATTGGGACACCGTTCGCGGACACGGTGTAGCCACTAGAATTCAACTCACGCACCTTATATACGGTGCTGTCAGTGAAATCATCGGACTGGACGCGGGCGAATTGCCCTTTGGTCAGCGTAATCACACCGTCATTGCTGGTCTGCAGATCGGACTGGACGACGTGATTGGTGGACGCATTGTACACGCTGTATTTGCCCTTGTACGGGGTTGAGGAACCGTTGACGAACAGCTGGAATTGGAACTGTTTGTTCTCTTCGATGGTGCCTAGGGTTTCCTTCTCGATATCGATGGCCTTGGATGGTTTCACCGGCAGATTGAACTTGATCTTGCAGTTGGAGCCGCCGTCGCCGCGTTCCAGATAGAAGAAGCTCAGATGATGTGTCTGATACGCCGTGGAATCCCACGTCTTTCCCGCTTCCTCAAATGCCTGGTCGATGCTTGGGGCAGGAGGGTTTCCATAACTCTGCGTCTTGTCATAGGTGATATCGCCGGTGTGGAAATTGATCTCGCCACCCAGCGCCTGATGGATACCACCCAAATCAAGCACCAGCACACCATCGATGAACACCCACACATCATCGTCGCCGGTAAAGTCGAACACCATGTCCTCATTGTTGACCTTGCCGTCTTTCGGCATGTAGAAATCGGCGCCAAGATTCATACCGAAGGAATATTTATTCTCCTTAGTATCGTTTCCAAATGGAGTGAAGCAAGGAGTATTAGTCTGGTCCGCACAATAAGTCTGCTGGCTCAGCTCGAACAACTTGTTCGGTGTCTCTTTATATGCAGCATACTGGGAATCGGCGTCGAAACCGTAATATCCATCATCGCCCAATGTCAGCAGTCCGCCAGCCGGCGTGTAGTTTTTGACGGCGCTATCAGGCCTCCCGCCAAAGAGATAATCCAATGATTCTGATCCCTTATCATCAGCCATGGCCGGATAGCCATTTGTCAAGGTTGTCCCATTTGTCAAGGTTGTCTTCACAATACCGGTGTATGCGCCCTTGCTATCACCGACATATCTGTTATACGTTCTTGGACCGCCAACACTCATGAATTTCAACGCATGATTCTTATTGATGGCATTACGATCGTAATCATGCAATCCCAGGCTGATGCCGGCCTTCTGCTCCGTGGTCTGTTCGACACCAGCCGCCATCGCGGCGGAAGTGGTGGCGTAGCCCATGCCGCCGAGCATGGCGATCGCAACGATGACGGCGACTATTCGTTCAGCAAAGCTCCTCTCGGGTTTTGCCTGTTGTATTCGCGTATGCCTCATCTGCTACCTCCCCTTACGCACCGTGTGCATGTGCACGATTCACATCTTCATCACCAGTCACGCATCCAGCCGACGCGGATACACTTCCGGTGCTCTAATCATGAACAGTAAAAGAAAAGGGGAATGGATACATACACCCTAAGCGCTGGAGATCCGGGGGTATGAAATAGCCTCGAAACCAAGTGATAGCAACGTTTCCGACTATCTGCGCTACCCGAAATTCACATAAGCCCGACGACGGAGCAATATTATTCATACGACCGCAAACAGCACGGACGCCGACACAGCATGCCACCGCAACGACTAACCACGCTTCGGCCACCACACCGCATGTCTGCGAATATGCCACGGCCGTCTGCGCAGCCAAACCAGCAACAGACCAAGCAACAATGTGGTCACCGCGGCCGCAATCGCAATCGTCCGCGCGTCCTTTGCCGCATTCCGTTCCTCGGGAACCACTCCAGGAATCGCGGAACGCACCGCCGAAACCAGCAACCGGTGGGTGTTCACCCCGTACGGCGTGCAGGTCATCAACGTCACCCGGTCCTCGCCGGGCACAATCTTCAGCTTCGAGGTGTCATTCGGTTCGATCACCGAAATGCGATCCACCTTGTAGCCGAGCGTACGGCCCATCACTTCGATGTAGAAGTAGTCGCCGACGCGCATCTCATCCAAGCGCGTGAACATCATCGCCTCGACCAGCCCACGGTGGCCGGTGATCACCGCATGCGTGCTCCGCCCGCCCACCGGCAGGCTGCTGCCATACAGATGGCCCGCGCCGGAAGCGAGCGCCGACTGCGACGTGCCATGGTAGATCGGCAGACGTACGGAAATCTTCGGAATGCGGATGGTGCCCATCACGCCACTGCCCGAATCGAGCAAACTTTGATATTCCTTATCTTTGGCGCTGGCGCTATTTGATTCCGCGGCACCGGATTCACTGGACTGCGAGCCGCCCTGCACTTGAGAGAACGGGTCTTGAGCCTCGCCGAGAACCGGCTGTCCTGAAGCCGCAAGCCGCCTGTTATATGCTTTGGCCGCGGCAAATGCCTCATCAGCCTGGGGGTAAGGCCAGCCGGCGACCGCCTGCGCGGACCGGTCCGACGTATTCCGCAACTCCTGCGCCGACTGATACTGCAGAAACGTAGGAAACCCGCCGATGCCTATCGCAAGAATGATCAACAGCGCCGCAACCACCCGCATGGCAATGACTTTCCTGCGATCCCTGCGCCACTGCCGCACCTCATCGGCAATGTCGACCGCCTCTTCGAAAGACGGTTCCCGATAGCGCTCCGCCTGCTGTTGCCGCATGTCCGTCACTGGATGAACTTCCGCAGCACGCGTTCCAGCTCGTCGATACGCAACGCCTGTTTGGCGATGAGCAGATCGCATTTGTTGATGGTCAGTTGCGCCTGCGCAAGCTTTGCCGCCATATCCTGCGATTCGTCGGCTTCAGTTAGATCATTCGTCTCCCCTTCGTGCGTAGCCCCTTGCAGTTCGGCGATCGACAAATCGTCTTCGACATCCTGCAGATAATGATTCATAGCCCCTTTCCCCTTTCGACGCTCATCACGTTCCTGCTGCTTCCAGCGCGCGATGCACCGCTCCACACGCTTGTAGCCGATCAGTTTCGGATCAAGCCCCGCTTCACGAAAAATAGCTGACGGTGATTCGCCGGCGTTATAACGGCACATCACTTCCACCCGAAAACGGTCTGAATAGCGGATGTGCGACGCACTCACACTTTTGACCGCCGGCAGGCTGGACAGATACGCACGCTCCTTTGCGGTAAATTTGCCATCAATCATTTTTTCTGCCCCTTATACTGCTACTGCCTGAACAGCTCGGTTCAGAATCATATCGGAGATTTCCCCATTGGCCCCCCGTTAAAACCCTCGAATAAAAAATCCCATTCCCCCCAATAAAAAAGGAGTCCTATCTTACAAACAAAACAGTTCCGCCATTTTTCGCAGATAGAAAGGCTCATAGAATTACCCCCCCCCCATAAAATTTACACAATCTTAACCTCACCCCCAGCACACCCTTTAGCACATCATGGGGCCGCTACGCCTCTGAACACCGTCACGCAGACTCACTAGGCTGGAAACATGACGCAAGAGCTCGTTTCATTGACTATCATCATGGCGGTGGCGGCCGTCAGCCCGATTGTGGCGCAGCTGATCCCGGGAAGGTTCATTCCGCAAACCGTGCTGCTGCTCGCCACCGGAGCCGCACTCGGCCCGTACGGACTGGGCGTGATCGAAGTGAACGACGCCGTGAAACTCTTGAGCGAGCTCGGCATGGCGTTCCTATTCCTGCTCGCCGGCTATGAAATCGACCCGAAACGACTCGCCGGACATCAAGGCAAAGTCGGACTGCTTACATGGGTGATCACGCTGGGCCTCGCTTGGCTGGTCGTGACATTCCTTCCGTTCTTCGCCAAGCAAGGCATCAACGGCGTAGCCACGGTAATCGCACTCACCACCACCGCGCTCGGCACGCTCATGCCGATTCTCA
>OLQU01002289.1_pt1 | contig 10825 bp, 7 predicted proteins | sample 1672271 | NCBI WGS metagenome assembly OLQU01 (sample SAMEA3136666, study PRJEB25190) | human gut metagenome | biome: human gut; feature: human-associated habitat; material: faeces | place: Austria | collected 2013 | reverse complement strand
TTGCCTCCGGCGGACCCTACTGCGACTGCGGGTACAAAAAGAAAGGGTAACGGACTCCTTGACCCCGGAGTTGTTTTTTGTTATTATGATCCTGTACAACGGCATGCCCATTGCTGGCTGGATTATCTCCGTAATCGCCATGAAGTTCTACCCGCTTACTGGCAAAAAGATGATTGAGATTGAAGATCAAATCGCTAAACTGCAACTGAAGCAGACAAAAGAATAAAACGTTGGATAAAATCGGCGCACGTATAACGATATTTAGCCAAGTTATGGCGTTATGCTATGCGCCGGTTTCTTCTCCGTCAGCCAAGCCGCCCAAGAAAGGAATGTGGATATATGGATCTTGAGAAGCAAAAACAGATGCCGGTATGGGGACCGTATTCCAAGAAATACATGGGGCTCTCACGTGTGATGAAGGAGAGCGCGATTCCCGGTGCCAGATTTGACCTGGTGATATATCCTACCTATGCCAACAGCTCAGTGCCAGCGCCCAATGTTACGGTGCCGTCCAATTATCATCCCTGGCAGGCGGACCCGGAGGGGCAATATTTCCAATATCGGTATGAGCTGATTTGGAAGGATCAGTTGTATGCGGATGTGGAATTTTTTGAACAGGATGAGGAGACCTGGGGCGTCCGGGTGGAGTATCACAACCACACGGACCGACCGCAAAATTGCCTGCTCAATCTACTTTCAGCCATTGAATACCCACAGATAACTGTCAACACCCCTGTGCTGCCCGAAAAGCATGATTACTGGAAGGCCATCGACTACCAGAACCTGCAATTTGCCAGAAAGAGACCGTGGGACCGACTCAATCCGGATGGATTGAAAAAAGGGGAAGTACAACAGAAAGACTTTGTGGACGGTGTGGGCGTGGGGGAAACCTTCTATGCATTCATGGCTGCCCACCTGAAGCTGAAGGCTTTTGGCGGTGATTCTGATGACACAATCTCATTTCGGCAGGAGATTAAGAATCAGTACCGGAATGGAGTACTGTGTGTGCGTTACCAGACGGTGAATGAGTCCGAGGATGTGGTATTTACCACTGCATACGGAGACATTACTTTTGAAAAAACAAACACAACCAGAATAGCCTTCCTGGAATTGGGGCAGCTGGAGCCAGGCGTGTTTCAGTTGGATCTGGTATCCAAAGGTACCAACGGAAATGGAGTGAAGCTGGACTTTTTCTGTATTGTGGAGCGGGAGGATATCCACGAAATAACCGTGACGCAGACAAAGCGAAATGTCATTCCGGATATAGAAGAAACTGGACACACTACAAAATACCGCTATCATTATCACGAGAAAGAGATTGGTTTGACCATTTTCAATCCCCGCGTACGCAAGAGAACCTTGCATTCCGGCTGCATTGAGGATGCCTTGGTTACAAGAATGAGTAACTCCGACCACACCTATGACGACTTGACCCGAAGCTTCTCCAACTCGTTTCAGCAGAAGCACTCGGATGATGGCTTTTATCACATCAATGTGGTGGAGGCGATCTTCCTTGCGCCTAACACTTCAAAGACAGAGTATTTATATGTCAGCAGCACTGGTGCTCAGTATACTCAGGAACAGCTGGAGAAAAAGCGGCTACTTTATGTGGAACAGCAGCAAAAATGCTGCAACCGGGCGGGAGAGCCCTTTGCCTTTGCTGTTCGGCTGATGAAATCGGCCATATTCTCAAATGTGGTCTACCCTATTTGCAGGCACGGTTGTCAGATTATCCACTACACCCCGGGAAAGCGGTGGGACAGTCTCTATACATGGGATTCCGGAATGATCGGGATTGGTATGCTGGAGTATTCCACGCAAAAAGCGGAATATGTGCTGGATACCTACTTGTCAGAAAAAGACAACCAGGATTTTGCCTTTTTGTTCCACGGATCTATGGTGCCCACACAATTTTATCTGTTCTACGAACTGCTACAGAAGCTGCCGCCAGAGGGCAAAGCCCGGCTCAAGCAGTACTATCCCATGCTCCGGAGGTATTATCAGTTTTTCGCTGGGAAAAGCGAGGGGTCTACAACCGCCCGGTATAAGAGCGGCCTGCTTACTGTGTACGATTACTTCTACAACGCCAGCGGCATGGACGACTATCCGGCCCAGGTGGAACTGCATAAGCAGAAGTTGGAGCATTCTGTGGCTCCCCTTTGCAGCAGCGTGCATCTGGTGCGCATCGCAAAATTCATGAAGGCTATTGCGGAGTATTTTGGGTACGAGCAGGATGTCCAGCAATATGCCGATGACGCAAAGCAGGTGGGAGATGCCATTGTCAACCATGCCTGGGACGAGGAGAGCGGATATTTCGGCTATGTGGTACATGACGGAAATCTCTACGCTGCAGGTATTCTGAGAACGGAAACGGGAGAAAACTATAACAAGGGTGTAGACGGCGTTACCCCGCTGATTGCGGGGGTCACAACCCCGGAGCAGACCCAGCGGCTACTTGCACACCTGACAAGTCAGCAAGAGCTGTTTACCCCGGTAGGTATATCTACTGTGGACCAGAGTGCTGGATATTACTATGACAATGGATACTGGAACGGAAGTGTGTGGCTTCCGTATCAGTATTTCCTTTGGAAATCCATGCTGGATTTGGGATATGGGGAATTTGCAGAGAAAATTGCCAAAACAGCCTTGCACGCCTGGAGCCAAGAGACGGATTTCAGCTATAACACCTTTGAACTGATCCAAATTGAAAGTGAGCGAGGAGGATGGTTCCATCAGTTCAGTGGCTTATCCTCTCCACTTGTGGTGTGGTATCATTCATACTATAAGCCGGGTAACGTAACGGTTGGGTTTGACACCTGGCTGGAGGATCGGCGCTTTTCTGACGATTATTCCAGCGCTAGAATTCGGTATAAAACCAGTCGAGTGGGAGGCTTACTTCTAGCCGTGATGAATGAGGAATATTCGGACTACTCCGTTACTATTGATGGAGAGCCAGCGCAATTTGCGCAGCGAATCCCAGGCACACTAGAGATTCAGTTGCTTCATTGTCAGGGAGAAGTGATAGTTCAAGCTAAATAAACATAGTATGCTGGAACTTCTGAAATATAGGTAATGACAAACTTGGTCACAATCTATAAAACAGTCATTGATATTAGCCTCTCAAGAAACCCGGCTATACGTCAAGTATGAGCCGGGTTTCTGGCGTAGTGTGCCAGGCATGGGCAACAACTAAGTGGTGAGAGACCACTACGCGCTTGGCAGTAGGAAGTGATATTGACAATATCATGTGGCGGTTACATGGGAGGAAAGTTCTTGTTCCTACTCGGGGAGGTTTTGCAGACGGAGAGTAGGGAGATCCGAAAGCCGCAGTAACAACGAGCTGCAAGAAGCCAGCCGAGGCCATAGTCAACGTCACTTAGTTAAATAGGCAATCCCTCTACACCAACACAGAACTTGGTATAGAGGGATTTTTTTCTAAACACTGTAAGCGCTCAACCACAACCGTCAGACAAAAATAAAGCTGGAGCCAAAATCGGCTCCAGCAAACTTCAATCAATTTCACAACATGGACAGGCAAGAAAATTTGCCCCTTTACATACGATGAACAAAGGAGGTAGAACGTATGAAACAAACCTTGCCTGTTGTGCACTGCATATATACCGAAGCCGAAAAGAGCCTCGCTGAGTTGCTGGAGGAGTCTTTTCGGCTTTATCTTGTCCGCATCCTTGCGACATCTGAGGAACCCATTGTACAATGTTTGCGATGAGTGGTCGCTTATTTCAAGGAGGAAACTATGTACTTAGAAATAAGCAACCCTATGGATTACCATGTCGCATTGTACATCCGTTTATCAAAGGAGGATGAGACCGAAGGACCATCCCAAAGTGTAACCAACCAGAAATCCCTGCTCAATGAATTTGTTCAGCAGCATCGCCTTTCCGTTTACGATACCTATGTCGATGATGGTTGGAGCGGTACCAGTTTTGACCGCCCTGACTTTCAGCGCATGATTGAGGATATCGAAGCCAAGAAGGTCAACATGGTTATCACCAAAGACCTATCCCGTCTGGGCCGTGACTATATCATGACCGGTCATTATATGGAGAGATACTTCCCCGAAAAGAGAGTGCGCTACATTTCGCTGTTGGACGGTATTGACACCGGTGTAGAATCCACCGCCAATGACATTACCCCGTTCCGTGCCATTATGAACGATATGTATGCCAAAGACATTTCCAAGAAGATCAAATCCGTCAAGCGGGATAAACAGCGGAAAGGGCAGTTCATTGGCGGCAAGCCCATGTATGGCTATAAGATGCATCCGACGGAGAAAAACGAAATTGTCATCGACGAGGAAGTGGCTCCTGTGGTGCGCAGGATCTTCGCCATGGCATTGGATGGTATGAGCTGCCGAAAGATTGCGGCGACTCTCAACGAAGAAGGTGTTCCGACGCCTGCAACTTACTGTGGCTGGAATATAGGACGCAAAGGTCCTTATGCCGGACTTTGGTCCAGCGAACGCATTTCTGAAATGCTGCAGAACGAAACCTACCTGGGCAATATGGTTCAAGGACGAACGGTGAAAATCAGCTACAAGTCCAAGAAATGTCTGAAACAAGATCGGGAAAACTGGGTTGTAGTTGAAAACACCCACGAGCCGCTGATTGACAAAGAAACCTTTCAGAAGGTGCGGATGCTGGTCAACAGCCGCAAGCACACCCGAAGCAGAACCTATGACTTCTTATTAAAAGGCTTGATTTTCTGCCATGAGTGCGGTTATCCAATGGCGGTGCTAAATCGTCCGCCGGTATCCGGTGAAGATCGACTGTTTTTCGTGTGTCGAACCTACCAGCGTTTCACCAAAGCAGGTGTCTGTTCCTGCCACTCCATCAAAGAGCAGGTCGTTACCGAAGCAGTTCTGGCTAAAGTAAGAGAAGTCTGTGAAGCCTATCTTGATCCAAATAAGCTTCAGCCAATTGCTGCCGATGCAGTAGAGAAAGCCCACAAGGCGGAAAACCATGAAGCAGAAATCCAGTCCATTCAGAATAAGATCGACAGTCTGACAGCCAACCTGGATAAGATGTATATGGATCGGCTGACCGGACTTCTTGCCGAAGCGGACTTCGAGCGCATCAATCAGCGAGTGAAGATGGACAGAACTTCTCTGGAAGAGAAGCTGAAAGAGCTGGAATCACAAAAAGAAAGCCCGGTCAGCACTAAAGACCGAGCAAGAGAGCTGGTGCAGCAGTTTTTGGATTCTGCCTACACCAGCCGGGAGCTTCTGGTCAGCCTCATCGAGCGTGTGGAACTGACCGAAAACAAACAAATCATCATCAAATTCCGCTTCCGTGAGTTGGAAGCGATTTCTTAGGGCCAATCGTTTACAATAGGCGCGGCGGAATGTTTCCCGCATTGAAAAACATGCCTTAAAGCACTTGCAGGAGCAGTGGAAGGCAGGGTACTGAACCACTTAGCCGGTAGAGTTGAATTGGAGCGGTTTACAGCAAAAAAACGGAAATGCGGCAAAAGTGTGGCATGGTGCGGCACGGTTTGCCACGCATATGCCACAGTGCGCGAAACGTCGAATCTAGGCCCAAAAACTGAAAATCTACAAAAATACAGAGGGAATGTGCGAGACTTGTTAAAATGTTACAATACAATATAAACTTTTTTGAAGAAATTTCCCAAAAACCATTGACATTTATCTCACGAACCTATACTATTAAAGCATAGATATTTGTTGAGAGAGGTATAGAAACGTGCATCTGACAAAAAGCGAACAACAGATTATGGAAATTTTCTGGCAGGCTGACCACGCCATGGCCCAGACGGAAGTTGTCTCCACCTGTGTTGACCGCAAGTGGAAGGAGCGCTCCATTTTTTCCATGCTGAACAGCCTGATGGAAAAGGGTGTTCTGCGTGAAGTGGGCTTTGTGCGCAGTGGCAAAACGTATGCTCGTACCTTTGAACCGGCTATGACCCATGCAGAGTATTTGGCGTCTGTTGTGGCGGAGCAGTTGCCCGCAAAGCAGCTGCCTGAGCTGCTGGCCGCCCTGATGCAGAAGGTCGAAACGACCCCGGCCATCCAGAAGGAAATGCGTGCAGCCTTGCGGGATAATGCACAGTAATTTCTGATTTGTTCAATACAAAAAAACACCGTCGACTCGGCTTGGGTCGACGGTGCTTTTGTTTATTTACAGGATTCCGCTTTCCTTGATAGCGTTCACAGCCTCGCCAATCTTTTCCACCGGCATGGTCAGGGCAAAACGCACGTAGCCTTCGCCGCTGGGACCAAAGCTGGAACCCGGCGTGCAGATAACGCCAGCCTTATCGATGAGGGCCAGGCAGAACTCCATGCTCGTCTTGTACCCTGCGGGCACCGGCGCCCAGACAAACATACTGCCGTGGCTGTTGGGCACATCCCAGCCGATGCTGCGCAGACCGCCGCACAGGGCGTCGCGGCGGCGCTGGTACTCGCCGCACTGGCGCTGCACGCCGTCCAGCGGGCCGGTCAAAGCCGCGACGGCAACTCTCTGGATGGGCAGAAACATACCAAAATCGATTTGGGTGCGCAGTTTTTTACAGGCGGCGATCACGTCAGGACGCCCGACCAGGAACGAAATGCGCGCGCCGGTCACGTTGAAGCTCTTGCTCAGGGAGAAGAACTCCACCGCGCATTCCTCGGACCCCGGCGTGTTGAAGATGCTGCCGCCGTGGGCACCGTCAAAGATGATATCGCTGTATGCGTTGTCATGCACGAGCAAAATGTCGTACTTACGGCAGAAAGCAACGATCTCGGCGTAGAGCTCCGGCGTGCCGACGCTGCCCACCGGGTTGGCGGGCAGGCTGACCAGCATGAACTTTGCCTTGCGGGCAACATCCTCGGGGATGGCGGAGACGTCGGGCAAAAAGTGGTTTTCCTTCGTCAGTTTATAGTACCACGGCTCGGCACCACCCAGGCGGGAGCCGGTCATAAAGACAGGGTAGCAGGGGTCGGGCAGCAAAACTAAATCGCCGTCATTGCACAGCGCCAGGCCCAGATGGCCGATGCCGTCCTGGCTGCCGGAAAAGCTCATGACCTTGTCCGGCGTGATGGTGTCCACATTGAAACGGCGCTGGTAGTAACCGCAGACGGCGTTCAGCATCTCGGGAATATCCCGCAGGCTGTACTTCCAGTTTTCGTTGTCCTGCGCGGCGTCGATGAGCGCCTGCTTCAGGTGGTCGGCGGGGGCAAAATCCGGCGTGCCGACGCTTAAATTGTACAGATGACGCCCTTCGGCTTCCAGCGCGACCTTTTTATCGTTGAGCGCAGCAAAAATCTCCGGGCCGAACAGTTCCAGACGATGGGAAAACTCCATTCCAAAAACCTCACTTCTCTATGTAGATTTATACACGATTCGCACGTTTCCGTGTATAAACATTCTCATTATACGCCCCGCCGACAAACCTTGCAAGGGATTTATAAAAGAGGTATAATAAATTTGTTATTGCATCCGTGCAGGGACCGTACATATGCGGCCCCTGCAAAGCGGCGCAGATAAAAGCGTATAATAAACCGTCAGGAGTTCCACCATGGATAAACGCAACAAAACCGCATTAGCTTACCTGCTTATCGGGGTGGCGGCGGCGGGGCGGGCCTTGCTCGCCGTGCCGGAGGCCGCTGCCATTCAGGAAGTTTCCCTCACTGTGCTGGCGCTGGTCGGCTACCTGCTGTTGGCGGGCAAGACCAAACTGCCCATCGTGTTCGGTGCGGCGGGGCTGGTGCTGGAATTGATTTTAAGCGGCGCACAGAGCGGCGGCGCGTGGGTCTGGCTGGAACCGGCGCTGCGTGCGGTGGACCTGTGGCTGTTCTGGGGCGCGGCGCTGGTGTTGCTGCGGCTGTGCGGCAAGGCGGCCAGCAAAATGCCGCTTGTCGCCGCTGTGCCGCTGGCCGTCTACACCGTGGCGCATTTTCTGCCGCCCGCTGCCACCGTCGCTGCCGTGGCCTTTGTGGCGTTCAGTGTCGTCATGCTTTGGTTCGCCGCCAGCATGATCCGCGCCTACAACGACGCCCGCGTAAAAAAATAAGGCGATTTTCCGCAAATCCGTTCCGCGATAAAGTGACAAATACCGCAAACTGTGTTATACTAAACACGATTATAAAAATTCAGCCGGAAAGAAGGCTTTACTCATGATCCCTTTTAACGTGCCCCCCTGCGTGGGCGATGAACTCGAATATGTCAAACAGGCGATCGACTCGCACAAGATCTGCGGCGACGGCGCTTTCACCAAACAGTGCAATGCCTGGCTGGAAGAGCGTTTCCACGCCCAGAAGGTGCTGCTGACTACCAGCGGCACCACTGCGCTGGACATGGCCATGCTGCTGTGCGACATCCAGCCCGGCGACGAGGTCATTCTGCCCAGCTTCACCTTCTCCAGCACTGCCACTTCCGCCGTGCTGGCCGGGGCCAAGCTCGTCTTTGTGGATGTGCGCCCCGACACGATGAACATTGACGAGAAGAAAATCGAGCAGGCCATCACCGACAAGACCAAGGTCATCGTGGCCGTCCACTACGCCGGTGTTGCCTGCGAGATGGACACCATCATGGACATTGCCCGCCGCCATAACCTCAAGGTCGTCGAGGACGCAGCCCAGGGCGTTATGAGCAGCTACAAGGGCAAGGCGCTGGGCACCATCGGTGATTTCGGCTGCTACTCCTTCCACGAGACGAAAAACTACTCGATGGGCGAGGGCGGTGCGCTGGTCATCAACAATCCTGACTACAACGAGCGCGCGGAGATCCTGCGCGAAAAAGGCACCAACCGCGCCAAGTTCTTCCGCGGCCAGGTGGACAAGTACACCTGGGTCGATTTTGGCGACAGCTACCTGCCCAGCGAGCTGAATGCGGCCTACCTGTGGGCGCAGCTGCTCCATGCAGATGAGATCAACGACAACCGTATGGCGACCTGGAACGCCTACTATGCGGCCTTCAAGCCGCTGGCCGACGCGGGCAAGGTCGAGCTGCCCACCATCCCCGAGGGCTGCGTCCACAACGCACATATGTTCTACCTCAAGTGCAAGAATCTTGAGGAGCGCACCGCGTTCATCCGCCATTTAAAGGCCAATGACATCCTGGCAGTGTTCCATTATATCCCGCTGCACTCCGCCCCGGCGGGCGAGAAGTTCGGCCGTTTCGACGGCGAGGACGTCTACACCACCGCCGAGAGTGAGCGCCTGGTCCGCCTGCCGATGTACTACGGCCTGACCGACGCCGACCGCGAGAAGGTCATTGCGAAAGTTTTGGAGTTCTATGCACAGTAAACGCCTGCCCGGCTGGGCGCAGGCGGCCTGCACGGCGGCTGCGGCGCTGGTATTTCTGCTGGTGTACGAGTGGGCCGTCTACAAAGTGCCGGTCACGCAGATTTTCCTGCCCACCAGCTCTTGGAGCGACGAGGTCATTTACAGCAAGCAGCTGGCGGCCGCTGTGCGGTACGGCGCACCGCAGGGATACTTCGGCTTCAACGAGTCCCACGCCGAAGTGGGCACCTACGCGGCCTGGGGCCCGGCGGTGTTCTTCGTCTACGCGCTGCCCGGGCTGTTGCTGCGCGGGCAAAATGCGTTCCTCTGGTGCAACCTGCTGTTCGTCGCGGCAGGTTGGACGTTTTTCGCCTTGACCGCACGGCTGAGTTGGAAACGCCAGGCTGTGTTTGCGCTGGCGCTGGCGGCCATGAACGCACCGATCCGGTATGTGTTCTCTGCCATGCAGGAACCGCTGCACTATGCGCTGGTGCTGGCCGTGTTGGGGTGCGGCATCCTGGCCCGGCGGGACCGGAACCACGCCGCCTGGGGCATACTCTGCGCCCTGTGTGCTGTGGCGACCCTTGTGCGCCCTTATGAGGCCGTGCTCTGGCTCTACCCGTTGGCGCTGGCCTGGCGCGACCGCCGCCGCGCCGCCGTTTGCGTTGTGGGCGGGGCTGTGTCGCTGGGCGGCACGCTGGTGTTGATGTCCAAATTTTATGCGCCCTATTTCTTCACAAACGTCGATATGGGCGCTTTGCAGGAGGCCGCCCACGGCCATCTGTTAGAAGCGGCCAAGGATATGGTCCGCAAGCTCATTGGTGCAATGCAGACGGTTTTTGCCGCAATGGCGTCGGATTTTGCAAACCGCACCGGTGGGTATTACCTGTTGCTGTTCGCGCTGCTGGCCGTCGTAATTGTCTGCCTGGCTGTGGATGCCCGGCGCGGGCGGCCCATTTTCTGGAAGGGCTGCGCCGCTGTCACGGCGGTCATCGTTTTTCTGGCGCTGATGCTGATGTATCGCCCCGGCGAGGGCTCGCGCCACACGCTGGTGCTGGACGTGCTGCTGCTGGCAAGCCTGCTGGTGCTGGCTGCCATGGTGGCAGGCATGCTGCTTGGCGGCGTCATTGGTGGAATTACAATGGTCGTTCCACCGGCGGCGGATTTGCTTGGAGACTATGGCGTCCAGCTGATCGTAGAGCTGGGGATGCTGGCAGTGATGGTAGGTATGACCTTTCTGCTGCGGATGGGACGGGTGTTTACCTGCCGCGGACGTGGCTTTTGGAAAAGCCTTGTTCCTGCGGCGGTGATCCTGGGGCTCTATGCGCTGGCGGGGGTGGAAAGCCTGGTGTTCTATGTGGGCAGTCCACTCCAGCACCCGGTGCATATTCTGCTGTTTGTGCTGTGCATGGCGGCAGTGGGCATTACGGAGGAGCTGACCTTCCGTGGGCTGATTGCCGGAATGCTTTATGACAAATACGGCGCAACCCCTGCGGGCGTGTGGTTCTCTGTGATGGCATCCAGCTTACTGTTTGGCTTGGTCCATCTAAGCAATGCGGTGGGTGCGGATTTGTCCGGCGTACTGAT
>OLQU01002269.1_pt1 | contig 10920 bp, 8 predicted proteins | sample 1672271 | NCBI WGS metagenome assembly OLQU01 (sample SAMEA3136666, study PRJEB25190) | human gut metagenome | biome: human gut; feature: human-associated habitat; material: faeces | place: Austria | collected 2013 | reverse complement strand
AGCTGCCGGCCCGGGTGAGGGTACGGGATAGGGGGAGGTTATCCCCGGTCTTTTTCCTTCGCCTCGTCCTCCTTTTTGGGGAGAACGGTGACCAGGGCTTCCTCCAACCGGTGGTCCTGGATGTGGACCATCTGAATTTGGAGTTGGTCGGTTTGGAGGGTGATCTTCCGTCCGTCCTGGGGGACGGAGCCGTAGAGGTTAAACACATACCCGCCGAAGGTGTCGTACTCCTCCTCGGGCAGTTCCACTCCCAGCTCTTGGGCCACGTCGTCCAGGGGGGCGGAGCCTTGGATGCGCCAGATGCCGTTGTCCAGGGCCTGGATCTCCGGCAGTTCCCCCTCTTGCTGGAACTCGCCCACCAGCTGCTCCAGCAGGTCCTTCAGGGTGACCACCCCGAAGAAGCCGCCGTACTCGTCCAGCACCACGGCGTAATAGGTGCGCCGCTGCTTCATCTGTTGGAAGAGCACGTCCGCCTTGATGGTTTCCGGGACAAAGAAGGCGGGCTTTACCACGCTGTCCAAAATTTCCTCCAGGGGACGGTCCTGCATCCGGAAGAAGTCCCGAGAGTCCAAAATGCCCACCACCCGGTCCACCGACCCGTCGCAGACAGGGTAGCGGGTGTGGCGGGTTTCAAAGATGATCTGCCGCCACTCTTCCGTGGTTTGGGCGGTCCAGAGGAGATCCAGCTCGGTGCGGTGGGTGGCAAATTCCCCTACGGTAAGGTCGTCAAACTCGAAGACGTTCTGGATGAACTCCTTGGTGGCCGAGTCAAAGACGCCCTTCTCGTTGCCCCGGTCCACCATCATTTTGATTTCTTCCTCGCTGACCTCGTCCTCGTCGGCGCTGGGGTCCACCCCCAGCAGACGGAGGATGCCGTTGGTGGAGGCGGTGAGCACTGCCACCACAGGGGCGCAGATGGTGGAGAGGGTGGAGATAAGCCCTGACAGGCCCAGGGCCAGCGTGTCGGCCTTTTTCATGGCCAGGCGCTTGGGCACCAGTTCGCCGAAGACCAGAGTGATGTAGGACAACACCAGAGTGATGACTACCACGGCGATGGTATTCAGGGTTTTGGCGGGAATGGGGACCCCGGCATCCACCAGCATGGCCACCAACGGATCGGAGAAGTTATCGGCGGCGAAGGCGCTGCCCAGGAAGCCGGACAGGGTAATGGCGATTTGGATGGTGGCCAAGAACTGGGCAGGACGGCTGGTGAGGCGGGCCAGGCGCACGGCACGCTTGTCGCCCTGGGAGACCAGTTGGGCCAGTTTGTTGTCATTGATGGAGATAATGGCGATTTCTGCGCAGGCAAAGATGGCGTTTAAAGCGATCAGAACAATTTGCAGCAGTATGGGCCATAAAATGGGGTCCTCCATGGTGGGGTAATTCCTCCTTGAATGTTAGGGCAATGCCCGTAGAGTAGCAGAATACTAGCCTAATTATACTATGCGGCAAACCGATGGTCAAGGAGAGAATGCGGCATTCTGGAAAGACCTGCCAGAAAAACGGAGGAAATTTTCGACAGGAGCGGGTTCTGGCTCAAGGAAGCGCGGTGGGACGCGAGGGGACGGCCTCCGGCTGAAATTCTGTCATGTGGCCCCGGAACCGCTGGGGCAGGTGGGTCTGCTGCAGTTTGGGGTTGTGCCGCTGGGGGATGGCAATGGTGGCGTAGAACTTCCGCCAGAGGGCCTGGCACTGGGCCTCCGCCTGGCTGGGGCGGTCCAGGTCCAGCCGGTCCACGGGGCGGATCTTCCACTTCCCCCCGGCGTAGAACAGTCCCTCCCGGTGGGTTTCGTCGTGGAGGAGAAAAGCCTCCTCCGGCAGCCGCTGGCAGAAATGGGGCCGCAGCAGAGGGAGGACCCGGTTCTTGGGGGCAATCTGCCCCACCAGCACCCCGCCGTAATCGGCGAAGCGGACAAAGCCCCGGTAGTGCTCCGCCTCCCGGACCAAGTGGCCGATGGCCCGGGTGAGCAGGAGGATCCGGTCGTCGGTGGGGTCCTGGGGCAGGGCGTGGTGGAAGGCCAGGTAGATGAGGTCGAAGAGGCTCCGCTCCCGCTGGGGCAGGCAGGTGAGAAAGCCGTAGGTCATCATCCGGCGGAAGGCCGGGGACACCGCAGTCTCCAAGGCCCGGTAGACGGCCCGGGCCAGGGCGGGGTCCGAGGGGATCTCCTGGAGGGGATAGAGGGTGATCTGCTCCGCCCCGGGGGGCAGGAAGTAGAAGGGGTAGGTCTTCTGCCGGAAACTCTCCCCCACGCAGGTGAGGAAGCCGGCAAAGGTGCCGTCATAGCGCAGGGCGCACTGGGGCCAGGTGGACATGGACGAAACCTCCTTTCAGGTGGGGAAGAGGGACAGCTGCTCATACTGGGGGGCCAGGGCGGGGGCCTCCAGGGCGGTGAGGGCCCGGCGCACCCCCTCCGGCCGCACCCGGAGCCCCGGGGTCATCCGGCCGGAGCAGGTGAGGAAGTACTGGGCCCGCTTCATCACTACCCCCAGTTTGCCCAGGGCGGCCTCGTCCAGGGCCCGCCATCGCCGGGCCGCCAGGATCCGCCGGGCGGAGACCACCCCGATCCCCGGCACCCGGAGCAGGGTGTGGTAGTCGGCGGTGTTTACCTCCACCGGGAACTGGTCCAGGTGGGCCAGGGCCCAGGCGCACTTGGGGTCCAGCTGGGGGTCCAGGGTGGGCCGGTCCGGGGAGAGGAGCTCCTCCGCCTGGAAGTGGTAGAACCGCAGCAGCCAGTCCGACTGGTACAGCCGGTGCTCCCGGAGCAGGGGCGGCCGGAAGGTCTGGGGGGAGGGGAGCAGCGGGTTTGCCCCCACAGGGATGTAGGCGGAGAAGAACACCCGCTTAAGGCGGTACTTCCGGTACATCCCCTGGGAGAGTTTTAGGATCTCGTAGTCGCTCTCCCCGGAGGCCCCCACGATCATCTGGGTGGACTGGCCCGCCGGGGCAAAGGCAGGAGCGTGGCGGAACCGCTGCCCCTCGGCCTTGGCCTGGCGGATGCCGTCCCGGATCTGGGCCATGGGCTGGAAGATGTCCTGGGACCGCTTGTCCGGGGCCAGGAGGGCCAGGCTCCGGGCGGAGGGGAGCTCGATGTTCACCGACAGCCGGTCGGCCAGCCGCCCCAGTTGGGCGGTGAGGAGGGGATCGGCCCCGGGGATGGCCTTGGCGTGGATGTACCCGGAAAAGCCGTAGTCCGCCCGGAGGAGGGTGAGGGTCCGGATCAGCAGTTCCGTGGTGTAATCCGGGCTGCGCACCACGGCGGAGCTGAGGAAGAGCCCTTCGATGTAGTTGCGCCGGTAGAAGTCGATGGTGAGGTCGGCCAGCTCCCTGGGGGTGAACATGGCCCGGGGCAGGTCGTGGGAGGTGCGGTTGACGCAGTACTGGCAGTCGTAAATGCACACGTTGGTCAGGAGCAGCTTCAGCAGGGAGATGCACCTCCCATCCGCCGAGAAGGTGTGGCAGCAGCCAGAGGGGAGGGTCTTGCCCAGCCGCCCGCCCCGGCGATCCCCGCCGCTGGAGGTACAGGCCACGTCATATTTGGCGGCGTCGGTGAGGATGGTGAGTTTTTCTTCCACGGTCATGGGAATCCCTCCAATCGGAATAGAACGCATGTTCTATTATAGGCGGGGGAGCCCTTACGTCAAATTTCCTGGGGACAAAAAGAGGACCGGAGGAACAATCCTCCGGTCCTTGGGGGTAAACGGGTGGGTGCAGGGATTAGGCCTGGGTGGCAAATTCGGGGGGGATGGGGTGCTTCACGCAGCGGCGGCCCTCCTTGGCCCAGATGTTGCCCAGGCACTTGGTGCAGCCGATGCAGGGGGAGTCCTCCCCCTTTTCCAGGTGCTGGACGAAGTCCGGCTGGCAGATGAAGGGGCGGGAGGCGGAGACAAAGTCGATGCCCGCGTCCAGGATGGCCTGGGCGCTCTCGGGGCCCCGGACGCCGCCCACCAGGATGAGGGGAATCTTCACTGCCTGGCGGATGGCCTTGGCCCGGTCCAGGTAGAAGGTGGGCACCTTCTTCTTGCCCAGGCCCAGCCAGTTGTAGCCGGACAGCTCGATGGCGTCGGCCCCCAGCGCTTCAAACTGGCGGCAGAAGTAGAGGATGTCCTGGGCATAGGCCTCGTCGGCCTCCCCGGCGCAGTTGGTGTTCACCTTCACCAGGACGGGGTAGTCCTGGCCCACGGCCTGGCGGATGGCGGTGAGACATTCGCCGGGGAAGCGGAAACGGTTGGCGGCGCTGCCGCCGTAGTCGTCGGTGCGTAGGTTGGTGGTGGGGTCCAGGAACTGGCTGAGGAGGTAGCCGTGGGCGCAGTGGAGCTGGATGCCGTCAAAGCCCAGCTCCTTGGCGGCCTTGGCGGCCTCCACGAAGTCTGCCCGGATCTTGTCCATGTCGGCGGGGGTGATCTCGGTGGTCTCCATCTCGTTGGGGGCCTTCAGGCCGCCGGTGGGGGCCAGGAGCTTGCCGCCGGCCACGTGCTTTTCCGGCATGAACACGTTCATGCCTGCGTGCATCAGCTGGAGGATCAGCCGGCCGCCGGCGGCGTGGACGGCGTCCAGCACTTCCTTCTGGCTGGCCCGCTGCTCGGGGGTGGCAAAGCCCACCTGGATGCCGGTGGACCGGGCCTCCGGGGAGATGTAGCTGTAGGCGGTGATGATGGCGCCGGTGCCGGCGGCGGCAATTTCCCGGTAGAGGTCCACCTGCTTGGCGTCGCAGGTGCCGTCCCGGTGGCCGAAGGGGTCCTGGGTGGCGGAGCGGATCACCCGGTTGGGCAGGGTGAGGGTGCCGATCTTGCCGGGGGTAAAGAGGGTAGAAGCCATGGAAACTCTCCTTTTTCAATGTTTCACTGGCAGGGGGCGCGCCCCTGCAATCCATACCGCCCTATTATAGCGAACCTGGGGGAAAAACACAAGAGGCAGGGGAAAAAGGCCGGGCTGTTGCCATTGACAGCCTCCCCAGGCGGGGTTTACAATGAAGAAACTTGACGAAAGAGAGGGGAATGCGCGGTGCAGGAGAGAAAGACCCTGGGCCTGGCGGCGGTCACCGGGTCCTATGTGCTGTGGGGGTTTCTGACCATTTTCTGGAGCCTGCTGGCCCAGGTGAACTCGGTGTACATCCTGGCCCACCGGGTGATTTGGTCCCTGGTGTTCATGGGGCTCTACCTGGTGCTGGCCCGCCGGTGGGGGGAGGTAAAGGGCGCCTTCCGCAGCCGGAAGACCATGCTCAACTGCCTGCTGTGCGGGGTGCTCATCACGGTGAACTGGGGGATGTACATCTACGCAGTGAACAGCGGCCACGTCCTCCAGGCCAGTCTGGGGTATTTCATCGAGCCGGTGGTGGTGGCCCTGGTGGGGGTGGTTGCCTTCCGGGAAAAGCCCACCCCGGCGGAGACCTTCACCTTCCTCTGCGCCGTGGGGGGTATTCTGTTCCTCACCCTGCGCACGGGGACCTTCCCCACCCTGGCCCTGCTGGTGGCGGTGCCCTTCGCCGTCTACGGGGGGTTTAAGAAGAACGTCCCCCTCACTGCCCAGACCTCCCTGTTCGTGGAGACGTTGTGGGTCACCCCCGTGGCCCTGGCCTTCTCCTTCTGGTGGCAGAGCGGCCACTGCGGGCTGGCGGGGGTGCTGGGGGGCGCCTCCTTCTGGCTCCTGCCCGCCTGCGGGGTGGTGACCTCGGTGCCCCTGCTCCTGTTCAACCGGGGGGTGAAGGAGATCCCCTATTACGTGGCGGGGATCCTCATGTACATCAACCCCACCCTGCAGTTCCTGGTGGGCCTGCTGTACTTCCACGAGGCCCTGGACGTGAACCAGTTCATCGCCTTCTGCATCATCTGGGTGGGCCTTGCCGTCACCATGGCAGACCGCATCCGCCGCCTGCGCCAGGAGAAGCGGGACTTCCAGGCCTCCCTCCGGAAGGAGTGAGCCTCACAGCCGCACCGGCACTGCCTGGGCCAGGGTGAGGCAGCCCGGGGCCACGGCGCAGGCCCGGGCCAGCACCTGCACCCCCGCCTGGGCCGCTTCCCGGAGGGCCTGGCCAAAGGCGGGGTGGGTGCGGTCGTTGGGGGCGAAGAAGTCGGCCTGGGCCATCTGGATGACGAAGCACACCGCCGCTTCGTACCCCGATGCCAGGCAGCCCATGAGGCCGTGGAGGTGCTTCACCCCCCGCTGGGTGGGGGCGTCGGGGAAATAGACGGCGCCGCCCTCCTCCAGGGTGACCCCTTTGACCTCCACAAACCCCTTTCGTTCCCCGGCTTCCCAGTAGAAGTCAAACCGGGAGTCCCCGAAGGCCTGCTCGGCCTTCAGCAGGGTGAGGCCGGGGACGAAGCCGCCCCCGGCGGCCCATTCATAGAAGACGCGGTTGGGCGCCTGGGCATCCATGTTGATGAGCCGGGCGCCCTTTTCTACGGCGATGAGGTCATAGGCCGTCTTCCGGTGGGGGTTGGGGCTGCGGGTGAGCCACACCCGGGCCCCGGGGACCAGCAGTTCCCGGCAGCGGCCGGTGTTCTTCACGTGGACGGTGACCGTCTCGCCGTCCAGCAGCACCTGGGCCACGAACCGGTTGGGCCGGGCCAGAAAGACGGCGGGGGTCACATTGGGATAACGCATGGGAGGGCCTCCTTGGACAATCCCCTCTGGAAAATGTTCCGGGGACGTGTTACACTAAATAGAAATCAGGAACGAGGGCATGATACAACAGACCACCGGCCCTCGTCAAGAAAGCGGGTGACGGTATGAAGGACTATCTCCTGGCCCTGGACCAGGGCACCACCAGTTCCCGGGCGATCCTCTTCACCTCCGCTGGGGAAGTGGTGGCCACGGGCCAGATCCCCTTCCGCCAGCACTACCCCCAGCCCGGCTGGGTGGAGCACGACCCCCTGGAACTGCTGGACAGCCAACTCCAGGCGGCGGCCCAGTGCGTGGCAGCCAGCGGCGTGGCCCCGGGGGACATTGCCGCCCTGGGCCTGGCCAACCAGCGGGAGACCGCCCTGCTGTGGGAGAAGGCCACCGGCCAGCCGGTGGGCCGCGCCATCGTCTGGCAGTGCCGGCGGACGGCGGCCTTCTGCACCCAGCTCCAGGAGGAGGGGTACACCGAGGCCATCCGGGCCCGGACGGGGCTGCTGCCCGACGCCTACTTCTCCGGCACCAAGTACCGCTGGCTGCTGGACCACATCCCCGGGGCCCGGCGGCGGGCCGAGCGGGGGGAGCTGCTGTGCGGCACCGTAGACAGCTGGCTGCTCTGGAACCTCACCGGGGGAACGGTCCACGCCTCGGACTACTCCAACTGCTGCCGCACCATGCTCTTTGACATCCACCGCCTGGGGTGGGACGAGACCCTCTGCCAGCTGTTGGACGTTCCCCAGATCCTCCTCCCCCGGCCGGTGGAGAACAGCGGGGACCTGGGGGTGGTGGCCCCAGGGGTGCCCCATCTGGAGGCTCTGGCCGGCCTGCCCATCCGGGGCATGGTGGGGGACCAGCAGGCCGCCCTCTTCGGCCAGGGGTGTTTCGCTCCGGGGCAGCTGAAAAACACCTACGGCACTGGCTGCTTCACCCTGATGAACACCGGGACCGCGCCGGTGACCTCCCAGAACGGCCTGCTCACCTGCGTGGGCTGGGGCCTGGGAGGCGAGACCACCTACGTGCTGGAGGGGAGCGTGTTCAACGCCGGCTCCTCCATCCAGTGGCTGCGGGACGAGCTGGGGCTCATCGAGAAGGCCAGCGACTGCGATGTGCTGGCCGAGCAGGTGCCGGACAACGGAGGGGTCTACCTGGTCTCCGCCTTCACCGGTCTGGGGGCGCCCCACTGGGACATGTACGCCCGGGGGGCGGTGGTGGGCCTCACCCGGGGCACCACCCGGGCCCATCTCTGCCGGGCCACCCTGGAGGGCATCGCCTACCAGACCGCCGACCTCATCGCCGCCATGGAGCGGGACGCGGGGCAGAAGATCCCCGCCCTCCGGGCCGACGGCGGGGCCAGCGTCAGTGACTTTTTGATGCAGTTCCAGGCCGATCTCCTGGGGGTCCCCGTGGAGCGGCCGGCGGTGGTGGAGACCACCGCCTGGGGGGCTGCCTGCCTGGCAGGCCTGGGAGCGGGGCTGTGGGCCAGCCCCCAAGAGATTCCCCAGGCCCGCGGGGGGAAGGTTTACACCCCCCAAACCCGCCGGGCGCGGGAGTACCGCCAATGGAAACGGGCCCTGGAACGGGCCAAAGCGTGGGAGGAGGTAGAACCATGACCGCGTTGGAGCGCTTCTTGCACTATGTAACCTATGACACCCAATCTTCCGAGACCTCGGAGACCACCCCCTCCACCCCCAAGCAGCGCCTGTTGGGGGAGGCCCTGGCCCAGGAACTCCAGGACCTGGGGCTGGAGGGGGCCCATCTGGCGGAGAACGGGGCGGTGTACGCATGGCTCCCCGCCACGCCGGGGCGGGAAAAGGTCCCGGTGCTGGCCCTCATCGCCCACATGGACACCGCCCCCCGGGTCCCCAGTGAGAACGTCCAGGCCCGGGTGGTCCGCTACGAAGGGGGGGACCTGGTGCTCAACCAGGAGAAGGGGATCGTCACCACCCAGAAAGACTTCCCCGACCTGGCCGGCCAGGTGGGGAAGGACCTGGTGGTCACCGACGGCACCACCCTCCTGGGGGCGGACGACAAGGCGGGGGTGGCGGAGATCCTCACCGCTATGGAAACCCTCCTGGCCCACCCGGAGCGGCCTCACGGCCGGGTGGCCCTCTGCTTTACCCCCGACGAGGAGGTGGGCACCGGGGCAGACTATGTAGACCTGGACAAGCTGGGGGCGGACTTTGGCTACACCGTGGACGGCGGCCCCCTGGGAGGGTTGGAGTACGAGAACTTCAATGCCGCAGAGGTGGACGTCCTCTTCCACGGGGTGAACATCCACCCGGGGGAGGGGAAGAACAAACTGCGCAACGCCTGCCTGATGGCCGCCCAGTTCATCGCCATGGTGCCCCCGGCAGAGTCCCCCGCCCACACCGAGGGGTACGAGGGGTTCTACCACCTGTGCTCCATGACAGGGGACGAGAGCCAGGCCCGGCTCCAGTGGCTCATCCGGGACCACGACTGGGAGGGGTTCCGGGACCGCAAGCGCACTATGGAGGGCATCGGGTTCTATTTGGAGACCCGCTATGGCGTGGGAACCGTGGAGGTAACGATCACCGACGCCTACTATAACATGAAGGAGGAGATCCTCCCCCATCCCCAGCTGCTGGACTGGGCCCGGGAGGCCTTCCGCCGGGCGGGGGTGGAACCCCGGGACGTGCCCATCCGAGGCGGGACCGACGGGGCCAAACTCAGCTGGCGGGGCTTGCCCTGCCCCAACCTGTCCACGGGAGGCTACCATTTCCACGGGGTGCATGAATATATCCCGGTGGAGGCCCTGGAAACCATGGCCAACGTGCTGGTCCATTTGGTCACCGGCGCGGCGGAAGAAAAAATTTGAAAAAACTGAAATTTACCTGTTGACAAACCGAGAATTTTTCGATATACTAAACATCGCTCGTTACGGCGGGCGAACAAGGCGGCATAGCTCAGTTGGCTAGAGCATTCGGTTCATACCCGAAGTGTCACTGGTTCAAATCCAGTTGCCGCTACCATGGTTTTGGGAGGGGAACCTCCCGGAACCACTCCTGGCCCGTTGGTCAAGTGGTTAAGACACCGCCCTTTCACGGCGGTAACATGGGTTCGAGTCCCGTACGGGTCACCATATGGAGGCATAGCTCAGCTGGTAGAGCGCTCGCCTCACACGCGAGAGGTCACAGATTCGAGTTCTGTTGTCTCCACCAAGAAAAGCCTTGAAACAAATCGTTTCAAGGCTTTTTCTTTTTTTGTTTAGACGGATCGCGGCCCTCACCGGGGGACGAGGGCGAGGGCCTCCCCCTGCACTTCCAGGGCCAGGGTGCCTCCGGGGGAGATTTCCTGCCGCAGGAGCATCTCCGCGGCGGGGTTTTCCACCTGCCGGCGGATGAGCCGCCGCAAAGGCCGGGCGCCGTACCGGGTGTCCTTGCCTTGGCGGGCCAGGAGGGAGACCGCCTCCTGAGCGGGGGCGAAGGTCACCCCCGACCCTGCCAGCCGCTGGCCAAAGGAGGCCAGGAGTTTTCCGGCGATGGCCTCCAGCTCCCGGTCGCCCAGGGGGTGGAAGAGGACGGTCTCATCCAGCCGGTTGAGAAACTCCGGCCGGAACACCTGCCGCAGCTCCCGCTGAAGGGCGGCCTCCTGCCCCTGCCCCGCGCCTGCCCCGCCGGCAAAGCCCAGCGGGGTGCCGGTAGCCAGCCGTTCGCCCCCTATGTTGGAGGTCATCACCAGGATGGTGTTGCGGAAGTCGGCCCGGCGGCCGTGGGCATCGGTGAGCACCCCGTCCTCCATGATCTGCAGGAGCAGGCTCCACACGTCGGGGTGGGCCTTTTCCAGCTCGTCGAAGAGGAGGACGGAGTAGGGGTGCCGCCGGACCGCCTCGGTGAGCTGCCCGCCCTCCTCGTGGCCCACGTAGCCCGGGGGAGAGCCGGTGAGCCGGCTCATGGTGTGCTTTTCGGCAAACTCCGTCATGTCAAAGCGGAGCAGGGCCTCCTCGGTGCCGAAGAGGGTCTGGGCCAGGGCTTTGCACAGCTCGGTTTTCCCCACCCCGGTGGGCCCCAGGAAGAGGAAGGCCCCCGCCGGGCGGTCGGGCTCCTTCAGCCCGGCCCGGCCCCGGCGGACGGCCCGGGCCACGGCGGCCACCGCCTCCTGCTGGCCCGCCACCCGGCGGGCCAGGGCGGCCTCCAGCCCCAGGAGCTTCTCCCGCTCCGGCTGGGTGAGGGCGGACAGGGGGATCCCCGTCCACTGGGACAGGGTCCGGGCCACGTCCTGGGGGGTGACCACCGGCGTGGGCTGGTGGGCCTGCCACTGGCGGCGGCCGCCCTCCAGCTCCCGGC
>OLQU01002267.1_pt1 | contig 10930 bp, 9 predicted proteins | sample 1672271 | NCBI WGS metagenome assembly OLQU01 (sample SAMEA3136666, study PRJEB25190) | human gut metagenome | biome: human gut; feature: human-associated habitat; material: faeces | place: Austria | collected 2013 | reverse complement strand
AGAATGACAAGAAGAAACTTATGATAGCAGATAATAAGACCTATGCTCTTGGAATCGACAATCTGGAAACCCTGAATGAGTTCCTTGAGGAACTGCAGGGGGACAATCTCCCTGCCCTCATAGAGACTGGGATCATCAAAACAACTGATAATACAGGCATCAAATCCATCCTTCTCCGCCTGCAGGATCCCTTTCAGGATCTCCTGCTGATTAACTGCCTGATAGAAATGATATTCCATATGGCTGGTTCCTTTGGGAATACTTCTTACCTCAAGGTCTGTCTTCTCATCCAGAAACGGCTCCAGATATTCCCCAATCTCCTGATTCAGAGAATCATAAGCCACAGCTTTCAGATACAGCAGTCTTCTTCGTTTCATCAGTCATTCCTCCATCCGTCAATTTTAGTATCCGGCAATCCCCAGTTCCGCACAGATTCTTCTTGCTTCCGGATCTTTGTAAACTCCATCTTCCTCCAGTACTTCGCCATCCAGGATAATGGTCGGATTTAAGACGATACCGTCTGTATGGGAAGCTGCGCTCCAGTGCTTACCGCCAATGGTAATGCCCTGGCTTCCGATTCCAAATTCCATACAGCCAAATACCCGCTCATCTTCTACGATACGGCCTGTCACTGCGCGGACTCCCGGATTAAATCCCTGAGAATAATGTGCCAGCCGAAGCATATTTGGATCGTCGAAGGAATACAGCCAGTCTTTGTAGATCTTGGCCTCCTCGCCTCCGGTCACATCCACGATACGTCCTTCTTTAAATTCAATATTGATCTGCTCCTTCAGGATCCCCAGGGTATCCGGCGGGAATACCGCGCCGTCAAACACAAGTGTTCCCTCGATGGTCTCCTCGATGGGACAGAAACTTGTCTGGCCGCTCAGCATAACCGGATAGCCCTTCTGCGTCGCCTTGATCCCGGAATGCCGGATCTTCCGTCCGCCCAGGCGTCCCTTCAGGTCCATGCCCTTCTTGGTCATTACATGGATCTCATCTGCTGCTTCCAGACGCTTCTTGAAGTACTCGCCCAGCTCGATCACCTTATCTACATTTACTCTTGCGATACAGTTTACCAGCATCTGGGTGTCCAGTCCAGTGGCACAGATATATCTGGCTCCGTTCTGATCCACCGCTTTGCGGTATGCCGGCCCGTGCATGATGGAAGCGTAAGCCAGCTCGATCCAAACATCAGCACAGGCAATGGCCTCTGCCACTGGCTGCGGCGGGTCTGCATAGAATCCGTCTGCCGTAGGATAATAGATCACGGTAGGTACCACGTCTGTCGCATAAGCCGCCTCAGTCAGCGCATGTACCACCCGCTCATCCACGCAGGTATCATATGTGATCACCAGATTTTCTCCTGGTTTACACAGCATGATATCATGTACCAGTTTCATCGCACCCTTCGCCAGTTCCAGACGACGGTACTCATCCCGCATTTCTACACCGATATTCCATTCCATAGTTTTTACCTCCCTAATTTTTCCGCATATTTTTTCAAATCATCATCAACGATCTTTCCATCGATGGTGATCGGTTTCCCATCCAGATAAATCGAGACACACAGACAAGTCGCATCGATATGCGACGGAGCGGGCACTCCATCCGGCGGCACCAGAAAACTGCCGATAGCTCCAAATCCCCACTGAGATCCGCCGTAGATCCGCTCATCTTCCCCCAGCTGACCTGTCAGTTTTGCATTGGGGTGAAACCCCACACATACATGGGCGGGGCGTAACATCTGAGGATGGTTGAAATCCCGCATAAATTTCTCCCACTGCTGCCCGATCTTTCCGCCTTCCACATGATCGATCACTCCGTTTTTCATATAGATCAGCACCGGCTGCTCCAGCACGCCAAACTGAGGCACCAAAGATCCGTCGATGGCGATCACCCCGTTGACGGTATCCAGATCAGGAGTCCAGGAGATCATGCCTGCCAGCATATGGGTTCCCGGCACATCTGCGTAGCCGTCCCTGGCATTTACCGGATGATCCGGATGGTTATCGAATTCCACGTCTTCTCCTGCCTGGCTGGTGATCCGCACATGCTTTGCAGCCCGGATCTTATCCCGAACCGCCCGCAGAAGGTCCCGAAGCGCGGCGTGATCCGTCTTGGCAAACAACCGGATAAATACATCCACATGCATTCCCGGCAAACATAAAAACCTTAACTTGTCATTCCCGTGAGCCACATCCTCATATGTCTGAGAATAAAGAAAATACATGGTATTGTATTCGATCCAGCAATCCGCCTTCAAAAGGGCTGCTTTGATCGCTTCTGAGGGAAGGAACCCGTCTACCATCTTCCCCGGTCCCGGCGGTGTCGCTGTCCAGATCACCATGGGTTTCCCGCCGGCTGCATAGACTGCTCTTGCCGTGGCATTTACCACACGCTCATCACTCCCGGTATCCGCAGTGATCACAAAGCTTTCTCCTTCTTTTACCTTAAACAGCTCATGGACCAGTACGTCCGCCGCCTTTCCGATCTCATACTCATACAGAAACGCTCCCATCTCTGCTACCTCCTTTCCGTCAAACCTTTCGAAAGCTGTTTCAGTTCTTCATCGGCGATCTCCCCATGGAGCCACAGAGGCTTGCCATCCAGATAGATATCCGTATTCAGGGAAACCGCATCTGAATGGGAAGGCGCCGGCACTCCGTCCGGCGGAAGCAATCCCGCTCCGATACTGCCAAATCCCCAGGTTGTAGATCCCCAGATCCGCTGATCCTGCAAGATATCTCCCATTAGCCTGGCTCCCGGATGGAACCCGATCCCTGCATGAGATACCCGCAGCATCTGCGGATGTTCAAAACTTCTCAGCCAGTCTTCATAACGCTTCGCATCCGTACCGCCTTCGATAGAGCGGATCTCACCTTTCTCTACGGTGATCCGCACCGGCGACTGGATGATCCCAATATCGGGCGCCACAGATCCGTCCAGACAGATCACTCCGTTCACGCTCTCCAGTTCCGGCGTCCAGCCGATCTGCCCAACAAACAGATGGGTGCCGGGAACAGAGGCGTCCCCCAGCTTACAGGAAAGAGGACGTCCCTTCACATTTTGGAACGTGATCTCATCCCCTTCCGGCGAAACCATCCGTACGTCTTTTGCATCTTTGATCTTATCCCTTAATGCTTCTGAAAATTCCCGCATCTTCGGGTAATTCACCTGACCCACACAGCGGATCAGCGTATCTGCATTCGTCCCGGTGAGACACATATGACGCAGGCGGGGATTATTTTTTTTGGCATAATAGTAAGGTGATGAATACAAAAGCCATCTTACATTCAACTCTACCCACACATCTGCATGTGCCAGCATCTCGCTCATTACATCCACAGCCAGATCTTTATCCGCCGCAAGGCTTACCCCGTCCGGCGAGGGAGTCAGCGCAAGGAGCACTTTCGCCCCCGCGCACTGCGCAGTTCTGTCAATAGCCTCGATCACATCCGGATCCGTCAGCGTATCTGCAGTGATAACAAAGACCTCTCCTTCTTTTACCTTCAAAAGGTCCTTTACCAGTACTTCCGCAGACATCTGAAGCTTACTGTCAACCATGTTATCCCTCCTGTCCTTTTGTCTGTTCTGTCATTCCCACACGGTTTTATTCCTTTTCTTTACTGTACTTATGACAGCATACGAAATGTCCCGGCTCCACCTCTGTCATGGACGGCGCCTGTGTTTTACAGATCTCCATACACTCTCTGCACCTGGTATGGAAGGTACAGCCTGACGGCATATTTACCGGTGAGGGGATCTCGCCTTCAGATATGATCTGTTCCGGCTTGATCTTCTCCTCCTCATCTGTAACTACCGGAATTGAAGACAGCAGCATCTTGGTATAAGGATGCAGCGGCGCCTGGAAGAAATCTGCCGTCGGCGCCAGTTCACACAACCGCCCCAGATAAAGGATCGCCACTCTGGTAGCCACATTCCGCATAAGACTTAAGTCATGCGTAATAAACAGATAGGAAAAATCCATCTTCTTCTGAAGATCGATCAAGGTATTGATAACCTTGGCCTGTACCGATACATCCAGCGCGGAAGTCGGCTCATCCAGAATAATCAGCTCCGGATTTGTGGCAAGCGCACGCGCCACAGAAACCAGCTGCCGCTCGCCGCCGCCGATATTCCTTGGCAGCTTGTTCTTATATTCTTTGGGAAGCCCTACCATTTCCAGCAGTTCTTCGATCCGCTCTTCCTTCTTGTCCTTTGGCATCTTGTCATGGATATCCAATGGCACCGCCATACTCTTTCCAATGGTCCGGCGGGAATTCAAAGACGATCCCGGATCCTGGAATACGATCTGGATCTCTCCTTTTTGCTTGAGAGATCGTTTGTATCCCTTCTTTGCCAGATCTTCCCCTTTATAGAGGATCTCTCCTTCCGTAGCTCCATACATTCCCACTACCGTGTAGGCAATAGTACTTTTCCCACATCCGGATTCCCCTACCAGACCCAGGGTCTCGCCTTTGAACAGCTGCATACTGACGCCATCCACAGCCTTTACCGTCTTCCCGTTGGCCAGAGGAAAATATTTTTTCAAATCTTTGATCTCTAAAATTATTTCTGACATCGCTACTCCTCCTCTGCCGCAAAACAGGCTACCCAGTGGTCTTCCGCAACCTCATGCCTGTGTGGCACTTCTTCCCTGCATCTTTCGGTCGCATAAGGACATCTTGGCGAAAACCTGCAGCCCTTGGGCGGGGCACTGTAATCCGGAATCCTTCCGGGTATTCCCTCTGCGATCCCGTCTCCCGTCAGTTTGGGAAGACATTTCATCAGCGCCATGGTGTAAGGATGTTTGGGATGTTCAAATACTTCTGCTGTATCTCCACCCTCAACCATAGTTCCTGCATACATTACATTTACCATAGTGGTTACCTGCCGGATCACTCCCAGGGAATGGGTTACCATGATCACGGAAAGTTTTCCCTGATCCACCAGTGACTTGATCAGCCGCAGGATCTGATCCTGAATCGTCACATCCAGCGCGGTTCCCGGCTCATCTGCAAGTAAAAGCTGCCGCTCCGCCGCCAATGTCATGGCAATACAGACTCTCTGTCTCATACCTCCTGACAACTGGAAGGGATAACTGTTCAAGATCCGGTCCGGGTCTGCCAGAGATACTGCCTCCAAAGATTCCGCTGCCTTTTTCAGAAGATCATCCTTGGAAAGGTTTTTCCCCTTATGCGCATATTTCAAAGTTACTAAAAACTGATTCTTAATGGATATAACCGGATTCAGAGCGCTGGACGGATCCTGGAAGATCATGCCAGCTCCTGTCTGGCGATAAGTGCTAAGCTCGCTCTCCGGCATCTCAAATACATTTTTCCCACGGTAAAGAATCTCTCCGCTTTCAATCGTTCCGTTGGAGGGAAGTACATTAAGGATCGTCCGCAGAGTCGTCGTCTTTCCACATCCCGACTCTCCGACAATTCCTACACTTTTCCCTTCCGGAACCGTCAGATTCACATTTTCCAATACATGGGTCTTGACGTTGGCAACTGTATAGGATACGGACAAATTCTTTACTTCCAAAATATTCTTATTCTCACTCATCATTTGCCCTCCACATTAAAGATATTGCCTACACCGTCTCCCAGGAGGTTGAATCCCAGCACGATCAAAATGATCGTAACTGCCGGGAAGATCGTCAGCCACCACATATCCGGCAGATAATTGACGCCGTCATTGATCATATTTCCAAGAGCCGGAGCCGGTGGCTGTTCACCAAGCCCAACGAAACTCAGCGTAGCTCCCATGATAATAACGTACCCCATATCCAGGGTCATCTTCGTCAAGATCTGATCGAATGTATTGGGAAGAAATTCTTTAACAATTATATGACCCAATTTCGCGCCTGTAAGTTCTGCGTACATAATATAGTTCTCTGTCCGCAGCGAGGAAACCACGCCAAACGACAACCTGGCATACCAGGGCCACCACATGATCGTGATCGCGATCATCGAGTTCTTTAGATTCGGCTCCATGATCGCCGCGATGGCAAGCGCAAGGACCAGCGCCGGAACAGACAGGAAAATGTCTACGATCCGCATGAGCACCGTCTCTACCCAGGTGTCCTTATAATATCCTGCCAGTACTCCTACGATAAACCCTACCGGAACTGCGATGGCAAGAACCAGGATACCCATCAGAAGGCTTCCTCTCAGACTGAACAAAAGTCTGGAAAACACATCTCTTCCCATGGTGTCTGTTCCCATAATATGCGCAGCATTCGGCGCCTGGGAACTGTCTGCGAATTTAACTACCGCTCCTGCATCTTCCGGATATGGCGCCACCACCGGCGCAAAGACTGCCAGAAAGATGATCAGGACAACTATGACCAGACCCAGCACGGAAACGCCGCCGGCGGAAAATTTATACCAGCTTCGGATCAGATTTTCTTTTCGTTCTGCTTTCAAATCCGCCACCTCCTATCTCGACCGTTTCTGGCGCATTCTCGGATCCAGGATCATGGCTATGATATCTACCACGATACTGGTGCCCACAAAGGCAAGTCCTATGATCAGGACCACCGCACACACCGCGTTTGTGTCCTTATTCAGGATTGCCGTCATTCCATAGCTGGAAAGACCTGGCCAGTTGAAAATACGTTCTACCAGAAATGCGTTTCCAAACATAGCCGCAAAATCCATACCCATTACTGTAATGGTAGGGATCACCGATGGTTTCAGAAGGAACCGCCGGTTGATTACAGATTTGGGAACGCCCTGTGAAGTTACCATTGTAATATAATCCTTATCCGCATTCTGAAGCATACTGGATCTGGTGATCCTGGCTTCCTGCATAGTCTTGCCAAGGGCAAGGGCAAGTGCCGGGAACAACAGATGCAGGAATGCATCCCATGCGGCTGCCGGTTGTCCGCCCAGAAGGGCATCCAACACATAGAGCCCGGTAATATTGTCGATCGCAAATTGCGGGCTCAGTCTTCCTCCAATGGAAGGCATCAGCGGAATCCAATAACCAAAGATCAGAACAAACAATACCGCGAATACAAACGTAGGCGTAGCTACAAAGATATATCCCAGGAAACGGCACAGATAATCCGGCCATTTATTTTTGTTCTGTGCGCTGACAACGCCCAAAAGAAGGGCTATGAATATGGGCGGGATCCCCGCCCATATTACAAGTTCAATTGTTGCCGGCGCAAACTCCTTGATATCTGTAATTACCGCCCTTTGTGTAACGGCTGAAGTGCCAAGGTCCCCCTGCAGCGCATTGGACAGCCAATAGAAATACTGCATAGGCAACGGGTCATTCAAGTGATTGATCTCCCGATAGTTCTCCAGGACTTCCTCAGAGACATTCGCTCCCAGAGCCAGTCTGGCAGGATCCCCGGGGACCACTTTCATCAGGATAAAGATGATGACCGTCAGACCAAGAAGCACTACAACCGAACTCAGCAGACGTTTTAAGATACTCTTAAGGAGTGCCATGTCTTTTCCTCCTCTCTTCTGTCAGGTCCTACTTCTGATCTGGAAATACCTTGATGTTTCTCATATAGAGAACATATCCCATAACCGGAATCAACTGGTCTTCCTGCGCCGCGTTCCACTCCATGTAATCCGCCTGGTACGCAAACGGTTCATTCGCCTCTGCCAGCGGGATCATTACACATTTGTCAGACAGGTAATTCTGGATCTCTTTGTACTTCGCGATTCTCTCTTCCTCATCCATTGTGCGGATAGACTCATCGATCATCGCATCCAGTTCCGGATCGTTGATCCAGCAGCAGTTCTGCCAGGTTCCAACTTCTCTGGATCTTACCGCTGATGTAAATACAGAACCTGCTTCGGAATAATCTGCTGCAAACAGTGTGGTAGTTACATTCGGTGTTGTGTCTACTGCAGAGGAATTCTCTACAACGCTGGTCCATGGTGTCTGGACAACGTCAACGGTCATTCCTACTTCCTGAGCCGCCGCCTGGATCAGAAGCGCAAGCTTCTCTCTGTCAGGCGTCTCAGATACCCAACAGACTTCAACCGGATAATCCGCCAGATTATCTGCATATTTGGACTGCGCGATCTCTTCTTTTGCCTTTTCAATATTGTAAGAATAATCACACATCTCTGTGTATCCGTTCAGGGTAGAAGAAACAATACTCTTGGCCTGTGCGGAATTCGGGAAAATGTCGTTGCAGATCGTATCATAGTCAAGCATATAAGCCAATGCATTTCGAATATGTACATCGTCTGTCGGCGCTTTCGCATTGTTCAGAAGCAGATACATTACAGAGCCGCCGTTGGTGTTCATGATCTCCACGCCGTCCATCTTGTCCAGGGCTGTCATGGTCTCTGCACTCTGATATTTGTCTGCTACTTCCAGCTCTTTCCGCTGCATCATAGTCTTTACAGTAACTGCCTCATTTGAACCGATGGCCTCGAACTGCTCAGGAGCATCCTCATCGATCCCTGCCCAGTAGTTCTCTGCCTGCTCACAGAGTACATAAGCGCTGGCCGCATACTCTTTCACCTGATAAGGGCCGCTGCCCGCATCATTTTCCAGAAGGAATGCTTTTCCATAATCTCCGTGATCACCATAATCGCCGTCCGCGTATTCACTCTGTACCAGTTCACTATCCACAATGTACAGACGTACCAGCGCAGAAAGCAGGGTTCCATTCGCCTCTTTGCAACGGAATTCTACCGTTGTGTCATCCACTGCTACCGCTTCTTCCACTGTTTCAGTGAAAAGATAGCCAAAGCCTTCTCCCAGAGTCAGCATACGATTCATCGTATACGCCACATCTTTGGCAGTCAGCGGATTTCCACTGTGGAATGTGATGTCATCTCTGATCTTGAACGTCCATGTAAGTCCGTCCTCTGAGGTACTCCACTCGGTAGCCACCCACGGCTCAACTCCGCCGTCTACTGTCGGCATTACCAGGGGATCATACACATTCACGAGAACTGTGGCACCACCGAAGTCAGAAGTAACTCCCGGATCGATCTGGGGAAGCTCTGTCAACGTATAACGAACGATACTGTCGCTCACATCGCCTGCTGTCGTTGCCTCTGCTCCTCCTCCGTCACTGCCGCTATCGGAGCCTCCTCCTCCGCAGCCTGCCAGGGACACAACCAGTGCCATAACACACAGAATGCTTACTAACTTTTTCCTCATACATTACCCTCCTTTATAAATATGAATTTTTTTACCAGAAAACAAATCTATAATCTCAATTTATTTGAGGATTACAAATTTGTTTTCTGATATTATTAATATACATTTGATTTTATCAGTATTTGTGGTTATAATCAAATTATTAATCATTATCATATTATTAGTTCAAATAATACATGAACCATCCTTTTGAAAGGAGAACAAAATGTTAGATCCCAAATTAAGAACTTTTCTGATCCTCTGTCAGACAAAAAGCTTTACCAAGACCGCCGAGTCTCTTCACATCACTCAGCCCGCCGTTTCCCACCATTTGAAATATCTGGAGGCTTATTACCAGACCAAACTCTACGAATACAACAACCGCAAATTTCAGCTTACGCCTTCCGGGGAGATCCTGTATCAGTTTGTCAACTCGGTAAATTCCGATTCCGAACGGCTCAAAGCTCAGCTTCCCTCTCTGTCCACCAACGTCCCGGAACTCCGCATCGGCGCAGAGCAGTCCGCGGGAGAATCCTTTCTCCCACACCTGATCATCTCTTTCCTGAAGGAAATGCCCAAGTGCAAACTGAAGATCATCAGCGAAAACTATTCTTCTCTTTCAACTATGCTGGATAGTGGAGATCTGGATTTCTTTCTGTTTGACGGGGTAGTATCTACCACCAAATATGACTACCATGAGCTGGGCGTGGGAAATGTGATCTGTGTATGTTCCCCCTCCCATCCTCTGGCAGAAAAAGAAGTGTCCATCCAGGAGGTGTACAACAACACCCTGATCCTGGGCGCGGAAAATACTCCCTCCCGGATCCGTCTGGAGAATATTTTCCAGGAGAACGGCATTCTGACTTACCGTTTCTCCAATCACATCCAAGTAAGCAACAGCCTGTCCTGTGTCAAAGAGCTTGTCCTCCACAATGCCGGGATCGCCTTCCTCTATAAAAGCGGCGTGGCCAAAGAGCTGGCCCACGGAAACCTGAAACAGATCCACATCCACCATTTCCATGAGCAACACGCCTACAACCTGATCTGCATGAGAAACAGCTATTTTAATCCTTCTCAGGCTTATTTTATCCAGTTCTGCCAGGATTTCCTGAAGCAGTGGAACTCCGGAAATATAACGCCAGACCTCTAAGTATGAGGTCTGGCGTTTCTGGCGATCTGTTCTCCCAGTTGATATGCTTTTCTACAATCTTCCGGGAAATGTTCCTCCCGGTATCGCAGCTTCTCCTCTTCATTAAAGCGGCTTGCCGCATATTTCCCGTACTCATCAAACTGACAGGTATTATTCACATACAGGATCTCCGGCCTTCTAAAGACCCGCTCTACAAATCCCTCCATACGGGCCAGACGCTCCGGATATCCCATCTTCCACATATTTTCCTCTGTCACGTTCATCGTGTACAGAAATGCCGTTGGCATCCGTTTTGGCGCCAGAGAATCATACTCTTTCGTATATGCGAGATAAGCAAAGAGCAGCCGCTCCAGAAGCGCCCGCAGCTGCGCAGTGATATCATGGAAATAAACCGGAGAACCAAAAATAATCCCGTCTGCTTCCGACAATTTTTCGATCACTTCTGTGATCTCATCCTTTTTCGCACATTTTCCAAAGCTCTTCCCGCCGATCCGCTTGCAGGCAAAACAGCTGATGCAACCTGTGTATGTATGATCATACAGATCGATCCGCTCACAATCCGCCTCCGGCACCACAGACTTTATTCCTTCCAACGCATGGTCCAGGAGCGTCGCTGTGTTCCAGTTTTTTCTCGGGCTTCCATTTACT
>OLQU01002254.1_pt1 | contig 10997 bp, 10 predicted proteins | sample 1672271 | NCBI WGS metagenome assembly OLQU01 (sample SAMEA3136666, study PRJEB25190) | human gut metagenome | biome: human gut; feature: human-associated habitat; material: faeces | place: Austria | collected 2013 | reverse complement strand
ACAGAAAAAGGAGGCGGGGGTTTCCCGCCTCCCTATGGAAGTCAAATTAGCACTTCTCGAAGATGGTAGCAACGCCCATGCCGCCGCCGATGCACAGGGTAGCCAGACCCTTCTTGGCATCATCGCGCTTCTGCATCTCATGGAGCAGAGTGACAATGATACGAGCGCCGGAGCAGCCAACGGGATGACCGATGGACAGAGCGCCGCCGTTGACGTTGACCTTGTTCATGTCGAAGCCCAGCTCACGAGCAACAGCGATGGACTGAGCAGCAAATGCCTCGTTTGCCTCGATGAGGTCGATGTCGTCCAGGGTTACGCCAGCCTTCGCCATAGCCTGACGGGAAGCGGGAACAGGACCGGTGCCCATGATCTTGGGATCCACGCCGCCCTGGCCCCAGCCCAGCAGCTTTGCCATGGGCTTCAGACCATACTTCTCAACAGCCTCGCCGGAAGCCAGAACGATAGCAGCAGCGCCGTCGTTGATGCCGGAAGCGTTACCAGCAGTCACACGGGGGGTGCCAGCGTCAGCCTGAGCGGGCTTGCAAGCCTTAGCGCCGAAGGTGTCAACCACAGTACCGCCGTTTGCCTGGAAGGCATTGTCGGAGGATACGGGGAAAGCGGTCTTCAGCTTTGCCAGGGACTCCAGGTTGGTGGAAGGACGGGGGAACTCGTCTACCTTGAACTCAACAGTCTGCTTCTTGACCTTTACGGGAACGGGAACGATCTCGTCGTCGAACTTGCCGGCAGCCTGAGCAGCAGCGGTCTTAGCCTGAGAGGAAGCAGCGAACTCGTCCAGATCCTGACGGGTGATGCCCCAGATGTCGCAGATGTTCTCAGCGGTGGTGCCCATGTGGTAGTTGTTGAATGCGTCCCACAGACCATCCTTTACCATGGTATCAACCATCTTCTTGTCGAACATACGGCCGCCCCAACGAGCGTCGGGCAGGATGTAGGGAGCAGCGGACATGTTCTCGGTGCCGCCGCAGACAACGATCTCGGCGTCGCCGGAAGCGATGGCACGACCAGCCTCGATGACGGACTTCATGCCGGAGCCGCAGACCATGTTGACGGAGTAAGCGGGAACGGAAACGGGCAGACCAGCCTTGATGCCAACCTGGCGAGCAACGTTCTGACCCAGACCGGCGCTGATGCAGCAGCCGAACATGAGCTCATCCACCTGCTCGGGCTTTACGCCGGCACGGTTCAGAGCCTCCTTGACGACGATAGCGCCCAGGTCAGCTGCGGGGGTGTTCTTCAGGCTGCCGCCAAAGGAACCAACAGCGGTACGGCAGCAGTTTACAACATACAAATCTTTCATTGGAAACGACCTCCATATTCATTCGCCCTTACAGGGCAATATAATAGGTTTACCGTGTATTATTATACGGCACATTCTCCAATCCGTCAACTGTTCTTCCTGGGCGCATTACAATTTTTCCGTGCATTTTATGTTATGTAAACACGCCTGCTTTCTCCGCCTATTTCCCGGTCATTTCCCGCCGTTTTCCCTGTAAATACAAGGATTTTTCCTATGCTCCGGCGGCTTGTAGTTTTATATTGTTTGTGGTATAATATCTTACTGATTTTATGTACAAAATCCCATTTGGGAGGTGAATATCCATGGATTTCAAGCTGGTTTCCGACTATCAGCCCTCCGGCGATCAGCCCGAGGCGATTGAAAAGCTGACCCAGGGTCTGAAAAACGGCATCGATGAACAGGTGCTGCTGGGCGTCACCGGCTCCGGCAAAACCTTCACCATGGCCAAGGTCATTGAGCGGGTCCAGCGCCCCACCCTGGTGCTGGCCCACAACAAGACCTTGGCCGCCCAGCTGTGCGCGGAGTTTAAGGAGTTTTTCCCCAACAACGCCGTGGAGTACTTCGTGTCCTACTACGACTACTACCAGCCGGAGGCCTACATCCCCCACACCGACACCTTCATCGAAAAGGACAGCGCCATCAACGACGAGATCGAGCGCCTGCGCCACTCCGCCACCTCCGCTTTGTTCGAGCGGCGGGACGTGATCGTGGTAGCCTCGGTGTCCTGCATCTACGGGTTGGGGGACCCCATCGACTACTCCAACATGGTGATCTCCCTGCGCACCGGCCAGGAACGGCCCATGACCGAGCTGCTGAACAAACTCACCGAGATCCGCTACGAGCGCAACGACGTGGCCTTTGACCGCAACCGCTTCCGGGTGCGGGGGGACACGGTGGAGATCTTCCCCGTCCACACCCGGGACCACGCCATCCGGGTGGAGTTCTTCGGGGACGAGATTGACCGCATCAGCGAGATCAACGTGGTCACCGGCACCCCCACCCGGGTGCTGGACCACGTGGCCATCTACCCCGCCTCCCACTACGTGGCCTCCAAGGAGAAGATGGCCGCCGCCATCGACGAGATCTACCGGGAGCTGGACGAGCGGGTGGCCTTCTTCAAGGCCAACGACCAGCTGCTGGAGGCCCAGCGGATCTCCCAGCGCACCCTGTATGACATCGAGATGATGCGGGAGCTGGGCTACTGCTCCGGCATTGAGAACTACAGCCGGGTCATCGCCGGCCGGCCGGCAGGCTCCCCCCCCATGACCCTGCTGGACTACTTCCCCAAGGACTTCCTCATGTTCATCGACGAGAGCCACGTGACCCTCCCCCAGGTGCGGGCCATGTACAACGGCGACCGGGCCCGGAAAACCACCCTGGTGGACTACGGCTTCCGGCTGCCCTGCGCCTATGACAACCGGCCGCTGAAATTCGAGGAATTTGAGCAGCGACTGAACCAGGTGGTCTACGTCTCCGCCACCTGGTTCAGCATGATGCCGTAGTACAGGCACAGCGCCGAGCCGATAATGAGAATGGTGTAGCCAATGGCGGCGCAGCGGTTCGCCTCGGCCGCCAGGCACTCGTCCTTCGGCCCCATGATTTCATTCCAGCGATCGATGATCTTCATAACGGAACCTCCTCGTTCCAGGGTGGTGTCGTGACGGTAGGGTGGCTTCTGTTTCGAGCATGAGTTCTGCTCACGATGCGTCGTCGTCCCAAAACAAGTCATTCAGGGTGACTCCCAGAGTTTTGCAAATGGCGACGCACAACTTGAGGCTCGGGTTGTAGCGTCCCGCCTCGATAAGCCCGATGGTCTGTCGCGTGGCGCCCACGGCCTCGGCGAGATCGCTCTGGGAAAGACCGCGCCGCGTGCGGGCAACTTTCATCCGCAGGTTCTTCTCTTCTCTCACGAAGCGCCTCGCTCCTTTCTGGATATTTTCCGCCACGTCGCGTTTGGGTGGCGTGCGCCCACGGCTCTCGCAGATTTCTAGAAATGTAAAATATATCTTGCATTTGTAAAGTATATATTGCATTTCAGAGTTGTCAAGGGGGCATGTTGGTTCAGCGGAATGGGAATGGTCGGCGCGGGGAGGGTGTAGGGTACAATAGCTCCATCAGTTGAAATAGGCGGATGAGGGGCCCGTGAGCTGATGCCACGCTGGTGAACTCGATGGATGCCATCGAAGGGTAACGCGACCGAGAGAAAGGCTGGCTATGGAATTGGTTGCGAAGCGGTTTAACGAACTGAGTCTGGACGAGTACCACGAGATTTTGAAGCTGCGCTGTGCGGTGTTTCTCGTGGAACAGCAGAGCCCCTACCAGGAGGTGGACGACGCCGACAAGGAGGCCGTCCACCTGTGCTTTCGCAACGATGAGGGGGCGCTTGCCGCCTACGCGCGGGTGCTGCCGGCCGGCGTCACGCACCCGACGGCCTCCATCGGGCGCGTCATCGCCGTGGAGCGCGGGTGCGGCATGGGCCAGCGCATCATGGAAGAGGCCATCCGCGTGGCCCAGCAGGAATTGGACGCCGACGTCATCACTATCGAGGCCCAGGCCTACGCCCAGGGCTTCTACGAGAGGCTCGGTTTCGTGCGCACCTCCGACGAGTTCGACGACGGCGGCATCATGCACGTGGAGATGAAGCTCGCGCGCTAGCGAAGGCCCGCCGAACCAGGGCGCTTGGGGTTCGGCGCCATGCGAGCGACGCGCTGTCCGTACGCTAGTCCCGTGCCCGCACCGGATGCCGCAGAACCGTCTTTAGCTTCTCGGGCGCGGTGCGGCGCGGATCCGACAGGTAAATCTCGTGGTGGTGGCGCCCCTCGGCCGTGTCCGACATATCGTTCGCGAGCCCCTGCTCGGCGACGAAGGCATCGAGCAGCGCCACCGTGGCCGGCTCGTCGTCGTAGGGGCCCAGATGCATGATCTGGGCGCACAGGCCTTCGTCGATGACCAGCAGCTCGGCGGCCGTGGTATCCAGCCCCTTCTTGCGGGCCGCCTCCTCCTTCGCCCACTCGAACTCGTCAGGCGTCACGAAATCGGGCAGGCGGATGGCGGCAATCCAGTGGAACGTTGCCTTGTTCGCGAAGTCGACGCCTTCCACGCCCGGCTGCCACCAGAAGCCCTCCAACGGGGGCACTACGAAATCGTAGTAGCCGTCGATGCGGTGGTCGCCCATTTTCGACATCTTGATGGTATAGGCGATGGCGTACAGCACGCCGACGGCCTCCTTGTAGGCGCCGCCCTCCACGTTGGGGTCGCCCTCGCCGCGCACGGCCACAAAGGTCATGGGCGGCACGGACACCAGCTCAGGAGTGCGTTTCGGCAAGTAGAACTCTTTGTATTCCTTCTTGAAATCGAACGCCACGGAAGCTCCTTCCGATGTAAGGGTGAATTGGCGGATAGCGCTATGCTACCACAGGCTAAAGGTCGGATGCTCGCCAAGGGCGTGCGGCTTCGGTGCGCCACGCGCCTGCCGGCCCTGCGCGTGACGCCTCCTCCGACGATCGAGGCGGCTGCTTAGGCGATCGCGTGGCGGCGTCCCTCCCATCGGCGCAATCGGCAACGGCCCCGTGCCAGCTTGCCGTTCGCAAGGCGTCTTCTGCCTCGCTTTTGCTACGGTGGAGCGAAACCTGAGGAAGGAGTTGCGAACATGCTGCAGAGCGAACTGGACGGCAAGCGCGTGGTGGTGGCCCTGGGTGGTAATGCCTTGGGGGAGACGCCGGGTGAGCAGCTGAAGCTTTTGGAAAACACGTCGAAGAATCTGGCCCACATGGTGAAGGAGGGCATCAACGTCGTGGTGACCCATGGCAACGGCCCGCAGGTCGGTATCATCGACGAGGCGTTCGAAGTGGCGTCGAAGGACAAGGATGCCCAGGTGCCGCCCATGCCGCTCTCCGATTGCAACGCCATGAGCCAGGGATACATCGGGGCCCAGCTCTCCTGCGCGCTGCGCAACGAGTTTCGCCGGCAGGACATCATGCGCGAGGTGGCCAACGTGCCGACCCATGTGGTGGTCGACGCCGACGACCCCGCTTTCAAGGATTACGAGAAGCCCATCGGCGCCTTCATGACCGAGACCGAGGCCCGTGCCTTCGCGAAGGCCACGGGATACCAGGTGCGCGAGGACTCCGGTCGCGGCTGGCGGCGCGTGGTGCCGAGCCCCGTGCCCCAGGACATCGTGGAGTTGGAGACCATCCGCGATCTCATGGAAGACGGCTGCGTGGTGATCGCGGCCGGGGGCGGCGGCATCCCCGTCACGGTGAGCGACGGGATGCGCACCGCCGTGGACGCCATCGTGGACAAGGATCTCACGAGCGCGATTCTCGCCTGGCGCGTGCGGGCCGACATCCTCGTCATCCTGACGGCGGTGGAGAAGGTCTACCTCGATTTCGGGAAGCCGACGCAGAAGGCCCTTGACGCCATGACCGTCTCCGAGGCCCGCGCCTACATGGAGCAGGGACAGTTCGCGCCCGGTTCCATGCTGCCGAAGGTGCAGGCCTGCGTGAAGTTCGTGGAGGCGCACCCGGGCGGCCGCGCCGTCATCACCTCGCTCGACCACGCCGCCGCCGGCCTGCGCGGCGAAACCGGCACGCTTATCGTGGCTGACGAGAAGTAGCGCCCGCCGCGCTGAGGCCTACCGCCAGGACTACTTAGGCCGCAACCCCTTCGGCTACTGCCACGTGAACCTCGCCGACGCCCGCGCCTTCGCAAAAGAACATGCGGCGGATTTCGGCTCAGACGATTCTGGCGTATTCCCAGGTAAAGGGTCACCCTTGGAGGGGTAGATAAGGCGCAGGAGGCGATTTACCACCTCGGAAGCGATTTCTCCCAAAGACGCAAACTGGTTTCATGGGCCCTCCAACGACGCGGTCGCAGGGGCCGACACCCTGAGGCCGTTGCATCAACGAGGGCAGGAATCCAAAGGAGGAATCATGGAAATCACGCGCAGGAACTTTCTCACCGGGGCGGCAGCCATGGGCGGCCTTGCCGCTTTCGGGCTGGCAGGGTGCGCTCCGAAGAGCGTGCAGGCCGATGCGGACGAGGCGCTGGCCGAGACGGGAGGCGAGACTTCCGCAACGGCGACCGAGGGCGCGGAGGTAACCCCCGAGCCCACGCCCGACGCCACCGTCGACGCCGACGTCGTGGTGATCGGCGGCGGCGCCTCGGGCCTGTGCGCCGCCATTTCGGCGGCCCAGAATGGGGCGAAGGTAGTGCTCTTCGAGAAGCAGGCGCAGCTGGGCGGCAACGGCATGATGCCCGAGGGCCTGTTCGCCGTGAACTCGCCCAAGCAGGCCGAGCTCGGCATCGAGAGTCCCCGCAAGATCGACATCATCGCCAACGAATTCCAATTCAACAACTTCCGCATCACCTACGACTACTGGTCGAACTACATCGACGGCTCCGGCGAGAGCATCGCGTGGCTGCTCGATCTGGGCGTGGTCATCGAACGCGTGGAGAGCATGTTCGGTTCGCCCGAGGTGTTCCATTATGGCGAGGGTGGCCATTGCGAGCAGATGATCGAGACGCTTATTGCGGCGACGGATACGCTGGGCGTCGATGTGCACCTGAACGCCCCGGCCATTCGCCTGAAGCAGGAGGACGGTGCAGTGGTGGGCGCCTACGCGGAGGGCCCCGAAGGCGTCATCTTGGCCAACGCCAAGGCCGTCATTCTGACCTCGGGCGGTTTCTCGGGCGATACGGAGAAGGTGCGCGAGTTGGTGGGCTATGACACCACCTACATGCAGACGCCCCCGAACCCCGCCAACGTCGGCGACGGCATGCGCATGGCCTTCGAAATGGGGGCGGCCTCGGCGCCGGCGGCCTGCCTCACGGCCAGCCGATCCGTCGGCGATGTGCGCGGCACCGACCTCTTCGTCGTCTCCGCCGGCCAGCCGTTCCTATGGCTCAACGAGCTTGGCCATCGCTACATTTGGGAGGACCTTGGAACCCAGAGCATGACGCTTGTCGTGCGCGCCAACATGGCCCAGAAGAAGGCCTTCAGCATTTTCGACAGCGAGGAATTCGATCGACTTTGCAACGAGGGCGCTCCTCTGAAGCGGTACCGCACCCTGGCCCATACGCCGCTGATGAACTTGGCCGACGAGATCGAGCAGGCTCTTGAGACGCCCGAGATCGAAGGCGCTAAGCTGGCCTATCGCGCCGACACCATCGAGGAACTTGCCGAGCAGATGGGCATCGACGCCGAAGAGGCCGTGAAGGCAGTGGAGCGCTACAACGAGCTGTGCGAAAAAGGCATCGACGAGGACTTCGGAAAGGCTGCCGAGTACCTTATCCCCGTGAAGACGCCGCCCTTCTACGGGTTCCGCGAGACGCTGGAGTGCCAGACCTCCCTGGGCGGCATCGACATCGATCCCTTCAACCGCGTCGTGGATGCCGCCGGCGCCGTCATCCCCGGCCTGTGGGCCGGCGGCTCGGACGCCAGCAAGCTCACGATGGAAAGCTACAACATCGAGGTCCCGGGCTCGCTGCTGGGCTACTGCGTGTACTCGGGCCGCACTATGGGCAAGGCGGCGGCGGAATACGCCAAAGCCTAACGTCCCGCGAATCGCCCTCCCCTTTTAGCAGCCGACATGGTATCCGGAACCTCCCTTTCGGTACAATGTCGGCTGCGGCATAGGCAGACGATGCGGAAGGGGAGAGTCGCGATGGCGAAGGTGCTTCTTGGAACGAGTGCGGGCAACGGCAATAGCGCGCTCCAGGATTGGAGCGGTCTTCTCAGCCTCCGCCTCACGGTCGGGCCGGCTGCCTATATTGTGCTCACGGTGATGGTGCTCCAGCACCCCGTTCTCTCCAACCACGCCATCGCGTTGACCGGGGACGTGCTTCTCGGGCTTTCCGTGGCGGGCCTGGCCAATGTCCTTGCGTTTCTCGGCCTCGCGCTTCTGTACGCGTGGCGCCGCATCGTCTTCCATGGGCTGCGCTATCAGGCGATTGTGGCCGTTCTCTTGGTGGCGGGCATTGTTGGCGAATTCGCGTTGAGCGCGGCCGGCGAGGGGGTGCTCGTTCCCATGGTGGCGGCCAACGTCCTTTCCGGGGTGGGGCTCGCGTGCCTGGCGGTAGGCCAGGTGCGCCTGTTTGCCGGCGCTCCGTCGCGTCAAGCGGCTGCCAATCTGTTTGTGGGGATGTTCGGCGCCGCTCTTGTGATCGCCCTGGCCGCCGTGCTCGACTCGCTGCTCTCCCTGCTCGTCTGTCTGCTGCTCGTCGGCGTCTCCTTTGCCGCCCTTGGTGCGGAAAGCGGCCGAGGCGCGGCGGCGCGCTACGGAGAGAAAACGCCCCTTGCGATCCCGTGGAAGCTCGTGGCGACGCTGGCGGTGCAAGGGCTGTCGACGGGCTTCGTCCAGAAATCGGGAGTCCTCGCCTCCCAGGAGGGGTTCTTCCTCGCTGAGGGAATCGCGTTTGCTCTCGCCGACATTCTTGCGCTCGTGTTCCTCTGGCGCCTCAATCGCGATTTCAACCACCTGCTCTACGTTATCGCCTTTCCTCTGCTGGCACTGGGCCACTTGGCCATGGTCCTTATGGGGGAGACCCTGGGCGCGGTTGTCGTGCACGAGATCGGCTATCGTTTCATCATGTTCCTCTCATGGATGCTCGCGGCCTGGGTGATCAAGCACAAAGAGCTCTCGGCGAACTGGGTGTGGCCCTGCATTATGTGCGCCTTCGTGGGCGGTCGCGTGGCGGGCATGGCGTGCGGGACGCTCCTGGGCTCTATCGGGGGCGCCGATGGGGCGGCCGCCGCGCAGATGGTCGCCGTGTTCGTTGTGCTTTTCAGCGCGCTGCTGCTGTTCGGGGGCGCTGGGGTCGGGGACGGCTGGGGAATGAGCCGCGCTGCAACCGATGGCGAGAATGCGCCGGGGAACGCTTCGGAGGCGGCCGTCGCCGCCGTTGCCCACGAGTACGGGTTGACGCCCCGGGAGACGGAGATCGTCTCGCTGCTCGCGCGCGGGCGCGACCAGGCCTTCATTGCCGAATATCTGCATATTTCGGTGGAGACCCATCGCCGCAGTATCTATCGCAAACTCGACATTCACTCCCATCAGGAGCTGCTGACCCTTCTGGAGGACGCCCGAGCGACGCTGGGCGACGACGCTTCCCCCAGGATCGCCGACGCCGCGCCAACGCTGCTCGCCTAGAAGACCGCCGCGCGTTCAAGAGCGCCATGCCGTAGATGCGAAAATGGGATCTTATACGAACATGGCCATGAACTGCGGCAATGTCACCTTGCAACCATCTTCTCCAATGTTGCCATCGATGAGCTTGTAAGCCAGCTGGGGACGATACTGTTCGATGTAGGCATTAAGGGAAGGAGTCGCCCCTCGTTTCGACTTAACCTCTACCGGCACTGCTTCTCCGCCTTCCTCAACGAAGAACTCTATCTCTTGTTCGCTGTTTTCGCGCTTATAGTAAAAGACGGATTTGCCGCGCTTCGACAGCATATCGAAAATAAGGTTCTCGTAAATGCCGCCTTTGGCAGGACCCTTCAGCAGCCCTTGGAAAAGCGCGCTTTGCGTCTCGAAACCAAACATATGCGTGCACAAGCCGATGTCGCTGGCGTATATCTTAAACTCGCCTGGTTTTTCGTAGGCTCTGAGAGGCAAAATGGGAAGCGACACGTTTGACACCGAGCTCACCAAACCCGCATCGATGAGCCAATCGATAGAGGAGCCAAATTTGCGCTCAGTGCCTCTCTTCTCGATCTTCGAGAACTGAAACTTGGTGTACTCTTTCGCGAGTTGCCGAGGCAGTGAACGATACACTTGGCGAATCTTGGGCTTATCTGGGTCGGTGGCGTATTTCTCGATGTCGGCTTCGTAAGCGCGAAGAATTTTCTCCTGCTCTTCGTAGGCTCTCTGGAAATCGTCGGTTTCTACATAAGCATCCACTACGGCGGGCATGCCACCGACGACAAGGTATTCTCGCAACAGCCCCTGAAGCCGATCGAGGGTTCCTTCGTCGAGCTTCTCTCGCCTCTTGAAGGCATCGCGCAGCAAATCAATGGCCTCTCGGGTCACGCCTCTGGCCCAGAGAAACTCCTCGAAGTCGAGACTGTGCATGATGACCTCGCGTTCGTAGCCGACCGGTATTGAGATCTCGCTGTCCGGCTCATCCTCGTCTCTCTTGTAGTGAATGCCCAGAAGCGATCCCGAGGCAATCACATCGATGCGTTCGTCCAGGGCGAGGAACTTCAGCGCTGTCCGTGCTTTTCGGCATGCTTGGATTTCGTCGAGAAAAAGCAGCGTCGATCTTGGTACGATACGTGCGTTAGAGACCTGCAAAGATAATCGCTTGATTACGGAGGAGGGGTCAAGCGGTCCTTCGAAGATGGCCTTGTACTCGGGATTCTTGATGAAATTGATCGAGATGCAGCTTGCGTATTCGGCGGCTCCAAAATGCTCCACGAGAAACGTCTTGCCTACTTGTCGCGCCCCATTAATGAGCAGGCATTCTTTCTCGTGATTCTCCTTCCAGTGGATAAGATTTTGATAGAATTTGCGCTCCAGCATAGAAGCCTCCTAGAGATAATACGCTATGTATCTGGGATGATGCATCATTTTTGACGATACTATAGCGCATTTTTGCATCGTTTTTGACGATGTTACTCCATATTTTTGCATCATTTTCGACCTTTTTACTTGGACATGGGGGTGCGGACGTTTTTCCG
>OLQU01002244.1_pt1 | contig 11045 bp, 12 predicted proteins | sample 1672271 | NCBI WGS metagenome assembly OLQU01 (sample SAMEA3136666, study PRJEB25190) | human gut metagenome | biome: human gut; feature: human-associated habitat; material: faeces | place: Austria | collected 2013 | reverse complement strand
GTTCCTTCTTGCGCTCCTTGCTGCTTACTGTCTGATCAAAATGATCTGATCCCCGTACTCCCGCTCAGACAGGGTAAGGGTATCCTGATCCACACTGTAGTCAAAACTGTCGTCCAGGGACTCTGCCGCTGCTTCCATACTCTCCTGCGTCAGGTTTCCATCCGACTCTTCCACAGCTTCCCGGATGGCCTGAAGATCCTTCTCAATGGTGACAGTCTTTTCATCCCGGTCTATGGTATACTTCATCGGCACCTGGATCACCTGCCCGGTCTCCGCCTCTGAGACAGTGACAGACGCTGTTCCGTCCGGCTCCACGCTCAGGCTGATCTTCCCGTTCTCGTCCTCCCAGCTGCCTTCCAGTGGGTTCGTCGTAAATAATTTCGTAAGCAGAAATATCACGACCAGGACTATCAGGACAGAAGAAACCAGAAGCGCCATCCTCCACAGCCGGCTTCTCTTCGCCTCATCATTTTTCGCTACGATCATTGTTCCTGTTCCTCCTTAAGTCAGTGGTTTTCTGTCTTCAAATAAATTATAGGTGGTTTCAAAGTTGGTGTCAACGGGAGAATCCCATGTTCCGTTTCGGAACTTATTGGCAACACTTTGTTGATATTCGCCACTTGCCATGTTCTTTAACGCAACAATTGGTAAAATATAGCAAAACGTGCGAGAAGGAGAATGGTCATGTCACTTGACAAAAAAATCAAAACACTGCGCCTGGAATACCACATGACCCAGGAAGATCTTGCCCGGCGGCTCAACGTATCCCGCTCTACCGTCGCAGGGTACGAAACAAAGAACCGTCAGCCCTCCCACGAGAAGCTGGCGGCCCTTGCCGGTCTTTTTCACGTTTCGGTAGATTATCTCATTGACGACAGTTCTCCCTCTATTCCTCTGCGGGAAATCACTTTTCCTGAAGTTGAACAGCGGCTTCTCGCCCAGTACCGCAATCTTTCTCCCAGATCCAGGGAAGATCTCTTCTCTTATCTCCATCTTCTGGAGTTAAGGGATCATGCAGAACCGGAAAACTGACCTCTCCTCCATCACGCCTGGAGCGCTTCGATCTCGGACGGTTCCGGCATGGAGCGGATGGCGCCTTTTTTCATGGTGATCAGCGCCGCGCCTGCATTGGCATAGGAAAGGATCTCTCCCAGGCTTTCTTCTGTAAGTCCCTCCAGGCCGTATTTCAGCAGACCGTGGATGGCGCACCCGCAGAAGGTATCTCCGGCTCCGGTGGTCTCAATGGCTTTCACCTGATATCCTTTTCTTTCCACCCGCAGATCCTTATAATAGACCCTGCTGCCTTCTTTGCCCATGGTCAGGAAGATCACCGGGATCTGATAGGTCTCCTGGAGACAGCGGATCCCCTCGTCATAGTCTTCCTTCCCAGTCACAAACTGGATCTCATTGTCAGAGATCTTCAGCATATCACAGTAACGGAACCCGTACTCCATCATCTCTTTGGCTTCCTCCAGGGAATTCCAGAGGGGCGGTCTTAAATTGGGGTCGAAGGTGATCAGGCACCCTGCCTCCTTCGCCGCCTCCAGCGCCTTTTTGGTGGCTGTCCTTACCGGTTCGTCAGTCATGGACAGCGTCCCGAAGTGAAACACCTTTGAGCTGCGGATCAGATCATAATCCACTTCGTCTTCTGTCAGCATCATGTCCGCTCCCGGATTCCGGTAGAAGGAGAATTCCCGGTCTCCGTCCGGGAAGGTATGGACAAAAGCCAGGGTGGTATGGGTCTTCTCATCCAGCAGAAGCCCTCTGGCGTCGATCCCCATCTCTTCAATGGTATCCTTCAGAAGCTGCCCGAACTGGTCTTTTCCCACCTTGCCGATAAACGCCGTTTTTCTCCCCAGCTTATTCAGCATGGCAAGCACGTTGCAGGGCGCTCCCCCGGGGCAGGCTTCAAAAAGGTCGTTGCCCTGCTCACTCTTCCCGTTCATGGGAAAATCGATCAGAAGCTCCCCCATTGCTGTTACATCATACATTTTTTCCATCTTCTCTCCTCCTTCTCTCTTATTCATCCCCAAGCTTTGAGGCGATAAACCATCCGATGGCAAAGGTGACCGCTCCGGTTACAACAGCGACAACAGAGAAACCGCTCCAGTCCGTCTTCAGCAGGATCGCCACCGGCGAAGCCAGGATCAGTCCCAGGATCGCCCAGTAGGCATGGGTCTCGGCCCTCTGGAAAATAAACTCGATGATCTTGGCGATCAGAAAGATCCCGATCACCACCCCGACCCCAAACGGGACCAGGATCAGCAGATTCTCTATCAGCACCGGCATATCCAGAGACAGTGCCGCCTCCACAAAATCATTGATACTCTCCAGGATCGTATTATAATAACCCAGCACCATCAGCATCATGGAGCCGCTGACCCCCGGCACTACCATGGTAGCCGCGGCGATGATCCCAACTGCCAGAAGCTTGATCACATTAAGAAGGCTGAAGCTTACGTCCGCCGCCGCTCCTTCGGTCTCCCCCATAAGCGCCATGGCGATAACGATAAGGAAAAACACCAGGAAGGCCGCCATCATTCCCGGTTTTACTGCCTTCCCCTTCACATGAGTAAAGATAAAGGGAACACTTCCCGCGATCAGGCCGCAGAACAACAGGTTGGTCTGAATGGGGAACATGGCAAAACAAAATTCCAGGATCCTGGCCGCAACGATGATGGCCACCGCGATCCCCACAAAAATGGGAAACATGAACCGGACGCTTTCCTTGAACTCCTTGCGCAGGTGGGTGATGGCGTGGATCAGTTTGTCATAGATCCCCATGGCCACCATCATGGTCCCTCCGCTGACTCCCGGAATAATATTGGCGATTCCGATCACAAGCCCCTGAAGCAATTTCTTCAGCATGGTCAAAAACTCTCCTTTACTTCTTCATATAATTTCGCAAAAATTCAAATAAGATCTCCATTTCTTCCTCGGTGCCGATGGTGACCCGCAGGTAATCCTCGATCCGGGGACTTCCCCAGAAACGCACATAGATCCCTTCTTCCTTCAGCGCCTGGAACAATTCCTCACCGGAATACTCCGGATGGGTGACAAAGAGGAAGTTGGCCTTCGAATCCAGACAGCAAAATCCCAGCCTGGCAAACTCTTCTTTCGCCCGTTCCCGGGTCCTGATGATCTTCCGGAGATTCTCCTCAAAATACTTCCGGTCCTCAAGAGCCGCCGACCCGCATGCGATAGACGCCTGATTCATGGTATAAGAGTTAAAGGAAAACTTGGCGTCCAGAAGATATTTGATAAGCACCGGGCTGGCAATGGCATATCCGATACGCATCCCCGCCATGGAGCGGGCCTTGGAGAAGGTCTGGGTCACGATCAGATTGTCGTAACGGTCCAGAAGCTCCAGGGCGGACCGGCCTCCAAAGTCAATATAAGCCTCGTCTACGATCACGATCACATCCCGGTTGTGGTTCAGGATCTCCTCCACCGTCTCCAATTCCTCATAGATCCCGGTGGGAGCATTGGGGTTTGGGAAAATGATCCCCCCGTTCTCCCCGTAATAATCCTCCTTCACCAGCCGGAAGTTCTCATCCAGCGGCTTGCACTCATAGGGGATCCGATAGAGATCCGCCCAGACCTTATAGAAGGAATAAGTGACGTCCGGGAAGAAAATGGGCTTCTCAGAATTAAAGAAGGTCAGGAAGCACATGGACAGCACGTCGTCAGAGCCAACCCCCACGAACACCTGATCCTCCCCCACGCCGTACCAGTCCGCCAGATGGCGCACCAGCTCCCGGCAGTCCGGGTCCGGATAGAGCCGCTGCCGGTCTGTGTCCAGCTCCTGAAGGGCTTTTTTCACCCCCGGCGCCGGCGGGTAAGGATTCTCATTGGTATTCAGTTTCACCACCGGGCGCCTGGGCTGCTCTCCCGGAACATAAGGCTGTACTTTCCGTATATTTTTCTCAAATGCTTTCATCTAAAAATACTCCTTGGCCAGCTCCCGGAATTTAGGCAGGGAGTTCACGATGGTCTCATAGGATACGCAGTAGGCAATGCGCACATAGCCGGGACATGCAAAGGAACTTCCCGGTACCAGCAGGATGTTGTACTTCTTCGCCGCGGCGCAGAATTCCTTCTCATCCGCCACCGGGGACTTCACAAAGAGATAGAAAGCTCCCTCCGGCTTGATACAGGTGAAGCCGCATTCCTTCAGCCCGTTGTAAAGGGTCTCCCGGTTCCGGTCATAGTAAGAGATATCCGTCTTCTCATGGATACATTTGGCCACTACCTTCTGCTGCAGTGTAGGAGCATTGACAAATCCCAGGATCCTGGTCGCCACGTTGGCCGCCGTCAGAAGATCCCCGCTGTCCTTCACCTCGTCCGGGATCACCAGATAACCGATCCGCTCTCCCGGAAGTGACAGAGATTTGCTGTAGGAGTATCCCACAATGGTATTGGCATAATATTTGGTCAGGTAGGGCACCTCCGCCCCGTCGTAAACCAGCTCCCGGTAAGGCTCATCGGAGATCAGATAGATCTCTGTGCCGTACTCTTCCTGTTTTTGCTCCATGATCGCCGCCAGCTTCTTGATGGTCTCCTCAGAGTAGACCACGCCGGTGGGATTGTTGGGTGTATTGACGATCACCGCCTTGGTCTTGGGCGTGATCTTTTTCTCAAATTCATCAAGCTTAGGCTGGAAGGTCTCCGTATCCGGGGAGATCTCCACCAGAACGCCGTCATAGTTGCTGGTATAAGCCCGGTACTCTCCGAAATACGGGGCAAAGGTGATCACCTCGTCCCCCGGGTTGATCAGGCTCTTCAGGATCACGTTCAGGCCGCCGGCCGCGCCCACGGTCATGATGATATTTTTACCTTCAAACTTTGTGCCGAAACGCTGGTTCAGAGAATCCGCCACTGTCTGGCGCACATCCGCGTATCCGCTGTTGCTGTTGGTGTAGCCGTGGAGCACCAGAGGATCCTCCCCTTCCACCAGATCCAGGATCGCCTGCTTCACCGACTCCGGCGCCGGCACGTTGGGATTGCCCAGACTGAAATCAAACACATTCTCCGCCCCGTAGATCCCTGCCAGGCGGTTGCCTTCCTCAAACATCGCCCGGATGGCGGAACTGTTGGCCACCAGGCCTTTCATTTTCTCTGCTATCATCGCTTATCTCTCCTTTTCTGTAACCATTCCTTTTTCTACCATAAATACCGGCCGGTAAGAAAGCTTGGCTTTGCGCAGGCCTTCTGAACCTGTGTCTTCCTCCCGGTTGATATATTGATATCCTGCGCAGGCGTGCTCCGCAAACTGCTGGTTGATCATGGGATAGGCTCCCGGCACCTCCGCGAATGCCTTCTCAATGTGGACCACAAAGGTATCGGAACAGACTGGTTCCCCCAGGGTAAAGGCCACGATCCTTCCTCCTGCCCTGAGAAGCCCGCCCGTCAGTTCCAGCTCTTCAAACAACCGCAGGGCATTGAGGGTCACGCACATCTCCGCGTTCTTCTCCCGATCGTCATCACAGCCGTTCTCATTGCGCCACTTCAGGGCCATCTGGAAGCATTCCTCCAGATTCTCCTTGTGAATGGGCTCATAGCTCCAGTCATCCCCGTAGGTATTCTTAAATTTATTGATATGGTTCCGCTTGCCGTGCAGCTTCTTCCCGGCCAGGGTGATCAGTTTCTCCGACTCATACACATAATCCGCCTGATCCCGGTCATACTCGATCTGAAACCGCCCCGAATACCAGCGCTCCAGCCGCTCAAAATCTGCCGGCGTCACGTTGTACATACTAAAGGGAAATCCGTTCCTCTCACTGAATTCCATCATCTGCTCCAGGGCCTTTTGCACCGCTTCGTCCTCCCCTGCCGGAAAGGCATAGGACAGATGGTCCTCATCCTGGCTCTTAAAGACCAGGGCCCCTTCGATCACCGCCCACTTCACCGGGTACTGCCGGGACCAGAGATACACGTTGACAAAGGTCCGCTCACAGCTTCTGCTGGTATGATGCTTAAAATAATGGGAAATGATCTCTTTATCTTCTAGTTCTGCCTTCTTAAACTGACTGTCTTCCATAAAGTCCCTTTCTTGTGATTCCTGCATTTACTTGTAATTGCACGTGTTTTAGTATAGCATTTTCTTCAAAATCTTACAAGCCGTGCCTCCAATTGTAAACTTTATTTTTCATTTTGGTTTACAATTAAGGGTGTTTTATGATATAGTAATGCCCATCAAAGGAGGTATCCTGCTTATGAACCATTCTTCCACTGATCTTGTCTATATGGCTCTGGGGGCGGTGCTCATCGCTCTTTGTTCCTGGATCACCGTCCCGGCGGCGGTTCCCTTTACCATGCAGACCTTCGCGGTGTTTTTCATCCTTTCCGCCCTGGGCGGCAAACGGGGTACCGTCACCATCCTGGTCTATATCGCCCTGGGGGCTGCCGGCGTCCCGGTATTCTCCCAGTTTGGCGCCGGCCCGGGCGTACTCCTTGGCAATACCGGCGGCTACATCCTGGGCTTTCTTGCCATGGGACTTACCTACTGGGGGATCACCGCTCTTCTGGGAGAGACAAGAAAGATCCGGTTCCTGGGGCTTCTCCTGGGCCTGGTGGTCCTTTATGCCTTTGGCACCGCCTGGTTCCTTCTTCTTTACACCAGGACTCAGGAAAGTATGGGGATCTTTCCGGTTCTTGGCTGGTGCGTCTTCCCCTTTGTGATCCCGGACCTTGTGAAGCTGGGACTTGCCCTGGCTCTGGAACGGCGGCTGGGAAAGAGTCTTTCTCTTCAGTGATCGCAATAAAAATGCCGGCAGTCTTTTGAAGCTGCCGGCATTTTTACTTTCTCTATTCGTTTTCATTCATATTCGCCAGCTTCGCCGCCTGGTCCGCCGCAGTCAGGCTGTCGATGATCTCGTCCAGATCTCCGTTCAGCACAGAATCCAGCTTGTGCAGAGTCAGCTTGATCCGATGGTCCGTCACTCTTCCCTGGGGGAAGTTGTAGGTACGGATCTTCTCAGAGCGGTCTCCCGTTCCGATCTGACTTCTTCTGGCCTCCGCCTCGGACGCCTGCTTTTTCTCCATCTCCAGGTCATAAAGTTTGGAACGCAGAAGCTTGAAGGCCTTCTCCTTATTCTGGAGCTGGGACTTCTCAGTCTGGCTGTAGATCACGATCCCGGTGGGATAGTGGGTCAGACGGACCGCAGAGTCCGTGGTGTTTACACACTGACCTCCGTTTCCGGAAGCGCGCATCACGTCGATCCGGATATCCTTCTCATCGATCACCACATCCACGTCCTCCGCCTCCGGCATGATGGCAACGGTTATGGTGGAAGTATGGATACGCCCGCCGCTCTCCGTCTCCGGCACCCGCTGTACCCGATGAACGCCGCTTTCATATTTCAGACGGGAGTAAGCTCCCTGTCCGGTGATCATGAACACACACTCCTTGAAGCCGCCGATGCCGTTCTCATTGAGGGAGATCATCTCCACCTTCCAGCGGCGGCCCTCTGCGTAGTGCAGGTACATCCGGTAGATCTCCGCCGCGAAGAGGGCAGCCTCATCGCCGCCGGCTCCGGCCCGGATCTCCACCATAACGTTCTTATCGTCATTGGGGTCCTTGGGAAGAAGGAGGATCTTCAGTTCATGCTCCAGCTCTTCCACCCTTGCCTTGGCCTCATTCAGTTCTTCCTTGGCCAGCTCCCGCATCTCCTCGTCAGACTCTTCCTCCAGCATATCCAGGCTGTCCTGGATGGCCTGTTTGCTGGCTTTATACTCCTTGTATGCCTCCACGATCGGAGTCAGGTCATTCTGCTCCTTCATAAGCTTCCGGAACCGCTCCTGGTCATTGGCCACATCCGGCTCCTGAAGTTCGCTCAGGATCTCATCCAGACGGATGAGCAGATCTTCCAGTTTATCAAACATCTCTTGTTTCCTCCTCTATTTTCCATATCGTCCCCGCACAACGCGGTCATTTCCCGACAGATCCTTCTTCACTTCCACTTCCTGGTACCCGGCGGCCTCAAGGAGACCTCTCACTGCTTCTCCCTGATCCCAGCCGATCTCCAGCATGAGAAATGCGCCATCTCTTAAATACTTTCCTGCCTCCGCCGCGATCCTGCGGTAGAAATAAAGGCCGTCCTCGTGGCCGTCAAGAGCCAGCGCCGGATCGTGGAGCCTTACTTCCTCCTGAAGGCCCGAAAGCTCACCGGAGAGAATATAAGGCGGATTGGATACCAGAAGATCAAAGGGGCCTTCCAGCTTCTCAAAGAGATCTCCCCGGACCCAGGCAAGCTGGTCTCCCGGGATCTCAAGCCGTCTTCCGTTTTCTTCCGCCACCTTCAGGGCTTCCCGGGAGATATCCGCCCCGGTCCCTTTCAGTCCGGCTATCCCCTGCTTTTCTCCCAGCTTCAGGAGACTTAGGAGGATACATCCGGATCCGGTGCACAGATCCAGGATCTCCATCTTTGGCTTCAGCACCCCAAGCGCTTCTTCCACAAGGGTCTCCGTATCCTGGCGGGGGATCAGCACATGCTCATTCACCTGGAAGGAGAACCCCATAAATTCCTGTTCTCCGGTGATATGCTGCAGGGGGATCCTCTCCGCCCTCTGGCGGATCACATCCCGGTACCGGAGGACTTCCTCTTCCTCCATCCCGGCTTCCGGATTCCCGTAATACCGGGCTTTGGATATCCCTGTGACAAATTCCAGCAGATACCAGGCGTCCAGGTCAGCGTCCGGAACGCCGGATAACTCAAGCTGTTCTTTCCCTTCCCGGTATATCGTTTGAAGTGTGGAAATTTTCTTCTTCATATGCTCTCCAGTCAAATACTGCTTCTACCGCCGCGATGGCCACCTCGATCATGCTCTCGTCCGGCTCCCTGGTGGTCAGCTTCTGAATGGCAAGACCCGGCCTGCTTAAGAGATTCACCACCGGGTTCTCACTTCTTCCCGCCAGCTTCAGGACCTCATAGGATACCCCTGCGATCACCGGCAGGAGCAGGACCCTTATAGCCACCCGCATCACCGGGGACTCCACCTGGATAAGAAGCAGCAGCACAATGCTGATAGCCAGCACAAAGAACAGGAAACTGGTGCCGCAGCGCTTATGCTGCCGGGAACTTTGTTTTACATTCTCCACCGTCAGCGGCAGCCCGTGTTCAATACAGTTGATGCACTTGTGCTCCGCCCCGTGGTACATGAAGGTCCTCTGGATATCCTCCATCCGGGAGATCAGCATCACATAAGCCACAAAAATGCCGATCCGGACAAATCCTTCGATCACGGTGCGCACATGGTAGGAGGACACCCACCTGCCAAGCAGGGAAGAAAGAAGGTAAGGCAATACCATAAAGATAGCCACAGCCACCACCACTGAGAAGGCGACTGTCCCTCTCATGAGCCATTTCTCCCGGCGTTCTCTCCGGGCTGCTTCCTCATCGGTAAGAGGCGCTTCTTCCTTTTCCTCCTCTTCCTCATAGAAGCTGGCGGAAAAAGTCAGCGTCCGGATCCCCAGCACCATAGAATCAATGAAATTGAAAATCCCCCGAACAAAAGGGATGGTAGTCAGCGGCTTCCAGGGAATGATCCCCGGGTAGGTATCTTTCTGCACAAAAATCTCTCCGTCGGGCTTTCGCACCGCCACGGCGTAATCCTCCCTGTGCTTCATCATGATCCCTTCCAGGACCGCCTGACCTCCGATATTCGATGATTTCATAAAGCTCCTTTTTCTTGTATCCTTCAAGTTAAAAAGGGTTGAGATCCTTAAAAACCTCAACCCGACTCTTGTAAACTTATTTACCCATTCCGTATTTCTTATTGAACTTATCAACACGGCCGCGAGCCTGAGCAGCTTTCTGCTGACCGGTGTAGAACGGATGGCATTTGGAACAGATCTCTACGTGGATGTCTTTGTTGGTAGAACCTGTTACAAACGTGTTGCCGCAGTTACAAGTTACCGTTGCCTGATAATACTCTGGATGGATTCCCTGTTTCATGATTTCACCTCTTCTTTATTATGCTTCGCTTGACGCGATGATCTTTCGTTTTCTAAACAGCTTTGTTATTGTATCACAAAAGCCGCCTATTGTCTAGATTAATTTTGTCTTTTTTACCATTTGTATCAGTTCCTGGTTGTTGTGGGTCCGGGAGAACATGGTAAGGATGTTGTCCACCGCCTCATCGGAGCGAAGTCCGTTCAGCGCTCTGCGCATGGTCTCCACTGCCTCCAGCTCTTCCTGACTGAGCAGAAGGTCTTCCCGCCGGGTGCTGGACTTGGGAATATCGATGGCCGGGAACATCCGCTTTTCTGACAGCTTCCGGTCAAGGACAAGCTCCATATTGCCGGTTCCCTTGAACTCCTCATAGATCACATCGTCCATCTTGCTCCCCGTGTCCACCAGGGCTGTGGCAAGGATGGTAAGGCTTCCGCCCTCCCGCATATTCCGGGCCGCTCCGAAGAATCGCTTGGGCATGTGCAGAGCCGCCGGATCCAAACCACCGGACAGGGTCCTTCCTGACGGGGGAACCGTCAGGTTGTAGGCCCTGGCAAGCCTTGTGATGCTGTCCAGCAGGATCATCACGTCCTTCTTGTGTTCCACCAGACGTTTCGCCCGCTCGATCACCATCTCCGATACCCGCTTGTGATGCTCCGGAAGTTCGTCGAAGGTGGAATAGATCACTTCTACATTCTCTCCTTCGATGGTCTCCTTGATATCTGTCACTTCCTCCGGCCGCTCATCGATCAGCAGGATCAGAAGATGGATCTCCGGATTGTTCTGCCGTACAGAGAGCGCCACTTGTTTAAGCAAAGTGGTCTTTCCTGCTTTCGGCGGAGACACGATCATTCCTCTCTGCCCCTTTCCGATGGGGGACAGAAGATCCATGATCCGCATGGCTGTGCTTGTCCTTCCCCGCTCCAGCTTCAGCCGCTCATCGGGGAAGATGGGCGTCATGTCTTCAAAATTCGCCCGGCGCATAGCCTTCATAGGATCGATCTCATTGATCCTGGTCAGGTACAGAAGCGCGCTGAACTTCTCCTGCTGAGTCTTGATCCTGGTATGTCCCCCCAGGATATCCCCGGTCTT
>OLQU01002240.1_pt1 | contig 11054 bp, 10 predicted proteins | sample 1672271 | NCBI WGS metagenome assembly OLQU01 (sample SAMEA3136666, study PRJEB25190) | human gut metagenome | biome: human gut; feature: human-associated habitat; material: faeces | place: Austria | collected 2013 | reverse complement strand
TTAATTGATTTGAGGACCGAGAGCAACTGCTCTCGGTCCTCTTTGACGGAGTGAGCCTTGTTGCGGTCCTTCAAGGAAGACCGCCGGACGGACGAGGAAATACCGGATTTTATGAAATCGTTCGGCTGGGCGAGGCGGACAAAAAATCAATAGCAGACCGCGGGTACACCGTTGTGGACTTAAATGACGCCACAGCGGAGCCCGCGGTTTTTGCGTTTATTTTATTTTGCCGCGACGCCGTCGATATATGGCTTGCCGCGCTGCGCCTCGCGGATGAGCTCCTTCATGGGCTTTGTCAGATACGTGTCCTTGCGGCATATGAGCGACCACTCCATGCGGGTGTACGGCTCGGGCAGCTCGTAGGAATAGACGGGGAAACGCGTTTTGTAAAAGCTGATGCAGCTTTTCGGGAAGCAGGCGACGCCCATTCCCGCAACGACGTTTGAAAAAATCGTGCTGAGACTCGACGATTCGAGCACCTGCTTGGACTTCACTCCTATATGCTCGGCAAAGCGGTCGTACAGGATGCGGCACACGCAGCCGGTCGGAAACGACAGAATTTGATTTTGCAGGAGCTTTTTGAAATCGACGGTCTCGCCGCAGTCCTTATTCGTGACGATGACGACGTGGTCCTCGCCGATGACCCATTTGCGGATATCCGGATGCTTGACGTCTCCCGATACGAAGGCGAGGTCGCAGCTGTGACCCAGCACCCTTTCCACCAGCCCGTTGGGACCGAAGGTGGGACCGTTTTCAATCTGAACCGAGACCTTGGGGTGCTTGTCGCTGTAGCCTGTGAGTATTTCGGGGAGGATGGAGACCGCGATAGATTCAAGCGTTCCGATGTTTATGCAGCAGCCCGATGCGTGGTTTTCCATCGCCTTGGTCATCTCGCCCGACATATGCAGCATTTTGACGGCATGGCAAAGCGCCTCTCACGCGCGATAGTGCCGCAAGAGTTGCTAATTATTTTAAGGATATAAATGCTGCATGGCTAATGGGCGAAAGTAAGTTTAAAACAAAATTTGAGCAAGCGTATTATGATGAATGCCCAACACATGAAGAATGTGCCTGGACGTAAGACTGACATGAAGGATGCCCAGTGGATCGCCACATTGCTTAGGGCGGGATTGCTCAAAGGCAGCTTTATCCCGGATAAAGCATTCCGAGAGCTGCGGCATCTGACCCGGTATCGCAAGAGCGTTGTCCATGACATTACGGCACAAAAGAACCGGATCGATAAATTCCTGCAAAGTTCCGGATTCCGCTTCACTGCATTCCTTTCGGATACCTTTGGTGCTTCCGGAAGAAACATCGTTCGGCATCTTATTGAGCACGGCAGCATTGACCGGGAAGCGTTGGATAAGTGTCTGAAGACCAAAACCAGAAACCGAATTGACGAGATACTTGTTGCACTGAATGGATCACTTTCCGAGCATCAGCGCAGATTCCTGAATATGGTGTTTCGGCATCTGGAAGATTTGGAAGCACATAAGCATACTGTTGAGGACGAAATCACCGAGGAAGTTCTGAAACATACTGATGCACTGAATCTCCTTTGCTCCATTCCCGGAATTGATGTCACTGCAGCAGCTGCTATCATTGCGGAAATCGGTACTGATATGAGTTCATTCCCGGATTCCCAACACATTTGCTCCTGGGTGGGACTGAGTCCAGGCAACAACGAGAGTGCTGGTAAACGAAAGAGCGTCCATATCAATAAAGGCAATCCTTATCTGAAGAACATGCTGTGCGAGGTCGCGTGGATCATGGCATCTCACCGCAAACTGTATCTTTCCGGCTGGTACTGGAAAGTGAAACAGCGGAAGGGAGCGAAGCGGGCAACGATTGCGTTGGCCCGGAAGATCCTTTCCATCATCTACACCATGCTGAAAACCGGAACTCCCTATAATGAGGAATGCTTTGAACAGCGCAGACTGCGATGCGAACGGAAACGTGCAAACCGCTTGGTGAATGAATTGCAGAAGCTGGGCTACATAGTGGTAGCACCCGACTGATGCTTACTCCCATATTGCTCCGCCAGCGACAGGCAAGGCCTGCCGCTATTTGTGCTGTGAATCTTTCATCTATGAGGCGTTGAAAAACGCTTTGTCAAGGTTCACGCTACGACTTATTTTCGTAGCAAGGTGCAGTTGAGAGGGTTTATCCCCTCAAGGGGTAGAACACGAGAAAGGCAAAAATATAAGGGTCCGAGAAATTTTTCTAAAATTCTTTCATACAACCTTCATTTGCTTGTTCTATGGAATCAGCAGATACAAAAAAAGACCCAGCTACCATGACTGGCAACTGGGTCTTAAACTTTATGATATGGAATATATGGGAATAAACTTCGGCAAAGAGATTCAAACCGAAACAAAAGCACTAAAAGTTAAAAATTGATCTCTGCACAGGTTTCCCCAAACGAGGAAAGTAGGCAAATTTTCCCCTATTTTTTAACCCATTATGGGTCTAAAAACAAGTTTTCCCCTATGGTTAACCCATTAAAAAGGGGATAAAGAGCATCAAATTTCCTCAAACAGAAACAGAAGTATCAAAAATAAAAAGCCCCGAAAACGTAGTGTTTTCAGGGCTTTTGAGCATTTTGTAAGAGAAATTATCTCTTGCTGAACTGCGGAGCGCGACGAGCGGCTTTGAGGCCGTACTTCTTACGCTCTTTCATTCTCGGGTCACGGGTCAGCAGGCCGGCAGCCTTCAGGGGCGCACGGTAGCTGTCCTCGACCTGCAGCAGCGCACGGGCGATGCCGTGACGGATCGCGCCGGCCTGGCCGGTCACGCCGCCGCCGGTCACGGTGGCTTCGACGTCGAACTTGCCCATGGTATCGGTCGCAGCGAAGGGCTGACGAACGATGAGCTTCAGGGTCTCGAGACCGAAGTAGTCATCCAGAGGACGGCCGTTGACGGTGATGCTGCCGGTGCCGTTCGGGAACAGGTGCACACGCGCGACGGAGGACTTTCTGCGGCCGGTGCCGTACATATAGGCTTTCTTGCTCGTATAAGTTGCCATGTTCTATTTCCTCCTTCTCAGCGATCCCAGACTTCGGGCTTCTGTGCCGCATGGGGATGCTCGGCGCCGCGATAGATCTTCAGGCGCTTGAGCTGCCACTGGGCGATGGTGTTCTTCTGCAGCATGCCGCGCACAGCCAGACGCATAGCCAGCTCGGGCTTGTCCTTCATGAGCTTCTTGTACTGCGTCTCGTGCAGGCCGCCGGGATAACCGGAGTGCGTGCGGTAGTACTTCTGCTCGAGCTTCTTGCCGGTGAGCACTGCCTGCTCGGCGTTGATGATGATAACAAAGTCGCCGCAGTCAACGTGCGGGGTGTAGTCGGTCTTGAGCTTGCCGCGCAGCAGATCGGCAGCGAGCGCTGCGGTCTTGCCCATCGGCTTGCCGGCTGCATCCAGAACGTACCACTTGCGGGTGACGGTGTCCTTGTTCAGCAAAGTAGTGGACATATTCGTGCCTCCAATTAGAATGTGTTGAAAAACATTTTGACATTTTTCAGGCGCGAACGTAGAATAGGTCTCACATTCGCGCTTATCTTTTATACCACAATCGGTGGTACCTGTCAACGGAATTTTGATTTAGATATCACTTTGCTCTCGAAATCTCCGTTTTACTCCGTTTTACGCTTGAAATCGCAGTTTCTATTTTCATTTTGGAGGTCCCGCTATGAATGACCTGAACGCGTTCACCGGTCTGGTGCGCCGGTGCGTGGAGGATTATGACATGATCGCGCCGGGCGACACCGTCGCCGTCGGCGTCTCTGGCGGCAAGGATTCGCTCGTGCTGCTCATGGCGCTCAACGAGCTGCGCCGGTACTATCCGAAGCCGTTTGCGCTCGAGGCCATCACGGTCGAGCTCGGGTTCGACGGCATGGATTTCACGCCGGTGGCAGAGCTGTGCGCATCGCTCGGCGTGCCGTACACCCGCCTGAAAACGGATATCAAAGAGGTCGTATTCGACGTGCGCAAGGAGGACAACCCCTGCTCCCTGTGCGCCAAGATGCGCCGCGGTGCCCTGTGCACCGCGCTCAGCGAGCGCGGCATTACGAAGCTCGCGCTCGGCCACCACTTTGACGACGCGGTCGAGACGTTCCTGCTCTCGCTCGTGTACGAGGGGCGCATCAGCTGCTTTCAGCCGGTGACGCACATGACGCGCACGGGCGTGGATCAGATCCGTCCGATGCTCTACGCCGGCGAAGTGCGCATCGCCAATCTGGCGAAGGCGCTGGCGCTGCCGATCGTCGAAAACCCCTGCCCCGAGGACCGCGGCAGCAAGCGCTATGAGATCAAGCAGTTCATCCGCACCATGAGCCAGACTTATCCCGACCTGCGCAGCAAGGTGTTCGGCGCCATCCAGCGCGCGCCGCTCGACGGCTGGGAAAAGGCGCGCTGACATTCTCAAATGCGACATAGGACAAGCCCGATGGGAAATCCCATCGGGCTTGCGGTTTATTCGATGATGCAAAAACGCTTACATTCAGCTTCCGTATTTAATTGTCTTATGAACATAGAAGTACTTATAGTGGTTCGATGAATACGAGACCGAGTACGTTGCAGAGCACTTCACATTCAAACCGGCGTTCACTCCAATACCGCCAGACACAGTTGTTGTCCCATTATTGAAAAAGTCGCCATTTACATAGTATTCGATGGAATTTGAGCTACGCAGCCATGCGTTAACCTCTCCCCCGAATTGCTTGGAAATTCCATTATAGGATCGCACTAACTGAATCGAATAGATAGAGTTGATATTGAAGAAATGACCGCCCTCACTTGTGGCGTAATAAAAGTCCAAGTACGGCTGGTATTCGTCCGTCACATGCAATCTGGCAGTGAAGGAACGATAAGCATTGCTGCGGGCAGCCTGTGTCTGCATCGTATCCGGGAGCATACGCAGAACTTCATCATATGACATATCCGCATTTTTTGCCATACGCGCGATCATTTCAGTAAACGTCATAGGGGCGCTTACGATCACATCTGGATTGGAATCCAAATCATCCAGAGAAATCGTCCCCGAAACTGCAACTCCGGCAGTATCGGCAGCCTGAACGGGAATAAACAGGACGGAAAACACAAAAACCAGAGCCAAAAGCATGGAAATTCGCTTTTTCATTCTTTATCCTCTTTTTTCAGTAACAAGGCCATACCCCACGCAGAGAGAATAATGCCTCCCATACGCACAGACGGAATGATTTGCTCGAACCGAATATCCCAATACCTGTAATCAAACAGCTTCTCTTTTGCGGCCAGAAGTACGCGGAAGCAGAAATCCGGCACATACGGTGCCAACAGAATCAGTACAAGTCCAAGTATAAAGAGCGTCAGAATTTGCTTGCTTCGTTTTTTCATTTGCCACCTCCTGCAGCTGCACAATATTTCAGGTTGACGAAGTGAATAATTGGAAGCGCTTCCAGTTCCAATATACCAGATCCTATGCGATTGTCAAGGCATTTTTTACACACATTATCATGCATTTGTCTAATTTCTGCACACTCCGCAGTGAAAGCGCCACGAAAAAGCGACAACAAGCCCGACGGGAAGATCCCATCGGGCTTGTGTTGTTGAAATGAAGTCTCAGAGGACGTTCTGACAGAACCGCATGATGACCGCAGCGGTCTGTGCGCGGGTCGCGTCACCCTTCGGCTGAAGGGTAACAACGCCCATACCATTGTCCGCGCCGCAGATCAGGCCCTGTGCAACAGCCCAGGACATCGCCGTGCGGGCGTAGCCGGAAATGGAGCTGTAGTCCGGATAACCGGTCAGGTCAGCAGTATCGAACACATCCAGATCCAGAACATTCTTGGCGTAGTTATAGAGGATGGTCGCCATGTCCTGACGGGTGACCGGTGCGTTCGGGGAGAACGTGGTGGCGCTCGTGCCGCTCACGACGCCCTTCTCAGCCGCCCAGTTGACCGCATCGACATACCAGCTGTCAGTCAGATCGGTGAAGGGGCTGGTCTTGGCAGCCTTCGGGGAACCGGCCTGGCAGTAGAGCATCTCCACAAGCTGCGCACGCGTGGTCACGACGTTCGGAGCGATGGTGGTGGCGCTCGTGCCGCTCATGATGCCGTTCTGGATGCAGTAATCAAGACCTTCGTGCGCCCAGTTGGTGTAGGACGGCATGTCGGTGAAGCGGGCGCCCGGGCAGATGTGCGCGTCGGACGAGCTGCTCACCGGGATGCTGTTGAGCATCTTGGCCAGCTCGAAGAACTTGGCCTGCAGCATGGCGTGGGTGGACTTCTGCGTCTGGCCGACCATGTTGATGTGGTCGGTGCCGTCGATCTTCTCGATGTAGTTCCAGACGCCCATCTTGGTGCCGGCCTTGAAGGTCATCTTGCCGTCGGCGCCGACGCCGTAGTTTTCATTGTACTTATCCGTGGAGTTCTCATGCGGGCGGATGGCGGAGCGGACGGAGACAATGCCGTCATTCTCCCACCACTCCGGCGTGATGTTCACGTGGCCGACCGCGTAGTTGACGTGGCTGCCCATGTAGGTGCTGCTCTTGAGCATCATCGGGTTCATGCTGGCGTTCGGCAGATAGTGGCCGGTCAGCGGTTCTCGATGGGTGTTCGAGCAGGCGACGGAGAAGTAATAGATATCATCCTGAGCCTTGGCATAGCCGTTGAGCACGGCCGCACCGTCGACGTCGAGGTCGTAGACGCTCAGGTCGTTGGTGTGCTGGGTCCAGATCTTGCTGTTAATCACGCGATTGAAGTAGCTGGAATAAGACTCGTTGGGCTGGCGCACCAGACCCCACTGATCGAGCTTGAAGTCCAGACCGAAGTTGTTCTCGTTGACATTGGCACCGGCAACGGAGCCGATGATGCCCATGGCATACTGTGCCAGATCGCCGATGTTCTGATAGACCTTCGTGTCATACTGGCTGCCGTCATGCGGCGTGCAGAGCGTCGTGATGCTCTCGATCCAGTGGCGGCTCTCGCCGGTGAACAGCGGGCTGATGTCGCCGCCGCGGCTGGCGTTGCGCTCATCGGCATCACCGTTTTCGAGCAGCTGTGCGAGCATGCGGATCGTCTCGCCGCCCATGCTGTGGCCAACCAGATGGATCTTGAGCTCACTGTCGGGGTTGTTCAGCTCCGGCAGGACGCCCGGGAACGTGCGGCCGTAGCGGGCATGGCCATTGGTGGCAGAGTGATATGCGCCGTAGTCCACCGTGCCGCCGACGAGGTAGGCATACAGCTCACAAGCGCGGTCCCAGTTGCTGGCGACGGGGCCGATGGACGGGGTGTAGACCTTGTAGCCGGCGTCATTGAGAATGTCGCGCAGGCTGCTGAAGCCGCCCCAGTAGTTCAGGCCGAGCACTTCCGTGCCGCCCCAGCCGAACAGGCCGTGCACCAGCACGATCGGATAGTGGTTGCCGTCCGAGGACAGCAGCTCCGGCAGATCCGCGTCCGTCAGTTCCTCAGCAGAGGTCGCATGATCGGCGTCATAGTCCGCCGTATCGGCAACGCTTGCTGCGAAACCGGGCATGCAGAGCACCATGGCCAGAACCAGAACGGTGGCGAGCACTCTGCTCCACGTTTTCTTCATGAAAAAATCCCTCCAATAGATTTGGGGCAGCATTGAAATCTGTCCCCTTTTTTGTGGCTACACTATAGTGCCGCTGCGAGAAAAGAGCAATCCTCACAGCGGTACAAATGTAACACTTTTGCGCAATTTCAAGTGCTTGATGAAACACGCGTCACCATTGTGTGCGCCCGGATACAGAACGCTGACAAACGAAAAAGCCTGCCGTCCGTAGGATACGGACAGCAGGCTTTGTACTGCGGGATCAGATCATAATGCCGCGCTTTTTGGCCTCAAAGGTCAGCTCGTCGCGGAAGTCGGGGTGCGCGATGGCGATCAGCTGGCGGGCACGCTCGCCGAGGCTGCGGCCGCGCAGATGCGCCACGCCGTACTCGGTGACGATGTAGTCGACATCGTTCTTGCTCGTCGTGACGACGGCGCCCGGGGTGAGGATGGACTTGATCTTGCTGATCGTGCCGCCCTTGGCCGTGGACGTGAAGGCGATGAAGCTCTTGCCGCCGCGGGACTGGCAGGCACCGCGGACATAGTCGATCTGGCCGCCGGAGCCGGACATGTGCTTCGTGCCGACCGACTCGGCACAGACCTGGCCGAAGAGGTCGACCTCGACCGCTGCGTTGATAGAGATCATGTTGTCGTTCTGGCAGATGACGTCCGGATCGTTGACGTATTCGACCGGCAGGATCTCGACGGCCGGGTTATCGTCGATATAATCATAAATGCGCTGCGAACCGAAGGCAAACGTCGTGACGGTCTTGCCGCGGTGGATCTGCTTCTTGCTGTTGTTGACCGCGCCGCACTCGATGAGCTCGACCATGGAGTCGGTGAACATCTCGGTGTGGATGCCGAGGTCGTGCTTGCTCTTGAGCGCCATGCCGGTCGCGTCCGGAATCGCGCCGATGCCGAGCTGCAGGCACGCGCCGTCCGGGATACGCTCGGCGATAAGACCGCCGATTGTCTTGCTCACCTCGTCAAGCTGCACCGGCGGCAGGACCGGCAAGTCGTGGTTGTACTCCACGATGGCGTCGACCTGCGAAATGTGGATCAGCGAGCCGCACAGGCCGCGGGGCTGACGGTCGTTGACCTCGAGGAAGATCCGCTTGGTCTTGTCGAGCATGGCGTCGATATACGAACCGTTGAGCGCCAGGCTGAAGTAGCCGTGGCGGTCCATCGGCGCGACCTCGACGCACACGGCGTCATAGTCGTACTCCGTGCGGATACGGGTCGGGAAATCGCGGTAATACGCAGGGATGATGTCGGCATAGCCGGCATTGACTGCCTTGCGTGCCGCGCTGCTGGAAAACCAGCTGTAGCCGGTCATCTTGCCAGCCAGCGTGGGGTCGGTGTAAAACTCGAACGGATACGCATCGAGCAGGGCCTGCACCTTCACGCCCGTAATATCGCTGTTGCGGATGTGCTCCGCGATCGCGGTCATGATAGCCGGCGTCTGCGAGGTCGCCGTGTCCATGCCGAGCAGCCAGCCGGACTGCACCTGCTGGGCGATCTTATCCGGCGTCGTCAGTTTTTCCTGATACATCTTCTGATAGTCTGTCATAATTTGCTCTCCTAAAACAAAAAATATGAACACATGGGTACAAATAATATACACGATTCGAAAACGTAATTCAAGAGGGCGCAGGGGCGTTTTACGATCATCGCAAAAAATCAGTCACATTTTCAGGAAAATGAGAGGTTTTCTCACGCAGGAAAGTATGATATGATAGGATGAGATTTGTTTGAATTCTTGAAAGAATCCTTTTTCATGCGGCTCTCATTTTTTCCGGTTACAATGACGAACGTCGCATCACGCGGCAGGTCTCCCCTGTCAATTTTGAAAACAAGGAATGATACGACAACATGACGATCACGATTGTCTGTGATATTCTGGGCGAAGAAAACAACGGCACCACGATCGCCTGCATGAACCTCATCCGCTTCCTGCACGCGCAAGGGCACACCGTGCGCGTGGTCTGCGCCGATCAGGACAAGGCCGGCAACGAGTGTTTTTACGTCGTGCCGGAGCTGAATCTCTACCTGCTCAACCCGATCGTGGAGCGCAATGGCGTGACGCTGCCGCGCGTGGACAAGGCCCTGCTCGAGGATGCGATCCGCGACTGCGACGTCGTACACACGACGTTCGTGCTGCAGCTGTCGCACACGGCGGTGAAAATCGCCAAGGCGTACAACAAGCCCATCACCTCCAGCTTCCACTGTCAGGCCGAAAACGTGACGGCGCACTTTCTGTGCAAGGATCTCGATGCGATCAACCGCGGCGTCTACCGCGCCTGCTACCAGATGGTCTATCAGTATTCGGACATCATCCATTACCCGACACAGTTCATCCGCGACACGTTTGAGTCCGTCGTCGGCCCGACGAACGGCCGCGTGATCTCCAACGGCGTCAACAGCATGTTCACGCCCGGCCCGGCCAAACGCCCGGAGGGGCTCGAGGACAAGTTCCTCATCGTCTCGACCGGCCGCCTGTCGAGCGAAAAGAATCAGGAGATCCTCATCGAGGCCATCGGCCGCTCGGCCCACCGCGAGCAGATCCACCTCATCCTCGCCGGTGAAGGCCCCCGCGAGGAGCATTACCGTCATCTGGCGGAAAAATACGGCGTCGACATGGAAATCGCGTTTTTCACGCGGCAGGACCTGCTGAATCTGCTGCGCTGCGCCGACCTCTACTGCCACCCCGCCGAGGTGGAGATCGAGTCCATCGCCTGCCTGGAGGCCATTGCCTGCGGACTGGTGCCGGTCATCGCCAACTCCCCGAAGAGCGCGGCCAAAGCGTTCGCGCTTGACGAGAAGTCCTTATTTAAAAATAAGGATCCCGAGGACATGGCCGCCAAGATCGACTATTGGGTCGAGCACCCGGCCGAACGCGCGGACTACAGCCGGAAGTATCTCGAGAGCGGCACGCAGTTTGAACAGCAAAGCTGCATGCGGCAGATGGAGCAGATGCTCTACGATGCCGCTGCCCTGTGCGGCGAAGCGACATGAGCCGCAAGACCGTTTATTATCACGACCCGCTGCACGACGACTTTGCGCCGACGAACGGGCGCATCCGGCCAAAGCCGATCGGCGCCGACTTTCCTTACGAGCACCCCAGCCCGGTCTGGCAGGCGCTCGCGTTTGTCGTCTACCGGCTGGTCATGACGCCGTTTCTGTTTTTGTACTGCAAGCTCGTTTTCGGTCTGCGGATCGAAAACCGCAAGGCACTGCGTGACCTGCCCGGCGGCTGCTTTCTCTACGGCAACCACAACCTTGTCCGGGTAGGCCCTCTTCAGTTTACGCATGTTTTCAAAGTTGACTTCTGTAGGTTTGTCGGATATCTGCTCCATGTTTTTAAAGCCAACCCACGGCAGGCCTTCTTTATTTACGTTATCAAATCTAGGGGAACATTCATCCGCAACGAAAATTCCCACGGTCTTGTAAAACACACCGCCCCATCCGGCTTCAAAACTCTTCGCGACCATTTCATAATTGCT
>OLQU01002239.1_pt1 | contig 11068 bp, 7 predicted proteins | sample 1672271 | NCBI WGS metagenome assembly OLQU01 (sample SAMEA3136666, study PRJEB25190) | human gut metagenome | biome: human gut; feature: human-associated habitat; material: faeces | place: Austria | collected 2013 | reverse complement strand
TTTATTTTTAATCATTTATATGCTCATTTATTCATATGTTTATTTAAGTATACCACAGATAGAGATGATGTCAATAGAAGACTCTGTTTTTTCAAAATTATTATTGCATTATATAATCTTCATCTATACAGATACTGCATCTTCTAAATAAAGACCCAAAATGATTTAAGGATGGAACCGAAATTGCTGCTATTTCCGTTCAGGAGAAGTCAATTTGAGAAAAGAAAAATTGTCGATTTTCAGAGATTAGAATATAAATTTGTCGATTCTTGTCAAATAATGCGATTTTTGATAAATGCATTTTTGTTTTTGATGTGTTATGATGTTTTTACACGATGCGCATCATATTTTGAAGTTTTTTATTACTCGTATATGAATTCGTTTTATGGTAAAATGGAGGTAGATTTTATGGCACAATGGCAGCCATCCACCTTTACACCTGATAAAACTGCAGATACCGCTGCTTACGCAGCATCCTTGTCTGCTTCAGCAACTTCTCAATCACTGAACAGAACTTTTTTATCCAGTCTGTTCGAACAGATTTTTAATTCCCCATCAGAAGCACTATCCCTTTACAATGCAATTAATGGGACGAACTATTCAGACCCCGGTCTGTTGACGATTACAACCCTCAGCGGTGCGCTTTTCCTTGGATATCGCAATGACGTTTCTTTTCTCATTGGCACGACTCTGAATTTATATGAGCATCAGAGTTCCTTCAACCCGAATATGCCGATACGCGGTCTCACCTATATGGCCCGATTATATGAAGGCTATATTCTGGAGACCGGATTAGATGTCTATTCGTCAATTTTGTTGAAGCTTCCGAAAGCCCAGTTCTTTGTATTTTACAATGGGACAACGGAACAGCCGGACCGGCTGGTACTTCGACTCAGTGATTCATACCCGGATGATGGCCTGGAGAATCATCTGGAAGTCTGCGCTATTATGCTGAATATCAACTATGGGCATAATAAAGCGCTCATGGAGAAATGTCAGACACTGCATGACTATGCTCTGTTCGTCGATACTGTTCGCCATTACATATCTTCCGGCTATACCCGTGAACGCGCTGTAGAGATAGCCGTTGAAGAATGCATCTCCAATAACGTTCTCAAAGAGTTTCTGATTCGGAATAAAGCGGAGGTACTCACTATGTTATACTCTGAATATGCCTGGGAACTGCATTTAAGGAAACTGCAGGAAGAAGGTCTGGAAAAGGGGCTTCAAAAAGGCCTCGAAGAAGGCCGACAAAAGGGCTTGGAAGAGGGCCGACAGCAAGGGCTTCAAAAAGGTCTTGAAGAAGGTCGTCAGCAAGGTCTTCAAAAAGGTCTCGAAGAAGGTCGTCAGCAAGGTCTGAAAGAAGGTCTGAAAGAAGGTCAGCAAAAGGGCCTCAAAGAAGGCCAGCGTCTGTCCCGAATTGAAGATATCCTTGAACTTCTTTCTGAAATTGGTTGCATTCCTGATGATATCCGGGAACGGATTACATCTGAGACTCATCTTGATACTCTCAAGCAATGGTCCAGAAATGCCGCGCGCTGTCAGAATTTAGAAGAATTTATTGAGAGAATGTAACAGTCTCACGAGAGAACTGCCCGGCCAAATGTCTTTTTAAACACATAGCCGGGCAGTTCTTAAAACTTAAATGTTTTGCCAAAATTTTTATTGAATTTCACTGTGCATCTGCTGCAGTGATTTAACTCCATTATTTTCTTCCATATGTGCTTTCACATAACCAATGCCCTCAGCGGTTGCTTTCGCTGCTGCGATGGTTGTCATATATGGAATCTTTGCCTTAATGGCGGCTTTACGAAGATAACTGTCATCATGCACACTTTCTTTGCCTGCCGGTGAATTAACTACAAGATCAATCTTGCCATTCGTGATCATATCCAGAATGTTCGGACGTCCTTCATAAAGTTTCTTCACCTTTTCAGCTGGAATACCGGATTCATTCAACAGATCACAGGTCTTTCCTGTTGCAATAATCTTAAAGCCGTCTTCATGGAAGCGCTTTGCCACATCCACGACTTCTGGCTTATCTTTCTTATTCACAGAGATCAAAACTGTGCCTTCCAACGGCAGTTTCAGAGATGCGGCTTCCTGCGCCTTGAAAAAGGCTTCACCGTAGGACTCGGATAATCCAAGTACCTCACCGGTTGATCGCATTTCCGGTCCGAGAACAGGATCTACTTCCGGGAACATATTGAATGGGAAGACAGCTTCCTTGACACCATAATATGGAATCTTCTGCTCTTTCAATTCCGGAACAGGTGACGGACGACCTGTTAATTCTGATGTAATAATATCTGTTGCCAACGGCACCATACGGATATTGCAGACTTTGGATACAAGCGGCACTGTACGGGATGCTCTCGGATTGGCTTCCAGAACATACACTTTGCCGTTCTCAATGGCGTACTGCATGTTCATCAGGCCCCTGACATGCATTTCCTCAGCAATCTTTCTTGTATATTCCTTGATGGTTGCCACATTTTCAGGTGAAATATGTACAGAAGGCAAGATACAAGCAGAGTCACCGGAATGAACACCGGCCAGTTCAATATGCTCCATAACAGCCGGTACAAAGGCATGTGTACCATCGCTGATGGCATCTGCCTCACATTCTGTAGCATGATTCAGGAAACGGTCAATCAGGATTGGTCTGTCCGGTGTCACACCAACTGCAGCTGCCATATAGCCGACCATGCTCTCATCATCATAGACAACTTCCATACCGCGGCCGCCAAGAACATAGGAAGGACGTACCATAACCGGGTAACCAATCTTATTTGCAATCTCCAGTGCCTCATCAACGGTTGTTGCCATGCCGGATTCAGGCATCGGAATGTCAAGTTTTTCCATCATGGCACGGAACAGATCACGATCTTCTGCAAGATCGATGACTGCAGGTGCTGTACCAAGAATCTTTACGCCATTTTTCTCAAGCTCTGCTGCCAGATTCAGTGGTGTCTGACCGCCAAACTGGGCAATCACGCCCAATGGTTTTTCTTTTTTATAAATGCTGAGAACATCTTCCAGTGTCAACGGCTCAAAATAAAGCTTGTCAGATGTGTCATAATCAGTAGAAACAGTTTCCGGATTACAATTGACAATAATGGTCTCAAAACCAAGCTTCTTTAAGGCAAGAGCTGCATGTACACAGCAATAGTCAAACTCGATACCCTGACCAATTCTGTTTGGACCGCCACCGAGAATCATAATCTTCGGTTTTGCCTCAGACACAGGATTCTTGTCTTTGGCATTGTAAGTGGAATAATAATACGCGCTGTCTTTTGTACCACTGACATGAACACCTTCCCATGCTTCTTCAACCCCAAGACTAATTCTGTGATTGCGGATTTCTTCCTCTGGAATCTCCAGCAGCTGGCTCAGGTATTTATCAGAAAAGCCATCTTTCTTTGCCTGGATCAAAAGTGCATCTGCCGGCAGATGACCTTTGGACTTAAGGATTTCTTCCTCTTCCTCAACCAATTCACGCATCTGCTCAATAAAGTATGTCTTCACCTTGGTCAGATTGAAAATCTCTTCTGTTGTTGCACCCTTGCGGATAGCTTCGTACATAATAAAATGACGGTCACTTGTCGGATTAATCAGCAAATGTAAAAGTTCTTCCTTTGTCATGGTATTATAATTCTTTGCATGACCAAGACCGTAACGGCCTGTTTCAAGACTTCGGATGGCTTTCTGAAAGGCCTCTTTGTAGTTCTTTCCAATACTCATAACTTCACCGACCGCACGCATCTGTGTGCCAAGCTTATCTTCAACGCCTTTGAATTTCTCAAAAGCCCAGCGTGCAAACTTGATAACCACATAGTCTCCATCCGGTACATATTTGTCCAGGGTACCATATTTTCCGCAAGGAATATCCTTCAGTGTCAAGCCTGTTGCCAGCATTGCAGACACAAGAGCGATTGGGAAACCTGTGGCCTTAGAAGCCAGAGCAGATGAACGTGATGTACGTGGATTAATCTCGATAACAATAATTCTGTCTGTCACAGGATCATGAGCAAACTGCACGTTTGTACCACCAATAACCTCAACAGATTCAACAATCTTATAAGCCTGTTCCTGAAGACGTTTCTGGCATTCTTCAGAAATTGTCAGCATTGGTGCTGCACAGAAAGAATCTCCGGTATGCACACCCAGAGGGTCGATATTCTCAATAAAACATACCGTAATCATGTTGTTATCTTTATCGCGGACAACTTCCAGTTCCAGTTCTTCCCATCCAAGAATGGACTCTTCTACAAGAACCTGGCCCACAAGACTGGCCTGAAGACCTCTGGCACAAACAGTCTTTAATTCTTCTTTATTATAAACAAGGCCGCCGCCGGCGCCACCCATTGTATAAGCCGGACGAAGGACCACCGGATAATCCAGTTTATCTGCAATAGCAAGGGCCTCTTCCACACTGTAAGCGACCTCGCTTCTCGCCATCTCGATACCAAGTTTGTCCATCGCATGCTTAAATTCAATACGGTCTTCACCACGCTCAATGGCATCCACCTGTACACCAATAACTTTTACATGATATTTATCCAAAATACCGGCCTTATTCAGCTCTGCACACAAATTCAGACCGGACTGTCCGCCCAAATTCGGCAAAAGCGCATCCGGACGTTCCTTTGCAATGATCTCTTCCAGACGTTCCACATTCAACGGTTCAATATACGTCACATCCGCTGTCTCAGGATCTGTCATAATAGTTGCAGGGTTGGAATTGACCAAAACAATCTCATAACCCAGTTTTTTCAATGCCTTGCAGGCCTGAGTGCCTGAATAATCGAATTCGCAGGCCTGACCGATAATAATCGGACCAGAACCAATAATAAGTACTTTATGAATGTCTGTTCTCTGTGGCATGATAAAATCCTCCTTATTTTAATTACTATTATAGACATAGATCGTACCTATTCACAAGCTTTTTTTCCAGAATTGTAATTAATTGTAAAAGTATTATTTATTACCCTACATTATAAACCGTTTAAATGGCAGTCCTTCACCCATTTCGACAACATTTTCGACGCGTTTTATCAATATTTTAAATATATTCATTGCCTTTTATAATAATAAATTGTATACTGTTACTAACGACTTATATACGATTACAGGAGGCCCCTATGGATTTTAAACAATTACACTCTTTTATCTCCGTTGTCCGCTGCAGAAGTTTCACGGAAGCAGCCGAAGAACTGGGCATCTCACAACCCACCATCAGCACTCATATCCGAATTTTGGAGGAAGAATTAAATTCACGGCTCATCGTACGCACAGCCAAAAGCTTTGAAGTCACCCCTCGAGGCATGGAACTTTTTGAATGTGCCCAAAACATTCTGAAACTCAGAGATGACATGGTCAGCCGCTGGAACGGTCACGGTTCCAAGGTGATTCGTCTTGGCGTTTCTACAATTCCATCCGCCTACATTCTTCCGGAAGTACTGCCGACATTCGGCAAAAGCCACGATGATATTTATTTTGTTGTTACCCAGAGCGACAGCCGCGGCATTATTGATGCTGTTCATAAAGGCAGTTATGATCTGGGCCTTGTGGGCATGAAAACCGATGACGAACAGCTTGTTTTCAAAAAGTTTTATCAGGATCATCTGGTTCTGATTGCACCTGTCACTGACTATTTTCTGGAAATGAAGGATACTGGCAGCTTTTCCCTTGAGAAGGTCCTTCAGGAGCAGCCTGTCATCTTACGTGAACAGGGCAGCGGCACCGGCAAATCGGCTTCTGCTTTTCTCGAAAAAATCGGCATTCCCGAAGATAAACTTCATATTGCTGCCCGCATCAATGATCAGGAAGCCATCAAAAACCTTGTTGCCGGCAGCCTCGGCGTCTCCATCGTCTCCGAAAAAGCCGTCCATGACTATATCGATGCCAAAAGACTACTGCAGTTCGAACTGCCGGGACATATCGCCGGTAGAGAATTTTATATCATCTATCATAAGGATTTTATTTTAAAAGACTACGTTTGTGAGTTTATAAAATACTTAGAACATTGCTATAAACAGTAACTTTTCATGATACTTATCAGGCAATTATGAAAACAATTCACCAAAGGAGGATTTTACAATGTTGAATTTACCAGCTAATTTTGAAACCTACGCTGAAGCTCGCAAATCCGGCTTTATGAAGATGAAAGAAATCAAAGACAATGGCGGCCGTATCGTGGGTGTTTACTGCTCTTTTGTTCCTCAGGAACTTCTGATGGCTGCCGGTGCTGCCGCTGCGCCTTTATGCGCTTCCAGCGATGAACCGATTCCTGCTGCCGAGACGAAACTGCCTCGCAATCTCTGTCCGCTGATCAAAGCCAGCTACGGTTTCGCACTGACAGACACATGTCCTTATTTCTATTTTTCAGATTTCATTGTGGGTGAAACCACCTGTGACGGCAAGCGAAAGATGTTTGAACTGATGAACGAGTTAAAAGAAACTTACGTTATGCAGCTGCCGCACTCCAGAGACGACGCAGCGCTCCGTTCCTGGACCGAGGAAGTCATCCGTCTAAAAGAAAAACTGGAAGATTTTTACCACATCACCATTACGGAAGAAGACATTCGTGATGCCATCCGTCTGAAAAATCACGAACGCCGCGCCATGCTTGGTTTCCTTGAACTGGGCAAACTGAATCCTGCACCAATCAGCGGTTATGAGATGGGTACCCGCCTGGACGGTCTTGGTTTTAATTTTAATCTCGAAGAACGTATTGCTATTATCGAGGAACGCACAAAAGAAGTGTTGACGGACTGGGAAGCTAATTATAAAGGTAAAGCAAGTGATCGTCCGAGACTCCTGATTACAGGATGTCCAAACAGCGGTGTCCGTGACAAAATTATCAAAACCGTTGAGGAACTCGGCGCAGATGTGGTAGCTTTCGACTGCTGCAACGGTACCCGTGAAAAAGTAGAACCGGTTGACGAAAATATGCCGATTTATGACGCCCTTGCGAAAAAATACCTCAATATCAACTGCTCTGTTATGAGCCCGAACAACAGCCGTATGCAGTATATTGACGAAATGATTGACGAATATCAGGTAGACGGCGTCATCGAAATTATCCTTCAGGCCTGTCATACTTACAATATCGAATCCCACTATGTGAAACAGACTGTAACAAATAAAGGAAAATCCTACCTGATGATTGAAACTGATTATTCCCAGGCGGATAAAGGCCAGATTCGTACCCGTCTGGAAGCTTTTCTTGAAACATTGGAGAAATAATAAATCAATGAATACAACACCTGTTTATTTTACCGGTATTGATATCGGTTCGACCGCTTCTAAAACGGTTGTTTTGAAAGAGGGTAAAATTGAAGATTATTTTGTACTGCCCACAGGATGGAATGGCCGCGAAACCGCCAATGCCATTCTGGAACAGCTCAAAAGCCGGGGCTATGCAGATGACATGCGCTGCGTTGCCACCGGCTATGGCCGTATCTGTGTAGATTATGCTGACAAAATTGTTACGGAAATCACCTGCCACGGCAAAGGTGGATGGGCCATTTTTAAGAAAAATATGACCATTATCGATGTTGGCGGACAAGATACCAAAATGATCAAAGTTGTTGACGGACAGGTGGCAGATTTTCTAATGAACGACAAATGTGCCGCCGGTACCGGCAAATTCATCGAAGTCATGGCTACCCGTCTGGGAGCTGATTTGAATGAAATGTATGAACTGGCAGCCAAAGGACAGCCTCTGGCTATCAGCGCCATGTGTACGGTTTTTGCAGAATCAGAAGTTATCAGCCACATCGGCTCCGGTGAGAAACGTGAAGATATCGCGGCCGGTGTCATTCACTCCGTTGCCAACCGGGTTGCCAATCTGGCAGCACGCTTCGGTGTTGAAGAAAATATTGTTCTCACCGGCGGTCTCTGTGAAAGTCCTTATTTTATTCAGACACTTTCCGACAAACTCGAACACAAGGTTGAAACCGACGCATTTGCCAGATATGCCGGTGCTCTGGGTGCCGCACTGACAGCTGCCAAAAGGAGGGATTTAGTGTGATTTATCTGGATTCATCGGCCACTTCATTTCTAAAGCCGCCTCAAGTGGCGGAAGCCGTCTTTCGCTCTTTTAATACCATCGGCAATGCCGGTCGAGGCGCTCATGCCCCGACCCTGAACGCCTCCCGACTTATTTATGATACCCGCGAAAAACTGGCTGCACTCTTTGACACACCGGACCCATCCCGCATTGCTTTTACATGCAATGCCACGGAAGCCCTGAACATTGCCATTCATGGCGCTATCCATCCCGGTGAACATGTTATCACAACCGCATGCGAACACAATTCTGTCCTTCGTCCACTCTATCTGAAAGAAAAAGAAGGCACTGAACTAACCATTATCCCGGCTGACAAAAAAGGCCGTATCCGGTATGATTTACTGGAATCTTCCGTAAAATCCAACACATCCGCCATCGTTCTGACTCACGCTTCCAATTTATCCGGAAACGTCACAGATTTGGCTTTTGTGTCGAATTTTGCAAAAAAACATGGACTGCTGCTGATTGTGGATGCTTCGCAAACAGCCGGAAGTCTGCCTATCAATGTGGTAAAAATGGGCATTGACATTCTCTGTTTTACCGGACACAAAGGGCTCTTCGGTCCTCAGGGAACCGGCGGTCTCTATGTCCGTGAAGGCTTAACTCTTTCGCCTTTGAAGTCCGGCGGCAGCGGTATCCACAGTTTCGACAGACAGCATCCGACAGATATGCCCACAGCATTAGAAGCCGGCACATTAAACGGGCATGGTATCGCCGGACTGAATGCCGGATTAGATTATATTCTATCGACTGGTGTCAAAAACATTCATGCCAAAGAGATTTCTCTGGCTCGCCGCTTTGTAAATGGTATTTCCGACATTTCCGATTTGAAACTATACGGTGATATAGATGCACCTCTTCGTACACCGATTATCTCACTGAACATCGGCAATATGAGTTCTGCCTCCGTCAGCGATATTCTCTGGGAAGACTACGAAATCTGTGTCCGTGCCGGTGCCCACTGTGCACCCCTGATGCACAAAACATTTGGCACAGAGAAACAGGGGGCCGTGCGTTTCAGCTTTTCATGTTTTAACACTGAAGCTGAAATTGATACGGCTATTCAGGCAATGCATGAAATCGCAGAATAACTTTATTTTTTAAACATGTCTTTGGCAAAAAATGCAATAACTTTATAAACCGGGTTCTCCATATGACGAACCACCTGTTTTAATTCTTTGCGGACAGCAATCCCCTGCGGACAATGCTGTTCGCATTTGCCGCATTGTCTGCACAAAGACGCATTGGTTCGTTCTGCCCTGAAAGTCGTACACATCAGATACTCCCGCATCCCTGTAAAAAAGTTATCGGTATAACGCACATTATAGCATCTAAATGCCCCTGGGATATCAACGCCATATGGGCAGGGCTGACAATAACCGCAACCGGTACAAGGTACTTTCATCTTCTCATTCACAGCATTTCTGACATCTTCAAACATCGCACCATCGGTTTCTGCCATTTCTCCGACTTTCACTGTATCTGCAATCCGTATATTTTCCTGAATCATTGCCATGCTGTTCATGCCGGACAGCACAACACTAATCTCCGGCTGATTCCAGAGCCAGCGAAGCCCCCATTCTGCCGGACTGCGCTTCGGTTCGGCTGCCGCAAACAAATCCTTAGCCTTTTTCGGCAAACCGTTGACCAGTCTGCCGCCCCTCAGCGGTTCCATGATAATCACCGGAATGCCCTTTTTCGCTGCATAAACAACACCTTCCGCACCGGCCTGGTTGTGAATATCCATATAATTATACTGGACTTGACAAAATTCCCAATCATAGGCATCCAAAAGCGCCATAAAATTCTGACTGTTGCCGTGGTAGGAAAATCCAATCCGACGAATCTGCCCGTTTTCCTTTTTCTCATTGATCCAGTCAAGAATTCCCATCCGGACTAATTTCTTCCAGATATGCACATCCGGCAGCATATGCATCAGATAGTTATCCACATAATCCGTCTGCAAACGCTTTAATTGTTCACAAAAAAGCTTCTCCAACTCATCTATAGAGTGAATGAGATAGTGCGGCATCTTTGTGGCAATCTGAATCTGCGCCCGCCAGTGATTCTTTGCCACCAACTCCCCCAACACCTTTTCATTGCCGCGATAAATATAAGCCGTATCAAAATAATTCACGCCATGCGCAATGGCATAGGCCAGCTCCCGCTCTGTTTCCTCCATATCCACACTGCCACCCTTTTTCGGGAACCGCATGCACCCAAACCCAAGAATCGACCAGTCATTTTGTCTATATTCCATTCAAAATCCTCCATCAACTTATCAATAAAACATCATCCCACACCGCCATGTACCAACTGCATCATAAGCGCCTGCCGAAAATCAACCGCACATACAACCTTTCATAAGACATATTATCACCCCATTATATCAGATATTCTCTCCATCTAAAGCATTTCTTAACAGTTTTTCGCCCTTCATTCAATGCCATGCTATTGAATTTTTCATCCGGAAATGCTATACTCTAACATGCTTACATTATATTTAAATCTTTATAATGAAATATTAACCTATTCAACCTACAAATACATATTTTAGGTCTTTCGCCAGTTGCGAAACTCAACTTCCTTGGATAAAATCTGCTAATCAGCCGTTCACAGCAGGTGCTTCTAACATGGCCGGTACTTAGGTGCTGTCCTTTAGCACCTTATGTACCGTTGCCAATGTTAGGCAGTGTGAACGTGCTTGCTGTGAACAGCTGATTAGCAGATTTTTCAAAGCACCTGAAGTTTCGCACCCTCCAAAGAAAAAGGAAAATCGCATGACTTATACAGAACAATGTGTCCCCCTGATTCGACATATTCACTGTGCTATGGAAAAAGAAGCCAACAACAAGCTCCGTGAAATGGACCTGACGGTTTCTCAGATTTATCTGCTCCAGGCGCTGAATCATGCCCCTGATGGTACGCACACACTTACACTTAAAGCACTTGAAAAACGTGGATATTATCAACGTGCCCGTGATGGAGATA
>OLQU01002238.1_pt1 | contig 11078 bp, 10 predicted proteins | sample 1672271 | NCBI WGS metagenome assembly OLQU01 (sample SAMEA3136666, study PRJEB25190) | human gut metagenome | biome: human gut; feature: human-associated habitat; material: faeces | place: Austria | collected 2013 | reverse complement strand
AGTGGGGCCGGTTGGTCCAGCCTGACCCGCCGGGCCGGTAGCACCGGTGGCGCCAGTGGCCCCCGTGGCCCCCGGTGCTCCCGTGGCGCCAGGCGCGCCGGCAGGGCCGGTGGCGCCTGCGGGGCCCGCGGCACCGGTGGAAGCCGTTTTCTTTGGACAACGCAAAAACAACGGCCCTCCTAGGAGAGCCGTTGTCTTCTCATTCCGATGAATCATTCCATCAAAGCGTATTTCCGCGCGTAGGCATTGTAGGCCCGTTGGAAGGCGATGCTGCCCCCCTTGATGTAGTCCAGATATTCATGGACATCCAGGCTGCCGTGGGACATCTCAATGACGCACCCGGCAATGTTGGAGCAGTGGTCCGCCACCCGCTCCAGGTCGGTCAACAGGTCCGACCAGACAAACCCCAGTTCGATGGTGCACTCGCCCCGCTGCAGGCGCAGGATGTGGCGGTTGCGCAGCTGCTCCTTCAGGGTATCCACCACCTGCTCCAGGGGTTCCACCTTCACCGCCAGGTCTGGGTCATCCTTAAGGAAGGCATCCAAAGACAGGTCCATGATCTCCCCCACGGCGGAGGTGAGAACATTCAGCTCCTGCTTGGCCTGGGGCGAAAAATGCAGCCCTTTGCTGCGCATCTCTTCCGCCGACTCCACCACGTTCACCGCGTGGTCAGAGATGCGCTCAAAGTCTCCGATGATGTGCAGCAGTTTGGACACTTGCCGGTTGTCGCGTTCACTGAGGTTTTCCCGGCCCAGTTTGACCAGATAGGTGCCCAGCATGTCCTCATACTGGTCGGCTTCCTTCTCCGTCTCCCGCACTGCCTGGGCCTCCTTGGCATCGTAGTGCTCGATCAGGCGGCAGCCGGTCCGCAGGGCATCCATAGAGATCCGGGCCATGGTTTCCGCCACTTCCTGGCAGCGGCCAATGGCTACGGGAGGGGTGCTCAGCAGACGCTCGTCCAGGATCTGGATCTGCTCGGGAACCTTGTCGTCCCGCACCAGGCGGCAGGCCAATTTCTCCAGCAGGCCGGAGAAGGGGAAGAGCAGCGCCGTACACAGCACGTTAAAGGTGGTATGCACCACCGCAATCCCCAACTGGTCGATGGAGGTGCCGACAAAGTCGAAGTGCACCACTGCGTTGATGAGGTAGAAAACCGACAGCCACACGCAGGTACCAATGATGTTGAACAGCAGGTGCACCACAGCAGCCCGCTTGGCGTTCTTGTTGGCCCCTACCGAGGAGATCATGGCCGTGACGCAGGTGCCGATGTTCTGCCCCATGATGATGGGGATGGCCGCGCCATAGGTCACCTGGCCTGTGGCCGACAGGGCCTGCAGAATACCCACCGAGGCGGAGGAACTCTGGATGATGGCGGTCAGAATGGCCCCGGCCAGGACCCCAAGCACAGGGTTGGTAAACATGAGGAAGATGCTCTGGAACTCCGGCACGTCCTGCAGCCCAGCCACTGCGCCGCTCATAGTGTCCATGCCGAACATGAGCACCGCAAATCCCAGGAGGATCATGCCTACATCCTTCTTGCGCTCGCTTTTGGCCATCATGGTCAAGCCCACGCCGATCAGGGCCAGCACAGGAGAGAAGGAGGTGGGCTCCAGCAGACGGACAAAGAAGCTTTCCCCGTCCAGACCGGTCAAGCTCAAAATCCAGGCGGTCACTGTGGTGCCCACGTTGGCACCCATAATCACGCCAATGGCTTGACGCAAGGAAAGTAATCCAGAGTTCACAAACCCCACCACCATAACCGTGGTGGCGGAGGAACTCTGGATTACCGCCGTAACGCCCAACCCCGTCAGGAATCCCAAAATCTTACGGGAAGTCAGTTTGCTCAGCAGCACTTTCAGACTGCTGCCTGCACACTTTTCCAGGGAGTTGCCCATGAGGTTCATTCCGAACAGGAACAGACTGAGCCCTCCCAGCAGGGTCAATACATCAAAAAAATCCATAGAAACGCTCTCTCCAACTTTTCTCTTTACCAAATTTTTACATTCAGTGCTCTCACGAACAGTTTATCCGTCGAATGTAAAAAGAAAAACCAGAAAGAGGTTAAATTTTGGTTAAGTCAGATCCTGTCCATGCTGCGGCGCGTCAGGATCAATCCACCGGCCATCTTTCGACCGGACGCCGGTCAAGGCATACTCCACCCACTCAGCCAGGTTGGTGGCATGGTCGCCGATGCGCTCTAAGTACTTGGCCACCATAAACACGTCCAGCAGCTCTTCACTGCCCTCTTTGTTGGTGGCGATCTGCGTGACCAGCTCGGACTTGATCTTATCAAACCACTGGTCCACCACATCGTCATAGGCGATGACCTGCCGGGCCCGGTCGATGTCCAAGTGAATGAAGGCATCCACGCTCTCGCTGATCATCTTGACCACATCGGTGGCCATCTGATTCAGATGGCTGTGCTGGGAGGAACCCTTGCGAATAAACCGGGCCAGCTCCGCAATGTCCGAGGCCTGGTCGCCAATGCGCTCCAAGTCAGTGACCATTTTCAGGGCAGCGGTGATCCGCCGCAAATCCTTGGCCACCGGCTGCTGCCGGAGGAGGAGCTTGGTGCACATGCCCTCGATCTCCCGCTCCATGTCGTCGATCTCCCCGTCCAAGGCGAACACCTGGGCCTCCAAGTTTTCGGCGGTGTCCTCCTCTTCCTCCAGGGTTTTTACGGCCACGGCAATGGCCTGCTGGCAAAGGCCGCCCATCACCACCATCTGATGGTACATTTCCTCCAGCTGCTGTCTGAATTTCTCCCGCATTATCCAAACCTCCCTGTGATGTATTCCTCAGTCCGCTTGTCCGTCGGGGTGGAGAAGATCTTCTCCGTGTCCCCAAACTCCACCAGCTCACCCAGCAGGAAGAAGGCGGTCTTGTCGGACACACGCGCGGCCTGCTGCATGTTGTGGGTGACCATGATGACGGTGTACTTCTCCTTGAGCTCCACTGCCAGGTCCTCAATCTTCGAGGTGGAAATGGGGTCCAGGGCAGAAGTGGACTCGTCCATCAGAAGGACTTCCGGTTCGTTGGCCAGGGCCCGGGCAATGCACAGCCGCTGCTGCTGGCCGCCGGAGAGGCCCAGGGCGCTCTTCTTCAGACGGTCCTTGACCTCGTCCCAAATGGCGGCGTCCCGGAGGGATTTCTCCACGATGGCGTCCAGATCCGTGCGGTTGCGGATGCCGTGGGTCCGGGGGCCGTAGGCCACGTTGTCATAAATGGACATGGGGAAGGGATTGGCCTTCTGGAACACCATGCCGATCTGCTTGCGCAGCCAGGTGATGTCCAGGTTCTTATCAAAGATGTTCTGCCCTTCGAAGCAGACGTCCCCCTCGATATGCACCCCGGGGACCAGGTCGTTCATCCGGTTCAGGGTCTTCAGGAAGGTAGACTTGCCGCAGCCGGAGGGGCCGATGAGGGCAGTGATCTGGTGGACGGGGATGTCCACGTTGATGTCCTTCAGCGCATGGTGGCCCCGGTTGGCGGCGCTGGTTTTGCCGTCGGTGCCGTACCACAGGTTCAAGGACTTTACGGTGATGATATCGTCAGCCATGATTAGCGGTCCTTTCTTTTCAGTTTCTTGCCTGCCAGGGAGGCGCCGAAGTTGATGATGAGCACCAGGATCATCAGCACTGCGGCGATGGCAAAGGCAACGTCCATCTCGCCCCGTTCGCTGGCGTAGACATAGAGGGCTACCGTCAGGGTGGCAGAGGAGGACTGGAGGGAGGTAATGAAGTCGTTCAGGGCCAGGCCAAACCCGGCGGTGAACAGCAGGGCCGCGGACTCGCCCACGATGCGGCCGATGGCCAGGATGCAGCCGGTGACAATGCCGTCCACCGCGTTGGGGAGCACCACGGTGCGCACCATGTGCCACTTACCGGCGCCCAGAGCCAGGGACCCCTCCCGGTAGGACTGGGGCACGGTTTTCAAACTCTCCTGGGTGGTACGGACAATGGTGGGCAGGATCATGATCACCAAGGTCAGGCCGCCGGCCAGGATACCTGCCTTCAACCCAAAGAGCTGGAGGAAGAACAGCATGCCCACCAGGCCGAAGATGATGGAGGGAATGCCAGTGAGGGTCTCGGTGGCAAACTCGATGATGGCCACCACCTTCTTGTTGGAAGCGTACTCCGTCAAGTAGATGGCCGCCCCCACCCCCAGGGGCAGGACGATGATCATGGCCAGGAAGATGATATACAGCGTGTTGAGGATGTTCGGCAGAATGCCGATGATGTCATTGATATAACTGGTCTCGGAGGAGAGGAGCTCCCAACTGACGTTGCCCAGCCCCCGGTAGAAGATATAGCCGATGATGAACACCAGCAGTGCGCAGGTGATGCCGGCGCAAATATAAAGCAGGGTGCGCAGGGTCCTGTCATAGGCCTTGCGGCGGGGAGACAGTGTGTGCATATTAACCCTCCTTCTTTCTCTTAATGAACACGTTGAGGAACACGTTGATCAGCATGATGAACAGGAAGAGCACCAGGCCGATGGAGAACAGCGCGTTCCGGTGGAGGCTTCCCACAGAGGCGTAGGACATCTCCGAAGCGATGGCGGTGGTGAGGAAGCGAACCGAGGTGAACAGGCCAGGCATGTTGGCCACGTTGCCCGCCACCATGATGATGGCCATGGCCTCGCCGATGGCACGGCCCACGCCCAGGACGATGGCCGTGGCCACGCCGCTGCGGGCCGCTGGGATGGACACCCGGAACACCGTCTCCAAATGGGTGGCCCCCAGGGCCAGGGAGGCCTGCTCATACTCCTCGGGCACCGCCCGGAGGGAGGTCTCCGACACACTGATGATGGAGGGCAGGATCATGATGGCCAGCACCAGGATGGCCGCCAGCAGGCAGGCGCCGGAGGACAGGTCAAAGGCCCGCTGAATGCCGGGGACCAGCAGGATCATACCCACCAGGCCGTACACCACGGAGGGGATGCCCGCCAGCAGCTCCACTGCGGTGTGGATGACAGCAGCCACCTTGGGGTTGGCCACCTTGGCCAGGAACACTGCGGTCATCAGGCCAATGGGCACCCCGATGACGATGGCCCCGGCAGTGCCGTAGACCGAGGTGAGAATGAAGGGCAGGATGCCGAAGGCGGGCTCAGAAGCTGTGGGTTTCCACGCCTGGCCGAACAGGAAGTCCACCAGGCCGATCTCCCGGATGGCGGGCACCCCGGAGATGATGAGGTAGATGCTGATAAACAGCACGAAGGCCACGGCGATGATACCGCACAGCAGGAAGATCAGGTGCATGACCCATTCCAGGACATCCTTGGCCCCCCGGCCCTTGGGGGCCCCTTCCTTCAGGCCGGAGGCCGGGGCCGCGGAGCCGGATTTCTTTAACGTATTTTCCATGGGAACTCCTTCTCTTGCTGACAAGCATAAGGGAAGCGGCGGGGGCCTCCACCTTAGAAAGGCGCTTTGGAGACCCCACGCCGCTTAAGTTTTGCAGGGTTTATCGGTTCGTTGGAAATCAGGCCACAGGCACAGCGCCGGCGCCGGAGATGAGCTCGCTGGCATCTGCGGAGGTGGCGAAGTCGAAGAAGGCCTGGGCAGCCTCGGAGAGGGCGGCGCCCTCCTTGGTCACGAAGACGAAGGGACGCTGGATCTCATAGGTGCCGTCCTTCACGGTCTCCTCGGTGCAGGCCACGCCGCCCACGGTGATGGCCTTGATGCCGTCCTGGCCCTCCACGGCGGAGAGGGAGGCATAGCCGATGGCGTTGGGGCTGCTGGACACGGCCTGGATGACGGCGCCGGTGGAGTTGAGCTCCTGGCTCAGCACGCAAGCGTCCTTGGTGTCGGTGATGGACTCGAAGCCGTCCCGGGTGCCGGAGTTGGCCTCACGGCCGATGCAGGCGATCTCGCCGGCGTCGCCGCCCACTTCGCTCCAGTCGGTGATCTCACCGGTGAAGATCTGGGCGATCTGCTCCACGGAGAGGTCGGCCACGGGGCTGTCGGCGTTGACGATCACGGCGATGCCGTCCAGGGCCACCTCGGTGCCCACCAGGCCGGAGGAAATCTCCTCCTCGGTCAGGGCACGGGAGGACAGGCCGATGTCGGCGGTGCCGTTGGCAGCGGCCTCGATGCCGGTGCCGGAACCGGTGGGATCATAGGTGACGGAGACGTCGGGGTTGTCGTTCGTGAACTGCTCGGTGAGCACGCCCATGACCTCCTCCATGGAGGTGGAGCCGTTGGTGGCCACAGAGCCGGAGAGGGTGGAAGCACTGGTGTCTTCCGTGGTGTCAGAAGCGGTATCGGTGGTGGTGTCATTGCCGCAGCCAGCAAGAGTCAGTGCCAGCAGAGCAGAAGCGGCCAGAATGCTCACGGCCTTTTTCGTGGTTCTTTTCATGGTGTTTTTTCCTCATTTCTTTTTGGTTTTTATTTTGTTGCTCGTTTCAGACAAGTACAGTCTACCGGCTTTCGGTTAAAGGAACAACCAAAGAAAGATAAAGTTTCGGTTAAATCACGCTTTTTTTGTCGCCTTGTACTTACCCGGGCGCGGAACCCGGAACCCCTTGCGCCCCAAGGAAAAACCGGCCTTGGCAGGTTACGCCAGGCCGGTTTCTGTCTGTAAATTTTACATTGGGCTCAAATCAGCTGCTGCTCGTTGATGATGAGTTTAAATTGCAGGCCCAAGGTCTCCGCCGCCTTCCGGCAGAGGACCATACGATTGAGGAAAATCTCAAAATAATCCATCACGGAGCCATACCGGGTATCGATGTGGAGCTTGAGTTTGATGAGGGTCTTGCTCTCGTTGATCTTCAGCTCCGCCTTGGTCACCGAATAGTTCACCCGGTCGTGGATGTCGAACTTGCTGGTGTCCTGGTTGCGCACCCGGCTGCGGCGGACGTCGGACTTGTCTGCCAGGATCAGGGCTGCGGCCATGGGGCTCACCGGGGTGCCGGTGCCCTCGTCATGGTTGCCGATGGCGGTGACCACCTCGGCGATGTCCAAGGGGTCCATGTTCATGTGGTCCAGCAGGCGGAAGGCCATCACCGCCCCGCTCTGGGAGTGGTCGATGCGGTTGACCAGGTTCCCAATGTCGTGGAGGTAGGCGGCAATCTGCACCAGCTCCACCTCCCGGGGCGAGTACCCCAGGGTCTCTAAAATATACTTGCTGTTGGCCGCCACAAGGCCCACATGGGCAAAACTGTGTTCCGTAAAGCCCAGGTTAATCAGGGACTCGTCGGCCTTTTTGATGTAGGTCCGGATGGCCGGATCCTGTTTGATTTCTTCAAATGTAATCATTTCGTTCTCCTTTTATCGTGACGTCTCCCCCAACGGCGCCCTCAGGGGCGCATGTTCCGGGGAAAGACGATGGCAATGGTGGTTCCTACGTCGGGCTCGCTCTCCAGGGAGATCAGGGCGTTGTGGTACTGGGCGCCGTGCTTGACGATGGACAGGCCCAGGCCAGTGCCCCCCACCCGGCGGGAGTGGCTCTTATCCACCCGGTAAAACCGCTCGAACACCCGGTCCTGCTGCCCCTTGGGGATGCCGATTCCCGTGTCCTTCACCGCCAGGGTGACCCGCTCTGCCTCACCGGTCACCTGTACGGTCACCGAGCCGCCGTCCTTGTTATACTTGATGGCGTTGTCACAGAGATTGTACACCATCTCATGGAGGATGCGCCACACCCCCAGGATGGTCTGCTTCTCCCCCTCCAGATGCAGGGAGACAGACCGCTTGGCAGCGGCGGGCTGCAAACTCTCCAGAATATCCTGGGAGAGGTCGTATAGATCCACGGACTCCGGAGCCACTTCATTTTCGGCGGCCTCGTCCAGGCGAGAGAGCTTCATAATGTCGTCGATGAGGGCGATGAGCTGGCCGCACTCCTTGTAGATGTCCCCGGCAAACTCCCGCATTTTATCCGCTTCCACCAGCCCCTCCTTCATGAGCTCGGCAAAGCCGGAGATGGAGGTGAGGGGGGTCTTCAGCTCATGGGAAACGTTGGCGGAAAACTCCCGCCGCAGGCTTTCCCGCTCCTCCCGCTCGGTGACGTCCACCATGAGCACCACCACACCGGTGACCTGGCCATTGGCGGTGACGGGGTTGGCCAAAATCTCGAAGATGTGGGACTCCGCCCGCATCAGGGACTCTGCATGGCAGCCGGCCAGGGCCCGGCCTGCCGCCTCCCAGATCTCTTTCCGGCAGGTCTCTTGGCGGAGGCTCTCCGGCTTCTCCTCCTCCCCGCCCAGCAGGGCGTAGGCGCTCTGGTTGCTGTAGAGGATGTTGTACCGGCTGTCCAGCAGCAGGACACCCTCGCTCATGTTCTCCGCCAGGGCGGCAAACTCCCGCTGCCGGCGGCTGAGGGCCTCCATCTGCCGGCTGATGGTGCGGTTCTGCTCCCGCAGGCGCCCCACCAGGGGGAAGAGCTCCTCGTAGGCGTCGTCCAGCCGGGGGTTTTCCAGGTCGATGTTGTTGATGGGCTTGGTGATCTGCCGGGACAGCCGAGAGGCCAGCACCCCAGAGAGGACCAGGGCCAGTACCACAATCCAAAGAATGGGCTGCAGCACACTGATTATCAGGGCGCCCATGGTGGTCTCCTGGCAGGACAGGCGCAGGACGGTACCGTCGTCCAGGCGCACGGCATAGTAGAGGGTCTTTTGCAGGAGGGTGTTGGAGAGGTGCTTGCTCTGCCCGGTCCCCTCCTCCAGGGCCTGGATGACCTCCTCCCGGTCGGCGTGGTTTTCCATGGCGGCGGGGTCTGCCTCGCTGTCATAGAGGACGGTGCCGTCCGCCGTGATCCAGGTCAGGCGCTGGCCGCCCTCCAAGTCTTCCAGGCCGGAGAGATAGTCGCCCCCGCTCTCCTCCATACCGCGCTTGACATAAACGGCGGTCTCCTCCATCTCCTGGTAGACCTGGTCCTCGTAGCGGGAGGCCATCACTGCCACAAACAGCGCGGTACACAGTACCATGATCGCCAGCCCCACCAGGAAACAGCTGCGAAAGATTTTCCCCGTCATGCCTGGCCACCAATTTTGTACCCGACCCCTCGGACGGTTTCAATATAGTGGCCTGCCGGCCCCAGTTTGGTGCGCAGGGTACGCACATGGACGTCCAGCGTGCGGTTTTCCCGGCTGAACTCCTGGCCCCAGACGCCGTCCATGATGGCGTCCCGGGTCATGGCGATGCCCTGGTGCTCCAGCAGCAGGCACAGCAGCTCAAACTCCTTGTTGGTGAGGGCCACTTCCTCTCCGGCCACCCGCACCACATGGCGCTGGGGGCTGACGAAGAGGTCCCCCACCCGGTAGTCCTCGGTCTCCTGCTTCTGCTCGGTCCGGCGGAGCACCGCCCGCACCCGGGCCACCAGCTCCATCATGCCGAAGGGTTTGGAGATGAAGTCATCCGCCCCGCTGTCCAGGCCCACCACCCGGTCATACTCCGTGTTCTTGGCGGTCAGCATGATCACCGGCAGCCGCTTGGTGGCCGCAGAGGCCCGCAGCTTCTGGAGGATGGACAGGCCGTCCTCCTCCGGCAGCATGATGTCCAGCAGCACCAGGGCTGGCTGCGGGCCCTCCATGGCCTTCCAGAAGTCGGAAGGACGGTCGAACCCCTGGGCCTCATAGCCCTGGCTGCCCAGTGCATAAATCACCAGTTTGCGGATGCTGTCGTCATCCTCCAGCAAAAAGATTCGTTCCATGGGGGTTCCTCCTCGTTTCATTTAACCGTTTCTTTACAACAGTCTACCGACGAGATGTAAAATTCAAAACCACCGAATTGTTAAATTTATGTTAACTATTCTCCCCCTGTCTGCAGTGGGTGGACGGCAATCTCCCCGCCCTCCTGGACACAAATCTCCTCCACCCGGGCAAAGAGCAGCCCCCGGGTCAGGTCCTCCGCCGCCACTCCTAAGGCCTGGGCGGTCAGGGTGCGGAGGCGGTCCTCCCGGATGGTGTGCTTCGTGCAGGCCGTCTTGGACTTCCGGCGATAGGTGGAGCAGGTGTAGTACACCAGCCCCCGGGCGGTTTTCCGGGTCATGGCCCGGCCACAGTCGGCGCAGCGAAGGAAACCGGCAAACAGGTGGAGTTCCCCCTGCCCCGGGGCCCGGCGGGTCTCCCGCCCGGCCAGGGACTGGGCCCGGCGGAAGAGGGCCCGGGGGACCAGCGGTGCATGGGTGCCCTCCACCACATACCAGTCCTCTGGGGGCACCGAAAGGGTTTGGTGGACCTTATAGCTCACCACCCGCTGCCGGCCCTGGACCATGGTCCCCCCGTAAACGGGGTTTTGGAGGATCCGCCCCACGGTAGCCGCCGTCCACAGCCCGTCCCCAGGGGGGCCAGGCCGGCGGTAGCGGGACCCCTGCCGGGCCTTGTAGGCCGTGGGGTTGGGGATCCCCCGGTGGTTGAGCTGGCGGGCGATGGTCCCCTTCCCCTCCCCTTGGACATACCGCTGGAAGATCTCCTCCACCACCTGGGCCGCTTCTCGGTCCGGGACCAGGCGGTTGTGGTCGGCGGGGTCCTTGGCGTAGCCATAGGGGGCAAAGGAGCCAATGAACTCCCCCCGCCGGCGCTTCATATCCAGGGTGCGGCGGACATCCGCCGAGGTTTTGGCGGCGTACCGGTCGTTGAGGATGCCGTTGATGGGAATTTCCAGCCCCATCTGCACCGCCTCGGGGTCCAGGAAACTGTCCACCCTGGGGTTGCCCACGGAGATGAACCGGGTGCGGTACCGGGGGAAGAACTCCTCCAGAAAGTACCCCTGGTCGGCATAGTTCCGGAACGCCCGGGAGAGGGTTTTGCACACCACGCAGTTGATGACCCCCTCCTTGACGGCGGCAATCATGCGCTGGAAACTCTCCCGGCTGTCGTCGGTGCCGGTGAGGCCGTCGTCTACGAAAATCTCTTCCAACTCCCAGGGGCCCTGGAACTCCTCCTTCAGGTAGTCCATGAGAATTTTCCGTTGATTCTGTACACTGAGGCTCTCCGTCCGGCCGTCCTCTCGGGACAGGCGAATGTATAAGCCCACCCGCCACAGGCGGGGGGCACTGCCCCGGCGCCTTCCCATAGGCATCCCCCTCCCCGGCTGCCTGACGGCAGCCTGTTTGGGACCAGCCTATGCGGGGCAGGGGCCT
>OLQU01002235.1_pt1 | contig 11107 bp, 8 predicted proteins | sample 1672271 | NCBI WGS metagenome assembly OLQU01 (sample SAMEA3136666, study PRJEB25190) | human gut metagenome | biome: human gut; feature: human-associated habitat; material: faeces | place: Austria | collected 2013 | reverse complement strand
GGCGGGGCGGGGGTGGACTGCCATACCGGGGTGGCGGCCCGTGCGTCCGCTTCCTCCAGCGCCTGGCGGCCCTTGACCTTGGCCAGGTGCTCCCGGAGGATGCGCCGCAGCTCCACGGCGGCGGCGGGGTCGTCCTGCACGCTGTGCCCGGACGGGACGATTTTTTCACTGGCGCTCCAGTCCAGATGGGAGGAGCGGTACTTGACCACGCCGTCGGAGGAGTGGGGCGTATCGTTCCTGCCCCTGTCCCCGATGATGGAATGGACGGGAACGTTCGGGTCCCCGCGCAGCTCCGACATGTACTTGACCAGGGAGGAGTTCGGGGAAAGCTGGCGGATGCTGGTGAGTTCGTCCTTCAGCTGCAGGGGATTGAGCAGGAACATGCCGCGGCTGAGGGTGGCGATGCGGGTGACTTCCTCCAGCATGTCCGCCGGGAGGTCGATCAGGCGCTGGCCCAGCCGCCCTATCCAGTTGTCCGCAAAGGTGGAGCCGCGGTGCGGGGTGGCCATGTACACGATGCGCGTGACGCCCCTGGCGGGGGAGAAGATAAAATTGTTCTGGAGCTGTTCAAGCATGGGCTCGTCACAGTGCAGGGGTTCCAGCCCGGTTTTCCAGTTCTCCAGCGTCATGTCTGCAAAGGTTTCCGGGGGAAGCTCAAAGAGGCCCTTCATCAGCGTCCAGGGCTTGGTGGAGTTGTTGAAGCGGGTGATGAGGCCGCCCATGGAGTGCCCCACCATGACGATGTTGTTCATTTCCCTGGAGGCGCCGCGGGGATTGTATTCCTGCATGAGTTCCTCCAGGGCCTTCCGCTGCCTGCTGGCCGGAATGGTCCAGGCCAGGCCGGACGGATAGCCGAAGAACCAGAACTGGTAGTTTTCCCGGATGACGGGATCCACCAGAAGGCGGTTGGTCAGGTTGGCAAAGGTGGCAGGGCCGGACATCAGGCCGTGGGTGAAGACCACGGGAATTTTCCGGGGGTCATAGGGTTCGGAAAAATAAAGCCCCATCGTATTGATGGCCTTTTTGGGACGGAACGCGCCCAGCAGTTCCGTTCCGTCCGCATCGGAAAGCTTCCAGAAAAGGGCGATGGGAACGGAGAAGTTGGCCGCCAGGGGCTGACGCACCTTGTTTTTGCCGATGAAGACGTGCTCATTCATCAGACGGGGAATGGTGCGGAGGGTGGGCTTCCCGTCCACCATGCGGTCAAAGTCCAGGATGGCCGTCAGCGTGTGCACGTTCCCGTTGTCCTTGAGCACGTTGGCATGGGGCTGGGAGACGCCCTGGGGCGCCAGGCCCGCCAGGGGAATGCCCATTCCCTCCACGGTTACGCTTTCCCGCAGGCGGAAGGTGGGGTCCACTTCGTCGGACATGAAGATGGCCTCGTAGAACCAGGGGTTGCTGTCCTTGGCGTAAGGAGATTTTTCAATGATGAAGGGGAGGCTTTGACGCTTCTTCTCATTCATGCCGCCCTCCCGTTTGGCCTCTTTCAGGTGGGAGGCCAGCTTCCGGATGCATGCGTTGTATTTTTTTCTGGCTTCCGGCCATTCCCTGCTGCGGTGGGGAGAGGAGAGGATGAGCCATGCGGCCTGGGCTTCCCGGATGGCTGCGGCGTCATCCTGGTAATGGGCGTACGCCCTTTCCTGCTGCTGATGGTGCAGGGAACAGCCGGAAAGGCCCATGAGAAGGCCTAGAAGAAGGGCGGAAGCCGTTTTCATGATGAACAAGGAGAGAAGGGGGCGGAGAGGTCAGGAGAGCATGTCCAGAGCCCGGTTCATGGACTTGAGGAAGGTCTGAACTTCCTCTTCCGTATTGTACAGGGCAAAGGAGGCGCGGGTGGTTCCCGTGGTTCCCAGGGCGCACATGAGAGGCTGGCAGCAATGGTGCCCGGTGCGCACGGCAATGCCCATCTGGTCCAGCAGGGTGCCCAGGTCGTAATGGTGGATGCCTTCCGCCAGGACGGAGACCACGGCGCTGTGCGGCACGTCCGGGGCCAGCACGGTCAGGCGCGGCATGGCTTTGAGGCCTTCCACGGCCATGTCCGTCAGTTTCTGTTCATGGGCGGCGATGTTGTCCAGCCCCAGTCCGGAGACGTAGCGGATGGCCGCCGCCAGACCTACCGCTCCGCCAATGTTGGGCGTCCCAGCCTCATATTTGAAAGGGATGTCGTTGTAGACGGTTTTTTCAAAGGTGACTTCCTTGATCATCTCCCCGCCGCCCATCCACGGCGGCAGCTTTTCCAGCAGCTCCCTTTTTCCCCACAGCGCGCCGATGCCGGTGGGAGCATACAGCTTGTGGCCGGAAAAGGCGTACAGGTCGCATCCCAGTTCCTGAACGTCCACGTTCATGTGGGAGACGGCCTGGGCGCCGTCAATCAGCACAATGGTGTCCGGCCTGTTTTCCCTGGCAAGCGCGGTGATCTCCTGCACGGGATTGATTGTTCCGAGCGTGTTGGAGACGTGGCCCACGGCCACGATGCGGGTGCGGGGGGAAAGCAGGTTCCGGTAGGCCTCCATGTCCAGCGTCTGGCCCGGAGTCAGCGGGACTACCTTGAGGACCGCGCCCGTGCGTTCGCAGAGCATCTGCCAGGGGACGATGTTGGAGTGGTGCTCACAGGCGGTCAGGATAACTTCGTCCCCCGGCTTGACCATGCCGGACCTGGCGATGGTGTCTGCCGCCAGGTTGATGCCCATGGTGCAGCCGGAGGTGAACAGGACTTCCGCCGTTTCCGGCGCGTTGATGAACCGGGCCACCGTTTCCCGCGACTCTTCATGCGCCTCCGTGGCAAGCTGGCTCAGGTAGTGGGAGCCGCGGTGCACGTTGGCGTTCTGCGTTTCATAATAATTCCGGGTGGCATCCAGGACGGCCAGGGGCTTCTGCGTGGTGGCCGCATTGTCCAGGTAAATGAGCGGTTTGCCGTGCACGCTGGTTTCCAGGATGGGAAACTGCGGGCGGATGGTTGCTGTGTCAAGCATGGCTATGGTACGAGTGAAGGTTCTTTGCGCAATTCGTCCCAGCCCCCTTCCAGAATGAAGATGGGCGCGCGGATGCCGTATTCCGGCTTTTTCAGTTCATTGGCTACGGCTGCGCTGGAGGTGCAGTCCCTGCTGCAAAAGATGACGATGCAGCAGCCCTTGTCTTCCGCCGTCATCAGGGCTTCCATGGCGTTGGCCAGGAGTTCCTGGTAATTGGCGTCCGCCGGACGGATGGGGTAGACGGGGGCCTGCGTGATAGTGTGGCGTTCAAAGTCGTCCTGCTTTCTGGCGTCTATCCAGATGACTTTTCCCGGCCATTCCTTCAGCACCTGGGCCAGGCACACGTGCCCCTCCTCCAGCGTCTCCGGATTGCAGGGCGGCGTGCGGAACGGCTGGATGACGCGCAGGTCCAGCGCGGCGATGCCCACGGCCAGCAGGAATACGGCCAGCAGGAGCTTCAGGGCGGTGGAAAGGGCGTCTCTCATGTGGGGAAGGTCAGTTTTCCTTGATGGTCAGGAACCCCATCTGGCGCTTGTAGCGCGGCACGGTGGAATCCGTGCGCACCCAGATGGTGTTGAAGGCCGGCTTGGTCGTGGACCTGGGAGTGACGATGATTTTGTATTCCCTGCCTTTCTTCACGGTCACGGGCTCATAGTCAAAGGCGTCCCCGGTCAGGTCCACCGTGGTCAGGTTGACGGGCAGTTCCTTGGAGATGGTGATTTTAATGGTCTTGGGGGCAGGGGCTTCTCCCCTGGTCCATTCCAGCTTGCGGGGTTCCATCCGGATGATGTCCGGGATTTGCGCGCGTATCACCAGCTTGTAGGCGGAGCCGTTGGCGTGCACCGTCATGTCCTTGTCCACGGTGCCGGAAAAGTTGCCGGTCTTCATCACGGCGCTGATAACGCCGGATTCCCCCGGAGCGTACGTCAGCTTGTTATCCTTCGCCCCGGCGGTGGTGCAGTCGCAGGAGACATGGATTTTGCTGATCGTGACGGGAACGCCGGAGGTATTGGTGAAGGGGAAGGAGGCCGTGATGCTGTCCTGGTCCGGAGCCACCTTTACCGGAACCACCGTTTCCTTGAAGGACAGTTCGTTTTTGCCGGAGGCGAGGCCCCCGCACAGCAGCAGTCCTGACAGAATAATGGTCCGGATGGTCATGGTCGTTTCAGGATGGTTTTTCCTCTTTCTTCCTGGCGGAGAAGATGCTGGCGATGAAGAAGATGATCGCCGCCACGAAGATGCAGGAGTCCGCCACGTTGAAGGCGGGCCAGCGGTAGTTGAAGAGGGGAATGGTGACGTCAATGAAGTCCACCACGTAGCCGTTCATGAGCTTCGTGAAGAAGCCGTGCGGCTGTTCGTAGGGAATCAGGAAGCCCTGCATCAGGCGGTCCGTCAGGTTGCCCGCCACCCCGGCCAGCAGCAGCACATAGGCCAGCTTGAGCCATACCGTATGGAAGAAGTTTTTCCGGTAGAGCACGACCAGGGCCACGATGGCGAGCACGGGAATCGCCAGGAACAGGTAGCTGGACCATGCCGTTCCGTTGCCCAGCCCGAAGGCCACGCCCGTGTTGTGCACGCGGGTGATGTTCATCGTTCCGTCCAGGAAGGAAATGGGTTCCAGCTCCCTCAGCCTGTTCAGGGCGTCCACCGTGTTCGGGTTCAGGTCCTGGAACTGCGCCATGTCCGCCGCCGGTATGTGCCCGTTCGTGGCGAAGTCCAGCGTGCCGTCCGCATTGACGTGGTGGAAGCCCGGAAAGTCCGGCAGGCGTACTTGTGGACTTTCTCGTTCAGGTAGTTCAGCGGGAAGCGGTGGACGATCCACAGCTTGCTTGCCTGGTCCAGTACATACAGCCCTACGCCCAGCAGGCTCCACCAGAGCCAGCCGGGAGGCGTTTTCTTATGGGGGCCGGGTTCCTTTTCCGTCTGGGTATCCATAAAAGATCGGGGAATGGTTTCAGTTCAGGAAAGGACTTCCGAGCAGCGTTCGCACACGTCGCTGCCGTCCGCCGCGGGTTCATACCGGCGGCAGCGCGGGCACATGGCGTGTTCCGTTTTGGCGGCGGTGGCCGCCAGCTCCGGACCGCTCTTCACGTCCAGGTCTGCAATGATGAAGAATTCCGTGGCAAAGGCGCGGTCTTCCAGCAGCGCCACCACGTCCTCGCTTTCATTCGTGGGAACGGTGAGGGTGATGGAGGCCTCATTGTTCTTGGAGAACGCCTTGGCCTTCACCTGCTCTTCAATGGCTACCTGGATGACGGACTTGATTTCCTGGAGGCGGGAGATGGCGGAGGAAGCCTCCTGGGTGTCGTACTCCGGCATCGGCGCGGGGAAGTCCTGCTCGTGCACGCTGCCTTCATACCCGGCGTATTCCCAGGCTTCATCCGCCGTGAAGACCAGGATGGGGGCCAGCAGGCGGCACAGGGCCTTGAAGACGATGGTCATGGCCGTCTGGGTGGCGCGGCGGCGCACGGAGGTGACGTCGTCGCAGTACAGGCGGTCCTTCGTGGTGTCCACGTACAGGGCGGAAAGGTCGCTGGTGCAGAACTGGTTGATGACGCTGAACGCCTTGCGGAAGTCATAGGCTTCATAGGCTTTCAGCGTTTCCTTGATGACGGCGTTCAGGCGTTCCAGAATCCAGCGGTCCAGGATGGGCATGTGTTCCGGGGCGACCACCTGCGTGGCGAAGTCAAACCCGCTGATGTTGCCCAGCAGGATGCGCAGGGTGTTGCGCAGCCGTCGGTAGGGCTCCGTGACCTGCTTGAAGAGGTCTTCCCCGAAGGGGACTTCATTCTGCCAGTCCACGGAGGCGGCCCACAGGCGCACGATGTCCGCGCCGTACTTGTCGTAGTAGTAGGCGGCGTCAATGGGCTTGCCGCTCTTGGCGTCGGACTTGGAGGTCTTTTTCCCGGTGTCCTTGTCCACCACGAAGCCGTGGGTCATCACGGCCTTGTACGGGGCCTTGCCGCGCCAGGCGACGGAAAGCATCAGGGAACTCTGGAACCAGCCGCGGTGCTGGTCCGTGGCTTCCAGGTACAGGTCCGCCGGGGCGTCCAGCCCGGGGCGGGCGTCCATGACGGCCATGTGGGAACAGCCGGAATCGATCCAGACGTCCAGCGTATCCTTGCCCTTCTTCCAGGTCTTCGGCAGGCCGAGGCGTTCGCACAGGTCTTCATCGGAAAGCTCAAACCAGATGTTGGAGCCGTGGGCCTCCACCATATCCGCGATCTTGCGGACCAGGGCGGCGTCCAGAACGGCCTTTCCGTCTTCGTCAAAGAAGACGGGCAGGGGCACGCCCCAGGTGCGCTGGCGGGAGATGCACCAGTCCGGGCGCGCCTCCACGGTGCCGTAAATGCGGTTGCGGCCCCAGGCGGGCAGCCACTGCACCTTGTCTATTTCTTCCAGGGCCTGCGGTCGCAGCCTGTCCATGGAGATGAAGAACTGCTCCACGGCGCGGAAGATGATGGGCGTCTTGGAGCGCCAGCAGTGCGGGTACTGGTGGCGGTATTCCTCCACGCCGAAAAGGTTGTCGTCCTTCTCCAGCATGGAGATGATGTCCTTGTTGGCGTCAAAGACGTGCTTGCCCACCAGGGAGGGAATGCCCACTTCTTCCGTGTACTTGCCGTCGTCGTCCACGGGGGAAAGGACGGGCAGCCCGTACTGGCGGCCTACGTTGTAGTCGTCCGCCCCGTGGCCGGGAGCGATGTGCACGGCGCCGGTGCCGGTGTCCGTGGTCACGAAGTCCGCTAGGATGATTTTTGACGTGCGGGGAAGGAAGGGGTGCCGGGCCTCGCAGTTTTCCAGCTCGGCGCCCTTGAACTCGCGGATGGTTTCCGCCAGGGCCCAGCCCGTCTTCTGCGCGAAGGCGTCCAGCAGGTCTTTCAGGATGATGAGGGTTTCCGTCTGGCCGTCCTTCATGAACTTGCCGGCCACATACGTGAAGCGCGGATGCAGGGCGATGCCCACGTTGGCAGGCAATGTCCACGGGGTAGTGGTCCAGATCACCATGGAGGCCTTCAGGTCCAGGGGATTGTCCAGCAGAGGGAAGCGCACGAACACGGAGGAGCTGATCTTCTCCTTGTAGTCGATTTCCGCTTCCGCCAGCGCGGTATAGGCCCCGTAGGACCACTGGACGGGCTTGCGGCTCTGGTAGACCGCGCCGTCTTCCACCAGCTTGGCGAACACGCGCAGGATGTTGGCTTCATACGCCGGCTTCATGGTCAGGTAGGGATGCTCCCAGTCACCGAAAACGCCCAGGCGGCGGAAGGAAGTCCGTTGGATGTCAATGAAGCCTTCGGCAAATTCCGCGCAGCGGCGGCGGATTTCAGCCGCGTCCAGGTCCCGGACCTTCTGCACCACCTTGAATTCGATGGGGAGGCCGTGGCAGTCCCAGCCCGGAACGTAGGGGGCGGCGTAGCCGGCCATGGTCTTGGACTTCAGGACGAGGTCCTTGAGAATCTTGTTCAGGGCAGTGCCCATGTGCACGTCTCCGTTGGCAAAGGGAGGTCCGTCGTGAAGGAGGAAACGGGGTGCGCCCTGTTCTATCCTGCGGGACAAAATTCGTTCGTACAGCCCGGTGTCTTCCCACTTTTTCAGGCGTACTGGTTCGTTTTTCGTCAGGTCCCCTCTCATGGGGAAGCCGGTCTCCGGCAACAGGATGGTGTCTTTATAATTCTTTTCGGGCGCACTCATGCCCGAAAAAGGTAGCACCGGGCCCGTTTCCGGTCAACCCTGCGGTGCGGCACAAATCAGGGCCTAGCGCATTCATTCCCGCCGTGTTCCGGGGGGGTGCCCGCACCGGAAGGCGCATTCCCGCAGGCAGGAGCCGGGGAGGGGAGAATTCCCCGTTCCGCGAGCCATTGTTCCGCGGCCTCCGGCCATTTGTCCGTGGGCTGGCCGCGCTTCTCCATGCCGTACCCATGCCCTCCGGAGGGATAAAAATGCAGGCTGGAGGGAACGCCCTTTTCCCGGCAGGCCTGTTCCATCAGCCTGCTGTTGGCGCTGGCTACGCCGTCGTCCAGCGCGTGGACGAGGAACACGGGCGGCGTCTGCGGCGTCACCTGCCGTTCCGCGGAACACAGCTCCGCCAGATCCGCGCCGGGGGCAGGCCCCAGAATCCTGCTGCGGGTGCCCCCGTGGGTGGTTTTGGGGTCCATGGTGATGACGGGGTAGATGAGCAGGGAGAAATCCGGCCGGGCGGAAACGCTTTTCAGCGGGTTTTCCGCTTCTTCCGGCAGGGGGCGGTTCCAGAGCGTGGAAGCCATGGCAGCCAGATGGCCGCCTGCGGAAAAGCCCATGACGCCGATGCGGTGCGGGTCAACCCCCAGCGCGGAGGCATGCCGGCGCGTTACGCGCAGAGCCTGCCGGGCGTCCAGCAGAGGGCCGGGAAACCTGCCGACGGCATCATTGCTCCCGGAAACGCGGTACTTCACGACGACGCCCACCATGCCGTGCTCCGCCGCCCAGCGGGCGATATGGCCGCCTTCCTTTTCAATGGCCTGGATGGCATAGCCCCCGCCCGGAAAAATGCACAGGGCCGCGCGCCTGTCCTGCGGCTTCCATCCGGCGGGAAAGTAGAGCTGCATCTGCGCTTCCCCCACGTCCGTAATATGTCCGGGGGATACTTGTTTTTCCTCCAGGTCCGCCGCCTTGAGCCCCAGGGAAATCCACCCGGAATGAAAGGCTCCGTGTTCCGCGGGAGGCTGGAGGGCCTCCAGCACGGACGGTTCAAACGGCGCGGCTCCGGCGTGGCCGTGAGGGAAGGCCAGGAAAAGGGCGGGAAGGAGGAAGGCAAGCTTCATGCTCATGGTTTATTGGCGAGTGAGATGACGAGTTGGGAAAGGCCCTGCACCACTTCCGCAAACTGGGGATAATCCAGCTTTTCAGCCGTGTCGCTGGTTTCATGGTAGTCGTCGCAGCGGAGGAAGGCCGTGTCCGTGGCGGCAAAGGAGGGAATGCCCTCCTTCATGTATCCCCAGTCGTCGGACCAGGAAACGCCGCGGGTGTAATACGGGAACACGGCGGAACGGACCGGAAAGCGGCTCAAAGCGGCAAATTCCTCCGCGCAGGAGCGGGCCAGCTTGCGGCCCGTGTTGGTGGACATGAAGGCCACGTAGTCGCAGCGGTCCGGCAGCCCGGCCAATCCGGCAACCACGGCTGACTGGCGTTTTTTGTTCACCCGCGGGGAATAGCAGCCCAGCGTTTCCAGGGCAATCATGCCGATGATTCTGTCCTTGCCCGGATGGCGGGCGACGGATTTGGCGTGCACCACGCTGCCCATGGAGGGCGTCTGGTAAAAGGGCGGCTCTTCATTGGCATAAGCCACCAGGCACACGTCGTGCAGGGTGGGAGTGGCCGTCAGGGCGCGCGCCGTTTCCAGCAGGGCGGCCACGCCGGAAGCGTTGTCATTGGCGCCCGGCGTTCCGGTACGGGCGGGTCTGGCGGGACCGTGGTCGTGCCAGTTGTCCATGCCTACCTTGGTATCGTAATGCGCGCCTACGATGAGCATTCTGGGGCGGAGAGATGTTCCCTTTTTGGTGGCGATGAGGTTGTACGCCGTCCTGTCCTTCACGGCGCCGAATTCCCCGGAGGGCGGAATGTTCACGGCCTGACGCGTGACGGCATAGCCCATGTCCGCCAGGGTTTTTTCAATGTAGCGGGCGGATCGCTCCATGGTGCCGGGTTTGTAGACGTTGCGTTCCCCGATGGAATCCGCCAGATGGAACACGTGTGCTTTCAGGAGTGTTTCCGTCTGGTCCGTGTCCGGAATTTCTCCGCTTCCGCAGGGGGAAAAAAGCTTGGAGCAGGAGCCGAGGGCGACGCAGGCCGCCGCGGTGAGCAGCCCGTACTTGAGAGTCCTGGATGAGACATTCATGGGGGAGTTGGAGGGTGGGGAGAGGAAAGAATGCTAGTGGGGAAGCGGCGGAAAATCAAGCCGCGCCGTTTCCCCCTTTTTCATGGCCAGATCCTTTTTCCTGCCCTGGTGCATGAACCGGAACCTGCCGGGACGGGTGGCGGTGGCTGTGGCCTGCACCCTGCCGTTTTGCCAGGACAGGTCCACCTTCAGCCCTCCCCGGGTGCGCAGCCCCGTGGCGGAACCCTTCTTCCAATCGTCCGCCAGGGCCGGAGCCAGCAGGATAACCTGGAAGCCGTCCTGCGTGATCTGGCTCTGAATCAGGCACTGGGCCACGCCGGAGGCAAAGCCGAAGTTGCCGTCGATCTGGAACGGGGGATGCAGGTCGAAAAGGTTGGAATTGATGTAATGCCTCAGCATGGCGTACATCCTGTCCTCCGCGGCGTTTCCGTCGCCAAGGGCGGCATAAAGGTTGATGAGCCATGCGGTGCTCCAGCCGGTCCTGATGCCGTTGTTCCCCTTGTCCGCGTACTTGCGCCGGAAATCGGCGGACTTGCGCACGGCGGCGGCATATTCAGGCGTATTGAGCACGTCCCATTCCGTGCCGGGAAACAAGCCGTAAAGATGGCTGATATGGCGATGGCCCTTCTGCATTTCTTCAAAAGGCTGCCTCCATTCCAGCACCCTCCCGTCGGAGCCAATGGCAGGCTGGGGAATCTTTTTGAGGAATTGAACGGCTTTAACCAGAGTAGGCGTCCGTATGCCCAGCTCTCCGCAGGCGTAAATGTAATTGCGGAGGGACTCCCTGCCCAGAAGCTGGTCATGAGAAGTCCCGTTGGAAACGTAGGAAAGCACGTTGGGGCCTGTGCCGTCCGGCGCGTAAAATCCGGTTTCCGGGGAGACGCCGGGCCCGGAAAGGTAATGCCCCTGGTCGTCCTCCTCAAACCAGGACATGATGAAACGCGCGTTGGATTCCAGAATGGGCAGGGACTTCTTCAGGTCTTCCCTGTCTCCGGTGAAGCGGTAGCTGTCCACCAGGTGGGCGCACGCCCACGCCCCGTTCATGAGGCTGGCCCCCCATTCCGGGTTATTTCCTGAAAAATAGGTGCGCTTCCAGCAATCCGTGTAATGGCCGAAGCAGAATCCGTCCCGTTTGATGAAGCGCGCAAATTCCTCTCCATGAGGGCGCAGGCTGCGGACGAATTCAAGATAGGGCTGCTGGAATTCCCCCAGGCCGGTGGCATAGGAGGGCCACTGGTTCATCTGGCTGTTGATGTTCAGGAAA
>OLQU01002234.1_pt1 | contig 11107 bp, 11 predicted proteins | sample 1672271 | NCBI WGS metagenome assembly OLQU01 (sample SAMEA3136666, study PRJEB25190) | human gut metagenome | biome: human gut; feature: human-associated habitat; material: faeces | place: Austria | collected 2013 | reverse complement strand
CCATGTTGTCATATACGGTCATATGCGGATACAGAGCGTAGTTCTGGAATACCATCGCGATATCTCTGTCTTTTGGCTCTACGTCGTTTACAACCTTGTCGCCGATCTTCAGCTCGCCGGAGGTGATATCCTCCAGTCCGGCTACCATACGAAGGGTGGTGGACTTTCCGCATCCGGAAGGACCAACGAAGATGATGAACTCTTTGTCTTCGATCTCAAGGTTGAAATCCTTTACAGCCTCAAATCCGTTTGGATAAGTTTTATTAATGTGCTTCAGTGATAAACTTGCCATCTTAAATTTCCTCCTAAATCATTTGCTGATATCTCCGATATCGACTGCTCTGGTAAAGAGTATATAAAAAAAGTCCAACTTGAGCCATGCCCAAGTTGAACAATCTTTTTTTTAATTTCTATACAAGTTGACGAAACCCTACAGAAGCTGCCGGTAAATGTCCCGTTTACTCACGCCCCGGTCCCTTGCCACCTGCTTCATGGCTTCCTTCCTGTCCATTCCCTGCCCCAGATAGCGCTCCATATGCTCTTCCAGGCTTATCTCCTCCCAGGCTCTTACCTCTTCTTCTCTTGCCTCCCGGGGATCTCTTCCCCGGATCACCAGCACGCATTCCCCCTTGGGGGGCTGCCGGCGGAAATGCTCCAGCGCCTGGGAAATGGTGGTCCTAAAGACCTCTTCATGCTTCTTGGTCAGTTCCCGGCACAGGCTCATCTGCCGGTCTCCCAGGGTCTCCTCCAGCACTTCCAGCGTCTTCGTAAGACGGTGGGGCGCCTCGTAGAGCACCATGGTGCGGGTCTCTTCCTTCAGTTCCTCCAGCACCGCCTGCCGCTGTTTCTTCTCTGTGGGAAGAAAGGCCTCAAAGGCAAACCTCCGGGTGGGAAGCCCTGACAGAGTCAGCGCCGTCACGCAGGCCGCCGGCCCGGGCACTGCCGTCACCGGGATCCCCGCCTCGTGGCACATGGCGGTCAGTTCCTCCCCGGGATCCGAGATCCCGGGCGTGCCCGCGTCTGTGATAAGGGCGATGTTCTCCCCCTTCTGCAGCCGTTCCACCAGCTTCCTTCCCTTCTCGATCTTGTTGTACTCGTGATAGCTGGTCATGGGAGTCCGGATCTCAAAATGATTCAAAAGTTTGATGCTGTTGCGGGTATCTTCCGCCGCGATCAGGTCCACTTCCCTCAGGATCCGCAGCGCCCGGAAGCTGATGTCTTCCAGGTTCCCGATGGGTGTGGCGCACAGATACAATGTCCCTGCCATCTTATCTCTCCTTTTTTGCCATGTCCGCCGCTCCGGCTCCCTCATCCAGGGAGTAGGCTTCCCGGATCTGGCGGGTATAGCTTCCGTCTTTCTCATATACGATCAGGGGCGGCTCTACCTTAAGCCGCGGCTTTCCGCCCTTAAGCCCCTCCAGCAGCACCATATTGGGCTCCTTGTCTGCCTGGGGATATACAAGCTGCATCCGCTTTGGCTCCAGCCGGTACTCGGACATTTTCCTTAAGATCTCCGGCAGCCGGAACGGCCGGTGCACCATATAAAACCGTCCTTTGTCCCCCAGGATCTTCCCGCTCTCCCTGAGGATATCGTCCAGAGTGCACAGCACCTCGTGCCGGGCGATACACAGAGCTTCGTTCTCATTTTTCAGACCGTGGCTGCCGATCATATAAGGCGGGTTCACCGTTATGACTGCAAAAGAGGCCGCGCCGAATATCGCTGCCGCCTCTTTGATATCTCCTGTCACGATGCGGATCCTGTCCTCCAGATGGTTCAGGCGGACACTCCGCCTGGCCATATCCGCACTCTCCTCCTGGATCTCCAGCCCGGTATAGCTTTTGCCTGCGTTCTTGGCCTCCAGAAGGATGGGCAGGATCCCGGTCCCTGTTCCCAGGTCCAGCGCCTTCTCCCCCGGCCGCACCCGGGCGAAGGAGGACAGTAATACTGCGTCCATCCCGAAGCAGAACCGGCCCGGATCCTGGATGATCCGGTATCCCTTGATCTGCAGGTCGTCCAGTCGTTCTCCCTCTTTCAGATCAGGCATCGTCCAGTTTTGATTTTCCATTTTTCTCTTCCAGCCCTTTCAGCTGTGCCATCTCTTCTTTGGACAGTTTGGAGTCCTTCTTCTTGCGCCGGGGCTTGAATTTCAGCTCGGCGGCTTTATACTCCCGGACCTCTTTTTCATCATTCTCCAGGTCCACTACCACCTTCACCTGCTGCCGCAGCACGTTCACCGCCTGCACCGTTCCCTTAAGCCCTTCCGGGGTGGTCACATGGTCCCCGTTGGAAGGAAGATGGCTGTTCAGTTCCTCATAGGTCTCTTCTTCGTTGGTCAGGCAGCACATCAGCCGTCCGCAGACCCCAGAGATCTTGGTGGGATTCAGAGACAGATTCTGCTCCTTGGCCATCTTGATGGACACCGGCGCGAACTCTGTCAGATAGGTGTGGCAGCACAGCGGCCGGCCGCAGATGCCGATGCCTCCCCGGATCTTGGTCTCGTCCCGGACGCCGATCTGCCGCAGCTCGATCCGGGTGCGGAACACGCTTGCCAGATCCTTCACCAGCTCCCGGAAGTCGATCCGTCCGTCGGCGGTAAAGTAAAACAGCACCTTGTTGTTGTCAAAGGTATACTCCGCGTCGATCAGCTTCATCTCCAGCCCGTGCTTGCGGATCTTCTCCAGGCAGATCTTGAAGGCTTCCTTCTCCTTCTCCCGGTTCTTCTCTTCTTTCTTGATATCCTCCGCCGTGGCAAGCCGGATCACCGATTTGAGAGGCGGCGTGATCTTGTCCTCCTCCACCTCTTTGGGTCCCAGCACCACCGTCCCGAACTCCACGCCCCGGGCGGTCTCCACGATCACCTTGTCCCCTGCTTTGGGCTCGGTCTTGCCGGGAGAGAAGTAGTAAACCTTGCCGGCGGTCCGGAATCTAACACCGATTATCTTCACCATTTCTGTCAGTTCTCCTTTATCGTCAGGAACAGAAGTTCCATTGTCAGCTCAAAATTAACGTTCGCTTTCAGTCTTACCTTGGCCTTCTCCAGGCTCTCCAGGATCAGCTCGATCCCCTCGTAGGAGCTTTTCTTCACCTGCTCCCGGATCACGTTGATCTGGTCTTTGAACACCACCTTGTCCATATCCTTGGTGGCTTTATACATCAGCATATCCCTGTACCATACCATCAGGATATCCAGATAGTCGTTGATCTCCAGCTTGTAGGTGGTGATATGGTTCACCGCCTCGATGATCTCTTCGATCTCCATCTCATGGACATATTTCAGAAGCTGGATGGCTTCCTCCCGGATCTCATTGAAATGCTCTGAATTGGCCAGCATGATGGCCCGCCCCATATTGCCCTGGGCAAATGCAGTACAGATATCCGCCTTGTAATCCGGCACTTCCAGCTTCTCCATCAGATATCTCTTGATCAGCTTATCCTTGATATTGCGCAGTTTCAGCATCACGCAGCGGGAATTGATGGTGGGAAGGAGCTGGTCCGCGTTCTCTGTGAGAAGCAGGATCACCACATACTCCGGCGGCTCCTCGATGGTCTTCAGAAGGGCGTTCTGAGCCTGTACCGTCATAAGATCCGCCTCCGGGATGATATAGACCTTGTAGGCTCCCTGGTAAGGCTTCACCGCAACCGTCTGATTCACCTGTTCCCGGATATCATCCACGCTTATGCTCCCCGGCTTCTCGTGGGTCACCCGGATGATGTCCGGATGATTACCGCTCTCAGCCTGGAGGCAGGAATGACATTTTCCGCAGGGCTCCGGCCCCTTCTTCTCACACAGGAGCGTCTCCGCGAAAAGCGCCGCCAGAAGCTTCTTCCCCGCGCCTCTTTCCCCATTTAAAATATACGCGTGAGAAACCTTGTCCTCCGTCACCGCGTTCTGAATATACTGGATAATATCCTTGTGGCCTACCACATCTTTAAAACTTCCCATACCGTATTTCCTCTGCAATTTCTTCCAAACATTGTACCTGGTCCTGATTCCTGTACCTTCGGGTGATCCCGGCCTCCTGAAGCTTCTCCTCGGAGAAATCCTCCTTGTCCGCCAGGAACCGCCTGCACAGTTCATCATACCTGGGAACCGCCTGCTGCCGTTCCCGCTTAAGAGCCCGGCAGAGCCGTTCTCCGTCTTCTACTTCTATATAAATGGGGATCAGTGCGTCTGCCCCAAAATATTCCTTCATCTTCTGGTAGGACTCCAGGGTCCCGATCATCAGATAGTCCGCTTCCCCCACGCGGATCTGCCCGTCGTCCACCGTGGCGTAACTCCAGTCCCCGCAGGCGGTATGATAGGTCCGCATCTCGATCAGCTTCCCTTCCTTCCGGCAGGACTCCAGCTTCTCCGCCGGGACGAAATGATACTCCACCCCGTCCTGCTCCCCGTCCCGGATGGGCCGGGTGGTGTAGAGGATCACCTGGCGAAGCCCGGGGAAACGTTTCTTAAGTTCTTTATACAGGGTGTCTTTCCCGGAGGAACTTTTCCCCATCAGATAGTAGATCTTACCCATCCTTCCAAACCTCGATCCAGCCTTCCTTATCCAGTCCTTCTATCGCGAATCCCATCTCCCGGTAACGGCGCAGGATCTCCACCGCCTCCCCGTTGATCCGCTCTCCCGGAACGATCAGCGGGATCCCCGGCGGATACAGATAGGCGTACTCGAAAGAAACCATTCCCTCGCTCTCTTCCCAGGGCACCCGTTCTCCCAGAGCGCCGTCCCTTCGCCTGTCCGCCATCCCGGCGCTGGTACACACCTGCTCCAGACGCGGATACTGGAACTCTCCACAAGACTTGTCTGCATTATACATCAATCCGGCCATTTCATCAACGTCCATTAATGCACGGGCAAGCCGCTCCATTCCCTCCCGGGTATCTCCCGGGGAAGTCATGGCCAGCGCGTAGCTTCCCGCCGCCATCTCAAGCTCCAGATGATACCGCTCCAGAAGGAGTTCCTGCAGCTGTCTTCCCGTCATAGAGGTCTTTCTTGTAGAGATCACAAGCTTGGAAGGTTCCTGCCCCGGCAGCCGGATCAGTTCCAGCGCCTTTAACTTCTCCAGTTCCCCCCGAAGCCACTTTAACCTCTCCACATAGGGTTCCCACAGCCCGTCCCCCTTCTCCTCCAGCCGGCACACACAGTCGTCTATGCTGGCCATCAGCACATAAGAAGGGCTGCTGGTCTGAAGCATATCCAGATACCGGCGCACTTCTCTCCGGTTCACATAAGAACCGTTCATGTGCAAAAGGGCGGTCTGAGTTAAAGAAGGCAGGGTTTTGTGAAGACTTTGCACCACAAGATCGGCGCCTTTGGTATTAGAATTCCCGGGAAAATAAGGATGAAAGCCAAAATGTGCTCCGTGGGCCTCGTCCACGATCAGCGGGATTCCCCTGGCATGGGCCTCCTCCCCGATCTTCTCCACATCGGAGACGATCCCCTCATAGGTGGGAGAGACGATCACCACCGCGCGGATCGTCGAATCCGCTTTCAGGGCCCTTCGCACATCTTCCGGCGAGATCTGCGTATTCAGCCCGGTCTCCTGATCAAATCCCGGATACAGATAGACCGGTTTCAGTTCCTTCATATAGATCGCGTGATACACGGACTTGTGGCAATTTCTTGCCACAAGTACGGTATCGCCTCTTCTGGTCACTCCGGCGAGGGCGCTTAAGATCCCCACGGTGCTCCCGTTGATCAGGAAATGGGTCTCCTCCGCCTGGAAGACTCTGGCCGCCCGCTCCTGAGCCTCCTTCAGGATGCCCCTGGGGTGGTGCAGGTCGTCAAAGCCCTCGATCTCCGTGACATCGATCTGATACAGCTTCTCCATCCCCGGGATCCCCGTCTGTCTCTTGTGACCGGGCATGTGGAAGCCGTAATGATCCGATTCCCCATAGTTTTTTAATCTCTCGTACAGTGTACCCATTACAGTCTTTTTAATAATTCTTCTCTTTCCTTCTCAAAGCCCGGCTTGCCAAGCAGCGCGAACATATTTCTCTTATAGCTCTCCACGCCCGGCTGGTTGAACGGATTCACTCCGGAAATGTAGCCGCTGACGCCGCAGGCAAACTCGAAGAAGTAGAACAGCTGTCCCAGTGAGTACTCGTCCTGGGCCGGGATGGTTACCAGCAGGTTGGGCACGTTGCCGTCGGTGTGAGCCAGGATGGTCCCGTTCATGGCGCTCTTGTTGACGAAATCTACCGTCTTGCCCGCCAGATAATTAAGGCCGTCCAGATCCACCGGCTCTTCCTGCAGCACTACTTCAGACCGGGAGTTCTCCACGCACATCACCGTCTCATACATGATCCGGCTTCCGTCCTGGATAAACTGTCCCATGGAGTGAAGGTCTGTGGTAAGGTCCACGGACGCCGGGAAGATCCCCTTCTGGTCCTTGCCCTCGCTCTCGCCGTAAAGCTGCTTCCACCACTCAGATACATAGTGGAGGGCCGGCTCGTAGTTGGCCAGGACTTCTACGGATTTGCCCTTTCTGTGTAAAATGTTCCGGATCGCCGCGTACTGAAGGGCCGGATTCTGGGCAAACTCACTGTTCAGCGCCTGCTCTCTTGCGCTGGCCGCCCCTTCCATCAGCTTGTCAATGTCCGCTCCGCTTACTGCGATAGGAAGCAGGCCCACCGCTGTCAGAACGGAATATCTTCCTCCTACATCGTCCGGCACAACAAAGGTCTCATAGCCTTCCTCGTCCGCCAGGTTCTTAAGCGCTCCCCTGGCCTTATCCGTGGTAGCGTAGATCCGCTTTGCCGCTCCTTCTTTGCCGTACTTCTTCTCCAGAAGTTCTTTGAAAATACGAAAAGCAATGGCAGGTTCCGTTGTCGTTCCCGATTTGGAGATGATATTTACGGAGAAATCCCTGTCTCCTACCACCTGCAGCAGGTCTGTAAGATAGGCGCTGCTGATGCTGTTTCCTGCGTAATAGATCTCCGGCGTCTTGCGGATCTCCTTTGAAACAGAATTGTAAAAGCTGTGGCGTAAAAATTCAATGGCCGCCCTTGCTCCCAGATAGGATCCGCCGATGCCGATCACGATCAGCACTTCGGAATCTGACTGGATCTTCTCTGCCGCCGCCTTGATCCGTGCGAACTCTTCTTTATCATAGTCTACCGGAAGATCGATCCAGCCCAGGAAATCATTTCCCGCGCCGCTTCTCTCCACCAGGACTTCCTTTGCCTGCAGGGCGATCTGCTCCATGGCCTTTACTTCATGCTCGCCGATAAATTTCTCTGCCTTCGAATAATCGAATGTAACTCTGTCTCCCATAACGACTCCTTCCTTCCATGGCTAAATGTAAAAATACCATATATCTCTTACATTTTAGCAAATCGCTTTCCTTTAATCAAGCCATAAACTCCTCCAGGATCTGACGGATGAGCACATCTTTGGGCGTCTCCGGAGCCTTCTCCTCCCGGGGCTTCTCTTCCGCCGCCCGGGCCGGCCGGGGCTCTCCCACCGCCTCGGTCACAGAGGTCTCCCTGGCAGGTGCCTTCCGGATCTCCGCTGCTTTTATTTCCGCCTCTTTCGCTTCCACCCCTTTGGCTTCCGGCTCTTTTACTTCTTCCACGGCGGCAACCGGCGCAACTGCTGCCGGCGTCTCCGGCGTCATCACCTTAAGCTCCTTCTGATAGGCCTTCCCATACCGGTGGAGGCACACATTTTCCAGATAATCCACCATATAATTCCGGGCAGCCTCCAGCTGGTAATCCTCATCGGTGGCCATATGTACCAGAAGGATCAGGATCCCAAGCCCTGCTCCCGCAGCCCCGGTGCGAAGGACCATCTCCTGCATCCCCGCCGCGCCGTACCAGGCCGCCGCTCCGAGAAGACCCAGCAGAAAGCACATCCCCGCCGCCAGCTTCTCCAGCCGCCTCCAGGTGTGAAGCCGGATTCCCGCCACCTTATACTCGTAGAGATACTTGTCCACAAAGGCCCCCACGTTCTCCACCCGCTCGCTGATCATACAGGCGTGCTCGAACTTGGCCCGGACAAGCCGCATCAGAGGATGGGCGGATTTGCCCATGTTTCCCGCCGCCCGGACAAGCCGTTTCAGGGAAGCGTTGGCCACCCATTTGCCCGCCAGTCCAAGGACCGTGAAGATCCCCATCAGCACAAAGAAAATCTGTTTGTCCAAAATCATTTCCAACATAACAAAAACCCTCCTTTTGCTTCGATTATACTGAAAATCCGCAAGGAGGGCTTAAAAACCGTTCGCCGCAAATCGACCCGGCGCTGTCGCTTTTTTGTTTCTGCCGCCGCCAAAAGAACGGCCCGGCGTCTACATTCTTTCCAGCAATTCCTTCACAAGCCGCACGCTGTGGACGATGGCCTGGCGTTCAAACTCCGGGTAGTCCATCTGGGCGCTGTTGTCGGCTTTGTCAGAAATGGCACGAATGATGACGTACGAAACTTTGTTCAGATACGCCGCCTGGGCGATCCCCGCCCCTTCCATCTCCGTACACAACGGATGGAACAGGCTGCTGATCCGCTCCTTCGCCTCATGGGAGGAGATAAACTGGTCCCCGCTCACCACCCGGCCAAGGAAGGTGTGGATGTCCGGGTTGGCCGCCTCGTTGGCCTGCCGGGCTTTCTTGGCAAGATCCGGGTCCGCCGGGAATGCCAGCACATCCATCCGGGGCACCTGGCCCACCGGATCCCCGAAGATACTGGCGTCCATATCGTGGTGCAGAGCCTCCGTGGAGATCACGATATCCCCGATATCGATCCGGGCGTCCAGAGATCCGGCGATGCCGGTATTGATCAACGTGTCCGCCCCAAAGTCGTCGATCAGGATCTGGGCGCAGATCCCTGCGTTCACCTTTCCCACGCCGCTTCTTACCACAACCACTTCCCTGCCCTGCAGCGTTCCCCGGCAGAAGTTCATGGACGCCTTCTCCCTTATCTCTTCAATGGTCATGGCCTCCTTCAAGGCCTGTACTTCTTCTTCCATGGCTCCGATGATTCCGATCATATCCTTGTCCGTCCTTTCCTTTTGTCTTCTCTGATTCTACCACAGGAACTTCGGATTTGCCACCTCTTATCAAGTCTGGTATAATCCTTACAGGAAGAATCCCATACATATTTATTTTCAGGAGGTACAACATGGATTTCAGACCACACGGCGTCTGCTCCCAGCTGATCCGGGTAGACGTAGAAGACAATATTGTGAAAAATGTAGAGTTCATCGGCGGCTGCAGCGGCAACACCCAGGGCGTGTCCCGGCTGATCCGTGGGATGGACGTGGACGAGGCCATCGCCCGCCTGGAAGGGATCCGATGCGGCAACAAGCCTACATCCTGTCCCGACCAGCTTGCCTGGGCGCTGAAGCAGGCCACCGGAAAAGTATAGCGACCGAAAGAAAAAGGATACCTGAGCCCTCCGGGCCGGTATCCTCTTTCCCTGCTTATTCGTTCTCATTTGTTTTTGGGTGTCAGGAAACCTGCAGCGGACGCCGCTGCGACGACTTTGGCCCGCAAGGCGGACCTTCTTGGTTTCTCAATTTTCTCAATGTAAGTCGAAATCTTTGTTAATAGTTTCAACTTCGCGCCGCCTGCAGTGCCCGCTGCAGGTTTCCCGACAAGAACGTACCCCCGAGGTTACCGAAGTAACGATGGGTAAAGTAAATGAATTAATCTTCGCCGATCTCCGGAATACCCGGAAGGATCTGCGGTTCTTCGATGAAGACTCCGTTTGTAAAGCTGCTGCTCATGTCACTGTTGGCCGAGTGTGTGCACCGCACCCGGTAATAGTAATCGCCCTCTACTACCAGCCGCCGGTTGTCAGAAACCTTGTCGATATTCTGGTTAAATTTTGACCATCCATCATAAAATTCCCACTCCGTGTCTCCCAGCTGCGCCCGTTCTACCATTACACTTATCCCTACATTGTCTACAACGTGAGCTGCAATAGTACTTCCACCTGCGTAGAGCAGTCCTGGTCCCAGCCGCACTACTTTGGAATATCCGGTCAGCAAATCCACGCCCCTGGTCATATTAGTTGCTTCCCCGATAGATTCCTCCTCATGAGTCAAGTAGGAGCCGTCTATCATCGGCTGTTCCGCCCGGACTTCCCCGTAGGAGATCCCAAACAATCCTGCTGTCAGCAGGAGGGCGCAGCACAATGATAAGATCTTCTTCTTCATCCACTACCTCCCAGCTACCTCTCCCCCTCATATATATAGACACATAAGCCGGCAAAAACTGACGCGATTTTATAAATTAAAATGTAAATTTTCGATAATTAATTCAAAATCTGCTTTTGACATTGTTCCAATCAAAAAATATTCTACTCCATTAAAAGTATAACTTGCTGAGTATCTTTTTTGTTCTGTATCCGCTATTTGATACTCCTGAATCTTTATTTCTTGACCACTTCTTTCTTTATTATAACTATCGATAACGACATCCTCCGCATCAACTCCCCAAGAAGTATTTGCATAAGATGCATTTATAAAATATACTACATTTTCTTCATTATATTGGTAATACATTTCTGCTATTTGGAGTTCTTGATCCAGATTTAATTTCGCAAACTTTAATTGTTTCGGACGAACAATAATCTTCACCGGATCCATCCCGAAGGCATCCTTAATCCTCTGGTATGCCTCTTCTTCCCGCTCTTCGGCAATCTTCAGATTCTCCTCGTTGGAATCCACCTGCACAACTTCTCTTTCCCCCACGGCCCTCTTCATCATCTCCACCAGTCTGGCCGGTCCGCCCACGCTGGTGATTCCCAGGACGGATACCAGTGCCAGCACCGCCGCCAGATTGAGGGCGATCTTCCCAAAGCGCTTCCGGCCCTTCTTCTCCTGAGCTTCCTCCCGCTCCCGCCGGATCTGACGGCCCAGCTCCAGGGCTTCCCGGCCCCGCTCGGCGGCCACCCGGGCCACAGTGAGGATGGTGCCCTCGGTGGGCTTCATCACGGCCTTATAGGCCTCTTCCACGCCCAACTCCAGGGCTTCTACCAAGTCCTGGGCGGCGATCTCCTCCTTTTCCTCCAGGCCCTTGGAGATGCCCCGGAACAGCAGGGACAGGATGACGCCGGAGTTGCCCCGGGCCCCCCGCAGCATGGAGGAAGCGGCCTTTTTCGCCACCTGGGC
>OLQU01002220.1_pt1 | contig 11188 bp, 9 predicted proteins | sample 1672271 | NCBI WGS metagenome assembly OLQU01 (sample SAMEA3136666, study PRJEB25190) | human gut metagenome | biome: human gut; feature: human-associated habitat; material: faeces | place: Austria | collected 2013 | reverse complement strand
AGGGGTAGACGGTGTCCATGGCGCCGATATTGAAAGTGTTGTTCATGGCAATGAAGGTAGAATTATGAAATGGTTGCGGCTACCATGAATCAAAAACTAGCAACGTAAACACGCCGGAGACGTTAAGAAAAAGCGTCCCGTACAGAAATGTAGTGAGGGAGGTATCCGGGGCAATTCCTGCTTTTGATTGCGTGGTCCGGTCTGGTAGTGTACGAATACGGCAGTGAAGGAGCGGAGCGTTCAGGATTGTTTCATGGCCCGGTGTTTCGCCCCGGAGAAGGGAAAGGGGAGCCGTCCCGAAGCCTGGAGGCGGTTGAAAGAGGCTTTGGTGAACAATTTGCTGGAACGGCAGGCGGACCATGAATTCCGTCTTCCGGAAGGATTCTCTTTTTCCCTGCGGGAAGAGGATGCTCACCGGGCTGTTACTCCTTCCGTGCTGGAGGGATTGCTGGAACGCTCCCTGACGGATGGCCGCCGTTCCGGAACCGTGTATACTCCCGGCTTCCTGGTCCGCTGGATGGCCCGGGAGGCGGTATCCTCCTGGCTGGCATCCAGATTGCCTGCTCCCCGGAATGGTAATGAGGAAGCCGGGTTACTGAGAAATATCCGGGTGCTGGATTTATCCGCCGGGGCGGGGGCATTCACCATGGGAATGCTTCGGGAGCTTGCCGCGCGCAGAAAGCGTCTGGAGCCGGAATATGCGGAGGCCGATTTATTCCGTGCCATTCTGGAAGAGAATATTTACGGGGTGGATGTTTGTGCGGAGGCTCTGGAGGTAGCCCGTTTCCGTTTTCACTGTGCATGGCTAGCTGCCGGAGGAAAGGGGGATTTCCGGGACCACCTGCTGTGCGGGGACAGCCTGGACATGTCTGCGGATGGCGTCTGGCGGCAGGGCCTTTCAGCAGTGATGGCGGACGGAGGCTTTGACCTGGTAATCGGAAATCCCCCTTTTGTCGGGGAAAAAGGGAACAAGGAGCTGTTTGACCGTCTGAAGTCTTCTCCGTTGGCTTCCTACTGTTCTTCACGCATGGATTACTGGTACGTGTTCGCCTGTGTGGGTCTGGATGCCCTGAAACAGGGGGGCGTGATGCATTTGGTTGTTCCCAACAGGTGGATGGCGAATGCCGGAGCGGCTCCCCTTCGCCGCAAGCTGCTGGAAGATTGCGGATTGCTGCGTTTGTCGGATTTCGGGGCTTGCCGGGTGTTTGAAGCCGCACGGGTTCATACCATGACCGTTCTGGCGGAAAGGAAGGGGGATGGGGGAGGACTCCCGGTTCCGGAATACCGCCGTTTTTGCGGTCCCATGGAAGAGGTGGAATCCTTTCTGGAACATGAACCGTACTGCCGGTTTTCTTTGCCGGAAGATACAGGGGCATGCGTCAAGGAAGGATTGTTTTTCTGCTCCGCAGCCGAATGGAACGTTCTGGAGAAGATGGAGAGATGCCGGAATTTCAGGCTGGATGCCGCAAAGGAAATGACGCAGGGGATTGTACCGAACCCCGATGTCGTTTCCGCCCGTGCGCTGGAGAGCCTGGTGCCGGAGGCAGTGCAGCGGTCCGGCGTCCGGAGGGGAGAAGGGGTGTTTGTAGTGCCGCAGGGGTATTTCAACCGGCTGCCGGCAGCGGAACGGCGTTTTCTCAAGCCTCTGTATGAACCCGCCCTGGCAGGAAGATACGCGTTGAAAGCTCCGGAGAAGGTGTTGCTCTATCTGACTCCGTCCAACGGGTCGGAACAGGCCGTCACGCTTCTCCGGCATCTGGAAAAGTTCCGCCCCCTGATGGAAGCCCGGCGGGAAACCCGCATGGGCCGCATGAAGTACTATCATGTGCACTGGCCCCGGAAGGAACGGTTCTTCCTTCCCGGTCCCAAGATTCTGGCTGTCCGGAAGTGTGCACGGCCCACCTTCTCCTACACGGAGGATGAGGCTTATGTAATGATGGCGTTCAACGTGATACGCACGGAACGCGTAAGCATGAAGTACCTGGCCGCCCTGTTCAATTCACGTCTCATGCAGTTCTGGTTTCTCCGCAGGGGGAAGATGCAGGGGGACTTTTTCCAGATGGATACGGCACCCATCCTCCGCGTTCCCATCCGGGTGCCCGGCCTTTCCGTGCTGCGGGAGGTGGAAGAGCTGGCGGATACCCTCACGGCCCGCTATTGCCCGGAAGGGGATGAACGGATGAATGAGCTGATGGAAGGCGTTTACGGCCTCTCCCGGCAGGAACGGGAAGTGCTTATTCAGGCGTGCTCTCCACCGCGGGCCGGGTGGGGAAGCATGCCAGAATGAGGAGGAGCAGCCAGTAGGCGGTAGAAATGATACCCAGGAATTGCGTCGCGGTTCCCCCTGGATACTGGAAGCGCTCCAGGATGGCCCAGTTAAGGAAAATAATGACGCCCAGGCCCAGGTAACCGTAACCCCACGCCGTGTTGAAGCCGGCGTCCCGAAGCCTTCTGATAGTGACGCCCAGGGTAGGAAGATAAAGGACCAGCAAAACGATTTGGGTAATGAAGAAGAAGGAGGCTATTCGGGTAAAAAGGATAGCCTGCATTTGTTCCGGGTCCTGCATGGCCGCCAGTTCTCCCCACGGAAGAGTGACCGCGACGATGACTCCGCCGACAAGACTGAAGATGAAGGAGAAGAGGTTCATGAAAAGGAAAAAGCCCCAGAACTCTCGCCGGGGAGCCGTTCCGGAGAAGGCGCAGTACTTTTTCGTCAGGCACAGGATGAAGTATTTCCAGAGAGAGGGTCGTATTGTAGTGTCCATAGCTGCCGCTTTTCATAACATGGCTTTTTGAAAAACAGCAACGCCAAAAGAAACATCCGGGCTTGATTTTCGGAGGGCCCCCCTTAAGGTGTGCGTCCTGCAACCTGTTTGTCGAGCCTATGATGAAGCCTGTTTTTCTGGGGAAATACCTGCTTGCCGCCTGCTGGTGCGCCGCTTTTCCCGCGGCGGAGGCCGGCGCGGGAACGGCGCAGCTTCACCCGGCTTCCGGGGATTCTCTGCCCTCCCTGTGCCGTGTGCTGGACCGCGGCCCCGTTCTGTACCGGAATGATTCTTCCTGGATCAGGAAAGTGAAGCTGACCTTGATCGGCCAGTACCAGGCAGCCGCCGTCAGCCCCAATGGAGCCAACAAATTCTGCCCCTCCTCCGGCGGCCATAACAGCGAGTGGCGGCGCGCTTATCTGGGCGGCGACGTTGTGATGGGGGACGGCTCCTGGCGCCTGTCCAACCTGACGAACGTGGGGGATCTGGAAGGCCGCCACCGCGAAGTGCGCGGAGAATGGACCGGCAGCCGCACGGAGTGGTCCCTGTATGAGCTTTATCTGGAAAAGACCATGCCCGGCGTCAAGTTCAGGGCCGGGAAGCTGACGCCGCACCTGACGTCGGAATACTGCCTGGCTTCCTCCCGGATTAAAACGGTGGAGAGGTCCGCCCTGTGCAATGAATTGATTCCCATCTCCAACTGGGGGCTGGAGGCCAATTTCCAGAAGGACGCCAGGAGCCTGTACCATTCCTACGGCGTTTACCTGAACGCGAATGGTACGGATTTGAAGGATGAAATCCAGTTTCATTCCGCGGATAACCTGTTTGCCCTGAATGCCATGAAATGGAAGGTGGCTTCCCCCATGTGGGACAGCCAGACTCTGGGGTACCAGTACGCCCATAATTTTACGGAGTGGCGGGGAAGGAAGGTTCCCTCCTCTTCCGATTACTGTGGAACGGGCGCGCAGGACGTGCTTTCCCTGAGCTGGGACGCCAGCCGCGGCGCCTTTTCCGTGATGGGAAACCTGCTGGCGGGCGTGGGGATCGTGGGCCAGCCGGGCGCAAAGAACGTGTACGGTCTGGTTCTCCAGCCCGTTTACCGGATTTCCCCCCACTTGGAAGGTGTCTTTCAGTACCAGTGTTCCTTCGGAAACCGCTCCGTGAAGCTGAATACGCGGTATGTGCCTAGCGTCACCCATTACCCCGCGTGGGTGGACAGCATGCATTCCTTTTACCTGGGGCTGAACTGCTACCTGTGCCCGGAGTCCGTCAATGCGGTCAAGCTGATGCTGGCGGTGGAATATGTCACCAGCCGCGTGGACTCAACAACGGCCAGGGCCTTCAACGGATGGTCTGTTTTCGGGGCCGTCCGGTTCAAGTTTTGATCCCCTCCTGCCGCTATTGCAGTTTCCTCAGCACAGTTGGCTGGTAAGCGGGGAGCGCCGGAATGGGAACGTATCCGGGGGGGAGCTGGTCCCACACGGGATGCATGGGCTGGGTGTCCGCTTCAAAAATGGCTCCATTGAAGGATTTAATGATGGTGCGGATGGCTCCGGACGGCGCCGGCTGAATCACAAAGGGGCGCGGCTCCGATTCCGGAAGGTTCATGTGCAGGTTGACTTCCGCTTCGTTCCAGGCGGGCCAGACGTCGGAAGGCGTGGAGATTTCACGGATTTCCGTATTGGTGGCGGAGCGGGGAGTGTGGAAAAAGGGGCTGTCAGGGTCTCCATCGTTCAGCCAGACTTCCTCGTCCGGCGTCTCCGTCGTGATGATGAGCCCTTCCTGGTTGTCCGGATGGTAGAATTCATAGCCTGACCGGGCATTGCCGTCCGTTTCCGTCCTGTCGTCATTCATGTGGATGCTGATGGCAGGCTTGCTCCGGGAAGCGGCCTGCCCTAGTTGGGACTGGAAGAGGGCCGCCTGCCGCTTCAGGGCTTCCGGAGAAGTGCCTCGCGCGTATTTGGGGAAGAAAACGCTCTTGGTGTCTATTTTTCCAGGGCGCACTTTCACCGGTTCATCCGACAGTTCAAAGATGTATTTTACAGGAAGTTCCGTTGCGGAACCCCGGTAGCAGAAACTTCCCAGGGACGCCAGGCCCAGGCACGTCAGGAGATACAGGCGCGATACGGATTTCATCAGAGGTTGAACTGGTTCCAGTAGAACAAAAATAGGGAAATATTCAATGCTAAAAGAGAAAATCCCGCTTCCGCGGCGGCAGGAGGCATGTTGTGCGTCCCCATGCGGGGACGGCTGCGGCATTTCCGTCATTTCTCTTCTTGGCAGCTCCGTGCGGCTGTCCTATGGTAATGCGCATGATGAAAAAAATTGCCGTCTTGTGCGTGGCCGCCTCTGCCTCCCTCCTGTGGTGCGGGTGTGACCGCAAGCCCGCTGCCGGGGAAAAGCAGGCCGCCCCTTCCGGGAAACGGGAAGAGCCTGCCGAAGAAAAGGGGGAGGCCGCAGCCTGGCGGGAACGCCTGGACGCCGCCTCCGCCAAAGCCGCCCGTGAGAAAGGGAATGACAGGGAGCACGTGAAGACGCTCAATGACGTGGCCGCCCTGTATGCGGAGGGATTGCAGAACGGCTGGGCCCATCCGCTGGATGTGCGCTCCTGGTGTGACTCCGTGGCGGAAACGGGTTCCGGATATTCCGGGGAGACGGTTATCGGCGCCATGTTCCTGTACGGAACCGACGTCAAGCGTGATGCCGGAGCGGCCAGGGAGTGGTTTGAATACGGGCTGGCGCGTCCAGGAACCCAGCGGGGGAATGCCCTGTACATGCTGGGCATGATGTATTTCAAGGGGGACGGCGCGGACCAGGACCGGAACAAGGCCCTGGAGCTGTGGCGCAAGGCGGCGGATGAAGAGCATCCGGCGGCCATGGGCCTGCTGGGCCGGGCCTACATGGAGGGGAAGCTGGGCTTTGACAAGGATCCTGCTTCCGGGCGCGTATTGCTGGAAAAGGCCGCCAACGGGGGGAATACGCCTTCCTCCGTCTATCTGGGGAATATTTATGCGAAGGGGGAGGGCGTGGAGCAGGACATGGAGCGCGCGATGAAATGGTATGAGCAGGCGGCCTCCGCCGGGGACGCCCGTGCCCAGTACATCGTGGGACTGGCGTATCTGGAAGGCTCCGGCGTACCCGTGGATGAAGGCAAGGCGTTCAACTGGCTCCGGCTGGCCGCCGGGCAGGACCACGTCAACGCCATGCTGATGCTTTCCGTCTGCTACAGCACCGGAAAGGGAACCCCGCAGGATGCGGACATGGCGGAAGTCTGGAAAAAGAAGGCGCTCCAACTGAATGCGGAGCGGGAGGGCAGCCGTGTCCCGCAGACGGAGGAACGCTAGTCTTCCCGGATTTCCCGGTTCAGGAATTCCAGGGCCTGCCGCCGTTCCAGAATGATGTTGCCCCGGTCGTCCGGGATGACCAGCAGGCCGTCCCGGTGTTCCAGAATGGCGTGAAGCATGGCGAACACATGGCCCAGCGCGCATTCGTCCTCCAGGATGAAACGCAGCATTTTGGTGCGTTCCCCTATTTGCCGGAGGGCGGAGCGGTCCCTTTTGAAGGCCTGGCGGGCATCGTCCGTTTCCATGACCCAGAACACGTCAAGCTGGGATTCTCCCTCTTCGTCCAGGTATTCCCCTTCCAGCACATGGTCCGGCGCGTTTTCCGGCGCGCCGGAAAGGTTCAGCCGGAAGCAGGCGTCCAGGCGGAACATGTTCTTCTGCAATTCCTCCGCCGCCGGCAGAGGGGCGTCCTGAATGAAAAGCCAGAATTCCTGTTCGTCCGGGGCAGGGGCGGCGTGCGTCATGGGCGGATTGTGGCATTCCCGCGGCGTTTTCCCACCCGGATTTGTGACATTGAGGCGGTGCGTGCGGATTTTTGGATGTTCAAGGGCTTCCCTCCCGATTAAAAACAGGGGCATGAGTATTCCCGTAATGATGACGGTTGCCGGTTCCGACTGCTCCGCAGGGGCCGGACTTCAGGCGGATATGAAGGCGGCCCATGCCATGGGGGCGTTTGCGCTCACGGCCGTCACCTGCGTCGTGTCCGAGGCGCCGGGACTGGTGCGCGGCATCCAGGAGGTGGACCCTGAGCTGGTGGCGGACCAGGTGCGCATCAATCTGGAGCATTTTCCGGTAAGCGCCGTGAAGACGGGCATGCTGTACTCCCCGGCCATCGTCCGTGCGGTGCATGAGGTGTTGGCAGGTACGGGTATTCCTGTTGTGGTGGATCCCGTCATGATCGCTACGGCAGGAGACCGGCTGATGAGGGAGGAGGCTGTAGCCGTTTATGAAGAACTTCTGCTGCCGGGCGCGGCCCTGCTGACCCCCAATCTGGATGAAGCCGCCGTGCTGTTGCGCTCTTCCGTCAACCCTGAAAGGGATGAACTGCCGGAGGCTGCCGCGCGCCTTGCCATCAGGTACGGGTGCCCCGTCCTGCTGAAGGGCGGCCATCTGGAAGGAGACTGCCGGGACGTGCTGGCCGGCCCGGACGGCCGCATGCTGGGGGAATGGAACCGCCCGCGCGTGAGGGATGTGAGCACGCATGGAACGGGCTGTTCCCTGTCCGCCGCCATCGCGGCGCGGCTGGCCGCCGGGGACGGACTGGCCACGGCGGTGGAGCGCGGCCTGGAATTCATTGCCGCCGCCATCCGGGACCACCTGCGCTGGGAGCATCCGGTCCGGGTGGATGCGCTGAAATTGTGGTAGGGAGCCCTTTTGTTCCGCCCCGCCTGCCGCCGTTCCCTTTTTCCGGCCCGGTTGGAAAAAGCGGGGACTGCCGCCGTCTTTCTGTGCCTTAATAATGCTTTGTGCTTGCGTATGGGAGGCGGGGTTGGTAGTTGTATCCACGCCCATGTGCCACATGGAGCTCTTAAGAATTAGTAAATATCATAGCAATTATCACTATGGGACAGCAAATCCGCAAAGTCACCAAGCGCCGCAGACGTGTTGAATACATCAAGCGTAAGAAGGAACAGTCCAAGTTGAATTCCAATACGCCTATCCGTCTGGCCGTTCCCGTTGCCAAGGACGCCAAGCCTGCCGCCAAGGAAGCTCCCGCCAAAAAGACCGCGGCCAAGGCCCCAGCCAAGAAGACTGAAACCAAGGCTGCCGCCGCCAAGAAGGCTCCCGCCAAAAAGCCGGCTGCCAAGAAGGCCGCCGAACCCGCCGCTGAATAATTGCCCGGGCGGAGGTTACTGCCTCCGCGCGTCAATCAAACAGTTTTTACAAGCCGTCGTGCAATTGCATGGCGGCTTTTTGCATGGCATGGCCTTCTTGTGTACAAAGGAACCGTGGGCGGCCTGATTTTTCCTGGGGCGCCCCTGCGGATTCCTTCGCTGTGGGCCATGGCCCGTTCCTGCCCATGCTTCCGCGGCATGGGGGCTTCTCCCGGACTTTTCCGGAATGATATTGACTCTATTCCCCGGAGGCGTACAAAAGGAAATAACACCATTTTGTTTTTCCAGCCATGCGCCACCGTACCACCGACACCGCCAAAGGACACCGCAATTACATCATCATTGCGTGTGACGTGCTTCTTTTCCTGGCCATGCTCAAGTGGCTTCCCGTGGAGCCGGAGGTAGCCAGGGGGCTGGCCGTTCTCACCTTCATCGGCATTCTGTGGCTGACGGAAGCACTGCATGTGACCGTGACCGCCCTGCTGGTGCCGGTGCTCGCCATGTTCATGGGGATTCTTCCGGGGGCGAAGGCATTGGCCGGCTTTGCGGATCCCACCATTTTCCTGTTCTTCGGCGGTTTTGCGCTGGCCGGGGCTCTCCACGAACAGAAAATTGATACCTGGCTGGCTGGAAAAATCCTCCGGATGGCCCGCGGAAGCCTGGGGATGGCCCTGATCCTGATTTTCCTGGCTACGGCGTTCCTCTCCATGTGGATGTCCAATACGGCCACGGCGGCCATGATGCTCCCGCTGGTCATCGGCCTGCTGGACCGCATTCCGGCGGAAAAGCTCAAGACGACGGCTCCCTTTGCCGTGCTGGGGGTGGCGTACAGCGCCTCCATCGGCGGCATGGGAACGCTGGTGGGTTCCCCTCCCAACGCCATTGCGGCGCATGAGCTCGGCATGGGATTTGCGGAATGGTTCCGGATTGCCATGCCCATTGTCCTGGTATTCGGAGTGATTGTCTTCTGCCTGATGTACCTGTTCTTCCGACCGCGGCTGGGGCTGCATGTGGACATGGCCCCGGCGGAAGGGGAGGATGCGGAGGCCCGGCTGAATGCCAGGCAGGTGCGCGTGCTTCTTCTCTTCGTGCTGGTGGCCGGGAGCTGGATGTGCAGCAGCTTCCTTTCCTCCGCTCTGGGCGGCATTCCGTCCATGGACACGCTCATTGCGCTGTGTGCCGCGGTTCTGCTGCCCCTGTGCGGGGTCATCAACTGGGGCGGCATCGCCAAAAATACGGACTGGGGCGTCCTGTTGCTGTTCGGCGGCGGCATCACGCTCAGCAGCATCCTCGTCCAGACGGGGGCGGCGGGATTTCTGGCGGACCAGGTATCTTCCCTGGCCATGGGGCAGAGTCCCATTATCATCCTGCTCATCATCAGCCTCTTCATCACGTCGCTGACGGAATTCTGCTCCAATACGGCCAGCGCCGCCCTGGTGGCCCCGTTGATGGTGACGGTGGCCTCCGCCATGGGCATGTCCGCCACGCCGCTGGTGCTTCTGGTGGGCATCGGGGCCTCTTGCGCCTTCATGCTTCCCGTCTCCACGCCTCCCAACGCCCTGGCCTTCGCCACAGGGAAATTCCCTCAGATGACCATGGTGAAGGTAGGGTTGCTGATCAATGTGGTGCTCGTCTTCGTGAAGGCTTTCTGGGCCTGGATATTTTGGATGTAGCGGAAAGGGCTCCCGTGCAGGCGCGGGCTTTGCCGTTCCGGGCGTGCGGCGTGGCCTACTTGGCCGGGGCGGCTGCTCCCTGGGCCTTTTCCTGGAGTTCCCTCGCCGCTTTCTTGTCCAGTTTGGCCAGCTTGGCAATCAGGTAGAAGAAGGAGGGGATGAAGAACACCCCGATGAAGACGGCCGTAATCATGCCGCCGATGACTCCCACGCCCACCACCTGCCGCGCCGCCGCTCCCGCTCCCGTGGCTACGGCCAGGGGAAGGCAGCCCATGATGAAGGCAAAGCAGGTCATCAGGATGGGGCGCAGGCGGATTCTGGCCGCGTCCAGCGTGGCCGTAAGCAGGTCCGTGCCCTGCCTCAGTTCCAGCACGGCGAATTCCACGATGAGGATGGCATTCTTGGCCGCCAGCGCAATCAGCACGATGAGGCCGATTTCCGAATAAATGTTCAGGTTCAGCCCGAACATCCACAGGGCCAGGAATGCGCCCAGGATGGCGATGGGGGCGGTCATGAAGACGGCCACGGGCAGGGACCAGCTCTCATACAGGGAGGCCAGGATCAGGAAAACGAACACGGCGGACGCCGCAAAGATCATGCCGATGGTGATGCCTTTCTGCGCCTGTTTTTCCTGGTAGCTCATGCCGGAGTAGTCATACCCCATGCCGGACGGCATGGTCTGGGCGAAGACTTCCTCCAGGGCATTCATGACCTGCCCGGAGGAATAGCCCGGAGCCGGGGTGACGTTGAGCTGGGAGCTGTTGAACATGTTCTGGCGGATCAGGAATTCCGGCGCCCAGCCGTGAGTGACGTTAATGACGGAATCCAGCGGGACCGGGTCGCCGTCATTGTTGCGCACGTAAAACATGGAAAGCTTGTCGATGCTGTTCCGGTACGGGGCGTCCGCCTGCATGTACACCTGCCATTCCTGACCGTAAATGTTGAAATTGTTCAGGAAGGTGCTGCCCATATACGCCTGGATGGTGGCGTAAATCTCATCCACGTTCATGTTCTGGAGGGTGGCTTGCTCCGTATTCACGTTCAGATTGTACTGAAGGTTGGAGGGAGACATGAAATTGCTGATGCCCGCGATTTCCGGCCTCTTTTCCGCAGCCTCGATGAATTTGGACGTATTGGCGGCCAGGAATTTCTCCCCGATGCCCTGGCGGTCCTCCAGCAGGAAGGTGACGTCTCCGGATGTGCCCACGCCCGGCAGGGGCGGCGGCGGGACCACGTACGCCATGCCGGAGGAAATCTCCGCGTTCAGCTTGCTTTTCAGCCGGGCGGCGATGCCGTCCGCCGTCATGCCCGGGGCGGTGCGTTCGGACCATGGTTTCAGGGAAATGAAGAAGAAGGAATTGGAGGAGCTCTGGACGGAGCTGATGAGGTTGAACCCGTTTACGGTGGTGACCACTTCCACGCCGGGATCTTCCCGGATGATCTGTTCAATCCGCGCGGCGGTGGCCGCCGTGACGTTCAGGGAGGTATTGTCCGGCAGTTCCACGCCGCCGAACAGGTAGCCCTGGTCCTCATTGGGAAGGAAGCCTGTGGGAATGAGCTTGGCGAGAGGG
>OLQU01002200.1_pt1 | contig 11276 bp, 15 predicted proteins | sample 1672271 | NCBI WGS metagenome assembly OLQU01 (sample SAMEA3136666, study PRJEB25190) | human gut metagenome | biome: human gut; feature: human-associated habitat; material: faeces | place: Austria | collected 2013 | reverse complement strand
TTCTTGGCGATATCCTTAACGGTAGCCCAAGTGGACTCGCTCATGGGATGGTTATCGTTCTTGTACTCGTCGCTGGTCCACCAGACAGTGTCCTTGGAGTTCTCGTCCATGACGATGTACTTATCCTTGGGGGAACGGCCGGTGTAAACGCCGGTCATAACATTGACAGCGCCCAGCTCGCTGACCCGGCCCTTTTCGTAACCAGTCAGCTCAGGCTTGGTCTCCTCCTCGAACAGCATTTCGTAAGAGGGGTTGTGCACGATCTCAGTCGTGCCGGTAATGCCATACTTGGTCAAATCCAGCTTTGCCATGATGCAGATACCTCTTTCTCTATCAGTCTGTTTTGGGCTGTGATCCAAGTGGTGCGCACACCACTTTTCGCGGTATGAGGAGCCCAGCCCGCTACTTCCTCACCTTAGTTCTTATTATACAGATTTCCGCCGCAAAAGCAATAAAAAATTCGTTAAATTTTTAGTACACTTCAGCATTTGTTGCCGAAAATGGGCAATTTCTGGCCAGAATCGCATATTTTGTGAACAAACATAGCGCCTTTTATGAACGTTAGCACTCAACGCTTGACAGTGCTAAAAAGCGTGCTATGATGAAGACGATCGATGAGGGAGGGCCTCCAGAGGGCCTCCGGAGATCAGGCATTGTTGTACAAACGGTAACAGAGTTCGCCAACGCGTGGAGTTTTTCCCCAGCGCCTACGAAAGGTATGAATGGAGGAATGACTTATGTTGCCGAGCATTTTTGGTGAAAACCTGTTTGATGATTCGCTGTCCGATTTCTTTGATTTCGGCCGTATGATGCCGCAGGTCAGCAGTGAGCTGTATGGCAAGCACGCCAGAAATCTGATGAAGACCGATGTCCGCGAACTGGACGGCTCTTATGAGCTGGACGTGGACCTGCCGGGCTTCAAGAAGGATGAAGTGACGGTTGATCTGCAGGACGGTTACCTGACGATCAGCGCTGCCAAGGGTCTGGACAAGGACGAGCCCGATAAGAAGGGCAAGTTCCTGCGCCAGGAGCGTTACGCCGGTTCCATGAGCCGCAGTTTCTACGTCGGCGACGATGTGGAATCCGCAGATATCTCCGCGAAGTTCGAGGACGGCATTCTGAAGATCAGCGTCCCGAAGGCTGCACCGAAGGAGCTTCCGAAGCACACCACCATCGCGATCGAGTAATATGCAGCAATGCACAAGCGCCCCGGCCATTTTGGCCGGGGCACCGCTCGTATTATGCTGAAAGATCCGCTCTGGAATACAGGGCGGATTTTTTCTGCCTGTTTGACAGGAAAAACCGCACTGTGTATACTGGCCTTGCTTTAACATCCGTTTAAATATCCCTTCCAGCTTCTTGATATACTCAATGCGAGGTGAGCAATATGACCGTCAAACAGCGGCTGAGCCGCTCCAATATTTAATATGTTCCTTATTCCGCTGTTGATTGCGGCAGCGCTGCTGCTCGTTGGCGCTGGGATCGCGCTGTATGTGCTCGAGACGGTGTACCTGCCGAATATCGGCCTGAGCCTGCAGGAAATGTACATCACACTCGAGCAGTACGAGTCGATGTTCGCAAAATTTGAGGCGTTTCTCTGGGTGTACCTCGGTGCGGTTGGTATGGCGCTGCTGCTGACGATCGTGTTCACGAATGTGTTTCTCACGCGCTCGCTCTTCCGGCACATTTCCGAGCCACTGGAGCTGCTGGTCGCAGGCGTGGAGCGTGTGGAGCACGGCGATCTGGACACGCCAATCGCCTACACCGGAGCGGATGATTACATTGAAAACCGTTTTCCCCCAGCGTACTGGTCGCGCGGGTCAAAGCGAATCTGTCGCAGTACCGCAGGCTCAAACCGCAGCCGGCCAAGTCCGTGATCGTGGAGGCAGGCCCGCTCCGGATCGATACCGAGGCGCACACGGCCGCGGTGCGCGGCGAGCAGCTGACGCTGACCAACAAGGAGTACGAGCTGCTGCTGTTTCTGGCGCGGCACCCGAACCAGGTTTTTAGCCGCGAGGATCTCTATGAGTTCATCTAGGGGCTGGAATCCATGGGCGACAACATCACGGTCGCCGTGCACGTCAACCGCCTACGTGAAAAGGTGGAGGAGAATCCCTCCAAGTCGCAGCGCATCCAGACCGTCTGGGGTGTTGGCTACCGTTTAAATACGCTTTAAGACTGCGTTATCCGATTTTTAATCTGTCCCTTCATACTGGGCTAGCCCGGTTGAGGGGACAGATTTTTTCTACGGAGGTCAACGTCATGAAAAATTACGTGATGACAAAAAACTATAAGAAAGTGTTTCGCCGGCTCATCATCTGCTTTGTGATCCTTGCGGTCATCAGTGCGGTCGGGATTCCGCTGAGCCTGTCGCAGCAGATCCACGATGCATCCGTGCTGGCTTTCTGGATCGTCCGCGATCAGCCGGCACGCGCATAACACAACCGAGGGAGGTGGCACGCTGTGCATACGATTGAGACGATCAACTACATCATCATGTGCCTGTTTTTTGTGTGCTATGCCTACCAGTTCGCGTATATTCCACTGGCGTGGCTGCCTGCACGAAAACGGCAAACACCGAAACCGGATCCGGATCACACATTTGCAGTTCTGATCGCGGCCCATGATGAAGCGACGGTGATTGGCGCGCTCGTCGACAGCCTGTGCGCGCAGACCTATCCCGCGCAGCAGATCGGGATCTTTGTGACGGCTGACCGGTGCAGCGACCGCACTGCCGAGATCGCCCGCGCCCACGGCGCCGTGGTGTTTGCGCGCAGTGCAGGCGGCCGGAGCGCTGGCGATCCCGGCGATGGGTGCTGCCGGGCATTTCTGGTTCGTCTCTGCTGATGTCGTGCGGGCTGTATCTGCCCGTGATCGCGGCGATGAAAGACCTGCTGCATTTTCAGTTCGGACAGTTCTGGCTGCTGGCTGCGGTGGGACTTGGGGCACTTGTGGGGTTTGCGGTTGCGCCGCATTGCATCCGCCGCTGGATGCGCAAAGCGCCGGGCGCCGTCACCTACGCCGTGCTGGGCATGATGCTCGGTTCCCTCTATGCGATCGTTGTCGGCCCGACGACGCTGAAGGTGCCGCAGCACGTCATGACGCTCTCTGATTTTCACATTCTCTGGTTTGTGCTCGGCGCTGCCGTGATGCTGGGCCTGGAAGCGCTGAAAAAACACATGCAGAAAGTGCCGGTGCATTGACACGCAAATCTGCCGGGAACGCTTGACTTGATGCGGCAATCTGTTAGAATAAGTAGGCAATCCAAACAGAAAGGCAAGCAAGCTATGTTTCAACTGATTTGCAAAGACGGCCATGCACGCCGCGGTACGTTCACGACGCCGCACGGTACGGTGCAGACGCCGGTGTTTATGAATGTCGGCACGCAGGCGGCCATTAAGGGCGCGCTCTCAGCGGAGGATCTGGAGACGATCGGCTGTCAGGTCGAGCTGTCCAATACGTATCATCTGCACGTGCGTCCGGGCGACGAGCTGATCCGCGACCTGGGCGGCCTGCACAAATTCATGACCTGGGACAGACCGATCCTGACCGACAGCGGCGGATTCCAGATTTTTTCGCTGGCGCAGCTGCGGAAGATCACGGAAGAAGGCGTCGCATTCAACTGCCATGTGGACGGTCGCCACATCTTCATGGGGCCGGAAGAAAGCATGCGTATTCAGGCCAATCTCGGCTCGGATATTGCGATGGCATTTGACGAGTGCATCAAGATCCCGTCGCCCTACGATTATGTGAAAAACTCCTGCGACCGGACATATCGCTGGCTGCAGCGCTGCAAGACAGCGCTCGCAGATTATACCGGCCGCGACGATGCGGTCAACCCCGGTCAGGTGCTCTTCGGTATCAACCAGGGCACGATTTTTCAGGATCTGCGCATCGAGCACATGAAGAAGATCGCGGACCTTGACCTGGGCGGTTATGCGATCGGCGGCCTTGCGGTGGGGGAGACGACGCAGGAGATGTATGACACCATCGCCGCCGTTGAGCCCTATATGCCGGCCGATAAGCCGCGCTACCTGATGGGCGTCGGCACGCCGGGGAACATCATCGAATCCGTCGCGCGCGGCGTAGACTTCTTCGACTGTGTCATGCCAGCCCGCAACGGCCGCCACGGGCACCTGTTCACGTGGTCCGGTGTGATCAACATCAAAAACGAGAAGTATCAGCGCGACGAGCAGCCGATCGACCCACAGTGCGACTGCCCGGTCTGCCGGCGGTATTCCCGCGCCTATCTGCGGCACCTGTTCAAGGCGGAAGAGATGCTGGCCATGCGCTTTGCCGTGATGCATAATTTGTATTTTTATAATACGCTCTTGCAGCGCATTCGCACGGCGATCGAGGCAGGGGAGTACGAGGCATTCCGGAAAAGTTACACATCCGTACTCGATATGCGCATTTAATGCTTGCATTTGCATAGGAAAGCAGATATAATATCTTTATCTTTATACGGAGGTAAAACCATGGGAAGCTCTGGCGGATATTCATCCATTATCATGATCGTTCTGATGCTTGTCATCTTCTACCTGTTCCTGATCCTTCCGGAGAACAAGAAGAAGAAAAAGCTCAATGAAATGCGTTCCAATCTGAAAGTCGGTGACGATATCGTCACGATCGGCGGTATGATGGGCAAAGTCGTCCACGTCACGGACGACAGCGTGACCTTCGAGACCAGCGAAGATCAGGTTCGCATCCAGGTTGCCAAGTGGGCCATTTCCACGAACGCCCGCGCCGAGGCACAGGCTGCCAAGGAAGCGCAGGAGCGTAAGGCTGCCAAGCAGAAAGCGAAAGAAACGAAAAAGGAAGAGCCGAAGCACGAGGAGCCGAAGGGCCCTGAGGTGTAAAGCTGCTTTCGGAATGATTCACCCCCTGCAGGAATATGCTGTGATGCATACGTTCTGCAGGGGGTGTTTTTTTGAATACGGAACAAAAATGGCTGCCGATGCTCTCGCGTGCGGCGGCGGCCGGCTTGGCCGGGCTTGGGCTCACGCTGCTGCTGAGCTGGCTGGCAGCGCTGGCCATGAATCACGATGTGCTGCCCGGCGTGGACACGCGCCTCGCCGCATGGGTGTGCTGCGGGCTTGCGTGCTTTGCTGCCGGCGCGTTCTCGCCGCGACCGGAGCAGGGGAGGGCACTTGGCGGAGCCATGACGTGGGCGGCGTGGGCAATCGGATATCTCATTCTGAAAGCAGCCGTCGGGGCGCAGGTTTTTTGCGCCGCTACCGCTGTTACGCTGCTGCCCGCGCTGGTTGCCGCGGTCGCCGGTTCGTGCATTTTTCATAAAAAGTTACGAAATAGAACAAAGAAGAAAAAACGGAAACAGAAGAGATATTACGCCGCGTAATCATCTGCTTGGTTTACATAATCATGACATGATTACCTATATATTGCGCATGCGGAGCAATGATTACCGAAATGTAGTCATGCGCTGCTGGAAATACTGAGCATGTTCTCCTGCTCAGTTACACGGTTTACATAATATTGTTAACATAATTTCTTGTCATAATAAACAAAAATGAACAAATTCTGACGAACTACTTGATAACATTTTCGATTTGTATTATATTATGTCTACAACGCATTATGTAAATTGTCATGTTATGAGCGCGCGTTCATAAGCTGTCAGTGGTGATGAATGTGCGACATAACAGATTGCGTGTGCGCCGGAAACCGGCCGTATCTCACTTTCCGCTGCCGCCGCTGATCGTGATCGGTATGGCGGCGGGCTATGTGATCGGCTGCTGCTTCGGCGCCAACGCTGCGCTGCCGGAGCCGTCGAATCCGGTTCTTTCCTTTTTGAGCAACAGTGGCGCGGGCGGGACGCTATACGGCGGCCTGCTGCCGGAACTGTGCGTCTCATGCGCCTACGGTTTTGCATTTTTGCTGCTGTCTACCTCGTATCTTGGCTTTTTGCTGATACCGGCCGTTTTCGGGGTCAAAGGCTTTCTGTCCGCCTGTACGGCGGCGGCCTTCCTGAATTCCGGCTGCGATCATGCGTTTTGGCTCTCATGCGTTGCGGTCGGGCTGCCCGGCATTTTTCTCGTGCCGGCGCTGTTTTTGCTCGGCATGCTCTGCGCGCAGATGTCTGTGCGCCTGCTCGAGCAGCGGCGCGGCCTGCCGGTTCCCGTGACATCGGAGCGATATTCTCGGGAGCTGGCGCTTGTGTTCTGCCTGCTGCTGGCGGCTGCGGCCGCCGCGTGCTATGCGGTACCGTTCTTCACACGGCTTATTCTGTGACCCGTGGTCACTGTGGATGAAATCTGATTGGAAAGGGGGAAGTCGTCATGCGGGATTCCGACGGAATGGAATTGTTCGAATCCTATCTGCGCGATGTCAAGCGTTCCTCGCAAAACACGATTTCCTCATACCTGCGGGATATCCGCCAACTCAGCGAATATCTGCATGCACACACGGACGCCGATCTCGGCTCCGCGGAAGAGGAAGAGCTGTGTGAATACATCGACTGGATGCGCAGCAACGGCAAGTCCGTTGCCACGGTTTCCCGGGCAATCGCATCGCTGAAGAATTTCTATGGATTTCTGCTCAATAATCACTATGTGCAGCATAATCCGACCGGCAAGCTCGTGCCGGACAAGGCCAAGCAGAAGCTGCCGCAGATCCTCTCAAGCAAGGAAGTCGAGCTGCTGCTGGCGCAGCCGGAGTGTACGGACGCCAAGGGCTACCGCGACCGCGCCATGCTTGAGCTGCTGTATGCGACCGGCATCCGCGTCAGCGAGGTGAAATATCTCACCGTTGAGGCCGCGCAGTGCGGCCGTGCCGAGGTCGCGCTCAAGGGCAAGATCCGGACAGTTCTGCTGCCCGCAAAGCTCTGCCGCAAGCTGCTGAAATACGCCAAGAAGCAGAAAATCGCCCGCGGTGAGATCTTTCTCACCACGGACGGAAAAGGCATGGACCGGCGGCAGATCTGGGCCGCAATGAAGCGGCTGTGTCAAAGAGCGGGCGTTGCACCGTCGAAGGTGTTCCCGCACAATCTGCGGCACCTGTTCGCAGCGGCATATTACCGTGCGTACCGCGATATTGTAAAACTTGCGGATCTGCTCGGCCACAGCTCCATCGAGACGACGCGCATTTATCTTGTCGAGAGCGGCGCGGAGCACCAGCGGCAGCTCGAACGGCTTGGGCTGGTCAGCTAGAACGGAATCCATATTCCGTCAGCAATTCCTGCATTGTACATAGCTTCCCGTACTGTTTACTACTGAAAATATAGCACAGAGCCAGAAGGAAATCAATAGAAAACCGTTTTAGGGTGCAAAAAATCCAAGCCTCAACGGCCTTCGCTTTTGAGGCTGCGTTTTTGCGCACATTTTTTCAGGCCTGCCCAGTTTTTGGGGCTAGGCCTGAGAAAGTGTGCGCTTCTTTTTTACGCATTGAGGGCCGACAGCTGACGGAATATGGATTCCGTCAGCTACGGAGGTGGAGGCATGGGAAAGAGTCTGCGGGAGTTCTGTGCGGAAAACGGGCGGGATGAGCTGCTGCGGCAGTGGGACACGGAGAAAAACGGCGGCAAAACGCCGGACGGGCTGCTGCCGGTGCCCGGGGAGGCCCCCGCGCCGGACCCCGCGGACCAGGAGCGCATTTCCCGTGAGCGGGAGAAAATCCTCCGGGAGCTGGAAAGCGTTCCGGGCAAGCTGGATGACCCGTGGCGCGAGGCTTTTTCCGGAAAATCGGCAGGAAAATGATTTTTTAGATTCATTCAATAAAAGCTTGTTTTTCGGCAAGCCCGGATTAGGATAATCCCGCTTACGCAACCAGATGACTAATTTATGAAATCCATCAAAGGAACAGAAACAGAAAAGAACCTTCTCAAGGCTTTTGCCGGAGAATCCGAAGCGCGCAACCGCTACACCTACTTTGCCGGCGTGGCCAAGAAAGCCGGTTATGAGCAGATTGCCGCCATCTTCCTGGAAACCGCCGACAATGAAAAGGAACATGCCAAGGTGTTCTTCAAGCTGTTGAAGGACGCCTGCGTTGAAGTAACGCACACCGTTTGCACGGCCCCCCTGGAATCTACGGAGGAATGCCTGCTGGCCGCCGCTGCCGGCGAGCGCGACGAATGGTCCGAAATGTACCCCACGTTTGCCGAGGTGGCTGACCGTGAAGGCTTCCCCGCCATTGCGGAAACCTTCCGCCAGATTGCCACTGTGGAACAGCACCATGAGGCGCGCTACCTCAAGCTGGCTGAAAACGTGCGCGAAGGCAAGGTATTTGCCAAGGAAAAGGAAATCCAGTGGAAGTGCCGCAACTGCGGTTACGTGCACACCGGCTCCACCGCCCCCAAGGTGTGCCCGGCCTGCGTGCATCCCCAGGCGTTCTTTGAAGAACTGGCGGACAACTTCTAATCGTCCTTTCTCCAGAAACATGATTGGGGCCGGTTTCACGAGCTGATCGTGTGATCGGCCCTCTTTTTACTTACGGACGCCTTACGCTGATGGACTGGAAACGCACGGATGCGGTGTGGATGAAATATGGGCGCAGCCTCTGGAAATTCGCCGGAAGCTACGGGCTGGGCATCGCCCTGATGCTGATCCTGCTGGTGCTGACGTTTGCCGGAACGCTGCATCAGGTGCGGCTGTCTTCCTCCATGGGGCCGGAGGCGGCCATAGAATCCTTCTTCGGCGCGCCGTATGTGCTGATACCGCTGGGCGGGGAAAACTCCCTGGTTTCCCTGCCGCTGCCCGGCATGGGCATTACCTGCGCCCTGCTGTTTGCCAACCTGCTCATAGGCGGGATGTTCCGCGTCCGGTGGACCTGGAGGCACGCGGGCGTGCTGGTGGCCCACGGCGGCATTCTGCTGCTGCTGGCCGGCATCATGCTGGGCAATAAAATGACGGTGGCCGTGGACCAGGTGGAACTGCCCCAGGGCGACCGGGTGCACGAGCAGTCCCTGCCGTTTGACCTGCGCCTGAACCGCTTCGTGCCGGAATTTTATCCCGGCACCTCCAAGCCCAAATCCTATGAATCCCAGGTAACCGTCTTTCCGGAATCCGGCGGCCAGTATGATGCCGTCATCCGCATGAACGAGCCTCTCCGCCTTTCCGGCTGGACGCTGTACCAGATGAGCTGGGGGCAGGACTCCCTGCATCCGGGCAGGCTCATCTCCGTCCTCCGCGCTTCCCACAATCCCCTGGAGCAGATGCCCAAATGGTCTTCCTACATCATTGCCGCGGGACTGCTGTGGCACTTTGCCTGCGTCTTCGGAAGGTACCTGCGCCGCAAACCCGGCCAGGCTCCCGCCGGAACGGAGGCGGCGGACGACCAGCCGGCGCCGCCCGCTTCCGGCGGCAAGCGCCGCCTGCGCCTGATAGGCATTTGCGTGCTGGTGGCGGCAATCTTCGGCGTCGGCATGCTGGCGGCCCGGCCTGCCTCTCATCCGGTCCGGGTGGAGCATTACGTGCCCTGGTCCTCCTTCCTGGTGGAACGGGCCGGGGCGATGGCCGTCCAGGACGGCGGGCGCCTGAAGCCCGTCTCCACGTACGCGGGCTTCCATCTGCTCCGGACGCTGGGCAAAAGAAGCTTTGCCATGGAGACGCCGGAGGGGAAAAGGAAACTCTCTCCGGTGGAATGGATGCTGGACTGCATGTTCCGCCCGGAATTCGCGGAACAGTATCCCGTCTTCCTGGTTAACCGGGAGGAAGTAGTCAGGCGTCTGCACCTGCCGGACCAGGCGGACAAGCGGAAAAAATACTCCTACGCGCAGATTGCGGAACACTGGGAGGAAATGACCCGCGCCGTCCGGGAAATCCGGCTGCTGGGAGAAACGAACTTGACGGAAGCCCAGAAGGAAATCCTGGCCCTTTCCCGCAACTTTGACGTGGTGCGCGGCTGGATGCTCGGCTCCCGTATCATGCTGGAAGACCCCTCCGCCATGGAACGGATGGAATTCCCCCGCTGGTTCCCCTCTGCGGGCCAGCATGGGGAGCGTCTGTGGACGGCCGCCCCGGACAAAGCCACCGGAGCCTTTCTGGCCATGGCCTCCCTGCTGGAACGCAAGGCCATCGGCATGGAAGGAGCGGAAGCCTCCGGACTGCGGATGAAGGCGGAAGGATTGCTGCTGGAAAAACTGGCGCAGCCCAATGAAGCCGCCTCCGCCGGGGAACGGCACAGCCTGGAAAGGGAAATCTTCTACTACCGTCTGGACCCGCTCTATGCCTCCCTGGCCGTCTTTGTGGCGGCGTTCGTGTGCCTGCTGCTCTGCGCCCTCTTCCGTCCTGCCGCCAACGCTCCCCTCTGGCGCCGTTTTCTGCGGCCCGGCGGGTTCAGCCCTGCGTGGCTGCTGGGTGCGGCGGGGACCGGCGTGCTGGCGGCGGCCCTGGTCATCCGCGTGCTCATCACCATGAGGTCCCCGGTGGGCAACACGTATGAAACCATCGCCTTCATCGCGTGCATGGGCGTGCTCTGCGCGCTGGTGGCGGAGCTGTTCAGCAAAAAGGGCATCGTGCTGGCGGCGGGGCTTCTGCTGGGGGCCTTCTCCTGCCAGATGGGCATTCTGTACGAATCCTCCCAGGCCGTGGACCACATGGACCCCCTGGTAGCCATCCTGCGCTCCAACTTCCTGCTCTCCACCCATGTCATCACCATTGTGCTGGGGTACGCGGCCGGGTTGCTGGCGGCGGTGCTCTCCCATGTGTACCTGCTGGCCTCTCCCCTGCGCCTGATCGGCAGGAAAACGGAACAATCCCTGGACCGCATGGCTTACGGCATCCTGTGCTTCTCCCTGGTATTCACGCTGGTGGGAACGGTCTTCGGCGGCATCTGGGGCAATGAATCCTGGGGGCGCTTCTGGGGCTGGGATCCCAAGGAAAACGGGGCCCTGATGATTGTGCTGTGGCAATTGACCGTGCTGCACGCGCGGAAAGCCGGGTGGCTGTCCCCCTGGCTGCTCCACTTCAGCAACGTGGTGGGCGGCGTCATCATCGCCTTTGCCTGGTGGGGCGTCAACATGCTGGGCGTGGGCCTGCACTCCTACGGCTTCACCTCCGGCCGTGACGCCCTGGACATTTTCTACTGGTCTGAAGCCGTCCTGTGCGTCCTCTTCGTCATCCTGCATTACCGCGCGCTCCGGCGCGTGGACATCAGGTAGGCGGAGAAGGACGCATTTTTCTCATTTTCTCCTTGCCGGTCCGGGTTCTCCGGTATATATTCCCGCCACCTCATGCACGGATAGCTCAGTGGTAGAGCGGCTGTCTTACACACAGTTGGTCGGGGGTTCGAATCCCTCTCCGTGTACCATTAATAAACCC
>OLQU01002195.1_pt1 | contig 11320 bp, 10 predicted proteins | sample 1672271 | NCBI WGS metagenome assembly OLQU01 (sample SAMEA3136666, study PRJEB25190) | human gut metagenome | biome: human gut; feature: human-associated habitat; material: faeces | place: Austria | collected 2013 | reverse complement strand
GGTTGGCTTTCTTTGGGGAAACCTAGTGGCAGAAACCCTATTGACAAATACCCCAGAGGGGTATATGATAAAAATACCCCGTGGGGGTATTTGAAAGGGGATGAGAGGATGGAAGAACCCATCTGCACTTGTCATAAAACCAAGGAACGCTCAGAGGAAGAGGTCAAAAAACTGCTAAATCGCTTGAGCCGCATCGAAGGGCAGATTCGAGGGATTCGAGGCATGGTGGAGAAAAACGCCTACTGTCCAGATATCCTGATCCAATCTGCGGCAGTGACAGCGGCCATGAATGCGTTTAACCGAGATCTTCTGGCCAGCCATATCCGGACCTGTGTCGTCAAGGATATCCGGGAAGGGAAGGATGAGGTCATCGACGAGCTGGTCCTCACCCTACAGAAATTGATGAAATAAACCGAGAACCATCTACCTCATGGGATTCCCGGTAGAAAGGAGGTTTGCCCAATGGAACAATACAACGTGACAGGGATGAGCTGCGCTGCCTGTAGTGCAAGGGTGGAGAAAGCGGTCTCCAAGGTGCCCGGGGTGACGGCTTGCTCCGTCAGCCTGTTGACCAACTCCATGGGCGTGGAGGGGACGGCCTCTCCCCAAGAGATCATTCACGCCGTGGAAAGCGCCGGTTACGGCGCTTCGGCAAAGGGGAAAAACGCGACGGCAGCGGCACGGGCTGCAGAAGCAGAGGACGCATTGGCCGACCATGATACACCAGTGCTTCGAAAGCGTCTCATCAGTTCGTTGGTGTTTCTGGTGATTCTGATGTATTTCTCGATGGGTCACACCATGTGGGGCTGGCCGGTTCCTGCCTTTTTCCAGGAGAACTATGTTGCCTTGGGACTGCTCCAGCTGTTGCTGACGGCAGCTGTCATGGTGATCAACCAGAAGTTTTTTATCAGCGGTTTTCAGAGCCTATTCCATCGGGCGCCCAACATGGATACCCTGGTGGCGTTGGGGGCGGCAGCGGCGTTTGTCTATAGTACCTATGCCCTCTTTGCCATGACCGGCGCCCAAGCGGCAGGGGATACCGTGGCAGCGATGGGGTATCTCCATGACTTTTACTTCGAGTCTGCTGCGATGATTCTCACCTTGATCACCGTAGGCAAACTGCTGGAGGCCCACTCCAAAGGAAAGACCACCGATGCCTTGAAGGGCCTGATGAACCTTGCCCCCAAGACGGCAACCCTTATTCGGAACGGTGCAGAGGTCACGGTACCCATTGACCAGGTCCAGAAAGAGGACCTTTTCGTCGTTCGCCCTGGGGAGACCATTCCCGTGGATGGGGTGGTGGTGGAAGGCACCAGTGCCGTCAACGAATCTGCACTGACAGGGGAGAGCATCCCAGTCGATAAGGCAACGGGGGACCCTGTCTCTGCAGCCACACTGAATCAGTCGGGGTTTCTCACCTGCCGGGCTACCCGGGTGGGGGAGGACACTACCCTCTCCCAAATCATCCAGATGGTCAGTGATGCGGCGGCCACCAAAGCGCCCATTGCGAAGGTGGCGGACCGGGTCTCCGGGATCTTCGTCCCAGCGGTGATTTCCATTGCAGTGGTGACCACTTTGATCTGGCTTTTGCTGGGGTACGATGTGGGATTTGCTCTAGCCAGAGGAATCTCTGTACTGGTGATCTCTTGCCCCTGTGCCCTGGGTCTGGCCACGCCTGTGGCCATCATGGTGGGCAACGGGGTAGGCGCCAAGCATGGCATCCTATTCAAAAGTGCCGTTTCCTTGGAGAACGCTGGCCGGACCCAGATTGTCGTCCTGGACAAGACGGGCACCATTACAGCAGGGCAGCCCCAGGTGACCGACGTGCTGCCAGCACCGGGGTTTACAGAGGAGGCGCTGCTCCGCCTGGCGTTTGCGCTGGAGCAGAAGAGTGAGCACCCCTTGGCCCGGGCCATCCTCCAAGAGGCCCAAGCGCGAGGTTTGCCGTCCCAGGAGGTATCGGATTTCCAGGCCCTTCCTGGCAACGGCCTTACGGCCGTCTGGCAGGGGGAGACCTTGCGGGGCGGGAACGCAGACTTTATCCGCCTTCACACCGCCTGGCTGCCCGAGATGGAAACCCAGGCCGAACGGCTGGCAGAGGCCGGGAAAACGCCCCTCTTTTTCAGCCAGGGAGATCGGCTGGCGGGCATCATTGCTGTGGCGGATGTCATCAAGGAGGACAGCCCCCAGGCCATCCGAGAACTCCAAGCCATGGGCATTCAAGTGGTGATGCTCACGGGAGACAACTGGCGTACTGCCCAGGCCATCGGCCGCCAGGCGGGGGTGGACCAGGTCATCGCAGGGGTCCTCCCTGACGGGAAGGAACGGGTCATTCGCCAGCTGAAGGAACAGGGGAAGGTCACCATGGTGGGGGACGGCATCAACGATGCCCCCGCTCTCACCCGGGCAGACCTGGGCATCGCCATCGGCGCCGGTACGGACGTGGCCATTGACGCGGCCGATGTGGTGCTGATGCAGAGCCGGCTCAGCGATGTGCCTGCGGCCATTCGTCTCAGCCGGGCTACCCTGCGGAACATCCACCAAAACCTGTTCTGGGCCTTCCTCTATAACACCATTGGCATCCCCTTAGCCGCTGGGGTGTTCATTCCCCTGGGGTTGACGTTGAACCCCATGTTCGGAGCAGCTGCCATGAGCCTGTCCAGTTTCTGCGTTGTCACCAACGCTCTCCGTTTGAATCTGGTTCGGATCCACGACGGGAGTAAGGATAAAGCCATTCACCCCATTACACTTGATATTCCAAAGGAGGAACCAACCATGGAAAAAACCATGAAAATTGAAGGCATGATGTGCACCCACTGTGAGGCCCGCGTGAAAAAGGCCTTGGAGGCCCTGGACCACGTGGAGAACGCCCAGGTCAGCCATGAGGCTGGTACAGCCGTGGTGACGCTCTCTGCGGATGTGGCCAACGACGTGCTGAAAAACGCCGTAGAAGCCCAGGATTACCCCGTTACCTCCATTCAGTGACCCAACGCGAAAACGATATTGGCGCGGGCGCGGCAACACTGCCGCGCCCGCGTCATACTATCCGAAACTATTTCAAAATAATTTGAAACAGTCTTGACGGGGGTGGGAAACTGTGCTATAAATAGTTCAAGAAATTTTGAAATAGGTGGTGATATAATGGGTGTCCCTGCCATTTTGGCGGCCTTGGCGGACGAAACCCGCCGAAGGATCCTGTTCAAACTGAAGGAGGGGAAGATTTCCTCCGGGGATCTGGCGGCTGCCCTGGGAATGACGCCCCAGGCGCTGTCCTACCATCTGAAAAAGTTGAAGCAGGCAGAATTGATTTACGAGACCAAGTACAAGAATTTTATCTATTATGAGTTGGACTTGACCGTATTGGACGAGGCCATTCTCTGGATGAACCAACTGAGAGGAGAGGAAACCCATGATGCCCAAAAAGCTGTGGATCTGGAACCTAGTGCTGATGTTCCTGCCCCTGGTGATCACCCTGATGATTCTGCCGCATCTTCCGAACCAGATCCCTGCCCACTACGGGTTTGATGGCCAGGTGGACCGGTGGGGGAGTAAGTATGAGACGCTGATTGTTCCTCTCCTTGCCATTATCACCGGTGGGATCTTATTGTTGGTGGCGAAGTTTGCTGGTAAGGCGGAGGATGGAGGGCAAAACAACCGACGGGTTACCCTCCTGGGCAGTATTATAGCATTGCTGGTGTTCAATGCCATGACGCTGTATTTTCTCTACACGGACATGGCGCAGGTTACAGACTTAACCGCGCTGCACCTGGACCTGTTCCAACTGATCTTCGGCCTGTGGGGGGTGGGCATGGTGATCCTAGGCAACATCATGCCAAAGCTCCGCAGAAACTCCCTCGTGGGCCTGCGCACCCCTTGGAGCCAGAGCAGTGAAGTGGTGTGGAAGAAGTCCCAGCGTGTAGGCGGCATTCTCTTCATGGCGGCGGGGATTCTTATGATTGTCTTTTGTTTTCTCCTAAAGGGTGTGTGGTGCTTTGTGGCCGGCATTCTTGTGATACTGGTGGGGAGTATGGTGGCTGTTTGGTACAGCTATTGGGCTGCAAAACGATATGGCGAAGCGGAGTGAATGTCCGTACGCCGAATCCCGTTTGCACAAAATGAAAGAAAAAACTGGTTTAAAGCTTCTTTTTCTTGACAAATGAATAAAAATCCGCTATGTTGAAACCAATTTCCAGTGAAACTGTTGCGCTGGATGGCAAGGGAACAAACGCCAAGAAGGAGGTCCAATATGGCAAAAACACTACAGGAGATTTTAGCCCTGTGTCAGGAAAAAGGAATCCAAATGATCGACTTTAAGATGACCGATATTGATGGCCGGTGGCGGCACCTCAGCATTCCTGTGGGGCGGCTCAACGAGGACACCATGCAGTACGGCATTGGGTTTGACGGTTCCAATTATGGCTATGCGCCCATTGAGCGCAGCGACATGGTCTTTGTGCCCGACTTGGACACCGCGGCAGTGGACCCCTTTGGGGAGGTCCCCACGCTGACCATGATCGGGGATGTGATGATCATTGACCGCCCCGCCAACCGTCCCTTTGACCAGTATCCTCGGAACGTGGCCAAGCGGTCCATTGACTATATGAAGGAACTGGGCATTGCCGACGAGATGATTGTGGGACCGGAGTACGAATTCTATGTCTTTGATCGCGTGGAGTACTCTACCCGGCCGGAGGCTTCCGGGTTCCGGGTGGACACCCGTCAAGCCCAGTGGAGCACGGGGAACAACGGGTACCAAGTCCCCCGGAAAGCCGGGTACCACACCACACTGCCCCAGGATGTCACCCAGGATCTCCGGAGCCGGATCTGCATGCTGTTGGAGGACTGGGGGATCCGAGTCAAGTACCACCACCCTGAAGTAGGCGGCTGCGGCCAGATGGAGATTGAGGTGGAGCTGGGGGAAATGACCCACATGGCGGACAGTACCATGGCCGCCAAATACATTGTAAAGAATGCTGCCGCGCGGGAAGGGCGTACGGCGACCTTCCTTCCCAAACCGGTGGCGGGGGAGGCCGGCAGTTGCATGTGCATATGCATCTGTTTAAAGACGGCCAACCCATTTTCTACGATGAGAAGGGCTATGCTCAACTCAGCGATCCCGCCTTGTGGTTCATCGGGGGAATGCTGGAGCATGCGGCCTCCCTCTGTGCCTTTACCAATCCCTCTACCAATTCCTACAAACGCCTGGTTCCTGGGTTCGAGGCACCGGTGACCATCGGCTATGCCATGGCCAACCGCAGTGCGGTGGTACGCATCCCTGCCTATGCCAAGGCACCGAAGAACAAGCGCTTTGAGCTGCGCAACCCCGATGCCACCTGCAACCCCTACTATGCTTTCGCTGCCATTCTGATGGCTGGGCTGGACGGGATTCAAAAGCAGATTGATCCCCATGAGCGGGGCTGGGGGCCGTATGACTTTAACCTCTATACCCTGTCGGAGAAAGACAAAGCGCAGATTGACAGTCTCCCCAAATCGTTGGAAGAGGCGTTGGATGCCCTGGAGGCCGACCACGATTACCTCACCCAGGGCGGCGTGTTCCCCGAACGGCTCATCGAGATCTGGATCGACCGGAAACGGGGAGAGCTGGAGGAATTGCACCGCCAGCCCACCCCGGGAGAGTATGCTTTGTATTATGATCTGTAACGCCTTCCTCCATAAACAAAACCGTTTCGTCTCCGAATGCACCAAAGGGCCCCGGCCATGTTCCTCAGGAACGGCCGGGGCCCTTATCATGACGGGATAGAAAGTTATTCCTCCATTCCTGCATGCTTTTTGATGGCTTTGAAGGAGGTGTCGCTGATCACATGCTCCATACGGCAGGCGTCTTGGGTAGCGGTTTCTTCATCCACGCCCAAGGCCATCAGCCAGCGGGAGAGGAGGGTATGTTTCTCAAAAATGTTTTCCGCAACGGCGCGCCCTGCCTCTGTCAGTTCCAGGTGACCGCCTTTGTCCACTGTCACATAGCCACCGGACTTCAACAGGCCAATGGCACGGCTAACGCTGGGTTTGGAAAAGCCCATATACTCACTGACATCTACGGAACGAACATTTTTACCTGTTTTTGAAAGGATCAGGATGGTTTCCAAATACATTTCACCAGATTCTTGCAAATGCATGACGGGGCCGTCCTTTCTACGCGTAGTTTATATATTATTTTTAACATACCATAAATTGCGAAGATTTGCAACACTGCGAACTGTGTAGAAAGAATGCACATCCCTTCTGTTAGCATAAGCTAATAATTTGGGGGATCCTACAAAGAATGACTTTCCCGAGAATTTCCATTGACAGGGAGTGGAAGGAGAGGTAATATATCTTTGGTTAGCGAGAGCTAATCTATTCTTTGCTTCAAATATTAGCGTTTGCTAATTGAGAAGTCAGAAATACGTAACAGGAGGGAGCTCGATGATGCCGTTGACCTTAGCATCCGTGGGCGAAGAAAACATCATCCGCAAAGTAGGCGGCAACCCGGAGGTGAAGAAACACCTGGAGGACCTAGGCTTTGTTGCCGGAGGGCCCGTGACGGTGATTTCCGCCCTCGGCGGCAACCTCATTGTCAACGTGAAGGATTCTCGGATTGCCATCAGCCGTGAGATGGCCGGGAAGATCATGGTGTAAAGGAGGAAGGAGAGAGATGAACACGCTGAAGCAGGCGAAGGTCGGTGAAAGGGTGCGAGTGGTCAAACTCCATGGGGAGGGGGCCGTCAAACGCCGGATCATGGATATGGGCATTACGAAAGGGGCGGAACTCTATGTGCGCAAAGTGGCGCCCCTGGGCGACCCCATTGAAATCACCGTGCGTGATTATGAGCTGTCACTGCGCAAGGCAGATGCAGAAATGATTGAAGTGGAATAACCTTCTGCCAATGGAAAAGCGGGAACCTTTCCCGTTTTTTTACTCCCAGATGTTAGCGAAAACTAACCTCTTGAATCTGCGCAAAGGAGAGAAACTATGGAGCGTGAAGTAAAAATTGCCTTAGCAGGCAATCCAAACTGTGGGAAAACCACCCTGTTTAATGCCCTCACCGGGGCCAACCAATTTGTTGGCAACTGGCCTGGCGTTACCGTGGAAAAGAAGGAAGGTAAGCTGAAGGGACATAAAAATGTCACCATCATGGACTTGCCTGGTATTTACTCCCTGTCCCCCTACACCATGGAAGAGGTGGTTTCCCGGAACTATTTGATTCGGGAACGCCCGGATGCCATTCTGAACATCATTGACGGGACCAATTTAGAGCGAAATCTCTACCTTACCACCCAGCTTACCGAGTTGGGCATTCCTGTGGTCCTTGCCGTGAACATGATGGACATCGTAAAGAAAAACGGGGATCAGATCAACATCCAAGAACTTTCCCGGGAGTTGGGCTGTGCGGTCTATGAAATTTCCGCGTTGAAAGGAACCGGTGTCCAGGAAGCGGCAGAGGCCGCAGTGCAGGCCGCTGCCACGGGAAAGACGGTTCCGATGCATACCTTTGCTGGCCCTGTGGAACACGCCCTGGCCCACATTGAGGAGGCGGCTGTCCATGACCTGCCGGAGGAGCAGCAGCGGTGGTATGCCATTAAAATCTTTGAGCGAGATGACAAGGTACTGGCTCAATTGAACATCCCCAAACCGGTGATGGACCATATTGAGGCGGACATTCAGACAGCGGAGAAAGAGTTAGACGACGATGCGGAGAGCATCATTACCAATGAGCGGTACCTCTACATTGCCTCGATTCTGAAAGGCTGTTACAAAAAGAAGAAAAGCGGAGGTTTAACCATTTCGGATAAAATTGACCGGGTGGTTACCAACCGGATCGCGGCTCTGCCCATTTTCGCCGCAGTGATGATTCTGGTTTACTTCGTCTCCATCACTACGGTAGGTACCTGGGCTACTGACTGGACCAACGATGGCCTGTTCGGCGACGGCTACCATCTCTTCGGCAACGGCACTGACGAGTACGAAGAGGCCATCACTGCCTATGCGGAAGAGAATCTCTGGACCAATGAAATGGTAGCCACCGTGGAGGATGCCGCTGCTGCCGGTGTCATCGGCGCGGAGGACATCCTGGGGGCCATCGAAGAGGCTGACTTTGGTGGCTTTGACGAAGCCTACGGCTCCTATGCTGACGCCCTGGCGGAGGCGGGGTATGACATCTCTGGTTACTACGATGCCGCCATGGAGAATGCCCCGGATACTTCTGAATTCGGAATTTGGGTACCTGGGATTCCCGCCCTGGTGGAGAGCGGCCTCACCGCCATTGGCGCGGCGGACTGGCTGTCCAGCCTGGTACTGGATGGTATTGTGGCCGGTGTGGGTGCCGTGCTGGGCTTTGTACCCCAGATGCTGGTGCTGTTTATCTTCCTGGCTTTCTTGGAAGGCTGTGGCTATATGGCCCGAATCGCCTTCATTATGGACCGGATCTTCCGCCGCTTTGGTCTGTCCGGTAAGTCCTTCATCCCCATGCTCATCGGCACCGGCTGCGGTGTGCCCGGGGTTATGGCCTCCCGTACCATTGAAAACGAACGGGACCGCCGAATGACGGCCATGATTACCACCTTTATCCCTTGCAGCGCCAAGATGCCCATCATCGGCCTCATCGCCGCCGCCCTCTTCGGCGGGACCTGGTGGGTGGCCCCCAGCGCTTACTTCTTGGGGATCGCTGCCATCATCATCTCCGGCATCATGCTGAAGAAGACAAAGATGTTCTCCGGCGACCCTGCTCCCTTTGTCATGGAGCTGCCTGCCTACCACCTTCCCACTGTGGGCAGTGTCCTGCGCTCCATGTGGGAGCGCGGCTGGTCCTTCATCAAGCGGGCCGGCACCATCATCCTGCTGGCCACCATCGTGATCTGGGCTGGTTCCACCTTCGGCTATGTGGATGGTGCCTTCACCTTCAGCACCGAGATGGAGCTGGAGAACAGCGTCCTGGGAATCATCGGCGGTGCCATCTGCTGGATTTTCTCCCCTCTTGGCTTTGGCGAGATCAAGGCTACTGTGGCCACGATCATGGGCCTTGTGGCCAAGGAAGAGGTCGTGGGTGTCTTCGGCGTCCTGGACTTCGAAGGTCTGACTCCCCTGGCAGGTTATGCCTTCCTGGCCTTCAACCTGCTGTGCGCTCCCTGCTTTGCCGCCATCGGTGCCATTCGCCGGGAGATGAACTCCGCCAAGTGGACATGGTTTGCCATCGGCTATCAGTGTGGTTTCGCCTATGTGGTGTCCCTGATCATCTATCAGGTGGGTTCCCTGTTCACCGGTAACGTTAACGTGATCGGCCTGATCTTCGCCATCCTCTTCATTGCCCTGATCATCTTCCAGCTGGCCCGGCCCTATAAGGAGTCTGAAACCCTGCTGCTGAAGAACAAGGCCAAGGCTTCGGTGTAACGCGCTAACACATAGTCCCCAATGTGGATTTGATAGGAGGAATCCCTATGCTGAACTTTTTGCAACTGAACGGAGGCACTATCCTCCTGACTGCCGTGTTGGTGCTGGTGGTGGTGTCCATCATTCGCTATCTGGTCCGCCAGAAGCGGCAGGGCTGCTCCTCCTGCGGCTGCGGCTGTGAGGGGTGCTCAGGCCACTGCCATACGAAATAGTAAACATCACTTGTATAAAAGGACTCCAGGCAGGGAATACTGCCTGGGGTCCTTTTATGGGTTTATGGTTTTTTGTTTCTGGCTTTGGACAGCTGGAGAAATACTCCTTTGGAATATCCTCCCAAGAGAAGAATGCAAAGTCCACTGCCGAAAAAAATGCCGGCGGTCTGAAAGGGGAAAGTGTCAAAGAGAGCGCCATACAAGATCTGGCCCAGTGGTTGGGCACAGAGAGAAAAGGAGACTGTGAATGCCATCACTTTGCCCAGCATGGCTGTCGGCGCCATCCCCTGAAGCAGGGACAGGGCGAACACAGATTGTAATGGTTCAACTTCAATACGCAGTTTTTGAGGCGAAATAAATTGCAAGTTCATTCATAAAGGTTTTTGTACTCTTCTATTGCATAATGGTCAGTCATTCCAGCAATATAATCACATATTCTTCTCATCAACATGATCTGTTCATGTATCCCGTAAATATTTTTGTTAGAATATAACGCTTCAAACTTTGTTCGAACTGCACCTATGCCGTCTTGAACAGCTTTTTGAAAACTTTCATACTGTTTTACATCGGTCATATACTGGATGATGATATTGTCTGGAAGTTGTTGCGGGTGAGTAAAGTACGCTTGGAATAGCTTTTTAATGATGTATTGCCCTTTTGCATTCATTCTCTCGACATCTCTAGAATGATGGATCTTTTCACTGATAGTACGATGGTAGTTCGATTCAAGAGATTGAATCTCGGAGTTATCCTCACCCAATTTTCCTAGCCCGATAGCCTCTTTGATTTCTGGGTTATTCCAGTCTTGGGTAAGAAAAAACTCATTTTTACGGCTAGTATTGTCAACGCATTCCTTCCAAAGTCTCTCTAAATTATGAAGAGAACACTCAATTAAACGATTTACCAGTGTATTGACTACAATTCTTGAAACAACTGCAATATATTTTGAATCTATAATATTCTTATTCTTTAGTTCATTGAGAATTAAGTGGTCTTTATCGCTTATAATGGATTTCAGATTATCCTGCAGAGCAGAGCAGACATCAGAACCGCTCATAGCGTTACCACGAAGAGCATCCTCCAAATCATGATGCCACTGTGCGATTTCGTCGGCCTGTGCAACAACAAATGCCTCAAAAGACCATGCATCTCTTTCTGTAGCTGTCTGGATACTATAAAATTTTTTATATTGGTTATAATAATCTGGCTCGAGAATTGTTGTATTAACCCTACCATTTTTATAAGAAATCGATGAATGGTGTAACATTCCCCAAAGGGTATAATTTGTAAGATTGAGGCCAAAGTCTCCGTAATTGCCTTCAACTGAAATAGCAACGTGTATGCTCTGAACATTATGTTTAAATCCCAAAGGAGGGAGTTTGTTTTTAGGGCTTAAAATTAATAGAGAGCCATCAGCCATAGGAGAATCTTTGATACTAACTTTGCTGCCTGGAACCATAATTTCATGCAAAATTTGTTCTCCTGCATGGCCAAAGGGGGTGTGTCCTATGTCGTGCCCTAGAGCAATTGCTTCTGTTAAATCACAGTCTAAACCCAATGCCTGGGAGATAGTACGGGCTATTTGTGAGACCTCTAAAGTGTGTGTTAACCGATTTCGTTGATTATCATTTTTACCGGCCAAATAGATTTGTGTTTTCCCTGCTAGTCTACGAAAAGACGCACTATACATTACGCGATCACGGTCACGCATAAAATCTGAACG
>OLQU01002183.1_pt1 | contig 11346 bp, 13 predicted proteins | sample 1672271 | NCBI WGS metagenome assembly OLQU01 (sample SAMEA3136666, study PRJEB25190) | human gut metagenome | biome: human gut; feature: human-associated habitat; material: faeces | place: Austria | collected 2013 | reverse complement strand
CGCCCGCCTGACGGAAAACCAGCTCGTCAACCGTTCCGCCCCGGCAAACGCCCTCTTCATCGCCGAGAGCCCGCTCGTGATCGGCCGCGCGCTTGATGCGGGATGCGTGCCGGTGTCGTTTTTGATGGAGCGCCGCCATATCGACGGCAAGGCGCGTGACATTCTGGCGCGCTGCCCGGCGGACATTCCGGTCTATGCGGCCGAGCTCGATGTGCTCACGCAGCTGACGGGTTTTCATCTCACGCGCGGCATGCTCTGTGCCATGCGCCGCCCGGCGCTGCCGGAGGTCGCCGCCCTGTGCGCAAACGCCGCGCGTGTGGCCGTGCTGGAAAACGTGATGAACCCGACGAACATCGGCGCCATCTTCCGCTCGGCGGCGGCGCTCGGCGTGGACGCCGTGCTGCTCACGTCGGCGGGCAGCGACCCGCTCTACCGCCGCGCCGTGCGCGTGAGCATGGGCACGGTCTTTCAGGTGCCGTGGACGTATCTGCCTGCGGATGCCGACTGGCAGGAGACGCTGCACGCGCTCGGCTTTCAGACGGCGGCCATGGCGCTGCGGGACGATTCGCTGCGTATCGACGATAAACGCCTGCGCGCCGTGCCGCGCCTTGCCATCGTGCTTGGCACGGAGGGCGACGGGCTGGCATCCAACACGATCGCCGCGTGCGACTACACGGTGCGCATCCCTATGACGCACGGAGTCGATTCGCTCAATGTCGCCGCGGCGAGCGCCGTCGCGTTTTACAAGCTCGCACTGCTGCGCGGCCGCGATACCTGAAAATGCAGATCCCCGGCTTCCGTTTCGAAAGCCGGGGATCTTTTTTGTGCTTACACGTCGAACCGGTCGTAGCTCCCGGCGCAGTCGAGACAGAGCGTCTGCCCGTCGACCAGACGGATCCAGTTGGCGCCGGTCGTCTCGCCGCAGCACGCGCAGCGGTAGGAGTCGAAGAGCTTCGCCTTCTCCGGCAGCGCGATGGTCGCGGGCTTGACATCAAACAGGTCGGCCGGCTCCTGCGCCTGATAGTAGGCGAACGATTCCTCGCGCGTCATCCCCTCCGGCCGCGGCCGGAGCACCAGGCGCACGGACTTGCCCGTGACGCGGTTATAAAACGAGAACGCCTGTTTTCCGCGCATGTGAAACAGCAGGTTGCCTTTGCCGATGCTGCAGCCGAGCAGCGCCTGAATGGCGTCCACGCCGCAGGCATCGTTTTCCGCGATGCACACGACCTGCTCGTTCTTGGAGAAGGTCAGCTCCAGCAGCTCGGCGGCGTAGCACGCAGCCTTATATCCGATCGTCAGCCCGCCGCAGGCGTGGCCGTGAAATTGCACGCAGGTCTCCCAGTTGGTCATGATCTTGTCTCCTTTTCTTCGTCGTCAATGAGCACGAGCTTGTGCCCCTGCACGTCCACGATGCTGCCCGTCACGCCGTAGACGTCCCGCAGGGCGTCAGCGTCGAAGATCTCCGCGCCGCCGTAGCGGTACACTGCTCCTTCGCGCAGCAGCAGAAAGCGGTCGCAAAACCGCAGCGCGAGGTTCAGGTCGTGGATGACGATCATCGCCGTGAGGTTCTGCTCGCGGCACAGGTCGCGCGTGATCTGCAGCACCTGATATTGATTGCGGATGTCGAGATTGCTGGTCGGCTCGTCGAGCAGCAGGAGCGTCGGTTCCTGTGCCAGTGCGCGGGCGAGCATGACCTTCTGCCGCTCGCCGCCGGAGAGCCGGTTGAGGAACCGGCCGCGCATGTCCTCCAGATTCAGATAGCGCATGGCCTCGTGCACGACATGGTGGTCGTGCTCCGTCACGCCCCAGGCCATGTAGGGCCGCCGTCCGAGCATGACCATGTCGTGCACGGTCATCTGTGTGTCGGGCACGTGCTGTGCCACGAAGGCTACGCGCTTTGCGATCTCCCGGTGGGAGAGCGTGAGCAAGTCTTCCCCATCGATGCGGCAGTGCCCGCTGTCGGCCGTGAGGATGCGGTTCATGCACTTGAGCAGCGTGCTCTTGCCGACGCCGTTGTTGCCGAGCACGGCCAGAAAGCGCCCGTCCTCCAGTTCAAAGCTCACATCGCGGAGAATTTGCCGACCGCCCTTGTAGTGATAGCAGAGATGGTCCACACAGATCATGTCCGGCCCCTCCCCTTGAACAGCAGATACAAAAACAGCGGACCGCCGAGGAAAGCCGTCAGCGCTCCAATTGGAAGAATGACCGGCATGATGACCACGCGTGCGGCCAGATCGCTCAGCAGCAGCAGCGCCGCGCCGGCGAGCACGGAGCCGGGGATGAGATAAATATAGTTGTTGCCGACGACCATGCGCACGATGTGCGGCGCGACGAGGCCGATGAAGTTGATAAGGCCGACGTGCGACACGATCACCGAGCAGACAAGGCACGTGAGCACGACATTCGTCAGCGTCAGCTGCCGGACGTGGATGCCGAGACTCAGCGCCGTCTCCTCGCCGGAGAGCAGGGCATTATAGTCCCAGCGGTGCAGATAACAGTAGCCGATCAGCAGCAGCACGGCCAGCGCCATGCCGCGCAGGGACTGCCAGTCTGTGCTGCCGAGGTCGCCAAACGTCCAGAACACGAGCGACGAGAGCGCGACCTCGTCGGCAAAGTATTGCAGCAGCGTGGTCGCGCCGGTCAGCATGGAGCTGATGGCGACGCCTGCGAGCACGATGCCCTCCGAGGAGATCTGCTTGAACTGGCTCAGCCCCAGGATGACGGCCGCGACGAGCAGCGAGCCGAGAAATGAGCACAGCGGGATGGCCCAGCTGCCGGTCTGGCTCAGGCCGAGGCCGATGATGGCGACGGCCGCGCCGAATGTCGCGCCCTGCGACACGCCGAGCGTGGAGGCCGAGGCCAGCGGATTGCGCAGCACAGCCTGCAGGATGCACCCGGCCAGTCCCAGCCCCGCGCCGGCGACCATGGCGGTGCAGATGCGCGGCAGGCGGTTATTGCGGATGACGAGGTTGATCTTCGCGTCCGACGCCCGGCCGAAGATGCCCCGGATGAGCTCGGCGGCGGGCGTGTTGTAAGACCCGGCGCGCAGCGACAAAAAGAACGCGAGCGCCAGAATGGCCGTCAGCAGGACCAGAAAGCGGATGCTTCTGGCGCGGTTGCGGCTGTAGTCGGAATCGTGCGGCTTACTCGCCGAGTGTGATGGCACGGAATGCATACCCGGCCTCCTTTAGATCAGGATAGGGGTTGGAGCCGAGCAGCTCCATGAAGATCTCGCCGGCCTTGGCCTCGGGGTCAATATCGGCAAACTGCTCCGGATACAGCACGCAGGCGGCGTAATAGGCATCGGCCAGCGCCGTCTCCAGATTGGAGGCCGAGGAGCGGAACGAGATCTGCGAATAGACCCTGCCGCTGCGCACGGCGGTGAGACTGTTATAAAAAGCCGGGTTGGCCTGATAATCTTCGTTGATCAGGGGCATACCATTGAAGTCCAGGAAGATCACGTCCGGGTCCCAGGCGAGCACCTGCTCGGTGTCGATGTTGAACGCGCCGGTCTGGCCGGTCGTGTCGGCGAGGTTGCTGGCGTGGATGAGTGCGAACGGGCCGTAACCGGCCTCCGTGCCCTCAAAGCCGTGCTGCCCCTTGAAGGACACGCCGCCGACATAGACGGACGGCTTCTGATCGTCTGCAATCTTGGCCGTGCGCGTGTCGAGGTCGGTCTGGATGCCCTTGAGGTACTTGGTCAGCTCCTGCGCGCGCGTTTCCAGCCCGTAGAGCTCGCCGAGCAGACGGATGGTCTCATAGGCCGCATCGTCGAGCGTGGTGTCGCTGCCGGGCACGACAAAGACCGGGATGCCGGTCTTCGCGCTCAGCTCGTCCGCGTCGCACGAGGCATAGGCGCTCATGACGATGACCTGCGGCGCGACGTCGATGATCTGCTCGACGTACGGTTCGCCGTTCGTACCGGTGACGGGCAGGTCCTTGAATTTGTCGAAGTTCACGTAGTTATACAGGCGGCTCATGCCGGCCTTGGTCTCGTAGTCCTCCACGCCGACTACGCGGTCAGCCGCGCCGACATAGCAGCTGTAGCGCAGCGCGCCGACGCCGACGCACACGATGCGCTCGACCTTGTCGGGAATGGTTACGGTGCGGTTTTTGCTGTCCGTGATCGTGCGGGTGCCAGCGGTGTCACCGGTATTTGTTTTCCCGCCGCAGGCCGTGCAGGCCAGCAGCATCAGGACTGCCAGCAGCAGGCAGATGATGTTTCTCTTTTTCATGCGTTCCATCCTCATTTTCTGTTGTTTGCCCCGTTTCCGGAGCGCTGCTACCAGTATACCGGACGGCTCTCCACTGCGTAAGCACCCTGGGGGGATGAAAAGTTGCACAGTTTTTTTCACAATTTTTCGATGACGAGTAAATGGAATCTGCCCGTTTTTCGACACAAGCAAATAAAATTGTATATAAATGTGAAGAAATTTACGCAATGCAGCGGCATTTTACAATTTTACACGCATTTTACATAAGCGCTCTTTTCGTTTTTACATTCCCTGCTTATCCTGTGAAGTGTAGGGAACAAAAAAACCAAGTCAAAATCGAAGTTCGAAAGGAGCACTTTCTCTTGAAAAAGATCATTACCATTCTGTGTGCCGTCGTCATGGCGCTCTCGCTGTTTGCGGGCTGCGGCCAGAAGGCGGACGACAACAACACGGCCGCTGCCGGCGGCACGGTCGCGACCGACGGTTCCACCTCGATGGAAAAAGTCATCGGCGCGCTCGGCGAGTCCTTCATGGAAGCAAACTCGGGCACGACCTTCACCTATAACCCGACCGGCTCCGGCTCCGGCATCCAGGCCGTCTCCGAGGGCCGCTGCGACATCGGCCTGTCGAGCCGCGCGCTCAAGGACGACGAGAAGGCCTCCGGCCTGAAGGAGACCACCCTCGCCCTCGACGGCATCGCCATCATCGTCAACCCCCAGAACCCGGTCAAGGATCTGAGCCTGGAGCAGATCGCCAAGATTTACACCGGTGAGATCACCAACTGGAAGGATGTCGGCGGCAACGACGCCGAGATCGTCCTCATCGGCCGCGAGGCCGGCAGCGGTACGCGTGACGGCTTCGAGTCCATCACCGAGACCAAGGACGCCTGCCAGTACCGTCAGGAGCTGACTTCCACGGGCGATGTCATCACCACCGTGTCCCAGAACCCGAACGCGATCGGCTATGCCTCCCTGGCTGCCATCAAGGACAGCGTCAAGGCCCTGACCGTCAACGGTGTGGCCCCGACGGAAGCAACCGTCAAAGACGGCACCTATCTCGTGCAGCGTCCGTTCGTCCTTGTGACGAAGGAAGGCGCTGCCCTGAGCGAGACCGCGCAGAAGTTCTTCGACTTCGCGACCTCTGCGGACGCCGCGTCCATCATCTCCGCGGCGGGCGCAGTCCCGGTGGCCTGAGCCACAGACAAGCGTACAGGCGGCTGGAGACCAGCCGCCTTTCGCATATACAGAGGTGCTGATATGAAAAAGAGATCTCAAGTTCTGGAGACGGTCGTGCATGGCGTGTTTCTGCTCCTTGGCCTCATTACCGTCGGGTGTGTGCTGCTCATCAGTGTGTACCTGATCGTCTCCGGCATCCCCGCCATCCGGGAGATCGGGCTCGTCCCGTTCCTGTTCGGCAAGACGTGGGCATCCACGGCGGCTGAGCCGTCGTACGGCATTCTGCCGTTCATTCTGACAAGTGTATACGGCACGGCCGGGGCCATCGTGCTCGGCGTGCCGCTGGGCTTCCTGACGGCCGTGTATCTGGCGAAGGTCGCCCCGCCGCGGCTCAAGACCGTGCTGGAATCGGCCGTGAGCCTGCTCGCCGGCATCCCGTCGGTCGTCTACGGTCTTGTGGGCATGCTCGTGCTCGTGCCGGGCATCCGCAAGGTGTTCCATCTGGCCGACGGCGCGAGCCTGCTCGCCGCCATCGTCGTGCTGGCGATCATGATCCTGCCGTCGATCATCAAGGTGTCCGTCACGGCGCTCGAGGCCGTGCCGCCCGAGTATGAGGACGCGTCGCTCGCACTCGGCGCGACGCCGATCGAGACGTACTTCAAGGTCTCCGTTCCGGCGGCGAAGAGCGGCATTGCCGCCGCCGTCGTGCTCGGCGTCGGCCGCGCCATCGGCGAGGCCATGGCCGTCATGATGGTGTCCGGCAACGTGCCGAACATGCCGACGCTGTTTCAGAGTGTGCGCTTTCTGACCACTGCCGTCGCGAGCGAAATGTCCTACTCCGGCGGCCTGCAGCGGCAGGCGCTGTTTTCCATCGCGCTGGTGCTGTTTTTGTTCATCATGCTCATCAACGCCACGCTCAATTTCTTCCTCAAGCGCAATCAGGAGGGGGACAAATGAAAAAGAAAGCCATTTCCGGCGGCCGCAGGGCCTATATCCTCACCATGCGCATCCTCATGGGCGCGGCGGCCGTCATCACGGCGGCGCTCGTGCTGTTTCTGATCGCCTATGTGCTCATCAAGGGCCTGCCGAACGTGTCGTGGACGCTGCTGTCCACCGCACCGAGCTATCTGTCTGACCGCATCGGCATCCTGCCGGACATTCTCAATACGCTCTATATCGTCATTGCGACGCTGCTGATCGTCCTGCCGCTCGGTGTGGGTGCGGCCATCTACTTGACCGAGTATGCCACGAACCGCCGACTCATCGGCGCCATTGAGTACGCGGCCGAGACGCTCTCCGGCATCCCATCGATCATCTACGGCCTTGTGGGCATGCTGTTTTTCTGCCAGTTTCTGAATATGAAAACATCGCTGCTGGCCGGCGCGCTCACGCTCGTCATCATGAACCTGCCGACCATCATGCGCACCACGCAGGAGAGCTTAAAGACCGTACCGCAGAGCTACCGCGAGGGCGCGTTCGGCCTCGGCGCGGGCAAGTGGCGCGTCATCCGCACCGTGGTTCTGCCCGGCTGCGTGGACGGCGTTATCACCGGCTGCATCCTGTCCGTCGGCCGCATCCTCGGCGAGTCGGCTGCGCTGCTGTTCACGGCGGGCTTTGCCCACGCGCTCAATGGCTTCTTCGAGGGGCTGAGCAGCGCGGGCGCCACGCTCACCGTCGCGCTTTACGTCTACGCCAAGGAGCAGGGCCGGTTTGATGTGGCCTTTGCCATTGCCGCCATTTTGATGATCCTTACACTGCTCATCAACGGTGCGGCCACGCTAGTTGAGCGATACTTCAGGAGGAAAAGAAGTCTATGAGTGACATTATGACAGTCCAGGGCCTGAACCTCTGGTACGGAGATCATCAGGCGCTGCACGATATCAGTTTGAACATTCCCGAAAAGAGCATCACGGCGCTCATCGGGCCGTCCGGCTGCGGCAAATCCACGTTTCTCAAAACGCTCAACCGCATGAACGACCTCATCCCGGGCGTGAAGATCACGGGCGATGTGCGCTACCGCGATCAGGACGTTTTCGCCCCCGGCACGGACGTCAACGAGCTGCGGCGCGAGATCGGCATGGTCTTTCAGAAGCCGAACCCGTTTCCGATGAGCATTTATGACAATATCGCCTACGGTCCGCGCACGCACGGCGTCAAAAACCGCGCGAAGCTCGACGAGATCGTCGAAAAGTCCCTGCGCGGCGCGGCCATCTGGGACGAGGTGAAAGACCGCCTGAAGAAAAACGCGCTCGGCCTCTCCGGCGGCCAGCAGCAGAGACTGTGCATCGCCCGCGCGCTCGCGGTCGAGCCGGAGGTGCTGCTCATGGACGAGCCTACGAGCGCGCTCGACCCCATCTCCACGTCGAAGATCGAGGAGCTGGCCATGCAGCTCAAGGAGCAGTACACGATCGTCATCGTCACGCACAACATGCAGCAGGCGGTGCGTATCTCCGACCGCACGGCGTTTTTCCTGCTCGGCGAGCTCGTCGAGTGCGACGACACGCAGCAGCTGTTCTCGCAGCCGCAGGATAAGCGCACGGAGGATTACATCACAGGGAGGTTTGGCTAATGAGAAGCCGGTTTGATGAACAGCTCGCGCTCCTGAACAAGGAGATGATCGAGATGGGCGCACTGTGCGAGGAGGTCATCGCGCTCGCGTCCAAGGCCCTCACGGAGGCGGATCCGGAGCTGGCGCAGCGGGTCGCCCCGCTCGACGCCGAGATCGACCAGAAGGAGCGCAACATTGAGTCACTGTGCCTCAAGCTCCTGCTCCAGCAGCAGCCCGTCGCGCGCGACCTGCGCCAGATCTCGGCCGCGCTGAAGATGATCACGGACATGGAGCGCATCGGCGATCAGGCCGAGGACATTGCGGAGATCATCCAGTTTCTCGCCGGCCGTTCGGCGGAAAATGACGATCTGCTGCGCGAAATGGCCCTCTCGACCATCCATATGGTCACAGAAAGTGTTGACGCCTATGTCAAGCGTGATACAATGCTGGCAGAGACGGTCATTGCCGAGGACGATGTCGTGGACAACGCCTTCGACGAGGTCAAGCGCCGGCTGATCGACAAGATCGCCGCCCACCCCGACGACGGGGAGTACGCGCTCGACCTGCTCATGATCGCCAAATACTTCGAGCGCATCGGCGACCACGCGACGAACATCGCCGAGTGGGTGATCTTCTCGGTCACCGGGGTGCACAAGGAGGGGTGAGGCATGATCTGGTGTGTGGAGGACGACGCCAGCATCCGCGACATTGAGGTCTATACGCTCTCGTCCACGGGGTTTGACGCCCGCGGCTTTGAAGACGGTGTCTCGTTCTGGGCGGCGCTCCAGACGGAGAAGCCCGATCTGGTCGTGCTCGACGTGATGCTGCCCGGTGTGGACGGCATCGAGCTGCTGCAGCGCATGAAGGCGTCGGCGGAGCTGCGCACCATCCCGGTCGTCATGGCCACGGCCAAGGGCGCGGAGTATGACAGGATCCGCGGCCTCGATCTCGGCGCGGACTACTACCTCGTCAAGCCGTTCGGCGTGATGGAGCTCGTGTCTTGCGTCAAGGCGGTGCTGCGCCGCTGCCAGCCGGAAAAGGCTGCGCATCTGCTGCGCAGCGGCGGGCTCGTCGTCGATCTCGACGCACACACGGTCACGGTCGACGGCGCGCGTGTCGCGCTTACGTATAAAGAATTTGAACTCCTGTGCCTGTTTCTGTCCCACCCGGGCATGGCGTTCACGCGCGACCAGCTCTTTCAGGAGATCTGGGGCATGGACTACTGCGGCGAGACCCGCACGGTCGACATGCACATCCGGACGCTCCGGCAGAAGCTCGGCCCCTACGGACGGCGGATCGAAACGGTGCGCAATGTTGGTTACCGCATGGAGACAACGACATGACCAAAAAGATTTTTCAATCAATCCTGCTCGTGGCCGGGGCGGTGCTGCTGGCGAGCCTGTTGATCATCATGGGCTTTTTGTACGATTACTTCGGCGGCGTGGAGGAAAACCAGCTGCGCGACGAGCTGAGCCTTGCCGCCGCGGCCGTTGAGGACGGCGGCAAGGACTACCTGTCCCAGCTGACGGCCGACCGTTACCGCCTGACGTGGATCGCGGCCGACGGCAGCGTCCTGTACGACACCAAGACCGACGCCGAGAGCCTCGAGAACCACGCCTCGCGCGCCGAGGTCAGTCAGGCGCTGACCACCGGCACCGGCGAGAGCACGCGCTATTCCTCGACGCTCATGGAAAAGACCATGTACTATGCCCAGCGTCTGGCCGACGGCACGGTGCTGCGCATTTCCATCAGCCGCGCGACGGTCGGCATGATCGCCGTCGGCATGATCCAGCCGCTGCTGATCGTGCTCATCGTGGCGCTCATCCTCTCCGGCCTGCTGGCCAGGCGCCTGTCGCGGCGCATTGTCGACCCGCTCAACAGCCTCGACCTCGAGCACCCGCTCGACAACGATGCCTATGAGGAGCTCTCCCCGCTGCTCAAGCGCATCCACCGCCAGCACGTCGAGATCCAGACGCAGCTGCGCGAGCTGCACGAGCGGACCGATGAGTTTACGCAGATCACCGGCAGCATGCGCGAGGGCCTCGTCCTGCTCGACGAGCACGGCAGTATCCTGAGCATCAACGCCGCGGCGCAGGCGCTCTTCGGTGCGGACGCGCAGTGCGTGGGCCGGGACTTTCTCACCATCGAGCGCAGTCACGAGATCAGCGCCGCCATCCAGGCCGCCGTCGCAGACGGCCACAGCGAGGTGCGCGCCGAGCGCGCAGGCCGTGTGTATCAGTTCGACATCAGCCGCATCGCGTCCGACGGGAAACCGATCGGCACGGTCATCCTCGCCTTTGACATCACGGAGCAGGAGTTTGCAGAGCGCAACCGCCGGGAGTTTACGGCAAATGTTTCGCACGAACTCAAAACGCCGCTGCAGGGCATCATCGGCAGCGCCGAGCTGATCGAAAACGGCATGGTCAAGCCCGACGACCTGCCGCGCTTCGTCGGCCACATTCACGCCGAGGCCGCGCGACTCGTCACACTCATCGACGACATCATCCGCCTGTCCCAGCTCGACGAGGGCGACGCCATGCCGACGGAACCGGTCGACCTGCTCGCCGTGTCGCAGGAGGCGGCGGAGAACCTGCAAGACGCTGCGGCCGCGCGCGGCGTCACGGTCGGCGTCACGGGCCAGCCGGCCGTCATTCCCGGCGTCCGCCGCCTGATCTACGAGATCGTCTATAACCTCTGCGACAACGCCATCAAGTATAACCGCGACGGCGGGCGCGTGGACGTGACGGTCGCCGCCGATGCCGACGGCAGCAGCATCACCGTTGCCGATACCGGCATCGGCATCGCGCCGGAGCATCAGGGCCGCGTGTTCGAGCGCTTCTACCGCGTGGATAAGAGCCATTCCAAGGCGTCCGGCGGCACGGGCCTCGGCCTGTCGATCGTCAAGCACGCCGTGCAGTATCACCACGGCCGCATCGAGCTCGAGAGCACGCCCGGCACGGGCACGACCATCCGCGTCGTGTTCCCGAACGCGTGACCCGGCAAGAAAAACAGAGCGGACTTCCGGATACGGAAGTCCGCTTTTTTCTGCCCCGCAGGGCTTGACACCCCGAGCGGGGCAGTGCTATCATGCATGTTAGATTAAACATATCTAACTAGCCGGCTTTTAAGGAGGTATTTCCATGTATCAGATCACACTGGGGATCGACGGCATGATGTGCGGCATGTGCGAGAGCCACATCAACGATGCGGTGCGCAATGCCTTTCCGGTCAAGAAGGTCACGTCCTCGCACAGCCGGGGCGAGACCGTTATCCTCTCCGAGACGGAGATCCCGGAGGCGGACCTGCAGCCGGTCATCGCCAAGACGGGCTACGAGCTCACGAGCTACGCCTGCGCCCCGTATGAGAAAAAGGGCCTGTTCCACCGGCACTGAGTATAGCCCCATGTGAC
>OLQU01002182.1_pt1 | contig 11353 bp, 4 predicted proteins | sample 1672271 | NCBI WGS metagenome assembly OLQU01 (sample SAMEA3136666, study PRJEB25190) | human gut metagenome | biome: human gut; feature: human-associated habitat; material: faeces | place: Austria | collected 2013 | reverse complement strand
CCACGCACTCTGTCCACAGCGCAATCGCAACAGGTCCGCTGCTCCTGCTCCTCTTCCTGCTTTTCGGCTGCCTGGCACCGGGAGCCGCATTTGCCGTCGATGGCTACGACCAGCTCGGCTTCCGCACTATTAGCGATGATTGTGGGCCCTTCTTCATCGGCAAGTATGAAGCTCAAGACGCCTCGATTGCCTACTGCATGAACCAGGAGCGCCCCGGCCCCACCAAGCCGGGCGGCCCATGGCTCAACTTTGATCAAGGCTGGGTGTGGCTCGACGACGAGTTCGCGGCAATCGTTTGTCACGGATATCCTACCGCCACGTCGTTTGGCGGTTACCATCTTTCACCCGATCGCGCCCGCGCCGCAACCCAGCTTGCCGTATGGATGCTCAACGGCACTACCCATGTCGACGGTACTTACTCTTACACGACCGCCCAGGGCAAAACCAAGAGTGGGCACTTTACCACTGACAATGAAGTCGTGGCGGCGGCGCGGTGGCTCCACGACAGCGCAAAATCAGGAAGCATCAAAGCCGCTCCGCACCGCGCGCGACGCTATCTAGGAGCCGTATCGGGCGGCAGCAAACGTCAGGACATGCTCTATGTACTGCCGGCGGTCTCTGTTTCCTTCCAAAAGCAGTCTGCAAACGCTGCCATTACCAGCGGAAACAATACTTATCAGTTTGCCGGGGCAACATTCGATGTTTTTGAGAGCGCCAGCGACGCACGTATTGGCACCATCCAGATGGACAGCAACGGTCGGGCGCAAGCAACACTTCTGCCCAACACGGCATACTACCTAGTTGAAACGAAGGCGCCGGCCGGCTATGTCCCCCGTCGTGATCGCATCGCCTTTACCACGGGGAATGACGGTGGGCAGGTCGCCATTGATGAACGGCCCGGCACCATCAACCTGCGTATCGTAAAACTCGATGCCGCGACGAATGCCGGCCCCCAGGCGGGATCTTCACTCGCAGGAGCAGAGTTCACGTGTGTGTCGCAATCAACCCCTGGATGGGCGCAAATCCTCACGACCGACGAAAGCGGTCGGGCTACCCTCGTCGATGTCCCCTTAGGAACCTTTACCATCTACGAATCAAAAGCCCCCGAGGGCTACCTGCCATCCAACGACAGCTGGACCTATACCGTTGGAGCCGACCAGCTCGGCGATTCAGGCGTAGTCGAGATCGAATCTCGCATTTCCGATATCCCCATTGCGTTTGACCTTGAGATTTCCAAATTCAAGGATTACGGCAATAGCGACCAATCCGGCCTGGAGCAACCGGCGGGTGGTGTTGTCTTTGAGGTTGTCAGCAACAGTTCTCAGCAGGTTGTTGGCACACTGACCACAAACATCTATGGCTTTGCCTCCACCAAAGATCAGCCCGAAGCATGGTTCGGCACAGGCAAGCGACCCGCCGGTGTCCACGGAGCTGTCCCATACGACCGTGCCGGCTACACGATTCGCGAGGTTCCGGAAACCGTCCCCGAGGGTTTTAAACGTGCAGGGGAATGGACCGTCGGGGCCAATCAGATTTCCAACGGCGCCGAGCTTCAATATATCGTGGACAACCACGCGCTGTCGACGCATCTCCAGATTGTAAAACGCGATGCCCAAACAGGCGCTTCTGTTCCACTAGCCGGATTCACCTTCCAACTCCTAGACAGCAATCACGAACCTGTCTCACAAACTTGCTGGTATCCAGCACATAACGTAATGGACACCTTTACGACTGACGCGACCGGGACCGTCACACTGCCCGAATCGCTCGTGCCGGGCACCTATTATGTACGCGAAACCTCGGCCAAAGAGCCCTATCTTGTCGGCGAAGAGATCGAGGTAAACATACCCGCCGACATGAACCTAACGCCCGTTGCAGTCGCCTCGTATTATGACCACGCCGCGACCGGAAACATCAGGATCGTTAAAACCGATGCCATAGACGGCAGCAGCCTCGCGGGCGCCGTCTTTGAGATCCGCGCCTCGGGTGATATCGTGCGCCCCGACGGTAGCATTGCCGCGCTCGACGGTGAGACTGTCACGACCGTCACGACGGATGAAGCTGGAGAAGCACGCGCGGACAACCTCCCACTGGGATCTGGCACCGCACGCTACGAGGTTGTCGAGACTCAAGCGCCGGCAGGCTTCTTGCTCGATCAGACAACCCATATTGTTGCCCTTACTTATGCCGACCAGAAAACACCCGTTGTAGAAGCACGGCTTAACGTATCCGACGATTACACCAAGGTTGATATCTCCAAGGTCGATGCAAGCGGTGAGCAAGAAGTGGAAGGCGCACAGCTCACCTTATATGGTCCCGATAAAACCGAAATAGACTCCTGGACCTCATCCGACAAGCCACACCGCGTCGAATATCTTGCACCCGGCACCTACTCGTTGCGCGAAATGATGTCTCCGCGGACCTATGACCTTGCCGAGGAAATAACGTTTGAAATAAAGGATACGGGAGAAGTCCAATCCGTCGCGATGAAGGATGCGCCCATCGAGATCAAGGGACAGGTCGACAAGCGTCAGGAACTTGTCCAACCTATCGAAAAGGGCCTGTTGGCTAACGGCGATGGTAAAAACCGCGCCACGACGCAAACCAATAGTGATGGGCTTTTCTCCTATACCATCGATGCTCGAAACGATTCCGCTACTTGGGTTGATGAGTTTACGATTACCGATGATCTTGAGTGCGCCAAAGACGGCACGGCGAGATTCATCTCAATCGAAACCCCCGTCGCCATCGGCGACCTCAACGGTCTGTGCAACGTATGGTATCGCACGACGCCGTTGGACTCGACAGACGTCGATGAGCCGGCAAACGCGACACTTGACGATGGGCACGAAAATCCTTGGCTTGAGTCCGACGAAGTAAAAGAGAGCCTGGGTGAGGACTGTCGCCTCGTCGATTACGACGGTTGGCACCTCTGGAAGGCGGATATCTCGACCACGGAATCCACCACACTCGAGGCGAAAGAACTCGACCTTGCATCCAATACCGTCGTAACGGGCATTCGAATTGAATACGGTGCGGTAGCCGCCGACTTTACGACTCGAAGCGATGCGGATTCTTGGACCCGCGATGATCTCAAAGATGAGCACGACGACCTTGACGATGCCAAAGCAATCCTTGGCACAGACGCTCGGGGCGCAATCGTGCACATGCAGGCGACGTCGGCTTATACGCCCCAAACCGCACTCACCAACAGCGCACGCGTCGATCTTTGCCGCAACGGCGGCGGCGATAAACTTGAGTCACATGACGAGGACCGTGTCATTCAACGCTGTACCCTACCGCAGGACCTACCGGCAACAGGATCAGTTCCCATCGCCGCTTGCATCACCGCGCTCCTGACCTCGGGTGCCGCAGCCCTATGGTTCGCTCGCCTTAGGTCGATCCCAAAGAACCGCTAGCACGATGAAAAAGCGGGGCTTATAGGACAAAATGTGTGTCCCGATAGAACATTCGTTTCCATCCATTAATCCAGCCAGAACGGGTACGGGTCCCTGTGGTGGAGGTCCTCCCACACGGCCCTGTCGCCCCACTCCGGCCCTCCGTCGTCACGCGACGGCGAGGCGGAGTAGACGCTGAACAGGAAGTCGATGTCCGCGTCGGTCGGCATCGTGGCGAGCTTCTCGCGCGCCGTCCTCGCGTCCCCCGAGTGCGCGTGGCACCACCAGAACACCGCCTTCACGCGCTTGACCGACGTCAGCCCCCGGTGGTTGCGCAGGACGGCCCTCAGCTGCGAGTTCACCCCTCCCTCGATCATGTTGTTGGTCGACGGCAGCGGGCCGGCCTTGGCCAGGGCGGGGTCGAGGTGGGTGAACAGCGTCCCCGCCGACACCAGCGACGACAGCGACGAGCGCGCCCGCCTCAGCCTCTCGTGGGTGTAGACCCTCCTGCCGTCCACCACGGTCCTGTCCTCCAGGAAGTCGGCCCAGAACCCGCACCAGTCGAGGTAGCGCTCGACCCAGAGCTCGGCCTGGTGCAGCGTCTCGATGCCCATGAGGTCGCGCGCGATGAGGTAGAGCTCGCGCCCCGCCTGGAGCTTCGGCCGCGTCGTCGTGTAGCGCTTGACCTGCGAGAAGGCGTGGAAGGCGCACCTCTGGACCCTGGTGCGCGGCCAGGTCTCGCGCACGGCCTTGGCGAATCCGCTCCCGCCGTCGGTGACGACCACCTCGGGCGCCGGGATCGGCGCCATGAGGGCCGACCACGCCCCCGAGTTCTCGGACCTGGCCATGTACCAGGAGACCACCCTCTCGCCGCTGCAGCATATGAGCACCACGAGGTCGCGCGCGACCCAGATCCCGTCGACGTAGAGCACGCGGTGCAGCTCGCCGTCGGGGACGGGCATGGGCCAGACCTCCCAGAACTCGGCCGTCCTGCGCCTGAAGGAGCGCCCGCCGCCCGGCATCGCCGCCTGGGAGTCCTTGGAGAGGAGCCACCCGAGGAACTCGTCCAGCCTTGCCGCCGTGTCGTCGTACCTCACCGTCGTCGACGCGCCGCAGGCCGTGCACCTCCACCGCTGGGACCCCGACGAGGTCCTGCCGTTGCGCTTGGTCCGACCGCCGCAGTAGGGGCAATAAACGGCCTTCATGGGCACCTCTTCCGAAATGGTATTTAACGGTTCCGGAAAAGGTTATCTACCTGCGGGAACGATGGGCAACCGGACACACATTCTGTCCGAGCGGTTAAAAGCGGCCACGGAATTTAAACGACTGAAAAAGGGGCATCGACCTGCGCCGATGCCCCCAACGTGGACACACATTTTGTCCTATAAGCCAAAAGCGGGCGAGCCAGTCCCCCAGCTCGCCCGCTTTCAATCATGTAAATCGCCGTATCTACTCTGCAGACGAAGATCCACCATCAACGATTGCTTGCTCGGACTCAGGAATCCCATCGGCACCCGTGCTCTGTTCTTGCTCCACCTCTTCGCTGATTGCGGAGGCGGGGGTCGAGCCCTTCGCACCCACGATGTAGGCGGCCCCAAATCCTAACGCAATGGCAATCAAGGTCAAAATCACGTAGACAGGCCAATGGCGCTTAATATACGAAAACACGTTGACTCCTTAGAGCTCCGTCTACGAACGGCGGATAACCTCGGTCACGACCTCGGATACCGTAGCAATGTTCGTCGGGTTGACATTGTGGGGCAGGTCGTCCTCGGTACGAGCGCAAGCCAGACGCGTGCCGTCCACGCCGGCGATGGTAAGGGCTCGGCGGCTCGCCTCGAGCGCGGCATAGGCATCGGTCTTGGCATAGGGCATCTCGAGCGCGCCACAATCGACATGGAACGACTTGCAGACCTTGCTGACCAGGTTCATGATGCGGCGATCGCCCTTGAGCAGTTGTTGTTCGCCCTCGACCGTCACAACCGAAAGCCTACCGGCGCCGACGGATTCAAGATTGATAAAGAATACGCCGCGGAGCTTATCGCGATGCGAAGCCAAGAAGGCCTTCATGCCGGCGCCATCACAATCCGAGGCGCCCGTTGCCACAAACCAGATATCGTGACCGAGCAGCTCATCATCGCCCATAGAGGCGACAGCCGAGAGCATATCTTCGGAAGAAGCGCCATCGGAAGACGTAGCGCCACCCTTCCAGCCATCGTTATCGTCCTCGAAGCTATCCCACGAACCGATACCGCGACCGGACTTCTTGGCATCGTAATCGTCTTCGACGCCCAGCCAGTCACTCATGCTGTCCTGCTCGTTTTTCTTTTTACGACCGAACAGACCACCCAGGCCGCGCTTACGAGACTTGGGTGCCGCCGGGGCGGGAGCCGAAATGGTCTCGATCGGCTGCGCGCCCGACGCAACGGGCATAGGAGGCGCAACGGGTGCCGATGTGGGTTCGGGACCTTGGGCGGTAGCAAAGGGGTCGTTGACCTGGGCAGAGGGATCGGGAAGGTCGAACAGCGACGTGCGAGACGCAACGTTTGCCTGCTTCATAGACGGCAGCGACGGATCGGGGACCGAAGCCAGCGGAGACGAGGAGGGTGCAGGCGACGGTGCCGACGCCGGATCGGGAACATTCATCTGCGGACGCGGCGATGCCTGGGAGGAAATCTGGGCCATAAGGGAATCAACCGTTTCGTCCTGGGTGGGAGCGACATTGGCAACCGTGGCACCGGAACCACTCGGGGTCGGCATGGTGAAAATCTGCGTGGAATAAGGCCTCGACTCATCCGTCTCGGGAGTCTCGGAAACCGCAGACACTTCCTCCTGCTCGACCTCGGTCGAATCACCTTGATCGGCTGCCACGCATTGCTCTTCGTCAGAGTTGGCCTCAACGGACTCGTCCTCGGCGGCATCTTGGATTTCGGCAGCATCAATAGGCTCGTCATCGTCTGCCGCGTCGCCCTGTCCATCGGAAACAGGAAGGGGCTCGGCAATCGCGGTGCCCTGCTTTTCAAACGTTATCGTGGAATCGAACTGCGCGGCATCAAACGACATGGTGCTATCGACGTGCTGCTGAGCCTCGAAAGACGTTGTAGCTTCGGCGGCGTCGACGGGCGCGGACTGCATAGCCTCGTTCTGCTCGAACTCTTGCGCCGCGTGCTCACGTGCCGCCGCGGCTGCCTGCTGCTGAGCGATAGCCTCCTGCTCGGCAGCCTCGCGTGCGGCAGCGCGCTTCTCCTCGAAGTCGTCGACAAATTTCTTGCCCTTTGCAAGTGCACCCTTAAAGAAGTTGGAAGCGCTGGCGCCAATCGACGAGAACGCGGATGCAATGTCGGCATGGGGCGTTGCCGCGGGAATCTCGGCAGAGAAATCAGTATCGCTCTCGTAAGACACGCGCCTCGGCTGTTCAACGTAATCGTCGTCAGACTCGTCCGCAACGTCTTGTGCCGGCGCGGCGGGAGCCAAAATGTCCAGTCCTGCCGCGGGATCGATCGCGGACACCGCCTCGGGCTCGGCAACGGCAGCGGCAACCGCGGCAGACTCATCATCCACGGTGACAGCGGGCGCAGGCGCAGTCACGACGGGGGCAGGCTCGGGCTCAAACGTCGGCTCCTCGCCCTCCTCGTAATCGAGCGTGCAGGACTCGGGAAGCATTCCGAGCGCACGGATGGCATCCGAACCAAAGCGGATGTTGCCGGCGGCATTGCGATAGAGCTTGGGCTCGGGCTCGGCCGCGACAGGCTCCTCCACCGGCTCGGCAGCGGAAACCTCGTCATTGAACTCTTCAGCCTGGGCAGCCTGGTTCTGATCCTCGGGCACGATGGCGCCGATCAGCGTCTCGTCGGCAGACGCACCCTCAAAGCCCTCGATCTGCTCGTCGAAAGCCTCACCCTGTTCGGGCTCGGTCTGAGCGTCGGGAGCAATCGGCTGACCGAATTCGTCCTCGGCGTAGGTAGGCTCTTCATACTCGATGGTGTTGCCGTAGTCGTTTTGCTGCTGGGCCGCGGCATATTCCGCCGCTGCGCGCGCCATTTCCTCGGCACGACGCTTCTGCTCCCCAAAATAGGTATCGAACGGAACATCGTCGGGAAACTCGTTTTCGCCCTGGAAGGGAGCAACGTTGTCCATAACGCCGAGCATAGCGGCGACAGAAGACTTGTTGCACACCGCGCCGGACGTATAGGGAAGAATGTGGCGGTTAGAGATGATGTTTGCCGCGTTGGCAAGCGCAACGAGGGAAGCGAGGATCGCGACAATCCACAGCAGAACCTTGAGCGCGCCGGGGAGCGGCAGGATGCGCAGGATGGCAACGGCAGCGGGGGCAACCGTGGCAACGGGCAACAGCTTGGCGATGAGCGCACGATACGAAGCATAGGGCTCGCGGGCGAACAGCTCAGCACGGGGAGAGTCGTAGTGTGCGACAACGACCACCGGGCGGTTGCGCGGAGACGCGAGCGGGCCCGAGGCCTTGTGGTAGGCGATGACATTTTGGCTCACGCCCGTCTTGCCCAGGCGCGAAACCACGGGATGCCCTGTGCGCTCGAGCACGTAGAGCACGGCACCGACAATAGCCAGCAAGGTGCCGACCAAGCCGATACCGCCGCCGATGCCCATCAGCAGGGCGCCGGCAAACGCAAGAATACCGGTAACGGCAAATGCCAACCTACTGGGCGCCGGGGCATTGAACTCCTGAACCTCGGGGTCAAAGCCGTGGTTGCGGAAGATCTGAGCGATATCTTCGGCAGCCAAGCGCTCTTCTTCGCTGCATGCCGGCGTAATGCCGGTGTTCTGCAGCAGGTGGTTAATATAGTTCTGGGTGTTCGCCATGTGCGCTCCACATCCATAATCCGACAAATAGGCCCAATGCATGCACATTAGAACCGTATATAGTCGAAAGTATACCCCGAGCGAGCGCAAACGACCGAATTCGGGCCATCTTAACGCCCCGAGCGGACAAGGATATAGCCTAATCTCCATATCGGACTAAAATCATGGCAGCAAACCACCTTCTCATGCGAGGACTCTATGACGGCAAGCGACACGACCGAGACAATTAAAAAGGGAAATTCGGAGCCCAGTTTCGATAAAACGGCTCAGCGCATCCTCAATCTTTTCTTTGTGCTCAATAGCTCCCCCGAACCGCTGACGACCGAGCAGATCGTCTTGGATTCTGACCTGGGATATGGCTCGGGCAATATCGACTCGGATAAGCGCAAGTTTCGACGCGATCGTGACAAGCTGCTCGAACGCGGCATCTTAATCAAGGAGGTTCGCCCCACCGGCGCGCAGGAGACCGAGGAAAGCTCGTGGACAATCGACCGCGAGCACACGTTTGCGGCAGGCGGCCTCATTACCGCAGACGACGCCGATATCCTGCTCAACGCCATCGACCAGACACTAGCGGCCGGCTCATCCACTTTTGCCGCACCGCTTGCCGATATTCGCTCCAAGATTGCCTATCTCACCGGCAGGACGACGGTAGACGAGGCGCCGATCAGCCGCTCTCCCACCGTCGATGCGGTTTGGAGCGCCTTTGCCGAGCGTTGTGCGCTGCGATTTTTATATCAGAACGGACGCGGCGAGCAGAAAGAGCGTACCGTCCGCGTCTACGGCATGTTCGAGCGCGAGGGCGTGGCGTATTTCTGCGGCCTCGACAATGCCACCGACGACATCAGGACATTCCGCTGTGACCGTATCGTTCGCGCTTGGCGTCCTTCGAAGGCCTACGCCATCCCTGCGGACTTCAATCTCAACGACTATCTGTTCTTTGAATTCGATTTTGCCGACCGACCGCCCGTTGCAGCTACGTTCTCGTTCGCCCCTCAGACGCAGATCGATATGATCAACGGCCTCACGCGTGGGCGAGGTGAGCTCGCACACACCGATGCAGGATGGACCTGGACCGTTGACGTGCGCGACCTTGAAGCCGCCGCCTCATTTTGCATGGCCCACGCCATGGACGGCATGAGGCCCATGGCCCCCAAATCGCTCAAGCAGGCGTGGAACCACCTCATCGAAAGGACGGTGCACGAGTATGCCCGTGCGTAAACTCACCAGCGAGCAGAGACTCTCGCGCGCCATCGACATCATGGAGGCCCTCTACGCCGCCGGCGAGAGCGGCATGACACGGACCGAGATTTGCAGTCGCTTTGGCATCACGGGGGTGTCGCTCGACGAGATTCTCGAGATCGTCTCGACGCTCGCGGACCGAGAATCGGGCGCGCGTATCATCTGCGAATGCCGCGGCGAGCGTGTGGTCCTCACCGGTGACGCCGGGCGTGTGCTACCGCTGCGCCTGAGTGCCGCCGAGGGCGCTGTGCTCAACCATGAACTTGAATCGTTGGGGATCGAGCCGCAGACGGCAGCTCGGATTCGACATGCCCTTCTACCCGAAGAGCTCGGCTATAACCAGCGCGTCCTTGACACCGTCAACCACGGGTCGCACTGGCAGCAGCTGAGCTGCGCCATTCAGGACGGCGTTCGCTGCCGCATCTCGTATCGCTCGATGGACGATGCACGGCCACGCGAGCGTCTGGTCGACCCCTTGCGCATTACGGCAAACGGCGACCAAACATACCTGATTGCCTGGGACATCGCGGTCGATGAGCAGCGCACCTATCGCATGGATAAAATCGAGGGACTCGCCTTGACGGAAGACTCCGTCGTGCCTCACGCACCGGACGTCGCATCCCTCCACGATTCCCTTGCCCGGACGCAGCGTAGTGCAAAGCTCTTGATGCCATTCGATATGGCGGAGCATCTGGACTGGGCCGGCATCACCCTAATCGAGCGCAGCGGAGCAGACATGGCAACGGTAACCGTGCATTACGGCTCCGAGCGTTGGCTACTGAGCCAGATAATTGCAGCGGGCGGAGCCATCCACATCTTGGATGACCCCGCCCTGTCAAAGCGTCTGTGCGATATGGCAAAAACCCTCGTCTGTCCGCTTTAGCGCCGCCGCTCGTGGCGTGCGCGCCACAGTTGCAGATAGTGCCCGATCTGCGCCGATTCGATGCGCTGGTAGGAGCTCGTGGGCAGCGACGTTAAGAACTTCTTTCCGTAGCCCTTCGTCACCAGGCGCGGGTCGGCCAGAATCAGTACGCCGCAATCGGTCGACGAGCGGATAAGGCGGCCGGCCGCCTGCTTGACCTCGAGCACCGCCTCGGGCAGCGAATAGCGCGCCCAAGCGCGGTCTTCGCGCAGGTTGCGCTCGCACGAGAGCGGGTCCGTAGGGCTCGAGAACGGCAGTTTGGGAATGATGACGCAGCGCAGCGTCTCGCCGCTGGCGTCGAATCCCTCCCAAAAGGCCTTAAGAGCAAAAAGCGACGAGGTCGGCTCGTTGATAAACCGGTCGCGCAGGCGACGAGGAGATGAGTTGCGCTGCTGGCAGTTGAGCTCCAGGCCCGCACGGGCCATCTTGGGCTCAACGCGGGCGTACAGGTCTTCCATGTCGCGCCGATTGGTGAACAGTGTGAGCACCGATCCGCCCATGGCAAGATGGGCGTCGACCAGCACGCGCTCGAGCGCCGTAAGATAGCTCTCACGATCGCGCGGATCGGGGATATCGCCCGCAACGACTACAGCCATGTTCGAATCGAAGTCGTAGCTCGAGTCCAAGTGCAACGATGAGGATGTTGAAGCACCGATGCGATCGAGGCCGACCGCGTGGTTAAAGTGTTCAAAGCTTTTGGACACCGTCATGGTCGCCGAGGCAAAGATAGCCGTGTGAACCTCGGGCAGCCACTCGGTTGCCAAGGCCTCGCCAATGTCGATGCGCTCTGCGGTCATTGACTCTCCGCCGGCGCGCAACCTGCGATTGACCTGCAGCGAATACACGTAGTGTTCATCGGTGCCATCAATGATGAGTTTGAGGTTCTCGGCCAGCTCGTGCAGGCGGCGCGAGATATCACCCAGGTCGACAACAACCTCGGGCTTGTCGGCGGCGA
>OLQU01002179.1_pt1 | contig 11375 bp, 7 predicted proteins | sample 1672271 | NCBI WGS metagenome assembly OLQU01 (sample SAMEA3136666, study PRJEB25190) | human gut metagenome | biome: human gut; feature: human-associated habitat; material: faeces | place: Austria | collected 2013 | reverse complement strand
CGGCGGCCTCGAAGCCCTGGCGCTCCTTAAACTGGAAGATGCCGGCAAAGATGACAGCCGGGAACGTCTGAATGGCGTTGTTGTAGCTGAGCACGCAGTCGTTGTAGCTCTGGCGTGCATAGCTAATCTTGTTCTCGGTGTCCTCGAGCGATGCCTGCAGCTGCGTAAAGTTGGTGTTTGCCTTAAGATCGGGATAGGCCTCGGCCACGGCGAAGAGCTGGCGCAGCGCACCGGTCAGCACGTTGTCGGCTTCCATCTTGGCCTCGGGCGTGGTTGCCTTGACGGCGATGTTACGCGCGCTGATCACGGCGGAGAGCGTCTCCTGCTCGTGCTTGGCGTAGCCCTTGACGGTCTCGACCAGGTTGGGGATCAGGTCGTTGCGGCGCTGCAGCTGCGTATCGATGTTCTGCCAGGCGTTATCGATGCGGTTACGCTTGGTGACCATGTTGTTGTAGATGCCGGCGATGGCGCAGACAATCACAATGACAACAACGATGCCGATGATGACGGTAATCATGATGTCTCCGTTTCGAATGGCCGCGGCGGCATGCGCCAGCTGCCGTTGGTATAACGCTACTAGTATACCCGCAACGTTTTGCCGTGCCGAACTTTCCGGTAAGCGTTGTGTTTTCGGCGGGGCCGGCACCGGGGCAAAGCGCGCGAGGTACAGGTGTAAGATATGCGACAGATTGACGAGTGTTGTCTTTGCCCTGAGGATGGCGATACCAGTGGACCTTCGCATTAAGAAAACCTACCGCTCCCTGTTCGATGCCTTCACCGAGCTTCTCGAGGAGCATCGGTTTGAGGACCTGACGGTTGCCATGCTGTGCGACCGCGCCATGATTCGCCGCACGACGTTCTACAAGCACTTTCGCGACAAGAACGATTACTTTGCCTTTTATATCGATGAGCTCATGTCGGGCTTGCCGCAAAAACAGCCCGATGAGGCCGGCGCAGTGTCTGCCGAGGACGTGCGCGCGCTTCGGCACGCGATTTTGGACGATGCCATGGATTTGATTCTGGCGCACGAGCGGCTCATGGATAACATTTTGGCAAGCAGCATGTCGGGCATGTTGGCCAACGTTATTTGCGACCGCATTGCCCGATCCATCCGCGAGCGTGTGATGAACGTGCTTGCCGAGGATGCCCTGGCCCCCGTGTCACTCGAGACGACGTCTGAGTTTGTCGCCGGCGGTATTATTCGTCTTTTCACGATATGGTGGGAATCAGGCCACGATCTTGAGCGTCGACCTGAGATAGCCGACGTGGTCGATGCGCTGTTTGAGCGGACCATGACACCGGTGCATCACTAGGAGTGGCGGAGAGAGGGGGATTCGAACCCCCGGAACGCTCTCGCGCTCAACGGTTTTCAAGACCGCCGCATTCAACCGCTCTGCCATCTCTCCGTGAGTCGTAATGATAGCATCGTTTTGAATTTGCAACAGGGAAGGCGAATGATGACGATCACCGAAATCGACGAGAAGTTCATGCGCGAGGCGCTGGCGGAGGCGCGAGCCGCCGCGGCGGTGGGCGAGGTGCCCATCGGAGCCGTAGTGGTGCGCGACGGCGAGATCGTCGCGCGGGCGCACAATCGGCGCGAGCTCGACCAGGATCCTTCGGCTCATGCCGAGTTTGCGGCTGTGTGCGCTGCTGCCCAGGCGCTCGGCCGCTGGCGCCTTTCCGATTGCACGGTCTATGTGACGCTCGAGCCCTGCTGCATGTGCGCGGGCCTTATGGTTAACGCGCGCGTGGGGCGCTGCGTGTATGGCGTAAGCGACGCCAAGGCGGGCGCGTTGGGATCCCTATACGATTTGAATGCCGACTCGCGCCTGAATCATCGGTTCAATGTGACCGCCGGCGTACTGGCGGATGAATGCCGCGAGCTGCTGAGTAGCTATTTTGGCGGTCTGCGCGGAGCGGGCGGCGCTGATTGCGGTTGTGGGGCCGATCTTGAAGCACACGCCGCTCACGCCGCAGCGCTTGCAGGTGCCGGTGAGGATGCTGGCACGGCGGTTGACTTTGGTCCTGCGTGCCGCCGACCCCGCCGTGTGCTGTTGGCGATCGACTCCTTTAAGGGCAGCGTTTCGAGCGCGCAGGCGGAGGCGGCGGTTGCCGAAGGCGTGCGCCGCGTTTGGCCCGATGCCCAGGTGGCCGCGTTGCCGCTGGCGGATGGTGGCGAGGGAACGCTCGATGCCGTTGCCGCGTGCGGCGGTGAGCTTGTGACCTGCGAGGTGACAGGCCCCTTGGGCGACCGCGTGTCTGCCCGGATGCTGGTGGACGGCGAGCGCGAGTCCGCGGTCATCGAGATGGCCGAGGCGGCCGGCATTGGGTATTCGAGCTGTACGGAGTCGGCGGCGTTGGCGGCTTCGACCTATGGCGTGGGCGAGCTGATGCTCCGTGCGGTTCGTGCCGGGGCAAAGACTATCTATATTGGCTTGGGCGGCAGCGCCACCAACGACGGTGGCGCCGGCATGCTGCAGGCGCTGGGCGCGCGTGTGGTCGATGATCAGGGCTGCGATGTCGTCCCCGGTCTTGCGGGCCTTGAACACGTGGCGAGCGTTGATTTGGCGCCGGCGCTGCAGGCTTTGGATGACGCTCGCATCGTTGTGCTCTCCGATGTCGAGAATCCGCTCGTAGGGCGTCGCGGCGCGCTTGCGGTGTTCGGCGGACAGAAGGGTCTGCCGATGGGGGATGCCGAGGCCTTGGGCAAGTACGACAGCTGGATGGTCGGCTATGGTCGCCTGCTCGATGTGGCGATTGCTAGGGCGCGGGCTCAGGGGTTGCTACGTGTGCCCGAGGGCGCACGGACATTTGGCTCGGTGCTCGGCGTGCCTGGCGCTGGTGCCGCCGGTGGTCTGGGAGCAGCGCTGTTGGCGCTCGGCGCCGAGTTGCGCTCGGGCGTAGAAACCGTGTTCGACCTCGTGGGGTTTGACGAGCGCGTGCGCGATGTCGACCTGGTCATAACGGGCGAGGGCAATATGGATGAGCAGTCCGCCGCCGGTAAGGCGCCGGTGGGTGTAGCCCGTCGTGCGAAGCGATATGGCAAGCCGGTGATTGCTGTCGTGGGCGGTCGAGCTGACAACCTCGATGCGGTGTATGGGCAGGGCGTCGACTTGGTGCTTCCGATCTGCCGCAAGCCCATGCCCCTCGACCAGGCGCTCGAACCACGGGAAGCCACTGCCAACCTCATCTGTGCCGGCGAAGCGGCCGCTCGATCCTACGACCTTGGCCGTATCTAAAACTCATCCCCTCGATAAGTTGCGGTGAAATACGGAGTGTTTTTGCCTTTAAGGGGCCAATTCAGTCCGTATTCCACCGCAACTTCGAGAATGGCCATTCGAGGTTGGCTGCCTTGGGTCTTGGGTCGGACCGTTTGCCACGAAACACGGCTATCTGCTACGTTTAACCGACCATCCTCGACCATCCCGGAATTTGAAAAAATAAAACCGCAGGTAGAGAGCTTGCCGATTTTCGAAAAAGTCGGCTATGGTCGACCCCTGCGACCCAAACGTAGTAGATGGGCCCTTTTCGTGGCACAGCACCAGATCAGTCTATTTAGGACGGGGCTTCCTTGACTACTTTCGCCACCCTGATGCCCCACCAGTTAAAAAGTAGTCAAAAAAGCCCCGTCCCAAATTAGCTACCTTGCTCTGGCGGGCGGGAGCAGGTAAGATATACCGAGCGCCTAGCGCGTTCGATGGGTTCGGATGACGACATGTTCCGAATCTGGTCAGGTCCGGAAGGAAGCAGCCATAAGGAGCCTCTGTCGGGCATCCGAATCCATCGAGCGCACGGGCTTTCTTTTTGCGCGGTTTTACCAAACCGCGCAATGCTCGACGCTGCGCGCCACCCAGAGCGACAATTTGTCATTCAAAAGGCAAGGCATGACCAGAAGGTCTATGCCTTGCCTTTTTCATGCCAACTTGTTCGCTCTGGGTGGCGCTCGCTGGCTTTGCCAAAACATCGATGGCTACGCGTCAGGAGGCGGCGAGGTGTTTGGTGTCTCGCTGGTCCTCGGCTTCGCCTGCGGAATCGCTCGACTACCAAACACCTCGCCGCCGACCGGGCCCCGTCGTCCAAAAATCACCCGTAAAGGCGCGTTTATCTAATTTAATCTATCCCTTGCGGAATGCGGCTTGCTGGTTTTGTCTGGGCATTGATGGCTACGTGGTTCAAGAGGCGGCGGTGCTGTTGCTTGCATTTTTGCAGTTAAAGAGGCCCGTTTCCTTGGGTTGGGGAAACGAGCCTCTTTTTGTCTCTGGGCTTGTGGATTGGCAAAGACAATAGTCGCTGGCAGCTATTTTGAGTTCTTGATGCGGCGTGTGGCTGTGGCGGTTATTCCGAGTCCCATGGCGGCGATTCCTGCGAGTGTGATTGCGCTCGGCGCTGTGTCGCCTGTGTTTGCGAGCTTGCCGGTGGTCGTATTTGCTTGCTTGGTGGAGCTCGATGGAGCGTCTTTGCCGGTCGCGGGCGAGCTGACGGGCTGTGCCGTCTCGGCCGGTTGCGTTGAGCTGGAGGGTTTTGTCGTCTCGGCGGGTTTCGTTATCTCGGGCGAGGTGGCCTTGTCTGCCGCGGCCTTTGCCTCTTCGTATGCCTTGCAGGCGTCGTCATAGGCCGCTTGCGCCTTATTCAAATCGCTGAGGAGCGCATTTCGCTTGGCTGTGCATGCGTCGATGTTGGCCTTTGCTTTCTCCGCTCCATCTTCGAAAATCTTAACCTGCTCTTCCTGACTTTCGAGCGTACGTCGGTGGTGGTCAAGCTTATATCCACAAGATTCTCTTTCCGAATCCGCCATTTTGACCTCCATACGCAACTGCAAAACAGTTTCGTAATCCCTGTCGGCGAGCGCCTTTTCTACTTTTGCTTTAAGCTCGCTTACCCGGTTGCTGGCCTTGTCGTAATCGGCTTGGGCTGCAGCGACGTTCGCTCGCATGGCGGGAAGGGGTTCACTAGATTTGGCGGCTTCCGCCATCATCTTGCCGTAGAGCTCTTGAGAAGCGGCAATGTCATCATCGATTTCCGCAAGTTTCTCGGGACTTGCGGCGTCTTTTGCGGCCTCGAGGGTTTTGAGCGCTTCCTGCATGGCTGCATACGCTTTTTCTTTTGCGGCGGCCGCATCTTCCGTCTGCAAGGCAACTGCACCGGTGGGGGAGCTGGTTTCTGCCGCGATCGCCGCTACGGGGGCGATTCCCGCGACAAGTGCCGCGGAAAGGGCGATGCCCGCAGTTGCTCGTCTTGCTTTTCTTGCGAGAATGTCGTTCATCTCGGCACCTCATTTCAAGGGTCGGCGACTAACTTGGTAGCACTAATGTAAGTATATCAGGCGGTTTGCCCGCCATTGATCGGGCGTGCGCGTATGCCCCTTGATTAACAGCCATTAAATCTATCCCTTAAGGAACGCGGCTTGCTGGTGTTGTCTGGGCATTGATGGCTGCGTGGTTCAAGAGACGGCGGCATTACCATTTGTTTTTTCAAGTAAAGAGGTCCGTTTCCCTGGGTTGGGGAAACGGACCTCTTTTTGTCTCTTGGCTTGTGGATTGGCGAAGACAATAACCGCTGGCAGCTATTTTGAGTTCCTGATGCGGCGTGTGGCTGTGGCGGTTATTCCGAGGCCTGCGGCGGCGATTGCTGCGAGTGCGATTGCGCTCGGCGCTGCATCGCCCGTGTTCGCGAGCTTGCCGGCGGTCGTATCTGCTTGCTTGCCGCTGCTCGAGTTCGCCTGCTTGGTGGAGCTTGGTAGGGCGTCTTTGCCGGTTGCAGGTGAGGCAACGGGCTGTGTCGCCTCGGCCGGTTGCGCCGAGTTGGAGGGAGGCGTCGTCTCGGTCGGTTGCGTTATCTCAGGCGAGGTGGCCTTGTCTGCCGCGGCTTTCGCCTCTTCGTATGCCTTGCAGGCGTCGTCATAGGCCGTTTGCGCTTTTTTCAAATTGTCGAGGAGCGCATCTCGCCAGGCTGTGAACCGGTCGATATCGGCTTTATATTTCTCTACAGCACGTTCACAGTCATTAACTCGTCTTTCCTCTCTTCTGAGGCGGTACTGGAACTCGCGGAGCTCCGCTTCGCAAGAGTTTACTTGCGTTTTTGCCGATATCATCTCACTGTGCAACTGCTTTATTTGCTGTTTAACAGTTTCGACAAACTCCTCGTAGCCGAGTGCTTCGAGTGTCTTAAGCATCTCATGTTTCTTGTCTAATTCTGCCTGGAGCTCGCTTACCCGGTTGATGGCCCCGTCGTATTTGGCTTGGGCTGCATCGATGTCCGCTTGCATGGTGGGAAGGAGTTCCCTCTCTTCGGCGGCTTGCGCCGCCATCTTGTCGCGGAGCTCTTGAAAACGGGCAATGTCATCATTGAATCTCGCAATTTTCTCGGGACTTGCGGCGTTTTTTGCGGCCTCGAGTTTTTTGAGCGCTTCCTGCATGGCTGCATACGCTTTTTCTTTTGCGGCGGCCGCATCTTCTGTCTGCGGGGCGCCCGAATTGCCGCTGGTGGCGCTCGTCTGCGAAACGGCCGCATCGGTGGGGGAACTGGTTTCTGCCGCGATCGCCGCTACGGGGGCGATTCCCGCGACAAGTGCCGCGGAAAGGGCGATGCCCGCAGTTGCTCGTCTTGCTTTTCTTGCGAGAATGTCGTTCATCTCGGCACCTCATTTCAAGGGTCGGCGACTAACTTGGTAGCACTAATGTAAGTATATCAGGCGGTCGACCCGACACTGGCTGGGTGTGCGCGTGCCTTTCCGCTTCTTTGGAAACCGAATCCCATTAGAAATGACGAGTTGTTTACGCTTCTTTTGGGCTCACCGTACTATCATGATTCGAATTGAGTGTGAATGATGATAGGGAGCGCCTATACATGATTGAGCTGCTCAGGCGTTTTGGTGGCAAGTTTCGCCGCTATATGGTGATTGGCCCTGCGTGCAAGCTGATCGAAGTGATCTTTGACCTGCTTACACCGCTCGTGATTGCCCAGATGATCGATAAGGGTATTGGCGCACACGATGTCAGCGCCGTTATCCACTACGGCATGGTACTTGGCGCCATGGCTGTGATTGGCATCTCGTTTACGCTTGTCTGCCAAAAGATGGCGGCGCTGACATCGCAGGGCATGGGCACCGACATTCGCGGCGCGCTCTACAAGCACATCAACAAGCTGAGCTATGCCGAGCTCGACCGCTTTGGCACGCCGTCGCTCATCACGCGCATTACCAACGACGTTAACCAGGTCCAGCTCGCTGTGGCGCTGGGCGTGCGCATGCTCATCCGCTGGCCCTTTCTAGCGGTGGGCTCCATGTGCGCGGCCCTTGCCATCGACCTTAAGCTCGGCATCATCTTTTTGATCTGCACGCCCGCCATTGGCCTGGTGTTCTGGGTTGTCATGGCGCGCTGCATTCCGTACTACAAGCAGCTGCAGGCAAAGCTCGACCGCATCGCGCTTATCTGCCGCGAGGGCCTTTCGGGCGCCCGCGTGGTTCGCGCCTTCGTGCGCGAAGATCACGAGCGCGAGCGCTTTGCGCAGGCCGCCGACGACCAGGCCAATACTGCCATCGCGGTGGGCAAGCTCTCGTCGATTCTCAACCCCGTCACGTTTTTGGTGATGAACCTGGGCGTGTGCGCCATCCTGTGGGTGGGCGGCATCCAGGTCAGCGTGGGCGAGCTTACGCAGGGCCAGGTCATGGCGTTTGTGAACTACATGACGCAGACCCTGACCTCCATCGTGTACGTCGCCAACCTGGTCGTGGTCTTTACCAAGGCGAGCGCCAGCGCGTCGCGTATCAACGAGGTGCTCAATTGCGTGCCGGGCATCACCGACGAGGGCAACCAGCCGGTCGCGCTGCCCAAGCCGGGCAATGTCGCTTCAGTTCCCGCGCTGAGCTTGAGCCATGCGAGCTTCTCGTTTGGCGCTGGCGCGGCCAATGCTGTCAACGATGTGACGCTGGAACTCCCGCTGGGCAAGACGCTCGGCATTATCGGCGGTACGGGTAGCGGCAAGTCCACGCTCGTCTCGCTCATCCCGCGCCTGTACGATGCGAGCACCGGCAGCGTGAGCGTGATGGGCGCCGACGTGCGCACCTGGCCGCTCGACCAGCTGCGCCGTGTGGTCGCGACCGTTCCGCAGCGCGCATCGCTGGTGAGCGGCTCCATCCGCAGCAACCTGACCTGGCGCGATGAAGCTGCGACCGACGAGGAGCTCTGGGTGGCACTCGACATGGCGCAGGCCAGCGAGTTCGTGCGCAACAAGCCGCAGGGCTTAGACGCCCCGGTCGAGGCGGGCGGCAAGAACTTTAGCGGTGGCCAGCGTCAGCGCCTGACTATCGCGCGTGCCTTGGTTGGTTCGCCTCAGATATTGATCATGGATGACTCCGCGTCGGCGCTCGACTTTAAGACCGACGCGGCGCTTCGCCATGCCATTCGCGAGCGCAGCATGCGCGGTGCCGCCAAGGGCGGGCTGCCGCTCACGACCGTCATCGTAAGCCAGCGCGTCTCGACCGTGCGTGATGCCGACATGATCTGCGTACTTGACCACGGTTCGGTCGCGGGCCTGGGCGCGCACGATGAGCTCTACACGACCTGCCAGCTCTACCGCGAGATTTGCCAGTCGCAGCTTCGCCGCGAGGAGCTCGAGGGTCAGCAGGGGAGTGCGGCGCCCACGTCCGTCCCAAGTCCCGCGTCCGCCCCGGCTGCCCCGGCATCCACTTGCGCAAAGGAGGGCTGCTAAATGAATCCGTACACTTCCTCCGGTTCGGTCGCCACGATGACGGCCAACGTGTCCGGTAACGATAACCTCAACGACCTGGGCGACGGTCCGCGCCAGCCCGGCGATCCCGAGCGCTATCCCGTGGGTGCGGTGACCCGCCGCCTGCTGGGCTATGTTCGCCCGCATCGCATTTCGTTTGTGGCGTCGTTTGTGAGTGCCGCCGTCTCGGTGATCTTGCAACTCTATACGCCCATTCTCATCGGCGAGGGCATCGACCTTATCGTCGCCGCCGGGCAGGTGGACTTCGACGCGCTGCTGCCGCTTGTTACCAAACTCGCGCTCGTCGTGGTGGGGGCCGCGGCCTTCCAGTGGCTACAGGGCTATTGCGTTAACCGCCTGTCCTACGAAACGGTGCGCGACATGCGCGTGGAGGCGAGCGATAAGCTCAGCCGTATGCCGCTCAGCTTTATCGACAGCCATGCCCACGGCGACCTTATGAGCCGCGTGGTCAACGACGTCGACCAGGTGGGCGACGGTCTGCTGCAGGGCTTCACGCAGCTCTTCACCGGTGCTATTACCATCGTGGGCACGCTCGCGTTTATGCTTTCCATCAACCTGACCATGACGCTTGTGGTGGTACTCGTCACGCCGCTTTCCATTTTTGCAGCCGGCGCCATCGCCAAGCTTTCCAACAAAAGCTTTACGGCACAGCAGCGTATTCAAGGGCAGCTCGGTGGTCATATCGAGGAGTACGTAGGCGAGCAAAAGCTTGTCGACGCCTTTGCCTATGGCCCGAACGCCCAGCAGCGCTTCGATGCCCTCAATGCCGAGCTCTACACCGCGGGCGAGCGCGCGCAGTTTATGGGTTCGCTCTCCAACCCCGGTACGCGTTTTATCAATAACATCATCTATGCCGTTGTCGCTGTGATCGGCTGCGTGGGCGTGATCACGGGCGTGCCCGCGGCGCTTACGGTGGGCGGCGTGCAGATCTTCCTGTCCTATGCCAACCAGTACACCAAGCCGTTCAACGAGGTCACCAACGTCATTACGCAGATCCAGACCGCGTACGTCTCGGCGCGCCGCATGTTTGCGCTGCTCGATGCGCGCGAGCAGGAGCCCGACGCGTCGGACGCTGTAGAGCTTGTCGCCCCGCAGGGCGAGGTGACTTTTGAACACGTGGACTTTAGCTACGTGCCCGACCGCAAGCTGCTGCAGGATATCTGCATCGATGCCAAGCCCGGTATGCGCTTTGCCCTGGTCGGTCCTACGGGCTGTGGCAAGACGACGCTCATCAATTTGCTACTGCGTTTTTACGATATCGATGCCGGTCGCATTGCGGTCGATGGCCGTTCCTCGCGTGACTACACGCGCGCAAGCCTGCGCCGCGCCTTTGGCATGGTGCTGCAGGACACTTGGCTGTTCGAGGGCACGGTGGCGGAAAACATCGCCTACGGTTGTCCCGATGCCACGCGCGAACAGGTTGTCGAGGCGGCCAAGCGCGCGCACGCGCACAAGTTTATCGTGCAGCTGCCAGGCGGCTACGATACGGTGATCGGCGAGGACGGCGGCACGTTTAGCCAGGGTCAAAAACAGCTGCTGTGCATCGCACGCGTCATGCTCACCGACCCGGCGATTTTGCTGCTGGACGAGGCGACCTCGAGCATCGATACCCGCACCGAGCTGCAGGTGCAGGCGGCATTCGATGAGCTCATGGCTGGCCGCACAAGCTTTGTCGTGGCGCATCGCCTGAGCACCATCCGCAACGCCGACTGCATTTTGGTGATGCGCGACGGCCAGATTATCGAGCGCGGCACGCACGACGAGCTGCTAGCGGCAGGCGGCTTCTACGCCGAACTCTACCGCAGCCAATTCGCCCAGTAAGCAAGCCCGTGGGGCAAATTAATCAATCGACAGACGGTGGTTTACATCTGTCACGTTAGTACTAAGATATTCATCTAATAAATTGCATTAGTGGCTTTAGTTTTGGGGGAAACGAGGCAACGTGACTATGACGTGCTCTTTGGTGGTTAACAGCAAGAGCGGTAATACCAGGATGGTTTCGGGCGCGATCAAGCGCGCTCTGCAGGCTGCGGGTGTTGAGTTTGTCCATGCCGCGGCGTTGAGCGACGATGCGGATGCAGATCAGGTTGCGCTCGAGGCGCAGGGCGCCTGCGCGGCCGACACGGTGCTCGTCGGTTTTTGGTGCGACAAGGGCGCGTGCACGCCTTCGGTCGCGACGTTGCTCTCCGCCTTGCACGGCAAGCGCGTCTTCCTGTTTGGCACCTGCGGTTTTGGCGCCGACCAGAGCTATTACCAGCAGATTATTGATCGCGTAACTTCTAATTTGGCTGGGGATGCCGAGCTTGCGGGCTGGGCGATGTGCCAGGGCAAGATGGGCCCCGCGGTCAAGCAGCGCTATGAGGCGATGCTTGAGCAAGAACCCGAAAACGCGCGCTATAAGATGCTGCTCGACAACTGGGTTGCCGCAAAGGACCATCCCACCAAGGAAGATCTGGACAACATGGCTGAAGCCGCCAAGAAGGCCGTGCTGGGGGAGTAGCTCCCATCGCTGACGGCGGTCGGTCCATCTTTCTAAATGAAGCGTCCTCCCGGGCGTCGGGGCACGAAGTTCCCTGCTCTACAGTCCTGCGCAAGACGAAGGCCACATTAAGTGGCCTTCTTTGCGT
>OLQU01002170.1_pt1 | contig 11436 bp, 5 predicted proteins | sample 1672271 | NCBI WGS metagenome assembly OLQU01 (sample SAMEA3136666, study PRJEB25190) | human gut metagenome | biome: human gut; feature: human-associated habitat; material: faeces | place: Austria | collected 2013 | reverse complement strand
CAACAGGCCCCGCCTCTTTGGGTTTTCAAAACGAGATGGTTGGTTTTGGAGCGAAACGGGGTTACACCACTTCCCCAGAGCCGGCGCCGTCGTTGGCGTCCGACCACTCCTTCTCCAATTCAGACCAGTCCCGGTTGGGGAGGAGTTCGGTCCAGATCTCGTAAGGATTCTGCTCGTCGTCGGTGTTCATGGTGTACTCGTGGGAGTTGGTGGCCTCCTGGACCTGTTCATAGTACCAGGCGGTCTCCGGGTTGTCGGGCCAAACGATCATGTCGTCCAGCAGGTGATCGGCATCAGGGTGCCGGTCGATGGTGCGGTTGACCATGGTCATGGCCTCGGCCCGGGTAATATACTGCTGGGGCCGGAAGGTGCCGTCGGGATACCCATCCACGATGCCGGCGTTGGCGGCCTCGTTGATGTAATCCTGGGCCCAGTGGCCGGCAATGTCGGAGAAGAGGTCCCCTCCATCATAGGTGGCCTCAAAGAAGCGCACAGCGATGGTGGCAAACTCTGCTCTCGTGATGTTGCCGTCGGGCTTAAAGGTGCCGTCCTCGTAGCCGTCGAGGATGCCGGCGTTGGTGAGGGTGGAGACGGCGTTGTTGTACCAAGCATCTTCGGACACATCCGAGTAGTTGTTGGTCTGGCTCCAGAACTCGTCCCGGCTCTCGTCGGTGAGGAGACGGAAGAAGATGGTGGCCACCTCGGCCCGGGTGATGTCACCCTCGGGACGCACCGTGCCGTCTGGGTAGCCCACGATGTAGGCGTAGTGGTCCTCGGTGTTCAGCTCGGGCTCATCAGGCGTCTCCGTCTCAGGAGGAACGGATGGTTCCGTGGGGGGTACAGGGGTTTCCGGCGTGGTGGTTTCCTTCTCTGCCGTCCCACCATCGTGGGTCTGTCCTGTTACATTCACAGTGTTGGAAAGGCTGCTGTCGGCATCGCTGCTTTGGACCGTGTAGACAGCCGTGAGCGTCACAGGATCACTGCCAGCAGGCAGGCTGCCAATGGTCAAGGTGCCGTCTTCTCCCTGCGTCACGCCTTCGGGCAGATCGACCCAAGTTACGGTTTGGCCATTGGACATCGTATCGCTGACAAGAACATCCAACAAATCCAAAGTGCCGCTGTTCGTCACAGTAACGGTGTAGGTAAGTTCATCGCCTACAGAAACACTTCCGCCTGCATAGTCCTCGCCATTGACCTGCGTCAAGACCTTTTCCACCGTCAGATCTGCCTCTCCTTGGCGGTAGACCAGTACAAAGGGAGAGAAGCTGCTGGTGCTGAACTGGATACCCCCCTCCGTAACCTCCGCCTGGATCACTTCCGTTTCGGCATTCTCAATGTTGGAAACCGCTTCGCTTCCTTCGAACTCCCGATCCAGGTCCTTGAAATGTACCACATAGAACGTGCCGTTTTCGTCTGCGTCCGTTGGCATCGGCCAGGTAACGGTGACCGTAGCATCTTGACCATCTTCGCTCTTGGCTGTGACATAGACATTGCCGTTATTGGTATCCACTAGGTCCATATACTTCATTTCGTAGGCTGGATTGTTGACCGCAATGCCTGCTTCCTCCAGGGCGTTGCTGGTTGCCTCTTCCAGTGCCGCGAGCACTTCGCCGGCAGTGTCATCCCCCTCCGTGACCAGATCATCTACCAGCAACGCAATGGCATCTTCTTGATCCACCTGCACCTCGCTGTCGTTGATGGTATAGTAGGTCCCCGAAGGCGCCGCAGCGGCAAAGCCGCTGTCACTGGTATCGCTGCCGACCAACTCCGTAACAGCATTGGCGGTGGTGCCCCGAATGGTCAGAGTCCCTGGCGCGATGCTAATGTCAAAGGTATACGTCTCCGCGTTCTCGCCGTCCCCCAGCTGAAGGGTAGCCTGCACCGCGTCTTGCTGCAATGCCCCTGGATAGATGGTCATCGCATACGTTTTATACAGGGTGTTGAGGTCTACCTCAAATTCATCGCTGGAAATATAGCTGTCTTCCTGGATGCTGCCATCCTCAGCATATTCAGAGAACTGAAGACGGACGGGGGACTCCCCTTCAACCGTCACCAAACGGTAAATATACCGGTTCTCTGCAAAGACCCCACTGTTGCCTTCGCTGTTACCATCTTGGCTGTACAACTGCAATGCCCAGGCTCTCGTCTCCCCTCCAAGGTTGTAGGAAAAACGCAAGACGTCAGAGAGATCTACATAACCGCTCTCGTCCTGCTGGATACTCTCTCCCTGCTCCTCGAGATAGCTCTGAATTTTTGCATTCACGGTATCGGGCAGGGTGATATAATACCCAGGTTCAGGCAGGCCTTGTTCCGTATTCTCCCCGACAACACTTCCACTTTCATCGGTTACAACGCCAGTGTATCCGTTACCGCCGGTGTAAACGGTAATATCTGCAGGGGTAATGGTGATGGTACCAGTAAGGACGGTAACACTGTCCGTATCCTCCGGCCCGTTCTCACCAGCCTGTGTGGTAACGCTGTTGACCAACTCTCCCCGCTCCATATTCTCTTCCGTCACCGTGTATTGGTAAGTGATTGCAGCAGAAGTATCCTTTTCCAGGGTTGGAATAGTATAGGAGCCATTGACATTTTCTATCGTGGTCTCGCTGCCATCCCCCATTCGGATAGACACCGTCCCCGTCATCAGCGGATCCGTTACCACGACATCCCTCAGTTCCGTATTGCCGGTGTTCTCCACCGTAATGGTATAGGTAATGGTGTCCCCCAGCCCGGCAGACGTTTCGTCTGCGGACTTGGTAACCTCCAAGCCGGGGTGAGACACAGTGACCGATTCTTCCGGCGTATCCTCATCCCCGGTCCCTTCGGAGCCGGTGACCACAGCCGTGTTATTCAGGGTTTTTCCTGCGTCGGCTTCCTGCACGGTGTATGTAGCGGTGATCTTGACGGTAGCCCCTGCCTCCAGAGAGGCAATCGTGGCAGTGGTGCCATCGATCTCCACCCCGCTCTCGGCGGTAGAGAGTGTCACCGTTCCGGTGGGTTCTCCACCTATGGTGTCTGTCAGGACAAGGTCCGTCAATGTCTGATTGCCGGTGTTGGTAACCGTGATGGTCCAGACGATATCCTCCCCTATTTCAGCCATGGGGATATCCTCGGGTGCTGTCGGAATCTCTGTCTCTCCTACGGAGGTCAGCGTTTTCTCCACACTGAACGCATAGGACTTTTCCGTAAAGTAAGCGGTGAAGGTTACTGTCGTGCCACCAGTGACAGAAAGATCCATCGGCGCAAGGGTTTCATCCTCTCCCTCTACGGGGACGGCATCTGCGGAACCGTTTTTGACCGTCCATTCTTGAAAGAAATACCCCTCTTGGGCCGTTGCCGTGGAACCCGTGGTGGTGATTGTGCCGGCAGCCGCCCATTCGCCGTTCTGTAGAATCGTCTTTACTTCCCGGGTCAGCGCACCGACGGTTCCTTTGGCGGTGTCCTCACTGACATATTCGATGGTCACCTGGTACTGGTCAGGAACGCCGTCAGGCTGGTTGGGGTCCTCTTCGTTGCCTATCTCATCGACCGAGTAGACCAGATGGACGGTTACATCTTCCTGAATGCCACTTCCTTCCAGACTATCCGTCGTGGCCACGGGATCGAAAGCGTAGTGGACCGTTTCCTCCTCCATCTGCCGTTCTATCTCCTGCGGCGCATGATGGGTGCAGTCTTCCTGGGTTTCCCCTACTACGACACTCCAGGGATCCCCTTCGTTGAGGGTATACTCGGTGGAAGCAAATAGGCTTCCCTCCTCCTGTGCGTCATAGTAGTAGTTCACCGCCAGGGTGTACTGATGCTTCACAGTGGTTTCTGTGATGCCAGTGCCTGTGGTCCCTCCGCTTTGGGCAACCGCGGAATTGGTAAGGGTTTTGCCCGCATCCGCCGTCTCTACTGTGTAGCACGCATACAGGGTCTCCCCCTCTCCCGGGGAGAGTGCAGAAATGCTGGTCACCGGCGTTCCACTGCAACCTTCATTGTCATACAAGGAAAGGGATTGTTCTCCCAACGTGTCCGACACCGCAATGTCAGACAAAGTTACGTTGCCGGAGTTGGTTACTGTCACCTGATACGTGAGAATATCGCCTACTTGGACCTGAAACCCCTCGTCCTGGATCCCTTCCACCGCCTCGCCATCACGTGTGACAGCATAAATGCTTTTGTCCACCGTCAGAGCCGGCGCATTCTTGGTGGCATGGAATGTTATGACATGGTCATCATCTGGATCCAATAGGGAAAGATCCTCTGCGGATAGATCAATGGCAGTGCCGCTGGCGTGCTGCACATTGCTCTCATCGTACCACCCGGTATAACCATCCGGTATGCTCTGAAGGGTGAGGATGGTTTGCAAACCCGAGGCAGTCCACCCTCCTGTTTTTCCCTCCGTACGATCTGCTTGCTGGGAGTTTTCACTTACACCGCTGAAATCTGGTTCGGCGGTATTCTCATCCAACGCCTTGTCTGTGATATATGTGTTGCTGTCTGTTGGCGGATTCCCCCCTTCCTCGATTTCATAGGTGACAGAATACGTTGTATTTAAGTATATGCTAAGTGTGGTTCCTCCTTTTACATTGTCGATACCGTATGTACTCCCATCGACAGAGAGCCCTTTGCAGCCCGTTTCTCCAAAAATGAAGGTTCCATAGACTCCCTGAAGCACATATCCGTCCGCTACAGTCAGAGAGAGATCCGCCGCATTATAGGTTGTATAATCATATGTGCCGTGGATGATTCCCTCCTGAATGGTATAAGAGAGCGCTGTCGTCTCTCCGGTAGACGTTATTGTTTCCAGGTAGGTTTTTAAATCGCTTTCGTCTGTCAGTGTTTGTAGGACACCGTCTACATACACCTGAATGTCCAGCCACCCGGCATCGCTATCTTTTGTCCACATGGCATAAAGGTGTGTAACCTGGGTGCCATCCTCGTTGCTGAAGGTAAAGTCATTCCGCTGAACAACCTGTTCTAACTGATAGGAGGTTCCATTCCCATCGGCCTGAGAGTTCCAGCCTGTCAACGTATAGCCATCACGCACATATACCTCATCGCCCCATAGGGTGGTACTGCCAGCGGTCGTATTCAAGGTTTGATACTGGACCGTATCCTCCCCCGGGATGTTCGAATGGTAGGCTATGCTATACCGTTCCTCCGGCATATCCAACCAAACCTGGAACCCACGGAAATGGTTCCGCCCACCGTGCTCAGACCAGTCAAACTGGCTGTAGAAAAAGGCATACCTGCATCCATGGCTATCGTAAGCCAAATTGGTGGCTGTGGTGAAATTGGTTCTACCAATGGTGTTGTTTGTAGTACCAGAGATGGTTGCCTGCGTCCCATTTTTTGAAATGGTATTTAACGTTCCTTCTTGGTTGTCTGTGGTAAATGTAACCCCCGCATCTTCGGCATCCTCCGTGATGGAGACGTAAAATACAATGGCATTGACTCGGTCCCATTGGATGTCAGAGGAGGAGACAAACGCCGTATCACCATGCGCAAGCGGCGTCAATGTTTCTCCGTCTGTGCTATAGTAAACTTGTACCTCCTCAGAAAGACTCCCATCGGTGGTATTGTAAAAATAGTAACCCCAACTCCCGTCATCAAATGCCGCCAGCACCTGCACAGGAACCAATGAGATTGCCATCGCTAAAACCATCAACGCTGACAACAATCGTTTCTTTCGCATGAAAGTTTCCCTCCTTCTTTACGTGTCCGTGGTTTCTTGTTGTTTGGCAGATCCTCCAAAATGCACCGCCGACCATAGGATGCCAGCTCGTGACGAAAGATAGCGTTTATGGCGTTCCCTTGTGATGACTGTCTATCCTGGGAACGTGGGGCCCCCAGCAAGGGCAACCTGGCAGGTTATCCTTCTCATCCTGGCTCTGCGCAATGCGGAACAGCCGTCTGGAAATGACAGTTTTGTCCTGTGCCGTCTCGCTCTAAGCCTGGCTTCAACCATTTCATCCCTCCTTTTTTCAAAATTTGACAGGTCTTCGCTTGGGAATGGCCGCCAAACCGTACCCATTAGAGCCGTATCCCCCACGTCTACGGCCCTGCTTTTTACAGTAGAAGAAAAACCTTAAAACAAATTTAAAAAACCTGTGAATGGATTGTGAAGGATTGGTTTTGGTCGTGCTCCATGGTTTTGCGGCAGCGGGAGGAAGCTTCTGCGGATGGAAGTTGCGTGAAAAACACCGGCCCGGAAATTCCGGGCCGGTGTTCAGAGGGAAAACGAATAAAAAAACCTCCAAAGACCTTTCTGCATAAGGGCTTTGGAGGTTTGCAACGTGGTGCGGATGACGGGACTTGAACCCGTACGTCATGGACACACGCCCCTCAAACGTGCCTGTCTACCAGTTCCAGCACATCCGCATTTTTGGCTGCTAGGATAGTATACTCATTGTGGGACGATTTGTCAATCCTTTTTTGCGCTTTTCAAAAAAAGATTTCTATCCCCGGGACGGGCAGGATGCCTGCCTGTCCCGGGGACCCCATTACTCTTTCAGGGAAGGGGGATATACCCCTTGGTCATGCAGGGATTTTAACGCCCGCTCCACCACAGGCCGGTCCTCCTGATAGGTCACCCCGAACCATACGGCGTCGGTGTGAAGGACAGACACTGTCATCTGGCCCGCAGTGATGAGGCGGTCCACCAGCACAGGCAGCAGGCACTCCGCCTTCTCCTCTTCTGGGGACAGGCCCTGGAGGAATTCCCGGAAATAGCGGTCCATCTCCTCAAAGATCCAGGGCGTAAATCCCCAGAAGTTCATGGAGACAACACTCTCGGGATCCAGCGGAACCTCTTGCGCCGGGTCCGCCGCGTCTACAATGGCGCCATCGGGATACTTTTTAATCTTCAGGGTCTCCTTCACCTTCTCCAGCTTCCCGTCCTTCAGCTGGCAGACCCCCCGGGAGACGGTGCCATTGTCACTGACGGTGTTCTTGAGCCGATAGCCCACCATGGTCCCCTGCCCCACCGGCGGAAGGGCCAGCAGTTCCTGGAGAATGGTGGCAAAGGCAGACACCCCGTAGTAGTCATCGGCGTTGATGATGGCAAAGGGTTCCTCCACCAGGTCCCGGGCGTAGCGGTAGTCCCGGGGGGCGGCGGGGTCGTAACCCTCGGGGTAGTCCCCCCGCAGGGCCAGGATATTCTCGATCCCCGCCTGGCGCAGGGCGTCCAGCTCGTGGTGGATCCGCTGCCGGTCCGAGGACACGCAGGTCAGGTGGGCCAAGGCGGTGACCCCCTGGCCCTGGACGATCTGAGCGATCTGGGTGGTGTAGGCGGAGGTGCCCCCGCCGGCGCCGTAGGTGACGCTCATAAAGTCGGGTTTGAGCTGGGCGATCTTCTCCACGGCGATGGCCACGGAGGCAAAGTCGCTGTCCTTTTTGGGCGGGAAGGCCTCGAACGAGAGGGTGACTTCCTTTTCCTTCCAGAGGTTGCTGAGTTTCATGGGGTAGGCTCCTTTTCTGCGGGGGTAAGATCGGCCTCCTGCTTGGCCAGGCGGGCGGCGGCTACGAGGATGCCGAACACGAACCAGAACAGCATCATGGCCCGGGGGTAGTACCAAATGTAATCCCCCATGCCGCACACCAGCATGCCCACCAAGCCGGCGATGGCGCCGCACACGGGGTAGCGCAGGTCCTTGCGGCCGAAGGTACGTTTGAGGCCCTCCTTGGCTCCCCAGATCAGGGTGCCCAGGAAGGTCAGCAGGCCCACCAGGCCCCGCTCCACCATGATTTGCAGGAAGGTGTTGTGGTAATGGACAAACCGGAACCCGGAGGAGAAGTTGTAGTAGTTGGTCCCATCCAGGGCGGCGGTGGTGATCTCATCCCCCAGGCCCACGCCCATGAGCCAGTGGTCCTGGAAGAGCTGCAGCCCCGCCCGGTAGATGGGGAAGCGGCTGCCGATGGACTCGTCCGACCCGCTGAAGATGCTCAAGATCCGGTTGAGGACGCTCTCCGGCAGGAAGGGGACCGCCGCCAGGGCCAGCAGGATCAGGAAGAAGATGGACTTCCGGTTCACCAGGAAGCAGAAGAGCAGGATGGCGGCCGCCATCCCCACCCAGCTGGCCCGGGAATAGGTGGTCAGCAGGGCCCCCACCCCCACCAGCACGGTGAGGCCGGCCAGGGCCTTGGTCCACCACCGGCGGCTGCACAGGAAGAGGGCGCAGCACAGGGGAAGCAGCAGCACCAGGATCTGGGCAAAGGTGTTGGGGTTGTTGAAGAAGGAATCCACCCGGCCTGGGGTGTCTGGGCTGGCGCTCAGGTCCACGGTGGACAGGTTCACGTCAATGCCCTGAATTTTCTGCCAGAAGCCGTACAGGGAGGAGATGACCACCCCCACGGCGGCAAAGGCCATCAGGCGGAGGAGCTCGGCCTTTTTGGTCACCGAGGAGACGATGACCACTGCCAGCAGCAGGGCCATCACATGGAAGAGGAAGTACCGCAGGGACTCCATCTTGCTGTTGGAGAGGACCACCGCCAGGGCCACCGTCAGGGCATAGAGCCAGAAGGTGCCGCCCATGGCGCCGGTGCGCACCCGCCAATCCGCCCGGCGCATGCCGGCCCAGTAGAACACGGCCAGCAGCAGGAAGGCCAGGATCACCCCGTAGAGGTTGTTCCACAGGTCGTGGGGGACCACCAAAATGGCCAGCACCACCCAGGAGGTGAGCACCGCCGTCTGGTCCCCAATGGCGTAGGTCAGGCGGCAGAAGAGGCTTCCGTCAAAGAGCCCCTTGGCCCGCCGGTAAATCCAATGGAGGATGCTGGGGATGAGGTTGGCCACCCAGGTGACCAACCGGCCAAACAGGCTGGTGCGCCAGGCCGGGCCCATCCACCCGTCCTTGGAGAACCAGCGGCAGATCACACTGCCGCTGGCCCAGCGGAGCAGAATGTCATCGAAAAACGCCGTGAGGCCCCGGCAGAGCGCGCTGGACCGCCAGGCGGCGGCCAGCGCACCCCAGGCCCGGGCCAGGGCGCAGCAGATGACACTGGTTCGAATCAATTCCATCGTGGGTCATTCCTCCCCTCGTACAGGGCCAGCATCCGGGCACTCTGGGTGGCCACGGAAAAGGTCTCCGCCACCACCCGGGGCCCGTTGGCTCCCCAGCGGGTCAGCTGGGCGGGGTCTGCCATGACGGCTTCCAGGGCGGCGGCCAGGCCGGCCCGGTCCCCGTAGTCCACCAGGCAGCCCACGTCGTGGGCGGGGGTCACAATGTCGGGGATGCCCCCCACCCGGGTGGCCAGCACCGGGGTGCCGCAGGCCAGGGACTCCAGCAGCAGCAGGCTTAAGGTCTCGCTCTCAGAGGGGCAGAGGGTAAGGTCCGCCCCGTGGTAGAGGTTGGACATGTCCGACCGGAACCCCAGGAAGGTCACCCGGTCGGCCAGGCCCAGGGCCTGGGTCTGGGCTTCCAGATCCTGGCGCAGGGGCCCCTCCCCCGCCAGCACCAGGCGGAAGGGATGGGCCGTGTTCTCCCGCAGCTGGGCCAGGCTCTCCAGGAGGAAGGCGTGGCCCTTTCCCTCCACCAGCCGGGCGGCGAAGAGGAGGACAAAGTCCCCCGCCTCCGCCCCGATCTCCTGGCGGAGGGTGGTGGCAGGGTCCTGCCACTGGGTGGGGTCCACGGCGTTGTAGATCAGATGGATCTGCCCCTGGGGGATGCCGTTGGCCACCAGCTGCCGGGCCCCGGCGGTGCAGTTGGCCACCACGGCGTCCTGCCGGCGGGAGAGCAGGCGGTTGCACACCCGCTGGGCCAGGGAATTCTGGGTTAAGATATGATAGGTATAGACCACCCGCAGATCGGGCACCTTGCCCTTGGCCTGGAGGGCGATGTAGTTCTCCCGCAGGTAGTGGGTGTGGATGACGTCGATCTTCCGGTCCCGGCACAGGGCGGCCAGGGCCTTTACCGCTCCCCGGTCAAAGGGGCTGGCCATGGCCAGAGAATGGACCGGCAGGCCGCGGGCCTCGGCCCACTGGGCCAGGGGGCCGGCCTCGTTGCAGGCTAGCTCCGCCTGGACCCCCTGCCCCTCCATGGCCTGAAGGAGGGTGCGGATGTACTGTTCCGTCCCCCCCTGCCCGGCGTAGTTGAGCAGGTGCAGCACCCGTGTCATAGGCATTCTCCTCTCTGCCGGCGGGCTTGCCGAGCGGGGCTCACTGGCAGGCGGCCTTCAGCTGGTCGGCCCGGTCGGTAATCTCCCAGCGCACGCCCAGGTCCTCCCGGCCCATGTGGCCGTAGGCGGCCAGCTTCTGGTAGATGGGCTTCTGCAGGTCCAGGTCCCGGATGATGGCGGTGGGGCGGAGGTCAAAGGTCTTGCGCACGGCCTGCTCCAGCACCTCGTCGGCCACGGTGCCGGTGCCGAAGGTCTCCACCAGGATGGAGACGGGCTGGGCCACGCCGATGGCATAGGCCAGCTGGATCTGGCACCGCTTGGCCAGGCCGGCGGCCACCACGGTCTTGGCCACCCAGCGGGCAGCGTAGGCGGCGGAGCGGTCTACCTTGGTGGGGTCCTTGCCGGAGAAGGCGCCGCCGCCGTGGGGGGCGGATCCGCCGTAGGTGTCCACGATGATCTTCCGGCCGGTGAGGCCAGTGTCCCCCTGGGGTCCGCCGATGACGAAGCGGCCGGTGGGGTTGACATAGATCTTGGTGTTCTCGTCCATAAGCTCTGCCGGCACGGTAGGACGGATGACCAGGTCGATCATGTCCTTGCGGATCTGGTCCAGGGTGACGTCGGGGCTGTGCTGGGTGGAGAGGACCACCGTGTCCACCCGGACGGGCTGGTGGTTCTCGTCATACTCCACGGTGACCTGGGTCTTGCCGTCGGGACGGAGGTAGTTCACGGTGCCGTCCTTGCGCACCTGGGTGAGGCGGCGGGCCATTTTGTGGGCCAGAGAGATGGCCAGGGGCATGAGCTCCGGGGTCTCGTCGCAGGCGTAGCCGAACATCATGCCCTGGTCGCCGGCGCCGTTGTCCAGCTGGCTGTCGCCCTCCTCCTTGGCCTCCAGGGATTTGTCCACCCCCAGGGCGATGTCGGCGCTCTGCTCGTCGATGTTGGTGATGATGCCGCAGGTGTCGCAGTCAAAGCCGTACTTGGCCCGGTCATAGCCGATGCCGCGGATCACTTCCCGGGCGATCTTGGGGATGTCCACGTAGCAGTGGGTGCTGATCTCCCCCATGATGTGGATAAGGCCGGTGGAAGCGGTGGTCTCACAGGCTACACGGCCCAGGGGATCCTGGGCCAGGATGGCGTCCAGGACGGCGTCGGAGATCTGGTCGCAGATCTTATCGGGATGCCCTTCGGTGACGGACTCAGAAGTAAAGAAACGATGGCTCATTGGTGTGTTCCTCCTAATCAAATAAGATATGTATGGATGCGAAACCGCATGGGTGGTGTTGGTGATCTTAGTGTAGTGCTGGGGCGGGAGGTGGTCCTGTTAGGACCGCCGCA
>OLQU01002154.1_pt1 | contig 11513 bp, 14 predicted proteins | sample 1672271 | NCBI WGS metagenome assembly OLQU01 (sample SAMEA3136666, study PRJEB25190) | human gut metagenome | biome: human gut; feature: human-associated habitat; material: faeces | place: Austria | collected 2013 | reverse complement strand
GGTGTGCTTCTCCGGTCAGATACCGGTTCTCGATCTCGCCGATGTACAGCTTTGCATTCTGAAACAATCCCGGACTGTCCGCTTCTACCGCGCCCACATGGTCGGTATCCTGATGGGTGATGAGGATGTGCCGGATGGAATGCGGATCGATCCCCAGCCAGTTCATTTTCTCTGCCAGCCGGTCATAGTTGTATCCGGCATCGATCATCATGGTGGTATCGCCCTTGCGGTAAAAGAAGATATTTGCCACCCACTCCCGCACACAGGCGACATTTTCATCGATCCAGCCTGTGTTCAAAGGCTTGAAGATTTCCTTGCCCCGGTACATCCGGCTCATTGCTTTTCTTTGGAATTCCGTTGCTTTTTTCGACATAATCTCTCCTCATTTCCGCGCCGTTGCACAGTTAGCGTATGCTAACCATCGTGTCTTGGAAAAGCCGCATTCCTGCGGCCTTCCGCTTATTCAAATAACTCCCTGCAAGCGCCGTACACCAGCGTTTCCAGCACCTGCGGATACAGTTCCCCGATCTGTTCCTTGTGGGAAACGGTCAAAATCAGTCCCCGCACCGTAGCGGCAGCCAAGGACGTGCCGCGATTCGGCACAAGATCATATTTCTCCAAAAGCTGACGGATGTGCGTCTCGTCATCATGGTAGTGGACATTTTTGACGTTCTCCGGCAATCTCTGCAACAGCAGCTTCGCGTCCTTCTCCATGAAAACCATGTCGCCGGTATCGGACAGCCGCCGACAGACGGCAAGAACCGCCTTTGTCAGCTGATCTACGGAGGTTTTCTTCATTCCCAGGGTGACGGCACAATGCCTCGTTTCTTTCAGCAACGCCCTGCAGAGCTGCTCAGTCTCATAATCGGTAAAAGCCAAGGTTTTGCCTACTAAAATATGACCGTTTTAGTTCTTTCGGTCATATTATACCGTGCTTCTTTCTGGTTTGCAAGCGCTGCGGTGAAAAACAATCTACGACAAGTTTTCCGGTAAAGATATTCGGTTAGCCTTGACAAACGTTTTGGCACGTGATACAGTATACACGCAAAAAAAGGAGCTGCTGACGGGCGGAAAATGCGTCCTTCAAACGACTTCCAAAGGGAGTTGAAAAAGCATGAATTACGGTTTAACTGCGGCGGCGGTGCTTGGCGTGCTGGCTCTGTCCGCGCCGAAAGAGCCGCAACACAATTTGATGAAGCTGCCCTCTTTCAAAGGGATTCTTGAGGTGCGAGCCAGCATCCCCGGCCGTATGCGGCTGTATGTGCCGTCCCTTTCGGGCAGCATGGATCAGGCCGAGCAGGCGCGGGAACAGCTGCTCGGCACGGGCGTGGTGCATCGCGTGGAGCTTGAGCCACGCACGGGCAGCATGCTTGTGTGCTATGATGAGCGCAAGGTTGAGGCCGCCGTCATCGAGGGCGCGGTCATCAAGCTGCTGGGTCTGGACGCGGTCATCAACGGCAAGCAGAAAAGCCGCATGGAAAGCGGCCTGCACACCATTCTGGATGCGGTGGATCGCGGCGTGATGGGCGCGACCAACGGCCTGATGGATGGCAAAATGCTCGCCGGAACGGCGCTTTCCGTGCTGGCGATTAGGGAGTGGCGGCTCGCGGGTCTGGCTGTGCCGGGCGCAATGACGCTGCTCTGGTGGGCTGCCCGCCTGTTCGGGGGGGATCGCCTGTGAATATCGTTGGAGAAACGTTTCTGCGCCACTGCCTCAAGCCGCGCGTAGAATGCGACCTGCCGGGGCGGCTGCGCATGCGCTTCCGCCACAGCGAGCAGTTGTCCAAGGAGGCACTGCCCTATCTGCATTATGTTCAGGATGTTTTGACGATGCTCCCCGGCGTAACGGATGTCACCGTCAACGCGCGCATCGGCACGGTGCTCGTGCTCTATGACGCGCAGACGACCAGCAGCCGCCGGATTCTGCGCTGGGTGGATATCGTTGTGGACACAGGACTTGAAATCGCCAAAGAGATCAAGCCGGAGGAGATCGACGAACAGAAGCTGGAGCAGATTGTGCGCCAGCGGCTGATCCTGCGGCTTCCGCAAGCCAAAGAGGGTTGAAAAATGCTTCGCAGAGAATCAAACAAGGATTGGATGAAGGGGCAGATCGCCAGCAGCCTGCCGGGGCGGCTTCGCCTGCGGGTTGACGGGCTTGCCTTTCTGTTTGACGCGCGCATGGACGTAGCCGGGGCGCTGGCCACGATTGTCGGCGTGCGCCGCGTGCAGGTGACGCCCTGCACGGGCAGCGTTTTGCTGGAATACGATCAAAACAAGCTGGATTCCGCAGCACTGGTGGAATGCGCGGATATGGTGCTGGCACGCTATGCGATGCCCGCCCTGCGCGCGCGCCACGCGAGCGGCAAGGAAGAAACGGCTGAGCAGCCGATGACGACCGCCCGTCTGGCCAAGCGGCTGGCGGTGAACGCGGGCGCAATGGTGCTGGGCAACACGCTCTTTACCGCCCCGCTGCTGGGCGGCGCGCTGGCGAATTTCACCTCGCTGGAAGCGTTGGCGAGCCTCGGCCTTTCCGCGCCGATGACAAGGAGCGCGCTGGAAGGACTCCGAAAGGACATGCGGCCGAACGCCGATTTCCTGACCGTGACTTCCATCGTCGCGAGCCTGATGCTCGGCACGCCGCATTCCGCGCTGATGATTTTGGCGCTGTCGGATTTGGCCGAGCTGATGACTTCCTACACCATCGAGCGGACACGTTCTTCCATCAAGAAGATGCTCTCCGCGGACGACGGCGACGTGTGGAAGGTGCTGGAGGACGGCCGTGTGGCGCGCACCCCGATTGCGCAGCTGCACGCGGGCGACACCGTGGCCGTTCACACGGGCGAAAAGATTGCGGTGGACGGCGTGATTGCTTCCGGCGTGGCCGTCATTGACCAGAGCGCGATCACCGGCGAGTTTGTGCCGGTTGAGAAGCGCGCGGGCGACGAGGTCTTCGCAGGTACGGTGGTCAAGAGCGGCAACATTCAGGTCAAGGCGAACAAGGTCGGCGATCAGACGGTGGTTTCCCGCATCGTGGGCATGGTGGAAGCCAGCGAGCTGAAAAAAGCGCCGATTCAGCGCTATGCGGATAGATTCTCGAATTATCTCGTGCCGTTGAATTTCCTGCTCTGCCTGTCTGTCTGGCTGGTGACGCATAACGCACAGAAGGCGCTGAAGATGCTGGTCATCGATTATTCGTGCGGCATCAAGCTCTCCACGGCGACGGCGTTCTCCGCGGCGATCAACACGGCGGTCAAGCAGGGCGTGCTCATTAAGGGCGGCGCATACATCGAGCAGATGAGCAGCGCGAACACCGTGCTGCTGGATAAGACCGGCACCGTGACCGAGGGCAAGCCGAAGGTCGTTTCCATGGTCGTTCTGGATGACGAGATGGACGAGCGCGAGGTGCTGGCCTACGCCATGGCGGCAGAAGAGACGAGCACGCATCCGCTGGCCAGCGCGATTCTGGGCTACGGTCGTCAGATCGGCGCGCAGGCACTCGACCACGGCGAGATTATCACCGAGGTTTCGCGCGGCAGCCGAACCGATGTGGACGGACATATCGTCCGCGTCGGCAATATGAAATACATGAAGGAAAACGGCGTGACCACAGCGAAAGCCGTTCCGGACGGTCAGGGCGCGATTCCGAATTACGTCGGCATAGATGACAAGCTCGTGGCGGTGCTGTTCGCGATGGACAGCCCGCGCGACAATGTGCGCCGCGCGGTCAATGCTCTGCGTTATGACGGCGTAGGCGACATCGAAATCCTGACGGGCGATATGGAGCCGCAGGCGCGCGCCGTGGCCGAGCAGATCGGCGTGGACGGCTTCAAGGCGCAGCTCCTGCCGGAGCAGAAGGCGGAAGCAGTGCTTCGCTTGCAGACGCAGGGCAACGGCGTGGTGATGGTCGGCGACGGCATCAACGACGCGCCTGCGCTGGCATATGCGGACGTGGGCATTTCGCTGGGCAGCAAGTCCACGGATATCGCGATGGAGACCAGCGACGTGGTTATCAGCCGCGATGACCCGATGATGATCCCCGAACTGCGCAGGCTCTCCCGCGCGACGATGCACATCGTGCAGCAGAACTTCGCCATCGTCATCGGCATCAACACGGTCGGTCTGATTTTAGGCGCGGCCAGCGGTATTTCCGTGATGATGAGCGCACTGATGCACAACGCGTCTACGATTCTGGTCGTTGCGAACTCGCTGCGGCTGATGTTTTTCCCGCCGATGGAGGGCCGCTGACCGATGAGAAACGAAAAAGGAGCGCTTCACCTCGAAGTGCTCAGCGCGATGCCGGGGCGCATCCGCTTTCAGTTGGAAAAGCCGATTAAGAGCGACGTGCCGTTTCTGGGCATCAAGGGCGTGACGCGCTGCCGTTATAATCCGCGCATCGGGACGCTGCTGTGCGAATACGACCAGCTCACGGCGACGGAAGAACAGCTGCTGGTGAAAATCGGCGCGGTTTACGCGGGGCTGGTCGGCACGGCGCTGCTGCACATCAAGCATTCCGAAGAGGAAGGCTTTTCGATGGCGCCGAGCGGCTATCTGGCGCTGTGCTGCATTGCGCTGGACGGATCGCTGACGCTGATGGGCTCGACGCTAACGCGGTTTACGCGCTGGCTTTCAGTCGGCGCGACGCTGGCGGCGGTGGCCGAGCACGGCTATCAGGAACTGCACGCGCGCGGCAGTTTTGACCCGGAAGTCATGTCTGTGGTATACTTAATCAATTCCATCGGCAAGGCGAACGGTATGCAGGCCAGCGCGCTGGCCTGGGCACTGACGTTTGGCCGCCATCTGATTCCGCAGGAGCCGCGTGAGCAGGTCTACATGGTACGGCGCGCGGGCAACTCCATCAGCCTGACCCCGGTGAAGGGCAGCGGCGACGGGGACGGCGTGGCCTACGCGGGCAGCATGCTCCAGCGCGGCATGGAAATGATGGCGAAGAAGGGGTAAAAACCCGGACTTCCCGACATCAAAACAGCGAATTTTCCCATTTATCGCAAAGCGATAAATGTAGTGGAAAATCCAAGAACCTCAGGTTCTTGGCAGGGTTTGGGACAGCGTCCCAAATGTTCTATCAGACAGACAGGAGGAAAAAATGATGTTTAGCTGGAATAATCCGATGGTCAAGGGCGTTTTGATCGGCGTAGGCGCGAGCCTGGTGGGCTTTGCGGTCTACAAGCACAACGAGGAAAAGGTGGATGCGTTTCTGAACCGCCACGGCGTGAAGGTGAAAACCCCGACCGCAGGCTTTGAGACCATGTCCGTCGAGGATCTGATGCGCACCAAGGAGACCATTGAGGATCTCATCGCCGAGAAGGAGCTTCAGGAACAGAGCGTGACCGTCGAGGGCGCGGCTGTTGCGGCGGAAGCGTAAAAAGAGAAGATTCATCACAATGGGAGCTGTCAGGCTAAAAACCTGGCAGCTCTCTGTTTTCGCTAAAATGTAAGTGATGCAAAAGGGCGCGAAAAAGTTATACTAATTCGCAGTTAAAATGCTTAACAGAGCGCATCAGATTTTTTGTTCTGACGAAGCCAAGTGAAGTGAGGCGTACTGGAGGTACGTTGAACGGAACGAGGCAAAGTCAGAGCGAAAAAGATGGTGCGCGGATTAAGCCATTTTAACAAGAATTAGTATTAGCAGGCTCGGGACAAAAAAAGAGCCATCCGGTCAAGAGCTTCGCAAGTGGCTTCGCCACCCTTGACTGTCTGCTCCCAATCTGCTGCACAGCGGCCAAGGCAAGCATGGACAGGCCACGCTTGCCTGCAATCCGCTTCCTACTTCTTCTATGAAACAAAATCCCCCATAATGCAGCCCCGAATTCTTTCCGTGTTCGAGAGTCCGCATTATGGGGGCATGTCATTCGTCGTGTCCTTCTTTGTTTTTCGCCCTCCGAGCGAACGAATTCCGTTTATTTCGGACTCGCTTTAGGGCGTATCAAGCTCATTTCAGAATATCCATCGCAATCTGGCGATACAGCTCTGCCGCACGGAGCAATTGCGTTTTTTCGACGTATTCATCCACTGTATGCGCCTGATCCAAGCTGCCCGGCCCAATGATCACCGTCGCCGCACCTGCCTCCACCAGGAAGCATTGCTCGCAGGAAGCGCCGAAAGGCATGGGCTCTTCCGCTCGATCCAGCAGCTCGCCGGCCTTCTTTACGCAGGCGGAAACAAACGGATGCGCTTTATCCACCTCGCCGCCCGGCATGAAGAAGTGCTTCTTGAGCTCGTAGCCCTTGATGCCGTGCGCATCCAGCGCATACACAAACACTGCTTGCCACCTCTTACCGCTTTGATTCCGCGCGATTTTTGCGTTTACACATTCAGAATAGATCTTGCGTTTCTTCACGGAATGTCCTTTATACTCATCGATATTTAATTTATTCTTTTAAAATCACAATTCTCGTTTCCCACGGTCTGAGCTTCTGTTTTTCTCCCTCTTCGTCATAATTTCCAAGCAATATCTGCCCTTCCATTTGGGCATCTGCTGTCAACACAGCATCTCGATCCGAGAAATTACAAATAACGAGCATCCGTTGTTTGCCATCGTCTCGAATGTAAGCAAAGACCTGCTCATCCTCGGGCATCAGCAATTCAAACCTGCCGTCGATCACCACGTCGTATTCCTGACGAATCCGAATCAGCTTCTGATAAAAGCTGAAAACGGAATCCAGGTCGCCGACCTGTGCCTGTGCGTTGATGACCGTATGATTCGGATTGACCGGCATCCACGGCTTGCTATGCGTGAAGCCCGCGTTCTTCTCCGCTGTCCACTGCATCGGCGTGCGCGCGTTGTCACGCCCCTTGCGGCGGATGCACGCCATCATCTGCTCGGGCGTCATCTCGTGCTTTTCCTCGACCAGCTCGTGATAAGCGTTGATGGATTCCACGTCCAGGCTCTCGTCGATGCTCTTCATCGGGTAATTGGTCATGCCCAGCTCTTCACCCTGATAGATGTACGGCGTACCCTGCATCATGTGCAGGCATGCGCCGAGCATTTTGGCGCTGCGCACACGGCTGGCTTCATCGCTGTCGCATCCAAAACGGGACACGATGCGTGGCTGGTCGTGGTTATTCCAATACAGGCTATTCCATGCCTTGCCATACAGTCCGGTTTCCCATTTGTCAAAAACGCACTTGAGCTTGGGCAGATGCAGCGGATCGGTACACCACTTGTACTTCGGTGCTTCGTCCACGCTCACATGCTGGAACTGGAAGATCATGCTCAGTTCGCTTCCGTCCAGATTCGCATAATCCGCCGCGGATTCAACCGTTGCGCTGCTCGTTTCGCCGACGGTCATCGTGTCGTAACGGCTCAGCACCTCGCGGTTCATCTCCCTCAGATACAGATGCTCCTTCGGTCCGGTCGAAACATTGCGGTGCGGCCCGCCGTCGCTGGCGAGGGCTTCCTCCGGTTTGGCAATCATGTCGATGACGTCCATGCGGAAGCCGTCGATCCCCTTATCCAGCCACCAGCGCATCATGTCATATACGCCTTGGCGCACCTGCTCATTGTGCCAGTTGAGGTCTGCCTGCTCTTTGGCAAACATGTGCAGATAGTACTCGCCGGTCGCCTCGTCCTTCTCCCATGCGCTTCCGGAGAAAATGCTGCGTTCGCCATTCGGCACGCCGCCCTCAAACGGCGGACGCCAGACATAGAAATCACGCTTTGGAGTATCCTTGTTGGCTCTGGATTCCTTGAACCACGCATGTTCCGTAGACGTGTGGTTGACCACCAGATCCATGATGATGCGGATGCCCCGCGCATGCGCCTGACGGAGCAGCTCGTCAAAGTCCTCCATCGTGCCGAATTCCGGAGCGATGGCGCGATAATCGCTGATGTCGTATCCGCCGTCCACGCCGGAATTCTTGTAAATGGGGTTGAGCCAGATGACATTCGCGCCCAGCTCATGAATGTAATCGAGCTTTTCCGTCACGCCGCGCAGATCGCCGATACCGTCGCCGTTGGCGTCCATAAAGCTCTTAGGATAAACCTGATAAACGACCGCACGCTTGAACCAATCGCCCATATCACTGCCACCTTTCATCCGTGCTTTTAGTTTAACTTTCCATTGTCGTTGACTGCAAAATGAAGTTGGACACATAAAAGGAGAATCCGTAGTGGTCTACCCGCGTGAAAAAGTTGCTGCGCATATTGATCAAGAGGGAACAATCACCACAGGCTGTCATCATTATATCATATTCCAGCCGTTCATTCCTAATCTAGATTAAGTCAGAGGTTCCTTAATTTCTTCGTAATGATCTGAGAAGATTTGCTGCAAAATGTTCATAGCAACATTGTACAACAAAAGCGGAGACAAAAACACCCCCTCATGAATGAGGGGGCAGGGGGCGTTGATGCGGGCATAGCCCGCTTTCTTGTTGCCCCGCTTTTCAGGAGATCGTCCGTTTGAGAAGGGAGCGCATTTCAATGATGAAATTATTCAACAACTCCAACGGTCATAGTGTTTATGGTATATTTCTTAAGTTTATTCTGGTCAATTGCAACGCCGAAGCCTTCACCTGTCGGCGGACGCATGAATCCATTCGACTGAGTCAACGGCTCCGTCAGAATATCATCGGCACAACCGGCGGGCGTATTGTTCGGAATAATGGTTTGAGCGTAGTCACAAGAATTGCATACCGTTGAAGCATGCAGCATGATTGCTTGCGACAGCCCGCTCAATGACCTTCAGTTCGTTCTGGAAGGAATCCCAGCCGACATCAATATCGACGTTTCCAGCCAGGAAGTTGGAAGTCATTTCTTCCACATAGCTGGTCAGCGTTACCAGAATTTCACTGATTTGCTCGCTTTCGGCAGTGTCATAAACCAGCTTCGGAATCACTTCGGCAGGGCGGGTATTGTTTTTCCGATATGCCATGCTCGCCTGACCGATCGCCGTCATAAAACCGGTAACGGTATCCTTGTTAATAGCTTTGCCGTTTGCAATGGCATACTGGCGTACATTGGGTCCCATCTGGCGCCAGCAGCTATTGGTAACACCGGTGCCGCCCCAAAATCCGTCGTCGTCATAAGCAATGAAATACAGGTCAAAGCCGTCAACATACGGAACATAGTTGCTCATGTCAACCTTGGAATTCTGCACATAATCCCAATTGATGCCATCTTCTCCGTAGCGCTGCATGACGCTAAAATACTCGGTGGTCATCAGGTCGCCAAGACGGAAAGCGGCTTCCAGTTCCTTGCAATTCGCAGAAACGATGAAAGCGGGCTTAGCAATACTTTGCTCGAAAGTTGCGGAAGAATAGCCATTCGGTCCAATCAAAGGCAATATGTAAGTATATTCATCGCGGGCAGGATTATCCATATTAATCATCGCCATGGAGCAGAACGCCCACAGAGCCGCCGAAAAGACCGTACCCATACCCGAATACCATACCGCTGAAACAAACCGCACAGAGCGAGGAAAAACGCAGAAAATCGCCCCGACAGGCAACATTCAGAGAATGGTTGACCGTGCGGCGAAGCGAGCCGAGGGAAAAGGTATTGGCTATGACCGTTGGGCGGCTGTCCACAATCTCAAACAGATGGCGGCTACCGTTGCCGCTATGGAGCAATACGGCTTTACCCCGGATGAACTGGACGCAGCCCTTGTGTCTGCCAATGCGGATTTACACAGCAGCACCGCCAAGCTGAAGCCCATTGAAACGGCTATCCGTGAGAAAAAGGACTTGCAGAAACAGGTGCTTGCCTATGCCAAGACAAGAGATGTGCGTGACGGATTGAAAAAGCAGAAAACCGATAAGGCACGCAAAGCCTACCGGGAAAAGCATGAAAGCGACTTTATCATAGCAGACGCAGCCGTAAGATATTTTCGGCAAAAAGGCATTACCAAGCTGCCCACCTATAAATCGTTGCAGGCTGAAATCGAGCAGCTTACCGCCGAGAAGAACGCCCTTTACAACGAGTACCGGGCAAATAAAGAGCGTGTCCGGGAGTTGCAGACCATGAAAAGCAATCTTTCCCAAATGCACCACGGCGAGCCGAGCCGACAGAAAAAGCATGAACAGGAGCGTTAAAAACCGCCCCGAAATGATACCGAAACCAAACAAAAACAGGGATATGCCATTACCCCTATCCGCAATACTCCCCGACCTCAAAACAGGGCGTACAGGGCAAAAATCCCCGAAAATGATACCGAGAAAATACAGTTTTCCCGCCCTATCCGTGATACCCACGGAAACGGCAGAAAGGAGCGTACCAATGCCACGCATGAGCAACAAACGGCAGCTTGAATGGAGCTTTTTCCTCAACCACCGAAACCGAATTACCTATAACGACCTTTGCCGGGGCTGCACCCACGATTGCAAGCAGAGTTTCCGAGCCGTGATTATCCTCTGCCACCGGTATTACTCCAAGCGTTGGAAACCAAAGGAGGACACCGCCTATGGCAGATAACCGCAAATATTACTACCTCAAACTGAAAGAAAGCTATTTTGATGATGACGCTATCGTGCTGTTGGAGAGTATGCCGGACGGTATTCTCTATTCCAACATTCTCTTGAAGCTGTACTTAAAATCGCTGAAAAACGGCGGCAAGTTGCAGCTTGACGAGAATATCCCTTACACAGCACAGATGATCGCCACTCTTACCCGTCAGCAGGTAGGCACGGTGGAACGGGCGTTAGGGATTTTTCAGCAGTTGGGGCTTGTGGAGCAGCTACACGGCGGCTTGCTCTACATGACCGATATTGAACTGATGATAGGGCAATCCTCTACCGAAGCGGAACGAAAACGGGCGGCAAGGCTTGCAAACAAGGCTTTGCCACCACCCCGGACAAACGGCGGACATTTGTCCGACATTCGTCCACCAGAGATAGAGATAAAGAAAGAGATAGATATAGAGTTAGAAAAAGAGGGAGAGTTAAAGGGACAAGCCCCCGCCCGCCGCTATGGCAGATACAACAATGTTTTTCTTTCCGATACGGAACTGGACGAGCTGAAAGCGGAACTGCCCGACAAATGGGAGTATTATATTGACCGCTTATCTACTCATATAGCGTCCAAAGGAACGAAATACCGTAGCCATGCAGCCACGATATACAAGTGGGCGCAGGAGGACGAAGCCAAGAAACCGCCGAAAAAAGGCATACCCGATTACACCTTTAAGGAGGGCGAGAGTTTATGACTGAACTTTTTACCGATACCGTTTTGAATATGATGACTACTACCGCAGAGCCGGAGGACTACACAGGCGAGGACGGGCTGCTTTACTGCGGCAAGTGCCGCACCCCGAAAGAAGCCTACTTCCCGGAAAAGCAAGCCGCCCCGTTTGGGCGTGACCGCCACCCGGCAGAATGTGACTGCCAGAAAGCCAAGCGTTTGGAGCGTGAAACCGCCGAACAGCGCAGAAAGCACCTTGATACCGTGGAGGACTTGAAACGCCAGGGATTTACCAATCCCACCATGCAGGAATGGACTTTCGCCAATGACAACGGGAAATGCCCGCAAATGGAGATTGCACACTTCTATGTGGAGCATTGGG
>OLQU01002153.1_pt1 | contig 11526 bp, 9 predicted proteins | sample 1672271 | NCBI WGS metagenome assembly OLQU01 (sample SAMEA3136666, study PRJEB25190) | human gut metagenome | biome: human gut; feature: human-associated habitat; material: faeces | place: Austria | collected 2013 | reverse complement strand
ATGAGGGGGAGATAGTTTCTTTAACTATCTGTGTTTTAGTATAAGTGATAAATATGTCTAAAGTATGTTAAAACTATAAAAGAAAAAGAAAATTTCTTAAGCTGCCCTTAAGAAACAGAGAAGGAGGGGACAAAAGCTTTGTTTTCAGACTATTTCTTTAAATGGGCCGTTAATATATCCAGAAATTCACTGGAAGTGGGGCGAATACGGATAGGACGCAGAGCAATCTCCTGCAGAAGGCTTATATTTCCACGTTCCCAGCACACCTTGACAGCAGTGCGTATGTCACGCTCCACACTGCAGCTGGTAGTATGAAAGTATTTTGCAATCTGCGGATATAGAAGCTTGCTGACAGATAAAAGATAATCTTCGTCGATCAGGCATAGTCTGATTCCGTAGTTTAGATAACGGTAACCCCGATAGGTGGCGCCTATTCCCAGAGAACGCAAAAGGTGTTCGATTTCTTTTTCATTCATGTCGCTTCTCCTCAAAAATATGTAATTTCTCTGTTCATTCCAAAGTGATAGCATGCCATTTTGTTCATTATATCCAAAAATAATATAGGAAAAAGAAATTTAGACAGAATAGGAAATTGTTCGATAGAATACGACATTCTGCGACATAAATGAGAAGGAGATATTTTCAGAATTTCTTAATAATTTTCCTGTGTGGCTCTTAAAAATTCCCTGTTATTCTTGTATAGTAAACAAGGAGGTGGTTGAGATGTCGAAAATATTAGTATGTGATGATGATAAAGAGATCGTGGAGGCAATTGATATATATCTGACACAGGAAGGCTACACGGTCAGAAAAGCCTATGACGGCGAAGAGGCTTTAAAGATTTTAAAAGAAGAGGAAATAGATCTTTTGATCATTGATGTAATGATGCCTCGGCTGGATGGAATCCGGGCGACACTTAAGATCCGGGAAGAGAATAATATTCCCATTATCATTTTATCGGCAAAATCAGAAGATGCTGATAAGATATTAGGATTGAATGTAGGAGCAGATGATTATGTGACAAAGCCGTTTAATCCTTTGGAATTAGTGGCAAGAGTAAAGTCCCAGATGCGTAGATATACGCAGCTTGGCAGTACGAGGATGGACGAGGGCAAGGCGGTATATTCGACGGGAGGTCTGTCTATCAATGACGATTTAAAAGAGGTAACTGTCGACGGGGAGCCGGTAAAGCTGACTCCTATTGAATACAATATTTTACTGTTTCTGGTGAAGAATCAGGGAAAAGTTTTTTCTATTGATCAGATCTATGAGAAAATCTGGAATGAAGATGCAATAGGGGTAGATAATACCGTGGCTGTGCATATCCGGCACATCCGGGAAAAGATAGAGATCAATCCGAAGGAGCCCAGATATCTGAAGGTTGTATGGGGAGTCGGATATAAAGTGGAAAAGTTGTAGAAAGGGGACGCTATGAAACAGAAGTGGTATCAGACAACAATTGCGAAAGGGATCCTTATTATAGCGGAACATGCATTTTTGCTGATCATGGTATGCTGTTTTATGTGTTTAATGTCTTATCCAGTCCTGCGAAGCGAGATGTTTAGCGGGACTCATGCAGAGAAATATGAAGACACAAAGACTTTTGCAGATCAGGTCCTGCATACAGGGCAAGGGATCAGCAGCGCACTTGGCCGCAGGGAAGTGTTTGAGACAGACGGAGCATATGATCCGGAAAAGATTATAAATGTAGGAAACTATAATCAGGGAGAGAGCACAGATGCAGAAAATCCGGGAAGTCTTTCCTACCGGCTGGGAGATTTGGTCTCCTGGGGCAAGACTGCTGGCAGCGGATCGGAAGAGCAGGACTCTTATGAGGACAATATTGTTGTCTGCCGGCGGGCAGACGGGACTTATCATTATTATTACTATTCCGAATTTCAAGAGCTGATTCAAAACGGAGATCTTTCTTTTGTAATGGCATCAGATGAAAGTGGCATGACGCAGGAGGACATTCTTTTATCTCTCAAGGAACGTACATTTTCAACGGAAGGGACAGATACCTTTAAGGGCGTGCAGGATAAAGATAACAGGATTTTGTATGTGGACTGCTGGAACTATGACGGATACTGGTGCAAGGAAGAGTATAAGACAGTTGAAGGGAAAAGCATCCTGGAGGTGGCTAATGAAGATGAAGCCTGGAATGGACATTTGAGCGATGCCTTTGATACGGTAGAATCGGCGGTGCTGTCTATATACTGGGAAGTGGATCAGTATCGGAGTATTCTGGAATCCTATCAGGAAGGAGATACTAATTTTACTTACTTATACGTAGATCAGACTGCGAAGCAGATTATATCTAACAGAGAAGAGTACCAGATGGGAGAGGATCTGGAGACGACTCTTAATAAAATCCGGGAAAGCGGGAAGTATGCTATCATCTATCCGCGGCTTGCGGATTTTGAGACGAATATGAAGAATGTAAACGCTGAAGAATGGCGCAGTACGCTGCAGGTGCAGGGAAATGACGATGCCTATGTATTTGCTTTGAGTGTGGATACGTCTTACCCGGTGCAGGATTCTTTCTATACGGAAAGCCAGCTGTATGAGGAGTACGGGGGAAGAGCTGTGTGGGTGTTTGCCGCTGGCGGCGCTGCACTTCTCCTGTTTGTTCTGGGCTTGGTGATCCTGACGGCAGGAGCGGGGTACAACAGAAGGGATGAGGAGCTGCATCTGATGGCATTTGATCATTGGAAAACAGAGATATCCGCATGCTTAATATTCCTGGCATGGTTTGTTCCGGTCATTTTAGTGGGGACAAATATATCGGTTTCATCTGTGGTATCCTACGATGAATACGGGAATATGATACAGACAGGAGGAAGCCAGATCGGACCGTATATTTCGACAGGAAATATGATCATGATCGGTCTGTTGGCACTCTATACATGTGCACTGTTCCTGACCGGGTACTTAAGTCTGGTACGCAGGATCAAGGCGAAAATTTTGTGGAAGAACAGTCTGATCCGCAGTCTGGGGCATTTCCTGAAGACAATATTCCGGAACATGCACATTGTGTGGAAACGGATTCTGATATTTGCTGTCATAGTACTCTTCCACTGGATGGCGTTCTTCAGCTATGGAAATATCTTTTTCTTCGGACTGATGGTGCTGGCGGAAATATTGGTATTCATATATCTGATCCGGGATGCTATCGGGAAGCATAAGATCCAGAAAGGGATTGAGCAGATTGCCGGCGGGCAGGTGGACTATAAGATCGATATCGCAGGGCTTTCGGAAGAACAGAAGGATATTGCGGAAAACATCAATTCGATCGGAGAGGGACTGGACCGGGCGCTGGAAAAGAGCATTAAGAGCGAACGGCTGAAAACCGATCTGATCACCAATGTATCCCATGATATCAAGACACCACTGACTTCCATCATCAATTATGTAGAGCTTCTGAAGCAGGAAAACTTCCAGGATCCTAAGATACAGCGGTATATTGAGATACTGGAGGCAAAGTCCCAGCGGCTGAAGACTCTGACAGAAGATGTGGTGGAGGCGTCTAAGGTAAGCTCCGGAAATATTACACTGGAATTCATGAACATTAATTTTGTGGAGATGATCCAGCAGACCAGCGGGGAATTTGAGGAAAAATTTAAGGCCAGGAATCTGACGGAAGTACTGACGCTGCCGGAGGAAGAAGTCATCATCCGGGTAGACGGAAGACGGATGTGGCGTGTGCTTGAAAATATTTATAATAATGCGGCAAAATATGCCATGGAAGGCACCCGGGTCTATGCTGATCTGAAAGTCGTAGACGGTAAGGCGGTGTTCAGTCTGAAAAATATATCACAGCAGCCGCTGAACATTTCAGCCGATGAACTTACCGAGCGCTTCATCAGAGGAGACATCTCCAGAAGCACGGAGGGAAGCGGGCTGGGATTGTCCATTGCAAAAACTCTGACAGAGATGCAGGGAGGAAAATTCGAGCTATATCTGGACGGAGATCTGTTCCGCGTGACGATCACGTTCTGACGGGCGAAATGGGGACGTACACTTTTTGCAAAAGTGTACGTCCCCATTTGCAAAAGTGGGTGTCCCCAACTGCATTTCCCCCTGTCCCTTTTTGCAAAATGCCCTGTCCCTATTGCGATTATCTGGAAAAAACATTACAATAAGGATTGATATGGATGAATTAAGAGTTTTATTACAGGAAAATCTAAATACAGAGTTTTTATCAGCGGTACTCAGCAATCCGCGGATTAAGGATGGCACAGAGAAGGTCAAGGTGCGCCCGCTTCTGAAGAAGGGGACGCTTTTCTTTCAGGTTGAGACGTTCCGGAACCGGCAGGCTTTTCATGAGAACCTGACGGCGCCGCAGGCCTGCGAGGCGCTGGCCCGGCAGATGGAGAATATGAAGCAGATGCAGCTGGAAACGCAGAAAAATCATTATACGGTACTTGTAAGCAAGAAGGGAAAGGTGACGGTCAAAAAGAAAGCACAAACCGGCAAAATCAGACCGGCAGAGCTTTCTCATGACCGGAAGAAACATTACATTTTAGAGGAAGGAACTGCGGTACCGTTTCTGGTGGATCTGGGCGTGATGACAAAGGAAGGGAAGATCGTGCACGCCAGATATGATAAATTTCGCCAGATCAACCGGTTCCTGGAATTTATCGAGGATATCCTTCCCAGGCTGGAGAGGGGAAGAGAGCTGACGATCCTGGATTTCGGGTGCGGCAAGTCCTATCTTACCTTTGCCATGTACTATTATCTGCATGAGCTGAAAGGCTATGACATCCGGATCATCGGGCTGGACCTGAAGCGGGAGGTCATTATCCACTGCAATGAGCTGGCAGAGAAATACGGTTACCAGAAGCTGAAATTTCTGGTGGGCGACATTGCGGATTATACCGGCGTGGATCGGGTTGATATGGTGGTAACACTCCATGCCTGTGACACGGCTACGGATTTCGCTCTTGCAAAAGCTGTGGGATGGAATGCGAAAGTCATTCTGTCTGTGCCCTGCTGTCAGCATGAGTTGAACAGGCAGATTCAAAGCGATGTGCTTGCTCCGGTGCTGAAATACGGGCTGATCAGGGAACGGATGGCGGCTCTTGTAACAGATGCGCTGCGGGCGGAGTATCTGGAACGGGAGGGCTATGATGTCCAGATCCTGGAATTTATTGACATGGAACACACGCCAAAGAATATACTGATCCGGGCGGTGCAGAACGGAAAATGCGGGGAGAATCAGGAGTCCATAAAAAAATGTGAAGAATTTCTGCATGTGTCGCCGACGCTGAAACGTCTTCTGGATCATAAAGGGGAAGTATAAATGAAGTGGAAACAAAGACTGAAGCATGCAGGGATACTGACGGGTGTTTTTCTGCTTGCGGTGATCATATTTGCATATATTACCAACCGCGGAAACGATAATATGACGGCAGATATGGGAGGAGCCACATATCCGCAGGTGTCCTTTTCTTATCAGGGCTATAGCTTAAATACATTATCCGGATATTCCGGAAGCATGGATATCCCGTCTATAAGAGATACTATCACTCCTATTGAAAACGGGAAAATAGATCTTGCGATCGAGGCCTATGAGAATAAAGTCACCGGGCTTAAATGGTGTGTTTACTCTCTGGACGGTACGGAGGAACTTCTAAACGGAGAGGAGAGTGATCCGGCGGAGAATGTATCGCTGGAAATCGATCCATCCAGGCTGACTGACCGGGAAGGTGTGCTGGAGATCGTCCTTACTACGGAAAGTGAGGAGGATATATACTATTATACGAGAGTGACGGATGCCTCCGGAAAAGATATTCTGGAAAACCTTAACTATATCCAGACATTTCACGAAGGGGCACTGTCAAAGGACAGCTCGGCAGGAATCGAATCAGCGCTGGAGCCGGGGGAGGAAAGTGATAACTCCACCTACCAGCATGTGACGATCCACTCGGATTATGACCATGTGACCTGGGGAAATCTTAATCCGCAGGTGGAGCAGGGAGAACGCTGGATGATCAAGGAGATCAACAGCGTATCTATTTCCGTGGAAATCCAGTTCCTGGCACGGTGCACCGGAGAGGAAAATGAGACGGATCTTTATCAGACGAAGGAATATTTCCGGGTACGGCATGTGGCAGACAGCGGTTCCACTTATCTGCTGGACTATGACCGTACGATGGAACAGATCTTTGATCCCACAAAGCAGGTGCTTAGCGAAAATGGGGTCCTTCTGGGGATTGCGGATTCGGATACGCCCTATCTGGTAAACGGAGACGGGTCGGTTGTGTCCTTTGTGACGGCAAATGAGTTGTGGAACTATAACAAAAATACAGATGAGGCATCTCTGGTTTTCAGTTTTATGTCTGCGGAGAATACAGATCCCAGGAATCTGGTGCGCCAGCATAAGATATGGCTGCTGGAAATGGATGATGCGGGAAATACCATGTTTGCGGTATACGGCTACATGAACCGGGGCGAGCATGAAGGACAGGTGGGGGCTGCGGTATATTATTATGACATTGAGCAGAACTCTGTGGAAGAAAAAGTATTTGTCGCTATCGACCAGTCCTATGCGCATGCAGAAAATGAACTGGGAAAGGTTATGTATTACAGTGCGGACCGAAATGTTTTGTATACCATGGTAGGAGGGACTCTGTACGAGTACGATGTGGAAAAAGACTGGAATGAGGCTGTAGTAGAGGGGCTGGAAGAAGGCCAGTATGCCGTGTCTGCAGACGGTCGTCTGGTGGGATATCAGGTAGACGGGGATATCGATACGGCAAGGACCGTGAAGGTGCTGAACCTGGAGACAGGCAAAGAATGGGAAGTTACCTGCGGCGAAAATGAATGTATCCGCCCTCTGGGATTTATGAATGACGATGTGGTATATGGAGTGGCCAGTACCTCTGATACCGGAAGGACCGTTTCCGGAGAGGCTGTCGTACCGATGTATAAGGTAGAAATTCAGGACAGCAAGGGAACTGTAAAAGAGACCTATCAGACGGATGGTGCGTATGTGCTGGGAATATCCATTGAGGACAATATGATCACTTTGAACAGAGTGTCGAAAAATGGAGAAATATATACCAATATCTTACCGGATTATATTACCAACAATACAGAGCGGGAAGAAAGCAACATTTACCTGGAATCCTACAGTACGGAACTGAAAGGGACGCAGATGCGTCTGACCTATGAGGACGGCATTTCCGATAAGGAACCTAAGGTATTAAAGCCCAAACAGATTTTGTTTGAAAATCCAAAGGAGATCTCATTTGAATCCGGAGAAAAAACCGAACGGTACGACGTGTACGGCTATGGCGAGCTGCAGGACAGCTATGAAAGCGCCGGAGAAGCGATCCGGGCCGCCAATGAGATCAATGGCGTGGTCGTGTCCGAGGACCAGCAGTATATCTGGGAGCGTGGAAACCGGGATCTGCAGTATACGATCAGCGGAAAAGACGATATGATCGAAAATATCCGGAGCCGTTTGTCACAGGGCGAGGCGCCGGTGACCATCATGGAAGAAGTCATGGGAGAAAGCCTGGATCTGACAGGCTGCACCACGGAAGAACTCTTGTATGTGATCAATCAGGACCGGCCGGTAATCGCAATGCTGGATGCACAGAATGCGGTAATCCTGGTGGGATATACAGATGCAAGCGTGATCTATGTAAACGTAAGCAGCGGGGAGCGCAGCAGCGTCAGCTATACAGAGATGGATCAGATGACCGCAGGCAGCGGCAGCACATATATCGGATAACGCAAATGGGGACGTACACTTTTGCACGAAGTGTACGTCCCCATTTGCGTTTCCCCCTGTCCCCACACGGGTTATGCCTGACAGCCGGCGGTCGGGAAGATGCTGTTTTTGTATTTTTTCAATGCGCTGTACAGTACGAAGCCTAACACGCCGCAGGAAATGACTTCGCCGATCCCTACGGTAAGCATCATGAACGGAATTGGCAGTGCCACGCCGTAAGCGTACCGCAGAACAAAGGGTACGATCAGCATGTTGGCAATGACGGGCGGCAGAGGCATCAGGAAAAATGTTTTTTCCCGCAGCCGGTAGGTGAAGCAGGCGCCGATCAGGGTAGCCAGGCTTCCGCAGATGATATCGGGAAGAATGGCGCCGCCAAGCGTATTGCCGATGAAACAGCCTACAAATAGTCCTGGGATTGCAGCCGGTGTAAATGCCGGAAGGATCGTGAGGGCTTCCGCAATGCGGATCTGAACCTCACCAAATGAGAAGGGTGCGAATACATAAGTGAGCACCACGTAGATGGCAGCGATCATGGCTGCCTGTGTCATGAAAGTAATGTTTTTGTTTTTCATTTTTTCTCTCCTTTAGTTTTGTTTTACGAGTGGAAGGTCTCGAACACTCGGCACATTTTACGGCGGTGACCGCCGGCAAGCCCTATAGACCTTGGTTTTAGACGGGCTTTGCAACGTCTGTTAGTATAGCACGGCAGCAGCCGGAAATCAAGGAAAATGTAAATATGGAAGAGCCTCCTGGCATAAGGATGGCTCTTCCATACGGGGCGGGACGTCTACTGCAGTACGAAGCCTCCATTTGGCGAGATGATCTGTCCGGTCAGGTATGGGGCAGTAAAGATGTATTCCAAAGCGCCGGCGATGTCAGAGACATCTCCGATATATCCTTCAGGAATCGTGGCGGCCAGGGCATTCAGTTCATCCTGATTTACCCCGCGCAGCATGTCGGTCATGATCATTCCGGGGGCAATGGCATTTACGCGGATTCCTTTTGCCGCATATTCAAGTGCCAGTGCGCGTGTCAGGCCAATGACGCCGGACTTTGCAGCACAGTAATCAGCCTGATTGATCACGCCGGTCAGTCCGCCGACAGAAGAAGTGTTGCAGATTACACATTGCTCGTCTTTGCTGCTGTGATTTACCATATATGGCAGAACCAGATGGGTCATGTGGAGGAAACTCATAAGGTTGGTGGCGATCACGCTTTCATAAGCCTCCGGTTTGATGTCGATCCAATTGCAGTTGTTTGTAATGCCGGCGTTGTTCACAAGGGCGTCGATCCTGTCGCCAAAACGCTCTACCGCGGCTTTTACCAGGGCTTCACATTGTTCATATTTGCTTACATCTGCCCGCACGACCAGAGTTTCTACATGATAAGTGTCTTCCAGTTCCTTTGCGACCTCGTCGGATTTTGCCTTTGAAGATTCGCTGCGGTAATTGATTACGACATTATATCCGAGCTCGCCTAATTTTAAAGATAGAGCCCGTCCAATTCCTCTTGAACCGCCAGTGATGATTGCTGTTTTTGCCATAAACACTCCTCCTTATCTGAAAAATTAAAAAAAACTATAAAATAATTATATAAAACAATAAAAAGAATGTCAATAAGACTAATAAGCGTGCTTTTGATAAAATTAACAGATTATTGTGGAGAAATAGACAAAACCGGAGAAAGAATGATAAGAGGGCTCATATATGGTGCGTGCCAAGCTTTAAAAATCGGGGACAATATGTTATAATGGGCGAAAAGTATCTTGAAAGTAAAGGAGCAGATCAAATCATGAATTTCACAGAGATCAGAGAATTATATAAAAACAGGGAAGCCTACCTGGATCAGAAAGTTACGGTAGGAGGATGGATCCGGAGTATCCGGGATTCAAAAACCTTTGGATTTATTGTTGTTAATGACGGGACATTTTTTGAACCGCTGCAGGTAGTCTATCACGATAAAATGGACAACTTTGCAGAGGTTTCCAAGCTGAATGTAGGAACGGCGGTTATCGTGACCGGAACTCTGGTGGCTACGCCTCAGGCAAAACAGCCATTTGAGATACAGGCGGACAGTGTGGAGGTGGAGGGAGCATCATCTCCGGATTATCCGCTGCAGAAAAAGCGCCACAGCTTTGAATTTCTCCGCACGATCTCTCATCTGCGGCCCAGAACCAATACCTTCCAGGCAGTGTTCCGCATCCGGTCTCTGACCGCTTATGCGCTTCACAAATTTTTCCAGGACAGAGGGTTTGTGTATGTGCACACACCGCTGATCACCGGAAGTGACTGTGAAGGGGCCGGCGAGATGTTCCGGGTTACTACACTGGACATGGAAAATGTTCCGAAGACAGAAGAAGGAGCGGTGGATTACAGCCAGGACTTCTTCGGAAAAGAGACCAGCCTGACGGTCAGCGGTCAGCTGAATGCAGAAGCATATGCACAGGCTTTCCGCAATGTTTATACCTTCGGGCCGACCTTCCGTGCAGAGAATTCTAACACGACCAGACATGCGGCAGAGTTCTGGATGATCGAGCCGGAGATGGCCTTTGCGGATCTGGAGGACGATATGATGCTAGCAGAGTCCATGCTGAAATATGTGATAAGCTATGTGCTTGAGCATGCGCCGGAAGAAATGAATTTCTTTAATTCCTTTGTGGACAAAGGTCTTCTGGACCGGCTGAACAATGTAGTGTCTTCTGAGTTTGCAAAGATCACTTACACCGAAGCTATTGAAATCCTGGAAAAAGAAAATGACAGGTTTGAGTATAAGGTGTCCTGGGGAGCAGACTTGCAGACAGAGCATGAACGGTATCTGACAGAGGAAGTGTTCAAAAAGCCGGTATTTGTGACAGATTACCCGAAAGAAATAAAATCATTCTATATGAAACAAAATGATGACGGAAAGACTGTGGCTGCAGTAGACTGTCTGGTGCCTGGAATCGGTGAGATTATCGGCGGCAGCCAGAGGGAAGACGATTACGACAAGCTTCTGACCCGGATGAGGGAGCTGGGAATGAAGGAAGAAGAGTATGGATTTTACCTGGATCTGCGCAAATATGGCTCGACCAGACATGCAGGCTTTGGTCTGGGATTTGAACGCTGCATTATGTATCTGACGGGAATGAGCAACATCCGCGACGTGATTCCGTTCCCGCGTACAGTGAATAACTGCGATTTATAGACTGTAATAAAAGGAATGAAATGGGGGACATCATTATTTCTCCCCGCGGGGGGCGGATAAGGAGGTTCACATGAATATGAATATTTTAGTAGTAGATGACGAAAAGGAGATTGCTGACGTCATTGAACTGTATCTGCAGAATGACCAGTATAATGTATACAAGTTTTATACGGGGCAGGATGCGCTCGACTGTATCCACAGCATGAAGATTGATCTGGCCATCCTGGACATCATGCTGCCGGATATCGACGGATTTCAGATTTTAAAACAGATCCGGGAGAAATATAAATTTCCGGTAATTATGCTGACAGCCAAGACGGAGTATATGGATAAGATCACAGGCCTTACTTTGGGGGCAGATGATTATATCCCCAAGCCGTTTAATCCGCTGGAGCTGGTAGCCCGGGTCAAAGCCCAGCTCAGACGTTATACCCAGTATAATGACGGCGGCAAGGAAGAAGGAGAGATCATCGACTTTGGAGGCCTATTCCTGAACCGGACATCCCATGAGTGTGTTTACAACGAAGTCCCGCTGACATTGACGCCGATCGAGTTTGACATCCTCTGGCTTTTGTGCGAGAACCGGGGCAAGGTGATCAGCT
>OLQU01002149.1_pt1 | contig 11552 bp, 10 predicted proteins | sample 1672271 | NCBI WGS metagenome assembly OLQU01 (sample SAMEA3136666, study PRJEB25190) | human gut metagenome | biome: human gut; feature: human-associated habitat; material: faeces | place: Austria | collected 2013 | reverse complement strand
TACAAACTGGAAGCTATCATAAGCTTTCGCATCTGCAAAGCTTGGCTCCACATAAGCATCTTTGATAATCTTCAGAGAATTTGGATTCAGGTTCAGAGAACCATCCTCTTTATTGTATACACCCTTCTCTTCATCTACAAGGTTCTCATACAGTCTTACTTCTGCTTTCTGTGCATATGGTGCCGGAACCCAATGAATTGTTCCTTTCACCTTACGTCCTGTAAATCCACTTCCAGCCTTTGTCTCAGGATCATAAGTACAGTGAACTTCTGTCACGTTACCATTCTCATCCTTTACAAAGCTTTCACATTTCACAAAATATGCATGCATCAGACGAACTTCATTCCCCGGGAACAAACGGAAATATTTCTTTGGCGGTTCTTCCATGAAGTCGTCTCTCTCGATGTAGAGTTCACGACAGAACGGAACTTTACGCTGTCCAAGTTCTTCGTTCTCCAGATTGTTCGCAACATCCAGATATTCAACTTCTCCTTCCGGATAGTTATCGATCACAAGCTTGATCGGATCAAGCACAGCCATCATACGGGAACGCTTCATCTTCAGATCCTCTCGGATACAGTACTCAAGCATCGCATAATCAACAGAACTCTGGCTCTTGGAAATACCACACATATCAATAAACATCTTGATTGACTCCGGTGTAAATCCTCTTCTTCTGAGCGCTGCGATAGAAACCAGTCTTGGATCATCCCATCCATCAACAATCTTATCTTCTACGAGCTTTTTAATATAGCGCTTTCCTGTTACAACATTCGTAAGATACAATTTTGCGAACTCAATCTGACGCGGTGGGTTCTCGAATTCACATTCTCTCACAACCCAGTCATAAAGCGGTCTGTGATCTTCAAACTCAAGTGTACAGATGGAATGTGTGATTCCCTCGATTGCATCCTCGATTGGATGAGCAAAATCATACATCGGATAAATGCACCACTTATCACCTGTATTGTGATGTGTCATGCGGGCAACACGATAAATGATCGGGTCACGCATATTGATATTCGGTGATGCCATGTCGATCTTTGCACGAAGAACTTTCTCTCCGTCTGCATACTTTCCTGCACGCATGTTTTCAAAAAGTTCAAGGTTCTCTTCTACAGAACGGTTTCTATATGGGCTTTCCTTTCCAGGCTCTGTAAGAGTTCCTCTATATTCACGCATCTGTTCTGCTGTAAGATCACAGACAAATGCTTTTCCTTTCTTGATCAGCTTCACAGCGCACTCATACATCTGATCAAAATAATCGGATGCAAAATAAAGATGATCCTTCCAGTCAGCCCCCAGCCACTTAATATCCTCTTTGATAGACTCAACAAATTCTGTCTTCTCCTTTGTCGGGTTCGTATCATCAAATCTCATATGGAATTCACCATTATACTTCTCTGCCAGTCCATAATTCAAAAGGATAGACTTCGCATGACCAATATGAAGGTATCCATTCGGCTCCGGCGGGAAACGGGTGCATACATGATCGTAAACTCCTTCTGCCAGATCCTTATCTATCTCCTGTTCAATAAAATTCTTTGAAACTGTTTCGTTCTCCATATCTTCCTCCTACTAACCATAAGTACCATCCGGATGATCTGTCACATTCCTTCGGAATTGTGATTTATCCTACAGGCTTTCATGCTCAATATCTTATCACATAAAAAGAACAACCACAAGAGATTCTTTTCGTCTCCTCTTACAGTCTGCCTTTTAACAATTCATAAGCCTGTGCCAGAATAGCTGCATGATCCACTGCAATTCCTCCACCCTCTTTTACAACATAGTATTTTTCTTTGACCAATCCTGTCAGCTCCTTTTTCTGAACAACTGCATTCATTTTCTGATCCTGATTTTGAATTGTCAAATGATATTCCGTCTTTTCCCATCCATCTTCTTCATATACTGTCTCCGGTTCCATCTCTATCTCAAACCACGCCGCATCTGCCGCATCATCTCCGGCCTCCACACTTACATCCGACTCCTTTACAATAGAAAGATACGCACTTGTAATGATCCTCGCTCTCGGATCTCTCTGATAATCTCCATAACAGGCAAACTGTTCCACCGGAAGTCCGCTGACTCCGGTCTCTTCCTGCAGTTCCCGTCTTGCTGTATCCTCCAGATTCTCCCGCAAATTTACAAATCCTCCCGGAAGAGCCCAACACCCAATACTGGGATGATTTCCTCTCTTAACCAAAAGTATCTTTAATCGTCCTTCTTTCAGTGCCTGTTCATCTTTATAAGAGAAAACAACTGTGTCTGTTGTACAACACGGATTTTTATATCGATATGGATCATATTCTTCCAGAAATTCTTCCAGTGTCTGTCCTTTCCCATTCCGTTCTCCTGTCCCATAAAATGGTGTGATGTCTTCTAAAAACGATGCCATATCCGTTCCTCCTTTTCACTTCTTTCAAAACACTCCTAACATACTCATCGGTTCAAAAAAACGACCGATTTCTGTCAAAAGATTCGCAAAATAAACACAAGTTCCTGCTTCTGCCTCTGGATGTGATTCTTGAAAATCATAACACTGTACTCCCACAAGCGGTGCATGTGCTTTCTCCCAATCCCGTTCCAAAATCTCATGAATCTGTTCTTCATCCTCTTCGCCAACCTGAAGAAAAATCTCAATGTTCTGCCTCATCGCATCAAAAAAATGATAAAATTCCGGCAGATATTCTTCCATCTCCCATACAAACTCTGTAAACGTCTGTAACGCATCTTTCAGTTCTTTTAATTCACTTGTTTCATAATTCTTTTCGCTCATACGGCTTCCCCTTCTGCAGAACCCGTCACCTTGAACCACCACTTCAATTAACTTCAGTATAACATATTTTATGACAAGTGAAAGAATCTTCAACAAGGAATTGCTTTTTTCTTTCAAGCCTGTAAGTCCATAGGAAAGTCTGTAAAATTCCTACGGATTGGAATTTCCACAAAAGAAAAACCCCGAAAGCACCGCACTTACGGGCACTTCCGGGGAAAGGTTCAAAGCTGTCTAGGGGACTTGAACCCCCGACCTCCGCCTTACCAAGGCGACGCGCTACCGACTGCGCCAAGACAGCTTATTGCGTTCCAGCAGAACGCAAAATTAAATATACACTACTTGAGTTTGATTGTCAAGTTAAAGCTGATCTGAATCCAGCAAAATGGTAAATGGCCCGTCATTGAGCAGCTGAACCTTCATATCAGCTCCAAACTCTCCGGTCTGTACTTCATCCACTGATTCCCTGCATTTTTCAATGATATATTCATACATCTCATTCGCCATATCCGGTTTTCCTGCTTCAATAAAGCTTGGTCTGTTTCCTCTCTTACAGTTTGCATATAACGTAAACTGTGAAACCAGAAGAAGACCTCCGTCCACATCAGCAAGCGAAAGGTTTGTTTTTCCCTGTTCATCTTCAAAAATACGAAGTCCGATCATTTTTCGTATCATTTTGTCTGCAATCTCTTTTGTGTCTGTATCTGCTACTCCAATCAAAACAAGATACCCTTTTCCAATCTTTCCGGATATCTCACCATCAATCGTAACAGATGCCTCTGTTACTCTTTGTATTACAAATCTCATCTTCTCAAACCTCTGTTTTTTTATTATTTGTTGTCAGACAAATCAACGTCACAGCACTCACTGTCATCGGAATACTGATCAGGATAATCATTCCCATTACTATTGCCGGAAGGAATCTGCTCTCAAGATCTACGATCAGCGTTCCCATCAGATTATAGAACATGTGCATCAGTATGGATGCCGCCAGGGTGTTATAGCGATGCGCCACAAATCCAAGTGCAAACCCCAAAAGTGCCGCATAAATTCCCTGTACGAGATTTTGATGGAACACTCCAAACAGAACCGCCTGTACAACATTCGCCAGGATCCAATGCATTCCGGCACGTTCAAGATATTTCTGGATCAAACCCCGGAAAATCATTTCTTCCACAAGAGGTGGAAGAATCAATGTACTGAAAACCCACATCAGCGAATATTCTGTCAGGCCGGAATTTTCTATCAGATTCTGATAATTATCCATCGCATCCGGAAGTACCTGTGCTACGATTGCCAGTATAATGCTGGTCACATGTATCATACCAAAAGTAAACAGTACAATTAAAACACATCCTTCCAATCCGACTCTTCTGCATTTGCCTGGGATTGCACGGATTCCTCCTTCACGCAGCTGAAAAGCAAGATAATACCATAAAGCAGGAATAGGCAGAACCATAAGGTACAAAATTGCCGATACCAGATTCAAATGACTCATCAGGAACTCATAAACCACCATTGTTCCATTGTTTCCCATAACCAGAGACCCGCCAATTGCGGCCAGGTAAGAAATGATGTATCCGAATTTGTTAAAGCAGATCATGATCACTAGAAAGACTGCAAGTGCCAAAAGGTAATTGTATTTTTTCTTCATCCGTATTTCTCCTTTACGGCAGAATCTTTTGTGCTTTTGTCTTGATCCGCTGAAGTGCATTGTCCACTGACTTCGGACTCTTTCCAAGCAATTCTGCAATTGTTCTATAGTCGGTTCCCATCAAATGCAGATAAAGAACATGATTTTCTAATGGACTGAGCAATTCTTTCAGCTGCTCCGCAAAAGCTTCTGTATATTCTTTTCCAAAATAAAGAACTTCCGGATCATTCTCCTTCGATGATTCTATCGTGTCAATTAAAGGAAGACTTCTCCCTTCTCCTTCCTGTTCACTGTCTTCATACAGCGAAATATAGGAGTTCAAAGGCAGATGCTTTTTTCGGTTTGACGCCTCAATCGCTGAGTACATCTGCCTGGAAACACAAAGTTCTGCAAAACTTGAAAATGATGTTTTCTGCGTTACATCAAAATCCCGCACTGCTTTGATCAGACCGATCATTCCTTCCTGGATCAGATCCTCGTTCTCTCCCCCCAACAGATACATTGCACGCGCTTTCTTCCTTACCATGGATTTATATTTCACCATCAGGTAATCCATAATCTCCTGATTTCCATTTTTGTAATCACATAAAAGCTGCTCATCTGTCATTCTGTCATACTTACTCATCCGATTATCACCTGTTATCACTCTTTTTTCGAGCAATACTCATATTTATTTCTGCGAAATCCTCTGTCTTACGATCTCATAAGCAAGAACGCCTGCTGCCACAGATGCATTCAGAGAATTAATCTGACCCTTCATTGGAATTCCTGCAACGAAATCACAGTTTTCTTTCACAAGGCGGCCAACGCCCTCACCTTCATTTCCGATCACAAGACCGATCGGTCCTGTCAGGTTCAGGTCATACATCTGCTCGCCATCCATATCAGCACATACAAACCAGAGTCCTTTTTCCTTGAGTTCTTCCATTGTCTTCACAAGATTCGTCACCTTTGCGACCGGTGTATAATTCAAAGCTCCGGCAGATGTCTTCGCAACTGTCGCTGTCAGACCAACTGCTCTTCTCTTTGGAATAATGACTCCGTGTGCACCTGCAAGGTTCGCTGTACGAATGATCGCGCCAAGATTGTGCGGATCTTCAATATTGTCTAAAAGAATCAGAAACGGAGCTTCGCCTCTCTCTTCTGCCAGCTTAAGCATATCGTCAATCGTAGAATATTCATATGCTGCCGCATGCGCGATTACACCCTGATGCTTCCCAGTCTCTGAGAGCTGGGAAAGTCTTTCTTTTGTCACAAAATTGATCAGTGAGCCATGTTTCTTTGCCTCACGTACAATTGTTCTTACCGGTCCGTCCTGACATCCGTCAAGAACATAAATCTTGTCAATCGTACGTCCGGAACGAAATGCTTCCAGTACGGCATTTCTTCCTTCAATTACAAATGTCTCTGTTCCCTGTTCTCTATTTTCCTGCATGTTCTGCTCCTTTTTCCTTTATCTCTTTTTCAATGCTTTCAAGTCCGATACTTACAAGCTCTGTCAGTCGTTCATACTGACCTGTCAGATATAAATGTCCGATCAATGCCTCAAAACCTGTCGCTCTTCTGTAATCTGTAATTGACTGATTCTTTGCCGGAGACACAGATCGTGCATTTCTTCCTCTCCGGTAAACTCCATGTTCTTCCTCATTCAGATGCTCCTGCATGGAACGCATCATAAAGGACTGTGCTGATGCCTGCACATACTGGCTTGTCTCTTCATGGAGACGGTGGACCGGCCTGTTTCCACGGCCGACCACCATCGTCTTAATGATCAGATCATAAACACAGTCTCCCACATAAGCAAGAACCAGTGGGGAACACTGCTTTGCATCAATCTCTTTCATACCGGGAATTGTCCGGATATACTCTTCTAAACCTGCTGTTATGCTCTTTTCCATTGTACTCCTTCTCTTGTATCTTTCAGAACGATACCTTTCGCAAGAAGCTCATCTCTGATCTCATCTGCTCTTGCAAAGTTTTTCTCTTTTCTTGCAACCTGACGCTCAGCGATCAATGCTTCAATGTCAGAATCAAGAATCTCATCTTCTTTATCAACAATAATTCCAAGTACTTCTGTCAGTCTTACCAAACGGTCAAACAGATTCTCAAGATACTCTTTGGAACTGTCTTCGTCTGTCATCGTATTAATGAATTTTACAAGATCAAATACTGCAGCAATCGCATCTGCTGTATTGAAGTCATCATCCATAGCGCTCTCAAAGTTTCCAACATATTCTGCTGACTTTGCAAACTTCTCTGCTTCTGTCTCTGCCATATCTTCTGTCTTCGCGCTTCCCATAAGGAATTTCAGACGATCAGCTGCTGTAATGATTCTCTCAAGTCCGCTCTTTGCTGCTTCCATCAATTCAGCGCTGAAATTCAGTGGACTTCTGTAATGTGCGCTTAACATGAAGAAACGAAGTACCTGAAGGTCATACTTCTCACTGATCTCGCGAACTGTGAAGAAATTTCCAAGAGACTTGGACATCTTACGGTTATCAATGTTCAGGAACCCGTTATGCATCCAGTATCTGGAGAACTCTTTTCCGTTCGCTGCTTCACTCTGCGCAATTTCATTTTCATGATGTGGAAAGATCAGGTCTTCCCCACCTGCATGAATATCGATCTGCTCACCAAGATATTTCTTGGACATCTCTGAGCACTCAATGTGCCATCCCGGACGTCCCTCACCCCATGGGGAAACCCATGCAGGCTCGCCTTCTTTTTTCGGTTTCCAGAGAACAAAATCCAGAGAATCTTCTTTCTCATCCTCACCGCTTACAAGAAGGGCACGTCCGCCTGACTGAAGATCATCAAGGTTCTTATGGGATAATTTACCATAATCTTTGAACTTTCTTGTACGGTAATATACAGTTCCGTTCTTCTCGTATGCGTAGCCTTTCTCAATCAGTGTCTCAATCATGCTGATCATACCATCAATCTCTTCTGTTGCAAGCGGATTCTTTGTTGCCGGCTCAATATTCATGCCGTCCATATCTTTCTTGCACTCTGCAATATAACGCTGTGAGATTTCTTCTGCTGTAACGCCTTCTTCGTTTGCTTTCTTGATGATCTTGTCATCGACATCCGTAAAGTTAGATACATAATTCACATCATAATTCTTGTATTCAAAATATCTGCGGACAGTATCAAACACGATCATTGGTCTTGCATTTCCAATATGGATGTAATTATATACAGTCGGACCGCATACATACATCTTTACTTTTCCTTCCTCTAAAGGAACAAACTCTTCTTTTCTTTTTGACATTGTATTATAAATCTTCATCGTTCTTACTCTCCTTATTTTCTTTCTCCACACATCGCATATATTTTATCATAGATTCCAAACGTTTGTGAAGTTTTATATTCTCTTCCTGCAGTTCTCGAATATCTGTAAGTACCGGGTCCGGTAAATGTACCTGATCCATATCACTTCTTGGGACTTTCTTGTTGTCCATGCGGACGATTCGTCCCGGCACACCGACAACTGTACAGTTCGGTGGAACCTCTTCAAGCACTACAGAACCAGCTCCGATCTTAGAATTTTCTCCGATTGTAAAAGAACCCAGGATCTTTGCGCCGGCGCTCACCATAACATTATCTTTCAACGTTGGATGACGTTTTCCCTGTTCTTTTCCGGTACCGCCAAGCGTAACCCCCTGATACAGTGTTACATTATCTCCGATGATCGTAGTTTCTCCGATGATCACACCTGTTCCATGATCGATAAAAAGTCCCTTTCCAATTGTTGCACCCGGATGGATCTCAATCCCTGTCTTACGCGCTGCTCTCTGAGAAATCCAGCGTGCCCAAAAATAATGCTTTTTCAGGTAAAGCTTATGCGCCACTCTGTAGCTTAAGATTACTTTAAAGCTTGGGTACAAAAATACTTCCATGTTTGATTTGATCGCAGGATCTCGCTCTCGGATCACCTCGATCTCCTGTTTGACATAAGATATCATTCCCATATTTATCATTCCTTTCTGATTCAAGAATGCACTTAACACCCTAAGCGGAACGTTTTTTGTATATTAGGCAATCACTTTTCGAATATACAAAAAACTTCGTCTCAATCTAGAGACGAAGTTCTATCCGCGGTTCCACTCTAATAAAAGAAGTTATACTTCTTTCACTTTCACGCACGTAACGTGTGCCTGACGTACCCTGCTACTCCATTCACAGGATCGACTCCCGGGGGCACTTCACAGTTTCTTCTCTCAAAGGTGCTTTCAGCCGGTGACACCTTCTCTCTATGAGTCCAAATCTCTGTTACTCTTCCCGTTCTTTGTCTTTCTCAATTCTATTGCCAATATTTATTGTTTTCAATATCTCTATTATCTTATGCAAAAAATCATTTTTTGTCAACTATTATCTCTGCCGATCAACTTCATTTTAATGTTTTACATAACTGTTCAGACAATCTCATTCAAAAATATTGGACAGAAGTTCTGAAGTTTCCTCAGTTCTTCCTCTAGTTCTTCTGTAAGAATTACGTTTTCCTCTGCACGTATTTCTTCAGGAGTTTTGTATCCAAACAATATTTCCGTCAATGCTACAATGGAAAGTACTCCCTGTGAATCTTCCGTTTCAGACACGCTCAGGCTTTCTTCTCCTTTTGAGCTACTGAGTTTCCAGATCCTGCTGTTCTTATGAAGAATCGGATCGATCACCGCAAAAGAGCAATGGATCTCACATTCTGACGGGATTTTCATTTTAGAAAATAGTTCCTGTAAATGAACGATCCTGATCATAATAAGCGGTTTTTCTTTATATGCAGACGTTTCATCATCTAGCCAGTCAGGTGCTTCCTTAAGCCCATAAACCGAAACCTTTTCTTCCGGTTCTCTAAGACCATCCACCGACGCCCAGAAGAGATCTTCTTTCCCTTCCAGATAAAGTGGTTCCCTGATCTCGAGCCCCTCTTCTTTCGCATATGCATAGATACAGACCAGCTTCTCTTCTTCAAAGACAAGCCGCATCCCGCCAAACTCGCTCTGTTGTTCGAGAATCTGTGTCTGATAATATTGTGCATTTCTTAAAGCAATAACATTCCAGCAATCCGAAAAATTCTCTTCAACAAATACCGCCATCTTCCCTGCATCCATAAATCTTGCATCACGGTCTACAATCCGCTCTTGTGATATATTTCTATATTTATCATTTTTATATTCTTTTCTTGCAGAAAAAAATGCTTCATCAAGCTCGATTTGTTTCTGTTCATAAACAAATCGGAAATCATAAGGATGATAGATTGCTTCTGCCGCCGGCATCAGGAAGGTAAATGGCATCTTCTGCGAATACTGATCCTGTAATGCATGAATCAGAAGATTTCTCATATATCCTCTGCCTCTATATTCTGCCTGCGTGGCAACTCCCACGATATAATCCGATGGGACGACACTTTCCTGTAACTTTACCTGATAAGGGTTCAGCTGCAGCATCGCACGTATCTCATCGTCTTCCTCTATTACATAAATCGTATTGTCTTTTGTCTTGATATAATAGTAATAATCAACAAATTCCTGACTGTCTTCTGAAAATACCTGTTCCCACAAGCTCCTTGTTTTCCAATGCTCTGATTGATCCAGCTTTCGAATCTTCATCTTATTTTCCCGCACAGCATCCACCACATCCTGCAGGCTTCTCCATCACATCCACGCTACTGTAATTCGTAAATTTTTCAATCGCACAGATCGCCTGAGATGAGATTCCTTCGCCGCTTCCGGTAAAGCCAAGGCCCTCTTCTGTTGTAGCCTTTACATTGATCTGATCAACGTCAATTTTAAGCGCTTTCGCCATGTTTTCCCGCATCTGATCAATATGCGGACGCATCTTTGGACGCTGCGCAATGATCGTTGCATCAATATTCTCGATCACATATCCATTCTCTTCCAAAAGTCCGCCTACGTGCTCGAGCAGTTTTATACTGGATGCGCCCTTATATTTTGGATCTGTATCCGGAAAATGAAGGCCAATGTCTCCAAGTGCTGCTGCTCCAAGCAGTGCATCCATTACGGCATGCAGCATAACATCCGCATCTGAATGTCCTAAGAGACCTTTCTCGTAAGGAATCTCAACTCCACCCAGGATCAGTTTTCTTCCTTCAACTAACTTATGAACATCATATCCCATACCTACACGCATAATTATTTCTCCTCAAAATCATTTTCAGCATCTTCTGAAACAGGTTCTTCATTCAGTTCTGCAAAAATATCTACCACTCTTGTGTCTGTCAGTTCTTCTTCCTGAGCTGGAGTTTCTTCAACTGGTGTTCCTTCAGCTTTTATTTCTTCGTCCGGTGTTTCCTCTGATTCTGTTGTAGTCACCGGTTTTTCTACCGATTCTACTTTTTCTTCTGATACTGCTTTTTCCGCTGCTTCGTTTTCTGTTGAATCTGAATCTGCTGTTTTTTCTATAGCTTCAGCCTTGCTGTCTTGCATTGTTTTTTCCTCGGAATCTGCCTTAGACACTGCGTCTTCCAGCTTCTTCCTGTCTTCTTCTGAAAGCATTGTCGGCATTGTATTGTCTGATACTTTTTCGTCTTCCGATACTTCTGTCGTTGCGCTCTCTGTTACCTGTGACATTTCCTTCGCCGCTGCCGCTTCTTCTGCTTTTCGTTTCTGCTCCGCTTTTCTCTTTGCTATCATCTTCGCAATCTGCTTTTTGATATCAATTTCAAACGTTTTGCAGATGGCATTCCCTGCATAAGCAACTCCAACCAGGATAAATACAACTGCCAGTACTGACATACGTGTCATATTGCTAGGACGCTGCTGGATCATCTCACTTAAGATTCTGATCCCCAGGTAGGTAAGATAACCTCCAAGTACTATTCTGAGCGCATATCCGCTTTTCTTATTCATCTTGTTTCCTCCGTATTTCTGTTATTGGCCACGTTTTAAAATATAAACGAAAGACAACAACTTTTTTCTATATCATTATCTGTTATATTACCACAAGTTGCTCCTTAATACTATTATTTCTTTGCTTGATATAAGCAGTAACCAGTAAATTTGCGTAAAAAAGACTGCGTACTAATTTCTTAAGCACGCAGTCTTCGTCATAGTAGCGGGAACTGGATTTGAACCAGCGACACCACGGGTATGAACCGTGTGCTCT
>OLQU01002143.1_pt1 | contig 11570 bp, 13 predicted proteins | sample 1672271 | NCBI WGS metagenome assembly OLQU01 (sample SAMEA3136666, study PRJEB25190) | human gut metagenome | biome: human gut; feature: human-associated habitat; material: faeces | place: Austria | collected 2013 | reverse complement strand
CGGGAGGTAAAGCCGGAAAAAGTGATCTGCTACACCATCAAGCCGAACATCTACGGCGGCTTTGCCGCGCGGCTGGCGGGGATACCCTACGCCGTCAACATCACCGGACTGGGGACAGCCTTTGAAAGCGGTGAATTGCTGAAAAAAATGGTCACGGCGATGTACCGGCTCAGCTGCAAAAAGGCGAAGACGGTATTTTTTGAGAATGCAGAAAACCGGCAGATTTTCCTCAACGCGAAAATCGTGAAAGAGCGCCAGACCTGCCTCTTAAGCGGGGCAGGGGTCAATCTGGAGCGCTACGCCGTGGCGGACTACCCGGCGGGGGACGTTGTAAAATTCCTGTTCATCGGCCGGATCATGCGGGAAAAGGGCGTTGACGAGCTGCTTTCGGCCATGAGACGGCTCACCGGCGAGGGCGTCCCCTGCACGCTGGACATGGTGGGCGGATACGAGGAAGATTACGGCGCGGTGGTGGAAGAAGCCGAATCCGAAGGGTGGTTAAAATACCGGGGCTATCAGGAGGATCGCCGCGGCCCACTGTTTTGTCCTGCCCTCGTGGCATGAGGGGATGGCAAACACCAACCTGGAATGCGCTGCTTCCGGCCGGCCGGTGATCACCAGCCGCATTCACGGCTGCATGGAAGCGGTGGAGGACGGCGTGACAGGCTTCCTGTGCGAAAGAAAGGACTCAGGCAGCCTTTACGCGGCAATGAAGCGGTTCTGCGCCCTGTCCATGGAGGAGAGAAGAGCCATGGGCTTAGCGGGCAGGAAACGTATGGAAGCCGTGTTTGACAAGAAAAGGGTCGTCGAAGAAACGATCAAACGACTATAATCTGCGCATGACAGGAGGTGCCGGAAGATGAATGAACAGCCGCTGGTCAGCGTTATCATTCCCGTTTACAACGTGGAGCGGTATCTGGCACAGTGCCTTGACAGTGTCAGCCATCAGACTTACCAAAATCTGGAAATTATCTGCGTCAACGACGGCTCCCGTGACGGCAGTCCGGATATCCTGCGGCGGTACGCGGATGAGGATGCGCGGATACAGGTCATCGATAAGGCGAACGGCGGCGTATCCCGGGCGCGGAACGACGCGCTGGACTGCGCCCGCGGGGAATACATCATGTTCGTGGACTCGGACGACTGGGTCGAGCCGGACGCCTGCGAAAACGCGGTGAACGCAATGCGCGAATATGACGCGGATATCGTGATGTGGTCGTATGTGAGCGAAACGGAGAACCGTTCCTCCCGGAAAGTCATCTTCCCGGAAACAACGGTTTTTGAAAAGGAAGAAGTCCGGGCAAAGCTGCACCGAAGATTTGTCGGGGCAATGGGAGAGGAGCTTTCCCACCCGGAGCTGGTGGATTCCCTCTGCCCGGTCTGGGGAAAGCTGTACAGGTGTTCCCTGATTCAGAAAAGCGGTGCCAGATTTGTCGATCTGGCGGAGATCGGAAGCTACGAGGACGGCTTTTTCAATCTGGAGGTTTTTGGAAAGGCCGACAGGGTGGTGTATCTGGCAGCGTACCTGTATCATTACCGCAGGGACGGGTCTTCCTCGGTCACGTCCGGGTACAACCCAAGGCTGTATGACCAGTGGCAGACGCTCTACGACCGGATGGAAGCCATCATCCGGTCAAACCAGCTGGGCAGCGAGTATGAAGCCGCGCTGAATAACAGGATCGCGCTGGGCATTCTGGGGCTTGGGCTGAACATTACGGTTTCCACTCAGTCGATGGGGAAAAAAGTGAAGGATATCCACAGGATCATCCGTCAGGAAAGGTATCGGAAGGCGTACAAAAACCTGCCCTTACATTATTTCCCAATCCACTGGAAACTGTTTTACGGCTGCGCCAGACATGGATTTGCCTTTGGTGTGTACGTGCCGCTCACCGTGATCCAGAGGATTATTTCAAGGTAAAGGAACAAGAAAATGATTATTCATTTTTCGGTTTTGGCCGTGATTCTGGTCTGCGCCCTGATCTGGGAGCGGCCAATCCGGTATCACAAGCTGAATTCCATATATTACGGCGAACGCTACGATTACAAGTCGCCGCTGATGCCCTGGCTGATCGTGTTCGGCTACATCGCCTATCTGGCCGCCATGCGCTCCGGAATGAACGATACCTCCGGCTATATTCAGTCGTTTGAGCATATCCCCGGCACATGGAACGACGTTTCCAGAATCCTTGACGGGGACGGCAAAGACAAAGCGTTTGACATAACCGCCAACATCTTCAAGATGTACGTGAGCGACGATTACCACGGGTGGTTTGGCCTGTTTGCGGCGGTGGAGTCCTGCATTTTCATTCATGTGCTGCGCAGGGAGTCCGTCAGCTTTCTGGACAGCTGCTTTGTGCTGTTCGCTACCGCACTGTATTATAATTACTTTTCCATGATGCGGCAGTGGTTTGCCGTGGTGCTTCTGTTCGGCGGCGCAATATTCATCAAAGAGGGAAAAACGATCCCCTATATCCTTTTGTGTCTCTTTGCGGCGCAGTTCCACAACAGTGCGTATCTGTTCATCCCGGTCTATTTCATGGTAACAGGCAGGGCGTGGAGCCCCAAGCAGAACCTGATTATTATTGCGGCTGTGGTCGGCCTGCTTTTCCTGAGGCCGATTCTGGATGCCGTGGAAAGCTCTCTGGCAAATTCGACCTATGACTATGCGGTGGCGGCCATGAACAGCGATTCCGGTTCTTCCATCATCCGCCCTGTTATCGCGGCGGTGCCGGTGGTGATCGCGTATATCCACCGTGACCGGATTGATGCAGGCAATAAAATGATACACATCTGCATCAATATGTCGCTGATAAACTTTCTGCTGAATCTTCTTGCGACGTTTACATGCGGACTGTACGTGATCCGTCTGGCAACGTATACCGCCGGCTACAGTCTGATCCTCTATCCCTACCTTCTGAATGTGACGGTCAGCAGTCGAAACAGGAGCGCCCTGAAAGTGGGATTTTACATTCTGTATTTTATTTTCTACTGCTATCAGATGTCCCATCAGGGTTCGTGGGGGTACAACAGCGACATTCTGGGAGTATTCTCCTGAGAGGAGAGGTAATGCATGACGACAGAGCCAGTCAGGGTTTTGAACCTGTTTACCATCATGGACCGCGGCGGCGCGGAGACCATGGTGATGAACTATTATCGGAACATCGACCGAAGCAAGGTGCAGTACGATTTCATGGTGCACCGTCAGGAGCGCGGCGCCTATGACGATGAGATCGAGGCGCTTGGCGGCAGGATCTACCGGATGCCGCCGATCCGCCCCTGGACTGCCGGAGAGTACCGGAAGACGGTGCGGGCGTTTTACGCAGAGCATCCCGAGTACCGGGTGATCCATTCCCACATGTCCGAGCTTGGCTATTACGATTTCCGGGAAGCGGAAAAGGCCGGTGTCCCGGTGCGCATCTGCCATGCCCATAACCGTCCATACGGAATCGACCTCAAATCTCCCGTCCGCTGGTATTACAAGGCCATGATGCGGCCGCATATTACGGATCTGTTCATATGCGGCAAGGAATCCGGGGACTGGCTGTTCGGCAGGAAGAACGAAGCCCGCTTCATCCAGCTGAACAACGCCATCGACGCCCGTCAGTATGCCTACCGCCCGGAAATCCGGCAGAAAATGCGGCAGTCGCTGGGCATCGGGGAGGATCAGCTGGTCATCGGGGCGCTTTTATCCGCAGAAGAACCATAAGTTTATCATTGATATTTTTCAGGCTGTCCGGGAGAAAAATCCCAAAGCGGTTCTGCTGCTGGTGGGAAATGACGCCGGTGAGGGCGGAAAGGAAATCCACCGGAAGGCAGAGCAGCTGGAGCTGACCCCGTGGGTGAAATTTCTGGGAACCCGCGGCGACGTGGCGGAGCTGCTGCAGGCGATGGATGTGTTTCTGTTTCCGTCGCTGTTCGAGGGGCTTTCCGTCGCCAGCATCGAGGCGCAGGCCGCCGGATTGCCGGTGCTGATCTCCGACAGCGTCCCGATCGAGTGCAGGAAAACGGATCTGGTTCATGTCCTGCCCTTGAGCGCGCCGCCGGAAGAATGGGCAGACAGCGTTCTGGAGCTTGCCAGAATCCCACGCCGCAATACTTATGAGGAAATCAGGGACGCAGGCTTTGACGTTGTGGAGAACGCCAAGTGGCTGCAGGCGTTTTATTTACAGGCAGCGCAGAGATAGGAGGGAGCTATGCCGATACTGACGATCTTTACGCCCGCCTACAACCGGGGACACACCCTTCCCCGTACATATGCTTCTCTCCGGCGGCAGGACTGCAAGGACTTCATATGGCTTGTGGTGGACGACGGTTCCACCGACAACACGGCGGAGCTTGTCAAAGTCTGGCAGGCAGAGGAGACGGAATTTGAGATACGCTATCTCTACAAGGAAAACGGCGGAATGCACACCGCCCACAACGCGGCCTACGCGAACATTGACACGGAGCTGAATGTATGCATCGATTCAGACGACGCGCTGGCAGACGGCGCGGTTCGCTGCATTGTGGACCTGTGGGAGAAGACCGACCGCCGGAAATACGCCGGTATCATCGGACTGGACGCCGATATGAACACCGGAAAGGTGATCGGGACGGGCTTTCCCGAAGATATGAAGGAGACCACTCTGGCCGGATTTTACGACGCGGGCGGCAGCGGCGACAAGAAGCTGGTGTATCGCACCGACATCATGAAAGAATTGCCGCCGTATCCGGTTTTTGAGGGAGAAAAATATGTTTCTCTGGGATGGAAATACCAGCTCTGCGACCAGAAGTACAAGCTGGTGACCACCAATACGGTGCTGTGCAATGTAGAATACCAGCCGGACGGCTCCTCCAGAAACATGCTGCGGCAGTACCTGCGCAATCCCCAGGGCTTTGCGTTCATTCGCAAAGAGAATCTGAAGTACATCAGGGACTGGAAGCGGAATGTGACCGACGTGATCCACTACTGTTCCAGCAGCCAGATCAGCGGGAATCCCCACTATGTCCGGGAATCCCCCAGACCGTTTCTGACAGCGCTGTGCATCCCGGCGGGACGGCTGCTGACGGCGTATATCAGAAAGCACGAACGGAAGGGTAAAGAAAATGGCGGCAGAAAAGAAAATCGGTGTTGTGATCCCGGTCTATAACGCGAAGCGATATCTGCGGCAGTGTATCCAAAGCGTCCTGAACCAGACCTTTCAGGACTTCTGTCTGGTTCTGGTGGACGACGGTTCCAGTGACGGAAGCGGGAAAATCTGCGATACATACGCGGCGAAGGACTCGCGCGTTTGCGTGATACACCAGCCCAATCAGGGTGCGGTGCTGGCACGGGCTGCGGGCGTACTTTCGGAATATGCCCAGACGGCAAAGTATATCTGCCTGTGTGATGCGGACGATATGCTGGAACCAGACGCGCTTCGTGTCCTCTATGAGGAAGCCGGGAAAAATGATCTGGACTGCGTGTGTGCTGCCACAGTGAAAATGTGGAAGGGCGTCAGATTCCGCAGCAGGTTTCACGCCCCCTGCTTTGAGCAGCCCAAAGTATATTCCGGAGAGGATATTATCAACGATTTATATATCAGCTGCTTTGGTATCAGCAATTATCCCGTGTCACTGTATGCGAAGCTCTATCGCACGGAGCTGATCACACGGGTAATGGGTTATCCCCCTGTCGTATGGTTTATGGGAGACGATTTGAGCATAACACTTCGTCTGCTGCCTGAAACGCGGCGGCTTGGCATTTTGCCGGAGGCAGTCTACAATTACCGCATCGGCGGAAACACCTCCCGGTATATGCCATACATGCTGGATGATTTCCTGCGCCTTTACCGTTTCAAAACGGAAATGCGGCAAAACCATCCCATGCCCCAGGATGCGGAGTATTTCATGGCAGTTGAACTGCTGAACGTTCTGATGACTTGGTTTGAGATGTACAAAAGGCAGGGAAAGCACACTGAGATGGAACTGATAAAGGAAATCGGGCGTGTGGCCGCCCTGCCGGAAGTGCAGGATGCTTTGAGCGTGTTGCAGGATAGAAATAAAAAGCACCGGATTTCAGGATGTCTGGAGCATGGAGAGTATGGCAAGATCGCGGAAATGGTGATGCAGAAGCTGAAAAAGGAAGCGCCCAGGCGGCTGCTCAGGCAGATTCTGTATTCGCTGTAAACGAACAGGAGCGTATATGATACCCAGAAAAATTCACTACTGCTGGTTCGGCAGGGGGGAAAAGCCAAGGCTGGCACAGAAATGTATTGCCAGCTGGAAAAAATACTGCCCGGATTATGAAATCATCGAGTGGAACGAAGATAACTTCGACGTGAACCGCAATGCCTATACGCAGATGTGCTATAAGGAGAAAAAGTATGCGTTCCTGACGGATTATCTGCGGCTTCTGATCGTGGAGGAGCACGGCGGCATTTATTTTGACACGGACGTGGAGGCGGTGCGTTCCTTTGATGAGCTGCTGGACAATCCGGCCTTTTTCGGCTTTGAGAATGACCGGTTCGTCAACACCGGCGAGGGCTTCGGCGCGGAACCCCATAACCCGGCGGTGCAGCAGATGCTGGCAGAATACGACCCGCTGCTGGACGGGCAGCATGGGACGATCGGCTGCCCCCGGCTCAATACGGATGCGCTGCTGAAGCTCGGGCTGGAGCTGAACGGCGAAAAGCAGAAGCTGAGCGGCGCCGTGGTATTCCCGGAGGATTATTTAAACCCCAGAAGCAGCGTCACCGGCGAATTGCGGAAAACGGAGAATACCCATTCGATCCACTGGTATTCGGCCAGCTGGATGCCATGGCACAAGCGGCTGCGGTCGGCGATCAGCAAACCGGTGCATTTTATCCTGGGGAGGGCAAAAGGACATGGCAGATGATACAAGGCGGATGAATGTCCTGTATTCCAGCGACGATAACTATGCCCAACATATGGGCGTGTCAATCTACTCCCTGCTCAGGCACAACGCCGAGTTTGAAAATATCCGGCTGTACGTGATCGACAATGATATCTCGCCTGAGAACAGAGATAAACTTCGGGAAATGGTGAGCCGGTTTTCCAATGCTGAAATTATGTTTCTTCCTTTCCTTGAGTGGAAGGAAAAGCTCCGGCTGAACATGAGCTGGGACATTTCCATCAGCTCCTATGCCAGACTGTTCGTCGGAGAGATGCTGCCCGAAACCGTTGACAGGGTGCTGTATGCAGATTGCGATATGATCGTCTGCGAACCGCTCCGCGAGCTTTGGAACACGCCATTGGACGGCAAGGTGTTGGCGGCGGTGCAGGACGGCATCAGCGCGGACACCAAGGCGGCTGTTGGATTGCAGGCCGGAATGCGCTATTTCAACGCGGGACTGCTTCTGATCGATCTGGCGGAATGGCGCGCCCGGAAAATGGGGGAAAGGTGCATGTCCTTTATTGAAGGACACGGGGGCAATGTCGTCCACCACGATCAGGGCGTCCTCAACGGCGTGCTGATGGGAGATTATGTAAACTTACCCATAAAAGACAATCTCATGACCATCCATTACATGCTCAGCCGGGAAAAGCTGCTGAACTATTTTCACGAGGAAGCAGGTTTTTACCCTCAGGAGGAAATAGAGGCCGCGAAAAAGGCACCGGTGATCCTGCATCACACCCCCAGCTTCACCAGCAGACCGTGGTGCAGGGATTGCAGGCACCCGCTCAAGGCGCTGTACTGGGAAAATCTGGCGCAGACCCCGTGGAGGGGAGCCGCGCCGGAAAAATCGAAGGATAAGTGGTATGTAAAACTGATGAACTGGAGATATCGGAATCTCCCGTTCTGACAGGGGGGCACGGAATGATAAGCGTTATTGTGCCGGTGTACAATGGTTCGGCGTACATCGAGCGGTGCATCAACTCCATTACCGGGAGCACGTTCCGGGATATTGAGATCATTGCCGTCGAAAACGGATCGACGGACAATACATGGGAGATACTGGAAGCGCTGGCGGCCGGAGATAGCCGGATAAAACCGATCTCCACGGAGATACGCGGGCTGTCCAACGCGCGGAATATCGGCATTGACCATGCGTCGGGGGACTGGATCGCTTTCGTTGACGCCGACGACTACATCAGCCCCTTGATGTATGAACGGCTGGCGGAAGCGGCGCAGACACACGGTGCAGATCTGGTGCTGTGCGATTTTGCGCAGGGGACGGAAGAACATTTCGACTTTACGGAGGCAAACTGCCCGGCAGAGGGCTGCAACGCGGCGGAGGAACTGACAAGGGACGATTACTTCCGGAGAACATACCTTCGGGCGCAGTACAAATACAGCGTGGCATGGAACAAGCTGTTTCGCCGGGAAACGATGGGGAACATTCGATTCAACCCGAGCCTGCACTACATTGAAGACAGAAACTTTGCGATTCAATTTGTCCTGAACAGTAAGAAGGTGGTTTCCATTTCCGAAACCCTGTACTACTACTATCGGAACGGGAATTCTATCTCCAATTCGGCAGGCCAGCGGCAGAGGGTCGGGCAGGTATACGATACGCTTGAGGATATCGACATTCTGGAGCGCTCCGGGGAGAAACTGCTTTACCGCGACTGCGCCTACGCGAATCTGCTGCAGCTGGCGGACTTCAGGCTGCGTCAGGCGAAAAAGTACCACATGGACGATGTGCAGCAGGAGCTTCGCCCAATCATCGCCAGAGCAAGGAAAGCTGTGGTAAAGGGAGAACTGCCGCTTAAGGAAAAGCTCCGGTTTTTAGGGGAGCACTACTATTATGTGCTTCGGGGCTTACGAAAAAAGTGATTGGAACAGAGCATGAAACGGAAAATCATCATACTGCATTTTAATATGGAGCTTGGCGGGGCGGAGAGCAGTCTGCTGGGACTGCTGGATACCATCGATTATGACCGTTATGACGTTGACTTGTTCCTGTATGCCCATGAGGGCGAACTGATGTCGATGCTCAACCCCAATGTCCGTCTGCTTCCCGAGATGAAGGCGTACCGGGCGCTGACGGAATCCATGAAACAGAATTTTGCGCAGGGCTGCATCCCGATTGGGATGGCGAGGGCCGCGGCGAAGCCTTTCCAGAGGCCCGATGCAGAGCGGGCATAACTACAAGCAGTATTTCCACAAGCTGTGCATCCCCTATCTTCCGGACATTCCGGGAGACTACGACCTTGCGATCAGCTTCAATGACCCCCATTACATCGTCGGGAAAAAGGTCTCCGCGAAAATCAGGATGTCATGGTTCCACACCGATGCTTCTCAGATGGTCTTCTGCGACGCCATCGAGAAGGAAATGTGGGGGATGTCCGACTACGTGGTGAACGTGTCGGATGCGTGCAAGCAGGCGTTTGACGCGAAGCACGGCTATCTGACGAACAAGTCCATTGTTGTGGAAAATATGCTGTCAAAGAACCTTGTGCAAAGCAGAAGCGCGGCATTTTCCGCCGAGCGGGAGATGCCGTCAGACGGCAGCATTCGCCTGCTGTCGATTGGCCGGTTCTGCGCTGCCAAGAATTTTGACAATGTGCCGGATATCTGCCGCCGGATATTGGCTTCGGGCTGCAATGTGAAGTGGTATCTCATCGGCTACGGCGGGGATGAAGCGCTGATCCGGCAGCGGATACAGGACGCCGGGATGGAGGAGCGGGTCATCATTCTGGGGAAAAAGGAAAACCCGTACCCCTACATCAAAGCCTGCGGCCTGTACGTCCAGCCCAGCCGGTATGAGGGAAAATCGGTGACCGTTCGGGAAGCCCAGATCCTGAACAAGCCCGTGGTGATCACCAGTTACGCCACCTCCGCCAGCCAGCTGGAGGACGGCGTGGACGGCGTGATCGTCCCCATGGACAACGAAGGCTGTGCGGCGGGGATCGCGGCAGTGCTTCGGGATGAGGCGCTGCGGCAAAAACTGACCGAAAACACGAAAATAAGAGACTATACAAACGCCGGGGAGATCGAGAAGATCTACAGGCTGCTGGAAAACGTATGAAGATCAAAACAATTACCTGCCATGACGTGTACAATGTGGGCGCGAGCTTGCAGGCCTACGCGCTGGTGACCTACCTGCGCAAGCTGGGGCATGACGCCCAGATCATTGACTATAAGCCGGACTATCTGAGCAATCATTATCCGCTTTGGGGGCTGGGGAACCCCGCATATGATAAGCCGGTCATTCGGGAGCTGTATAACCTTGCGAAACTGCCGGGGCGGCTTAAGGCCAGAAACGGGAAGCGGAAAGCGGAATACGACCGGTTTACCGCGGAGTTCCTGCCGCTGACCCCGCGCCGCTACACGTCCAATGACGACTTGAAGCAAAACCCGCCGGAAGCGGACGTCTACTTTGCGGGAAGCGACCAGATATGGAACTGCTTCTTCCCCAACGGAAAAGACCCGGCGTTCTATCTGGACTTTGCGCCTGCGGGCAGCGTCAGAGCGTCCTACGCGGCCAGCTTTGCCATGGACGACATTCCGGAGGAATGGAAGCCGGACGTGAAGCGGCGGCTGTCCGGGCTGGATCATATTTCGGTTCGGGAAAGCTCCGGGGTGGCAATCGTGGAGCGGCTGGGCATTCCGGGGGCTGTGCAGGTGATGGACCCGGTGTTCCTGCTGGACAGCGAAGCATGGGCTTCCATTGAGAAGCCCGTTCCCAATACGGAGCCGTATGTCCTGCTGTACGATTTTGACCGCAATCCGGAGATGGTTCGCTTCGCGCGGAGAATGGCGGAGGAAAACGGATGGAAGCTGTACTCGGTGCTTTCCTGCAAAGAATGCGACAGATGCTTCGAGCAGGATGGGCCGCTGACGTTCCTGAATCTGGTACACCATGCGCAGTTTGTGGTATCCAACTCCTTCCACGCCACCGCGTTTTCGCTGATTTTCCGGAAGCAGTTCGTGGTATTCAACCGGCAGGAGCATATCAATACAAGAATGCGGGACCTTCTTTACGGCCTTGGCCTGCGGGACTGCCTGATGGACAGCGCCGGCAGGGACTGCCCGCGGATCGACTACCCACAGATTTTGGAAAGATTGGACGAGAAAGTAAGCGTGTCCAAAGCGTACATTGAAAACGTTTTGTCAGAGGGGAAACGATGAAGAAGATCCTGTTCATGATCAATTCCATGGGCGTGGGCGGCGCGGAAAAGAGCCTGTCCTCCCTGCTGAACCTGTTTGACTACCAGCGGTATGACGTGTATCTGCAGATGATAAACCGGGGCGGCACGTTTGAAAAGCTGCTGCCGCCGCAGGTGAAGATTCTGCCGTCGATACCCTATTTTCAGTTCTGCGGTCTGCCCCTTGTAAAGCAGCTGACAGCCGGGAACATCCGCTTTTTAAAGGCACGCCTGACAGTCAGCGGACAGCTGAGAAAGAACGACCGCGCCGGTAAACCCCTCCATGCCACGCAGGTGCTTTGGAATGGCGCGCGCAATGCGTTTGACCTGCTTCCCGGGGCGTATGACGTGGCCATTGCATGGGGTCAGGGGACGCCCACGCATTTTGTTGCGGAGAAAGTTAACGCTGCGAAGAAAATCGCATGGGTCAATGCCGACTACGAGGGCGTTGGATTTGACAGAGGCTTTGACCGGGAAACTTACAGGAAATATGATTA
>OLQU01002138.1_pt1 | contig 11595 bp, 8 predicted proteins | sample 1672271 | NCBI WGS metagenome assembly OLQU01 (sample SAMEA3136666, study PRJEB25190) | human gut metagenome | biome: human gut; feature: human-associated habitat; material: faeces | place: Austria | collected 2013 | reverse complement strand
GAATTCTTCTGGCAGCACCACTTTGAAATCTTTTGTAAGAGCACTGAAGTTATTCGGCTGGATCGTCTGCATTTTATGTGGTTTGCAAAGACTTTTTTTTAATGATCACAAAGCCACATCTCATTGACAATCTCCATATAAAAGGGGTACACTCACAGATATGAAATAAAAAAGGAGTCACAAAAATGGAATTACAGAATGGAAGGCCTGAAACCACATCAGGAAGACTTAATAAAGAAATTCGTGTCTATGATCTGTTGGATAAACTTGGCATAACTTACCAGCGTGTAGACCATGAAGCAACTATGACTATGGAAGCCTGCGAAGAAATTGACCGCGCCCTTGGCGACAACACCACAATCTGCAAAAATCTGTTCCTGTGCAATCGTCAGGAGACGGATTTTTATCTTCTTCTGATGCCTGGCGATAAACCGTTTAAGACAAAAGATCTCTCTGCGCAGATCCATTCCGCCAGATTATCTTTTGCCAAACCGGAATATATGGAGAAATATCTTGATATCACCCCTGGATCCGTCAGTGTATTGGGACTGATGAATGATTCTGAGAAGAAAGTACAGCTTCTTATTGATGAAGATGTCATGAAGGAGCCATACTTCGGCTGTCATCCCTGTATTAATACCTCGAGTCTCAAATTCACAACTGAAGATCTGATGCAGAAAATTATTCCAGCACTGGAGCATGAGCCTGTCACAGTGACTCTGCCGGTTCCGGAATAAGGAAAACACATAACCAAAGACACAGGAAAGCCCTCAGCTATAGATTTTGTCTATATCTGAGGGCTTTCTGAATATGGACTATTTTAAAATGCCGTAATCCTGCATGAATTCCTGCTATCCTTGATACTCCAATCGCATTAGACTCACGCACTGCGTCCAGACGATTACATATGATCACTCTGGGACAGCGAACACCAAGTTCCGGTTCCGGAAATGTCGGAGAATCTTATCATAAGACCGGCCGAGAATAAAGGCTATAATACAATTATTTCGGGGGTTATATGTCTCGGGATAGTGGTGCGTAAACAGTAACAATTATTCAGTTTGATTCAGTTTAGTTTGGTTTACATCTGAGATGGTTTAGTATTGAACAAAGCTGATAAAAATTAGACAAACAAAACAAACATCTATAGAGGAAAATGATAAAAAATTAGAAAATTTCTATAAATGCGCTTGTGAAAATGACGAAAAAAGCATATAATTAACGTTACAATATGTAAAGAGTGCAATAAAAAGAGAAAAAACAGGTATAAGGAGGGTGCGAAATGCTAGATCAGTCATTTTATCAGAAAGCGGATGAGATCATTGCTTTCTATGGTAAAAAGCCGGCATCACTGATTCCGATCATGCAGGATATCCAGGGGGTGTACAGATATCTCCCGGAAGAATTGCTTACATATGTTGCGGAGCAGATCGGCGTAACAGAAGCGAAAGCGTTCAGTGTTGCCACATTTTATGAGAATTTCTCATTTGATGCGAAAGGTAAATATGTGATCAAGGTCTGTGACGGAACAGCCTGTCATGTAAGAAAATCAATACCGGTTCTGGAGGAACTTTATAAGAAACTGGGGCTGTCAAAGACAAAGAAGACGACAGACGATATGATGTTTACTGTGGAAACAGTTTCCTGTCTTGGTGCCTGCGGACTTGCACCGACTATGATGGTCAATGAAGAGGTATATCCGAGAATGACTCCGGAGAAGGCAGATGAGCTGATTGATAAACTGAGAGGGGGCGAACAGGGATGATCCAGAATAAGGAAGTATTGGAGCAGATCAGAGAAGAAGCTGTGAAAGAACTTAATTCTTATGACTGTCGTATTCTTGTCTGTTCAGGTACCGGATGTGTGGCAACCGGTTCTCAGAAAATCTATGAGAAGTTCATGGAGATTGCCAAAGATGCTCCGGGAGTTACCATTGAGTTTGGACCTCATGACAAAGATGCACATGTAGGTGTAAAGAAAACAGGATGCCAGGGTGTCTGTGAGCTTGGACCACTTGTTCGTATCCAGAAAGGTGACGATGTGATCCAGTATACGAAGGTTCAGATCGAAGACTGTCAGGAGATTTTTGAGAAGAGTGTTCAGGGTAATGAGACTATCGAGAGACTGCTTTATCAGAAAGGTGGTAAAGTAAGCCGTGGACCGGAAGATATTCCGTTTATCGCGAAACAGACCCGTATTGTTCTGAAGAACTGTGGTAAGTTTGATGCAGAATCTCTGAATGAGTACATAGCAAGCGGCGGTTTCCAGGCTCTGGAGAAAGCAATGTTTGAGATGGATCCGGATCTGGTTATTGATCAGGTTGATAAATCCGGTATCCGCGGACGTGGTGGCGGCGGCTTCCCGGCAGGTAAGAAATGGATTCAGGTAGCACGCCAGGCTGATCCTGTTCATTATGTGGTTTGTAACGGTGATGAGGGTGACCCGGGAGCATTTATGGATGGTTCCGTAATGGAAGGTGATCCTTACCGTCTGATCGAGGGTATGATGCTTGCAGCTTACGCAGTAAGAGCACAGCATGGTTATATTTATGTACGTGCGGAGTATCCTCAGTCTGTAGCACGACTGAAACACGCTATCGCAGTTCTGGAAGAAGTGGGACTGTTAGGTGATGACATCCTTGGAACAGGATTCTCCTTCCATATGCATATCAACCGTGGTGCAGGTGCTTTCGTATGTGGTGAAGGTTCTGCCCTGACTGCATCTATCGAAGGAAACAGAGGTATGCCCCGTGTAAAACCGCCCCGTACAGTTGAACAGGGATTATGGGCGAAACCTACTGTTCTGAATAACGTAGAAACTTATGCAAATATTCCGGAGATCATTCTCAAAGGTGCAGACTGGTACAGAAGTATCGGTACAGAGGGATCACCTGGAACAAAAACCTTCTCACTGACAGGTTCTATTGAGAATACAGGTCTGATCGAGGTCCCGATGGGAACAACCTTAAGAGAAATCATTTTTGATATCGGCGGAGGACTGAAATCCGGTGCTGCGTTTAAGGCTGTTCAGATCGGTGGACCATCCGGTGGATGTCTGACAGAAGAACATTTGGATGTACCTCTTGATTTCGACTCTGTTAAGAAATACGGTGCGATCGTTGGTTCCGGTGGTCTGGTAGTTATGGATGAACATACCTGTATGGTAGAGGTTGCACGTTTCTTTATGGGCTTCACCCAGAGAGAATCCTGCGGTAAATGTGGTCCCTGCCGTATTGGCACCAAGCGTATGCTTGAAATCCTTGAGAGGATCGTAGACGGAAAGGGTGAAGTAGAGGATCTGGATAAACTGGAGCATCTTGGAAACTTCATCAAGGACCGTTCACTCTGCGGACTTGGAAAGAGTGCACCGCTTCCTGTACTTTCCACATTAAGAAACTTCAGAGATGAATATGTAGAGCATATTGTTGATAAAAAGTGCGCGGCTCATGTATGTAAGGCAATGCGTTCTTATGTGATCGATCCTGAGAAATGTAAAGGATGTACCAAGTGTGCGAGAAACTGTCCGGTTGGTGCGATCACAGGAAATAAGAAAGAGCCTCACAGCATTGATACCTCCAAGTGTATTAAGTGCGGAACATGTCTGGAAAATTGTGTATTCGGCGCAATTTCTGTGAATTAAGGAGGGTGAAAAGATGATTCATTTGACAATAGATGGAATTCCTGTAGAAGTGGAAAAAGGTACGACCATTCTGCAGGCTGCCAGACAGATCGGAGTGGAGATTCCTACACTCTGCTATCTGGAAGATGTATTGCCGGATGGTTCCTGTCGTTTGTGCGTGGTAGAAGTAACAAACAATGGAAGAACCAAATTTGATACGGCATGTACACTTCGCTGCTCAGAGGGTGATGAAGTACAGACAATGTCAGAGAAGGTAGTTGCATATCGTAAAGATACCCTTGACCTCCTTCTTTCTGATCATCGTGTACACTGCTTCTCATGTGAGGCAAACGGTGACTGTAAATTACAGGACTACTGTTTTGAATATGGTGTGACTGAGACAAGCTATCCCGGTGAAATGAAGGATATGCCGATAGATGATACCAATAAATTCTTTACCTATGATCCAAGCCTGTGTATTCTCTGCCATCGCTGCGTGAATACATGTAAGGAGATTGTGGGAAGAGGTGCCATCGACACTATGAATCGTGGTTTCCAGTCAGTGATCGGTGCACATTACAAACATAAATGGAACGAAGGTATCTGTGAATCCTGCGGTAACTGTGTACAGGCCTGTCCGACAGGTGCACTGACCATGAAGCGCAGAAAGAAATACCGTCCGTACCAGATTGACAAGAAGGTTCTGACTACCTGTCCTCACTGTGCAACAGGCTGCCAGTATTATCTCCTTGTAAAAGACGGAAAGATCGTAGATACAGAAGCTGTAAACGGACCGTCCAACAAAGGGCTGCTCTGTGTTAAGGGACGCAGCGGATGTTTCGATTTCGTACAGTCACCGGAGCGTATTAAATATCCGCTGATCAAGAATAAAGAAACAGGTGAATTCGAACGTGCAACATGGGATGAGGCGCTGGATCTTGTTGCTTCCAAATTTATGGAGATCAAGAAACAGTACGGCTCTGATTCTCTTGCAGGCTTTGCATGTTCCAGATCACCCAATGAAGATATTTACATGGTACAGAAGATGGTTCGCTGCTGCTTCGGCACCAACAATACAGATAACTGTGCACGTGTATGTCATTCCGCATCTGTAGCAGGTCTTGCGATGACTCTTGGCTCAGGTGCCATGACAAACCCAATTGAGGATATCACAAAGAATGCAGATCTGATCATGCTGGTTGGTTCCAACCCTGAGGAAGCACATCCTGTAGTCGGCATGCAGATTCGTCAGGCCATCAAGAGAGGCTGCAAGCTGATCGTAGTTGATCCTCGTGATATCGGTCTGGCTAAGAAAGCAGATATCCATCTGAAACTGAAACCTGGTACAAATGTTGCTTTTGCAAACGGCATCATGAATGTGATCCTTTCTGAAGGTCTTCAGGATGACAAGTTCATTGCAGAGCGTACCGAAGGTTTTGAAGAATTAAAGGAAATCGTAAAAGATTACACACCTGAGAAGGTAGCTGAAATCTGCCACATTGACGCAGACGATCTGAGAAAAGCAGCGATCATGTATGCAAAAGCTGACCGCGCTCCAATCATCTACTGTCTTGGTGTAACCGAACATTCCACAGGTACAGAGGGCGTTATGTCCATGTCCAATATGGCAATGATGGTTGGCAAGCTTGGACGTGAAGGCTGTGGTGTTAACCCGCTTCGTGGACAGAATAACGTACAGGGTGCCTGCGATATGGGCGCTCAGCCGAATGTATATCCCGGATATCAGAAGGTTACTGATCCTGCAGTTCGTGAGAAATTCGAGAAAGCATGGGGTGTAAAACTTGATCCGAATATAGGAACTCATGCAACTGATGTATTCCCGAAAGCAATCACAGGCGAGATCAAAGGTCTGTATATCTATGGTGAGGACCCGGTAGTTACTGATCCGGATACCACACACATTATCAAAGCATTAAAGAGTCTTGATTTCTTTGTACTTCAGGAACTTTTCATGACAGAGACAGCTCAGTATGCAGATGTTATCCTTCCTGGTGTAAGCTATGCAGAGAAAGAGGGTACATTTACCAATACAGAGCGCCGCGTACAGAGAGTCCGCAAGGCTGTCACAGTACCTGGAGAGATGAGACTGGATACAGATATTATTATTGATCTGATGAACCGCATGGGATATCCGCAGCCACATCTGACTTCTGCTCAGATCATGGATGAGATCGCATCCTTGACACCGAGCTTCGCAGGTATCAGCCATGAACGTCTTGACAGTGAAGAAGTTCATGGACAGGGACTTCAGTGGCCATGTACCTCCAAGGATCATCCGGGAACACCGATCATGCATGTTGGTAAATTCTCCCGTGGTCTTGGCTGGTTCTACCCTGCAAAATATGTGCCGTCAGCAGAGCTTCCAGATGAGGAATATCCGATCATCCTTATGACAGGACGTATTCTGTATCATTACACAACAAGAGCCATGACAGGAAAGACACCTGAGCTTATGGAGATCGAAGGTAAGTCATTTATCGAAATGAACATCGTAGATGCCGATAAGCTGGGTATCAAAAACGGTGATAAAGTCAGAGTTTCTTCCAGACGAGGATCCATTGAATCTACCGCTCGTGTAGGTACAAAGACCTCACCGGGTGAGAGCTGGATGCCATTCCACTTCCCGGATGGAAATGCAAACTGGCTGACCAACGCCGCACTTGACAAATACGCAAGAATTCCTGAATATAAGGTATGCGCAATTAAGATTGAGAAAGCATAAAACAATATCGGAGACAAAGTTCCGGATCTGATATCGTAAATAGTATATGGGGCTGTCGCACATGGATCTGCTGTCCTTGCGGCAGCTCCATATTCCTTTATGGAAAGGCAAAAATAATCATTCGGCAGTACATCATTCTGTGAAAGTACGGAACGGTTACAGATAATTTTTTGTGAAAAATATAGTGTTACATAATAAGGAGTACGAGGCATGCAGAGATTTCAGTCAATCCTTCAGTTTAAAAAAGTCAGTTGTAAAAATTGTTACAAATGTGTCCGGAACTGCCCGGTCAAGGCGATACGTGTTCATGATCATCAGGCCAGGATCATAGAAAGTCAGTGTATTTACTGTGAGAAGTGTATCCTTGTCTGCCCGCAGGATGCCAAGGAAGAGCAGAATATGATTCCTGCAATCTGCAATGCAATGGAGAATAAGACGCAGGTTATAGCCTCTCTTCATCCAGCATATCTGGCACGTTTTGGGGTAACCGGTATCAATGGAATAAGGGAAGCGATGAAGAAGCTGGGATTTGCAGATGCAGCGGATGCAGCAGAAGGTGCAAGCCTGATGATTTCGCAGTACAGAGCACTTTTTGCGGAACAGAAAGAGCCGGGAATAATGATCTCTTCTGCCTGCCCTGTAATCGTACAGCTTGTCAAGAAACACTATCCGCATCTTCTGGGAAATCTGGTACAGTCTGCCTCTATGATGCAGTTTCATGCCAGTTATCTGAAAAAAAAATATCCGAAGGCAGAGATTGTCTATGTAAGTCCATGTATTTCAGCTATGTCAGAGTTGAGAGACTCAGGAAATGAAGTGGATTATGTGATCACATTGGAAGAGCTGGTGCAATGGATGAAAAAAGAAGGGATTTCCATAACTGAGAAAGAACCTGAGCAGATTGCCTACCGTTCCAGAGAAATCGCCATTGCGGATGGTTTAACAGACCTGCTTGGGGCTGTAAAGGGAATCCGCAGGCTTTCTGTAAGTGGGATGGAGCAGTGCAGGGAAGTTCTGGAAGAACTTCATCCGGAGGATTTTGAAAATTGCTTTCTTGAGATGTATGCATGCAGCGGCGGCTGTGTGGCAGGTCCTTCTTTCCAGATGAAGAAGGGACATTATCTGGCAGATGTTCTGGCAGTGAAGAATGCAGCCTTTGGAAAAGATTTTCACAGAGAGCAGGGAGACTATGAACTTCCGGGATTTGAATTGAGAAAGAATTTCGGTTACTGTCCTGCGCAGGAACAGGAAGAGGTCTCAGAGGAAGAAATCAGAGATGCTCTGGCGGAAATGGGAAAATTTTCTCCAAAGGATGAATTAAACTGCGGTGCCTGTGGGTATAACACATGCAGGGAAAAGGCAATTGCCATTATCCAGAATAAGGCTGAGGTTGCCATGTGTATTCCATATATGCGGGCAAAACAGGAAAGTTACTCCAATAAAGTCTTTAATGCCATGCCCGGACTTCTGGTAACTGTGGATTATAATCTGAAGATCATTCAGATGAATGAGGCGGCGTCCAAATTGTTCAATATGCCGAAAAAGCGGCGCCTGATCGGGAAACCGGTATCGGAGATCATGGATGATTACAGTCTGGCGAGTATACTGGCTTTTGAACGGAATCTGATGCAGGATGAGATTTATCTGGAGGATCAGAAATGTTATCTGGATCGCGTAATGACGAATGATAAAGAAAATAAAATGATTCTCTGCATTATGAAGGATATTACAAAGGAGCGGAAGCATAAAGATCAGATTCATAATGCCCAGATTGAAGCTGCGCGTATGGCAGATAAGCTGGTAGAAGAACAGCTGAAGATCGTGCAGCAGATCGCCGGACTTCTTGGAGAAACTGCTGCGGACACCAAAGTGGCAGTAGAAAAACTGAAAAATACCATACTTCTGGAGAGTGAAGAAGAGAATGAAAAGAAATAAGCATCATGGACTGAATGTGGAATTTGACGGCTTATGCATGGATTTTGGTCATGTGAGCCTGAATAAAAAGAAAGAATTTCTCTGTGGGGACTGCTATAAGATTGAAGAAAATGATGAAGACCATGTTCTGGTGCTTTCTGACGGACTTGGGAGCGGAGTAAAGGCGAATATCCTTTCCACGCTGACTGCGACCATGCTCAGTACCATGATCATTAATCAGGTGGAACTGGATGAGGCAGTGCGTGCAGTGGCGAAAACGCTTCCTGTGTGCAGTGTGAGAAATCTGGCATATGCCACTTTTACAGTGCTGAATTTTCAGGGGAAACAGGTAAGTCTTTATCAGTTTGATAATCCGGATGCAATTCTGATCCGGGATGGCAAGCTCTTTGATTATCCGGTGGAGACAAGTATGATCGAAGAGAAGGAAATCCATAAAAGCTGTTTTGAACTGAAAGATGAGGATATGCTGATCGTTATGTCCGACGGTGTCACCAATGCAGGAATGGGAAAAACTACCAACGGCGGCTGGGGAAGAGATGATGTAATGGCTTTCTGCAGGGCAAAGTACCATAAAGGGATGAGCGCACAGGAGATGGCAGGCTATCTGGCAGAGGCCAGCCTGGATCTGAATCTGAATGAAACGGATGATGATATTACAGCCATTGTCCTGCGGATGCGGCATAAACAGGTGGTAAACCTTATGATCGGCCCGCCAAGTAAGGAGGAACATGATGAGCGATATCTGAAGTCCTTTTTCGATTCAGAGGGATATCATGTAATCTGTGGCGGAACTACTGCACAGTGTGCTGCCAGGTATCTGGATAAAGAGCTGATCTCTCTTAGTGAAACTGCCTGCGGAGACGTTCCTGCCTATTATAAGCTGGAAGGTACAGAGCTGGTGACAGAGGGATTTCTTACGATTGAGCATTTGCTTGAATATTGTGAAGAATGGATGGAGGACAGGCTGTCCTTTAACAGGCTGAAACGAAAAAAGGATGCGGCAGCATTGCTTGGTGTGATGCTGTTTGAGCAGGCAACGGATATTAATTTCTACTTTGGTGGTGCTGTCAATAAGAGTAACGTGGAACTGGGAATCACAGAAAAAAGGAAAGAACAGGCAGCAGAAGAACTTGTGGAGCATCTGCAGAATGCAGGAAAGAATGTGAATATTGCATTCTGGGCGATCTGAGAAAGCAGGAAAAACAGCAGTACGTGGTTTTATAAAGAGACATCAGGAAGGATGAGACAGAAAATGGCGAAGATATTATGTGTATGCATCAGTAAGGAACGCAAGACCTGCTCGCAGAACATTCATGAATGCGAAGCTGATCTGCAGGGACTTGTGGGAGATGTGCATTATGGAATGGGCGGAAGAAAGCAGGTCAGTCTTCTTCCTTATGAGAAGGTAAAAGAATATTTCGAACAGTCCGAAGAAGAATTCAGATATGGCAGATTTGGAGAAAATCTCCTTGTGGAAGGGATTGACTGGAACAGTATTGCGGAGGGGAACAGATTTCGTTGTGGAGATGTACTTCTGGAAGCAGTCAGGATCGGTGCGGGCGGTCCTGCATCAGATGCTTATAAGGGAGAAAAGGTATGCACGCCCATGGAACCCTGGTTTGTATTCTGTCAGATTCTGGAGGCAGGGAGGCTGAGAGAAGGAGAAATCATTCTCCAACAGAGATGAAAAATATGTAATTCTTCAGCAGTGGGCTGAATATTATGATGTTATAGCAATTTCCGAAATACTGAAGACAATCTGGTTTATGAAAAATAAGGCTCTAATGGAGTATCTTAGTGATATTATTCTCTGAAATTGCTATAGAGTTCAAAAGGTAAAACTAATATATCCGTCAATTGACCCGGTGGTTATAAAGGTATTGAAAAGACTATAAAAAATGTAATATACAAGAGGAGGAATTAGTGCGTGGAGGGAATCAGTGTAGAACAGGCAGTGGAACAGATTCTGCAGCATACGCCTGTAATAAACGAGACAGAAGAAACAGAACTGAATAAAGCAGGGGGAAGAGTCCTGGCGCAGGATATGGTGGCAGGGTTTGACAATCCTCCTTTTGACCGCTCTCCGGTAGATGGCTATGCGTGTAAGGCAGAGGACCTTGCAGGTGCCGCTAAAGAGCATCCGGTGAGGCTGAAAGTCATGGAAGAAATCGATGCCGGACAGTATTCGGAAAGAGAAATCCAGCAGGGACAGGCAGTGCGCATTATGACAGGGGCTGCAATACCCGATGGCTGCAATTGCTGTATTTATCAGGAGGATACCGATTATGGTGAAGATACGGTAGAAGTTTACAGCGAACAGAAGCGATGGAGTAATTATTGCTTCGCAGGAGAGGATTTTAAAAAGGGAACTACACTTCTGAAAAAAGGAACACATATCGGATATGTGGAGGCAGCAATTCTGGCCGGAATGGGAGTGGCGAAAGTGCCGGTTTACCGTCAGCCGAGAATCGTGCTTCTGACTACAGGAGATGAGGTGGTAGAACTGGGAATTCCATTGCCGGAAGGAAAAATTTACAACAGCAATATGACAATGCTGTCTGCCAGACTGCGTGAACTGGGAATCGAATCTTTCCATATGGAAGCAGTTAAAGATGATCCGACGGTTATGTCTGAGAAATTAAAAGAAGCAGCAAAAGTGGCAGATATGATCATCACTACGGGAGGTGTATCTGTAGGCAAGAAGGACATTATGCATGAGTCCCTGAGACTGATGGGGGCAGAGCGGATTTTCTGGAGGGTAAAGATGAAACCGGGAATGCCTACACTGTTTTCTGCATATAAAAAGACTTCCGATATAACTGCAACAGATCATCGCGCTTCAGAAAGAGAGATTCCGATCATCAGTCTCTCCGGAAATCCTTTTGGTGTTGCAGTCAGCATAGAACTTTTGATTCGTCCTGCACTGGAAAAAATGATGCAGGATCCATCAATCGGTCTGAAAGAAGTAAATGGCATTATGGCTGATAACTTTGAAAAAGGAATCAAGGGCCGCCGCTTTATCCGGGCATATCTGGAAAATGGAAAATTTCATCTTCCCAATGGTCTTCACTCTAACGGAGTCCTCAGTTCCATGGCCGGCTGCAATTGCCTGATTGATACAAAAACCATGGAAAATCAGGAAAGCAGAAGCCTGAACGCAGGGGATAAAGTGGGCGCGATTTTGCTTTGAGAGGAGCAGCAAACAGGTGGAAAGAAAAAGAATATTTGCAATCAGCGGTGTAAAGAATTCGAACATTCCCATTGAACATTATTATTCTTCTAATTTTCCAGAGCATACA
>OLQU01002134.1_pt1 | contig 11626 bp, 9 predicted proteins | sample 1672271 | NCBI WGS metagenome assembly OLQU01 (sample SAMEA3136666, study PRJEB25190) | human gut metagenome | biome: human gut; feature: human-associated habitat; material: faeces | place: Austria | collected 2013 | reverse complement strand
CTTTTTGGTGTTTTCTCTTACTTGGCTGATATGTTCTTTTCATCTTGATTACACCTCTCAGTCTTTTTCTTCATTCTAAATTTTCAAATAAGATTGCTCAAACATTATAAACACAAATTAAAATGATTGTCAATAAAATAATTATCACTTATGCTTACTTTTAAGTATTTCATATGCTTTTTGAGTTAAACGATACATAATTGGATAAACAGGTATATCAAATTCTCCAATCAATTCATTGATAGTTGGATTAAAATTATCTTTAAATTTAGTCAATCCATCATCTAAAGATCCTTCTACACCACCCATATTACTCCACAGACATCTTCTATCAAAGGCCCATTTAAAGTTTTCAACATATTCCTTATATTGAGGCATGAATTTTTTAAATCTTTCATCCATTCCAGCATATAACATTTCACAAGTATTTCCATATTGAATACTAAGTATTCCTGCAATCGCAAATCTTTATCTTCTTGGCCAAATTCAGAAAATATTTCTTTAAATTCTTTTATATCTTTATTTACACTTTGTAACTGATCTTCTAAACGATGCAATTTCTTTTTAGCATTTTCAGGTGTTGCAGCCATTTCTTTTTCAAACTGTACCTTCTTTTCCTTTGCCTCTTTATCTAATTGATATACGTTGCAAGTCGCTAAAAAGATGACGCTTCCTTCAGGATAATTTTCTAATAATGTCTTGAAATATTCTTTATCTCTTAACGCAATGCCTTTTCTTGATTCCGTCAATTTTACAAGTCGGCTGAATTCATCTAGCAATTCACCTTGTCCATGAATAATTTGTACATTTCTTCGATCTGCATCTTTAATTAAACGTTTCGTATGTTTTGGCAATGTTTCCTCTATATTTTCATATGAATATACGTTCGATTGAAGTCTAGGCTGTACTGTATCCGCAATACTCATTGTATAGCCATGATGTATAGCTTTACAGCTTTTGAATATTTTTAAATATGTATCTGTATCTTCATATCGATTTGTATTATATGATTTTGAATCATAATCATTAACATGAATAGCTGGATCAAATTTAATAAAGATACAATGTTCTTTTTTGGCGACCTTTTTTAATTGATCAAAATAATATTGAACAAGCTCTTTATCCTTATAATCCATAATAGGACCTCTGGGTAAATAGTACATACAAAATGATAATGGTAATCTTTTTATCAATACTAAGCTGTTGCGACTAATTCATTATCTCTATATACCCCTGTATACATGTGATCCCAATTATTTTTTACTTTTGCCCAGTTATAACTTTGTAGTAAATTACAATATTCATTTTTTTCACAAATTCATCAAATTCTTCACGGTTTATATCTTTAAAAAATAAATACGACATATCAAATTCCATCCTTACTTGGATATAATAGATAGTCGTACTTAAATCATGCTTAAATTATTTGTGTTTTGCGTTTCTTTCCTTAATCTTCTTATAAAATTTAAATGCAACATTATACAATAATGAATTAACCGGAATATCAAATTCACCAATGTATTCATTGATTCTAGGATGATATATTTCTTTAAAATCAACAAGTCCTCCCTTAAGAGTTCCTTCAATTCCACCCATATTACTTGTTTTACATCCAAGTTCAAAACATTTTTCCATTGTTTTATACCAAGTTAAATAGGGTCCCATCAAACGTTTAAAATCTTCATTCATACCTGCATATAAAATTTCTGATGTATGTCCATATTTTACGGTTAGTGTTCCACAAACACAGACTGTTTCTCCATATGTTTTCACATCTTCTTCATATTTACCGATTTTCTTCTCTAATGAGTCTTTTAATTCTTCCAAGGTAAAACGTTTCTTCTTTGCGTTCTCTGGACAACTCTCTAAATCTAGTAAACACTGTTCATATCTTTCTTTTGTCTCTTTTAACATATCGTGGATATGGAAATAGGCTAAAGTGATAAATGCATCATCTGCATATGTATCTAGAAGTAATTCATAATACTCTTTTGTTCGTAAAGAAATTCCTTTTCTTTCCTCTGTACATTTCATGACTTTATCAAAGTCTTCCAATAATTCTTTGTGTCCAAATTGAATATCTAAATTTTGTTTCTGAGCAATTTTAATGTTCTTTTTCCCTTTTTTAGATAAATTGTCCATTCCAAAATCATCCGCATACTCTACCATATTGTATCTTGGTTGAATGGTTGTATCAAAATCTTTATTGAATCCATAATGAATGGCTTTGCATGATTTAATATTTTCAAACTCTTCCTTATAATTAAATTCTTTTCTTTCTTCGTCTAAGTGGAAGCTTGAAATTAAAATACTTGGATCAAATTTAATAAATAAACAATGTTCTTTTTTGGCAATTTTCTTTAATTCTGTAAAGTAAAAATTCAATAACTCTTTATTTTTATAATCTAAAATTGGTCCTCTAGGCAAATAAAACATAGAAAAAGAAAGTGGTAATGGACGAATCAATACCAACCCAGCGGCTACTAATGTATCCTTTTCATAAACTCCTATATAAATGGAGTTCCAATTATTTTTTATATTTGCCCATTTGTAGCTTTGAAGCAAACTACAACTAGGATGATTTTCTACAAAGTGATCGTATTCTTTTTGATTTATATTCGATTTAAAAATATACATATACTTTTATACCCCTTTATATTCCTACACTTCATTATAACATTTTATTAGTTTTACACAAAATGGTCTATATATTATCCACATATTATATACATGGATCTGTATTCTATTTTATTTTAATTCAAAATATACATATAAAATGTATATAAAATCATAAGTTATACAGTGGATAAAGACATTCTAAATTCATTCTCTGTATAACTTTGGAAAAGTCATTGAGAGCCTTTGTTTATCAATGATTCTCTATGTATATAATATGAATATAACATGAGTTATCCCAATTTTGTTCATTTTTTTGCACATAAGTCCACATTGGGAAAAAATTTATCCCAAAAGAATAAATGGGGATAAGTGTAAAAATCGTGTATAATAGTAATACTGCAAGGAGGTTTTACTATGTCTACCATGTCTTATGCATCGATATGGAATGAAACTTTACAAAAAATACAAGAATCCAACTATTTTGATAGTCATACATTCAATTCATGGATTTCAAAAACAACTCTATTTAAAATAGAGGATAATATAGCTTATGTAGCCTATCGTTCTACAATCACTTTTAGTATTTTAAAGAAACAGAAAGAAAAAGAACTGTTTGAATCCACTTTAAGTGAGGTCTGGGGCGATACATTAACAATTCAGTTTATCCACCAAAGAGAAATGGAAAAGATGATGCCTGAAGAGGTTGTCAAACAAAGAACGAATGTTTTATTAGAAAATAAGTTCAATCCTTCTTATACATTTGAAAATTTTGTCGAAGGTAATTCTAATGCGGAGGCTTATGCCGCATGTTTAGCTTGTTGTACACAAACGACTTCTCATCCCTTCAATCCCCTTATGTTGTATGGTAATTCTGGCTTAGGTAAAACCCATTTACTACATGCGATGGGAAATTATCTAGCTAAGGAACATCCTGAATGTAAAGTAATTTATATGTATAGTGGAGATTTAGTTTCTTTATTGATTGAAGCTATGAAAACCAAAAATGTTCATGGCAATACTGTAGAAAGAGTCAAGGAACAACTTCTAGACTGTGATTATTTCTTAATTGATGATATTCAAAATTTGCAGCAACATTCTAGCAGTCAGGAAATCTTCTTCACTGTCTATAATCAATTGATTCAAAAGAATACACAGATTATTATCACAAGTGATATGCATCCTAGTGAAATTAGTGGATTACAGTCTCGTTTAATTTCACGCTTTGTTTCTGGGCTTACAATCAGTATTTCTAAACCAGAATTCGAAACTAGCAAAGCGATTTTAAAGAAGAAAATCGAAGGTCGTGAAGAAAGTGTGAATATGAGCGAAGATGTTATTGATTATTTAGCTGGTAAATATTCAAATGACGTAAGAAATCTAGAGGGGACTTTAAATCGCTTGATATTTAATGCGACACTATTTAATCCAGATGTAATCGATATGGATTTTACGCGTAAAGTATTAGTTAAAGAGCCTATTGTATCGCAATCGGATGAATTGACAATCAAAAAGATAAAGAAGGCTGTAACACGTTTTTATGGCTTATCTTACAAGGATTTAGAGGGTAAATGTCGTCAAAAATTTATTGCGAACGCAAGACATATCTGTGTTTACTTATCTAGAGACTTGCTTCATAAATCTTATGTATCTATTGGGCAAGAATTAGGGGGTCGTGATCATACGACAATTTCTAGTTCGTATGAGCGTGCTAAGAAATTGATTCAAAAAGATGAAGCTTTTAAAACAGCTGTTGAAAAAATTCGTAGCACTTTGGATTCTTAATTTATACACTGTATTCCTCATGGAATCCACATTCAAAAAATTAGCGTAGAGTACGTATTTTAAAGGGTCTGTGCAATTTTTACACACTTATACAGTCCCTTATATTATAATTTATATATAAATATATTAATAAAAGGAGGATTTTATGCATTTTTCTATTGATCGAAAATATTTTTATGACAAGCTATCTATTGTTTCTAGAGCTATTAGTGTCTTTTCTCCATTACCTGCACTATCAGGTATTTGTATTGATTTAAAAGATGGTTCAATGATTTTAACTGGTAGTGATTCAAATATATCCATTCGTACTGTAATTGTTCCTGGTGAATTGAATAATTTAGATATTGAAGAAGAAGGATCTATTATTATTGATTCTAAGTATTTGTTAGAAATTGTTCGTAAGTTGGATTGTAAAAATATTGAAATTGAAGTCATTGACTACTCTTTAGTTCGTATTTCTAGTGATAATGGTCAATTTAACTTAAATGGTATTCGTTCTAATGAATATCCTGATATTGATTTTACACAACCTAATCATCATTTTGTATTAAAGGCAACAGATTTAAAATCAATCGTTTCTCAGACTGCATTTGCGTGCAGCGACAAAGATCAACGTCCAGTATTAACGGGGGTAAATTTCAATTCACAAGGTAATATGTTGTATTGTTCTGGAACAGACTCATATCGTTTAGCTAGAAAAACAATTGAATTGAATTCAAGTCAAGATTTTAATATCACAATTCCTAGTAAATCTTTAACTGAGGTTGTTCGTTCTGTTTCAGATGATGATACAATCGATATTTATGCAGATTCTAAAAAAGCACAGTTTGTATTTGATAAAACAATTATCCAAACTCGTTTGATTGATGGAACTTTCCCAGATGTACAAAGAATTATTCCTACAAGTTGTGTATCTAAGATGTTGGTGGATTCATATGAAATTGCAGGTACAATTGATCGTACTAACTTCATTCGTAATGATAAAGTACATTTAATTAAATTGGAATGTTCAACTGCAGAAACTCATGTTAAGACGTATTCAAGTGAAATTGGAAACTCTGATGAAGTATTGACTAAGTGTGAATATGAAGGAGAAGATATTTCATTGACATGTAATGGTACATATATGTTGGATGCGATCAAGGCATTGGGATGCGAAAAAGTATTGATTGAATTTTCTGGATTTATGAAGCCTATCAAGGTATCAAATCCGGAAGATGCTTCAGTCTTAATGATTTTAGTGCCAATTCGTAGTTATGATTAAAGAAAATGCCGTTTAAACTCGTTTTAAACGGTTTCTTTTTATATCGGTATCTCTGTACGCATAGCTATTTATGTCGTTTTATGATATAATTATAGTGCGAAAAGAGGTATTTTCATGGAATTTGAACTTAAAGATGAGTATATTACATTAGCACAATTGCTAAAAGCTTGCGATGTTGTCTATAGTGGTGGACAGGCCAAGGAATATTTAGCAAACATGGAAGTATTAGTCAACGGCGTTAATGAAAATCGTCGTGGAAAAAAGATCTACCATGGAGATATTGTAGAAACTAATGGAATAAGGATTGAAGTGAAATGAATGTTGAAAAACTGACATGTTTTCATTTCCGTAATTATGAAACCATGTCTTTTTCTTTTACACCAAAATGCATTCATTTTTTATATGGAAAAAACGCACAGGGAAAAACGAACTTAATTGAAGCTATTTATTTTTTAAGTCATTTGCGTTCGTTTCGAACAAATCAATTGGACAGTATGATCATGCATGGGTGCAATGAATTTTGTGTTCAGGCAACGGTGGAGTCTAATCGCAGAAAAGAAGAATTGAAAGTGATCGTGGATCATCAAAAAAAGCATTTGTTTCGTTTTCAAAATCCAGTTAAGAAGTATTCAGATTTTATTGGAATTGAAAATGCGATCTTATTTTGTCCGGACGATTTATCTTTATTTACTTCATCTCCAAAAAATCGAAGACGATTTATTGATATGGAGTTAATGAAATTGTCAAAAACGTACACGGTTACGTTATCTTCGTATCAAAAAATTTTAAAGCAGAGAAATCAAGCTTTGAAACAGAGTAAAGTGGATGAGTGTTTAGTTCAAATTTATTTGGATCAGATGATAGATGTTCAAAAAATCATTATGAAACAAAGAAATGAATTTTTGAATTCTTTGATGATAAAAGCGCGTGAGCTATATCCATTCTTTTCAAATGAAAAAGAATATATAGATGCTAAGTATATAACGTTTATTGATTTGGATGGAGATATGAAGGAAGCTTATGCCAAGGTTTTTGAAAAAGAAAAAAAATATCATCAGACTTTGATTGGAATTCATAGGGATGATATTTTATTTGAATTGAATGGAAAACCTGTATGTGAAGTGGCCAGTCAGGGGCAGAAAAGAAGTTTTGTACTGGCACTTAAATTGGGGTTAGCCCAAATTATTTATGAAAAGAGTGGGCAATATCCAATTTTATTATTGGATGACGTATTTAGTGAACTGGATAATCTTAGAAAGCGACAATTAATTGAAAAGCTTCCTAACGATATGCAGATTTTTATAACAACAACAGAACGATTGAATATGCATTGGAATCGTGCAGTTCGATTCTATGATATAGAACAAGGGAGAATCAAGGAGGTCTACAAATGAGTCAGGATGAATTACAAAAAGAGATTCTTGAATTTGAAGAATTAGAAACACAAGCTACACAAGTAGAGCATTCGTATACAGCGGATGATATTCAGGTGTTAGAAGGGTTAGAAGCGGTTCGTTTGAGACCAGGTATGTATATTGGTTCGACTTCGGTACGTGGTCTTCACCATTTAGTATGGGAAATTGTAGATAATGGTATAGATGAGGCTTTGGCTGGATTTGCAAATCGAATCGATGTAACGATTGAGCCTAACAATATTATTGCGGTACGTGATAATGGTCGTGGTATGCCAGTTGGAATTCATGAAAAGACAGGAATTAGCGCAGTAGAAACAATTATGACGGTATTACATGCAGGTGGAAAATTTGGCGGAGGCGCTTATAAGGTTTCCGGAGGTTTGCATGGTGTTGGTGCCAGTGTCGTTAATGCGTTGAGTGAATGGTTAGAGGTTACTGTTTATCAGGATGGTAAAATCTATTTTATTCGTTTTGAAAATGGTGGACATGCGGTGGAGCCTTTAAAAATTATTGGTACAACAGAAGAAACAGGTACTTTAGTTCGTTTTAAAGCGGATCCAACGATTTTTAAGGATACAACAGTTTATGATTATGAAACGTTGAATTCTCGTCTGCGTCAGCTTGCCTTCTTAAATAAGGATATACGTTTAACTTTAACAGATAAAAGAACATCAGATGGTCCAAGTAATGACTATAAATATGAGGGTGGAATTATTGAGTATGTACAATTCTTAAATAAGAATAAGAGTACAATCAGTGATAAAGTCATTTATGTAGAGGGATTGCAGGATGGTATTCTTGCAGAAGTTGCTTTGCAATATAACGATGGCTATCAATCTAGTATTTATTCTTTCTGTAATAATATTCATACGCATGAAGGTGGATATCACGAAGATGGTTTCAGAATGGCTTTGACTCGTTGTATTAATACCTATGCGAAAAATAATAATATGATCAAAAAGGATGAGAGTTTATCTCAGGATGATGTTAAAGAGGGATTGGTTGCAATTATTTCTGTTAAGCACCCGGATCCTCAGTATGAAGGACAGACAAAGACTAAATTAGGAAACAGTGAAGTTCGTAAAATTGTTTCTAATATTGCGGGTGAACAAATTAATCGTTTCTTCTTAGAAAATCCAGATATTGCCAAGGCTATTGTAGAAAAGGCAGAAATTGCCAGCAAGGCAAGAATTGCAGCAAAAAAAGCTCGTGAATTAACACGTCGTAAATCAGCGTTGGATGGAATTAGTTCATTACCAGGTAAATTAACGGATTGTTCAAGTAAAGATGCAAGTGAATGTGAAATCTATATCGTCGAAGGTGATTCTGCCGGGGGCAGCGCGAAACAAGGTCGTGACGCGAAAACACAAGCTATTTTACCTTTGCGTGGTAAGATTTTAAATGTTGAAAAAGCTAGAACGCATCGTATTTTTGAAAACCAGGAAATTCGTAGTATGATTACTGCTTTTGGATGTGGAATTCAAGAAGATGTAGACGTATCGAAATTACGTTATCACAAAATTGTTATTATGACCGATGCCGATGTCGATGGTAGTCATATTTGTACATTGATGTTGACTTTCTTATATCGTTTTATGAAACCTGTTATTGAAGGTGGATATGTTTATATTGCACAACCTCCTTTATATAAGGTGCAAAAAGGAAAAAAGATTGCCTATGCGTATAAGGAACAGGAAATGGATCAGTTGCGTGAAGAATTTAAAGATGGATATAAAGTTCAGCGTTATAAAGGTTTAGGGGAAATGGATGCAGAACAGTTGTGGGAAACAACGATGGATCCACATCATAGAGTATTGAAACGTGTCACAATTGATGATGCGATGGAAGCGGACAGTGTATTTGATATGTTGATGGGTGAGGATGTAGAGCCTCGTCGTGAATATATTCAGGAAAATGCTGTATACGCTAATTTGGATTACTAGTAGGAGGTCCTTATGGAAGAAGAAAATAAGCGATATGACTATGTAGAAGATGTTGAAATATCCAAAGAAATGCGTACAGCCTTTCTAGATTATTCAATGTCTGTTATTGTTTCACGTGCATTACCAGATGTTCGTGATGGTATGAAACCAGTTCATCGTCGTATTTTGCATGCGATGAATCAATTGGGAATTACTTCAGGTGTTGCACATAAGAAGAGTGCACGTATTGTTGGTGAAGTTATTGGTAAGTATCACCCTCATGGGGATACAGCTGTATATGATGCGATGGTTCGTATGGCCCAGGATTTCTCTTATCGATATCCATTAGTGGATGGCCATGGAAACTTTGGTTCTCTAGATGGAGATGGAGCTGCGGCAATGCGTTATACGGAAGCTCGTATGTCAAAAATCTCTATGGAGATGCTGCGTGACATTCAAAAGGATACGGTCGATTTTATTCCAAACTATGATGGTGAAGAAAGCGAGCCAGTTGTACTGCCTAGTCGTATTCCAAACTTGTTGATCAATGGTGCTGTGGGTATTGCGGTTGGTATGGCAACAAATATTCCACCTCATAATTTATCAGAAACGATTCAAGCCATTTTTGCGGTAATGGATGATCCGGATATTACAGTTCCTCAATTGATGGAAGTCATTAAAGGACCGGACTTCCCTACTGGAGGAATCATTTTGGGTCGTAAAGGTATTCGTCAAGCATTTGAAACAGGACGTGGATCCATTATGATTCGTTCTAAGTATCGTGTTGAAGAATTATCAAACGGAAAGAAACAGATTATTTTCTATGAAATTCCTTATCAGGTCAATAAGGCAAACTTAATTACTAAAATGGCTTCTTTAATTCGTGATAAAGCAATTCAAGGTGTTACTTATTTAAACGATGAAAGTAACCGTGAAGGTATTCGTATTGTAATGGAGCTAAAGAAGGATGCGCAGGAAGAAGTAATTTTAAATCAGTTATTTAGATTAACACCACTTCAAACTTCATTTGGTATCAATATGTTGGCACTTGAAAATGGTCGTCCTAAACAGTTGCCTTTAAAAGATATTATTCATGATTATATTGATCATCAGGTTGATGTAGTTGTAAGAAAAACACAGTTTGATTTAAAGAAGGCACAGGATCGTGCACATATCTTAGAAGGTTTACGAATTGCGATGGATCATATCGATGAAGTTATTCATATGATTCGTAGTTCTAAAAAAGATGAGGCCGGTTTATCTCAAGATTTATGTGATGCGTTTGGATTGAGCATGATTCAAGCTAAAGCTATCTTGGCAATGCAGTTAAGAAGATTATCTGGATTGGAACGAGATAAGATTGAAAATGAATATCAACAATTATTATTGACGATTGAAGATTTGAAGGATATCTTGGCAAATCATGATCGTGTTCTTCAAATCATTCGTGACGATTTAACTGAAATTGATCAGAAATACGGTGATGAAAGAAGAACTGAAATTAGTGATGCTTCTGTTGATATGGAAGATGAAGACTTAATTCCAGTGGAAGATGTAATTATCACATTAACTGAGTCTGGATATATTAAGCGTCAGCTTGTAGATACATATCGTGCTCAAAATCGTGGTGGTCGTGGAATCAAATCATTGACATTAAATGAAGAGGATTCTATCGATACTATGATTTCGATGTCAACACATGATTTCTTGTTGTTGTTTACAGATAAGGGTCGTGTATATCGATTAAAAGGATACAATGTTCCAAGTGGATCTAGAACATCTAAAGGAATTCCAATTGTGAATTTAATGACTTTGGAAAAAGGTGAAAAAGTAAATGTTCTTGTAGCTGTTCCTAAGGATGATGAAAGTGAAACATTATTATTTGTTACAAAGAATGGTATTGTGAAACGTACATCTGTATCTGAATTTGAAAATATCAATCGTAATGGTAAGATTGCGATTAGTTTAAAACCAGATGATGAGTTACGCTTTGTGAAATTAACTACGGGACAAGACGAAGTAATTATTTCTGGATCAAATGGTAAAGCTGTTCGATTCAATGAAGATCAAGTTCGTATCATGGGACGTAGTGCAAGTGGTGTATTAGGATTCAATTGTGATGGCAGTGAAGTTGTAGGTGCTGCATTATCAAGTGAGGGAGATACTGTTCTAGTTGTTTCAGAAAATGGTTATGGTAAACGCAGTAAGTTCGAAGATTATCGTTTGACTTCTCGTGGTAAAAAAGGTGTTAGCACAATTAATATCACAGAAAAGACAGGTAAGCTAATGTGTATGCGTGCGGTTACTGGTAAAGAAGATGCGATGATTGTTGCGAGTGATGGAATCATGATCCGTGTAGCTTTAGAGAATGTAGGAATCTACGGAAGAAATACACAAGGTGTAAGATTGATCAACTTAAATGGAGATGCGAAAGTAACGCGTATGACATTGGTAGATCATGAAGAGCCTGAAGCAGAATCAGAAGAAAATACAGAAGAATAAAGCATGTAAGGAGTAGAATTATGATTTTGCTCCTTTTTCATATGATAAATCAGATAGAAATAACCCAAATACATTATATAAACGACACGTTGATTGCCAATTTGATAGAATGGATATAAATT
>OLQU01002124.1_pt1 | contig 11667 bp, 9 predicted proteins | sample 1672271 | NCBI WGS metagenome assembly OLQU01 (sample SAMEA3136666, study PRJEB25190) | human gut metagenome | biome: human gut; feature: human-associated habitat; material: faeces | place: Austria | collected 2013 | reverse complement strand
AGCCGGTGACGGGGGACCAGACCCTCTATGCCCAGTGGGCCTACCTTCCCCCCGCCAACCCCAACTATAAAATCACCATCGGAGACACAGAGAACGGCACCGTGACGGTGAACCCCACCGCCGCCAAGGCGGGCACCACCGTGACCATCACCCCCGTCCCCGATGTGGGGTACCAGGTGGGCACCGTGTCGGTCACCGACCGCTTCGGCCAGGCCGTGGCCGTGGACCAGCAGGCCGACGGCACCTACACCTTCGTCATGCCCGACGGCCAGGTGACGGTGGAGGTCACCTTCCTCCAGGGCGAGGCCCCGGACCTCCCCTTCTCCGACGTGACCGAGAGCGATTGGTTCTATGACGCAGTGACCTACGCCTATGAGAACGGCCTCATGGACGGGGTGGGGGCGGGCCTGTTCGCTCCCAACAGCGAGACCACCCGGGCCCAGCTGGTGACCATCCTCTACCGCCTGGCCGGCCAGCCGGCGCCCAGCGGGGACAGCGGGTTCTCGGATGTGGAAACCGGCACCTGGTACACCGACGCGGTGGCCTGGGCCGCCCAGAACGGCATCGTCAACGGCGTCAGCGACACCCAGTTTGCCCCCGGGGACGACATCACCCGGGAGCAGCTGGCGGTGATCCTGTACCGGTATGCGACCTACCAGGGCTACGACGTCAGCCAGCGGGCCGACCTGTCCGGCTTTGTGGATGCCGGCACCATCAGCACCTATGCCCAGGAGGCCCTGTCCTGGGCCAATGCCCAGGGCCTGGTGCTGGGCTTTGAGGACGACAGTCTGCGGCCCCAGGGGAATGCCTCCCGGGCCCAGATCGCCGCGGTACTCATGCGGTTCTGCCAGACCGTGGCGGAGTAACCCCCACCCAGGAAAACAAAACGGAGAGAGCCATAGGCTCTCTCCGTTTCGTTTTGCGCCGTTGGGGATGGGGTTACAGGAACAGCTCCGGCGTCTTTCGGGGCCAGGAGTACAGATCCTCCAGCTCGCTTTTGTGGTAGAGGTAGTTGGGGTCGTCAAAGTACTTGGCGCCCACGGGGCAGTGCTTCACGCAGCGGTTGCACTTCATGCACTTGCCGGGGACCTGGTGGGCATCCTCCGCATCGATGGCCCCCAGGGGACATTGCTGGGCGCACAGGCCGCACTGGGTGCAGGCATCGGTGGTCTTGGGCTTGACCGGGAGGATGTTGATGGGGTTGCCGTGGCGGTCCCGGGGGGTGTAGTAGGGGCCCACGGGGTCGTTGCCGGGCACGGCCACGGGGACGGCGGCGGTGGGGTCGGCGATGCCCTCCACCTTCTGGAACACGTCGTAGGCGAAGCCTGCGGCGATGGTCAGGTCGCTGATGTCCGGCCGGCCGGCGTTCTGGCTCGGGGAGAAGGCGTGCTGGCAGGAGAAGGCCGCCCCGGCCACGGGATGGAACCCCCCGTCCCGGAGGGTGTTGCGCAGCTCCATCAGGGCATCGTCATAGTGGCGGTTGCCATAACACACCACCGGCACCGCCAGGGCACCGTTGCCCTGGACCGAGGCCACATACTTGATCAGCAGGTTGGGCACCCGGCCGGCGTACACCGGGGTGCCGAAGACCACCAGGTCCCCGGGGCCGAAGGCCTTGGGGGTCTTGCGGGTCTGGGGCAGGGTGAAGTCGAAGGTCTCCAGGGGCCGGCCGGTGTGGCGGGCCAACTCCTTGGCGATCTGGGTGACCACGGTTTTGGTGGTGTCGGTGGCGCTGAAATAGGCCGCCCACACGGTGTTGATCTTCATTTGGGAAGGTCCCCCTTTCAAAAAAATGACGCGGGAATGGGATACCTTCATTATAAAGCTTTCCCGAAAAAAGTAAATATGGGAACGAAAAAAGGGCGGGAGGAAATAACCCGCCGTCCCGTGTTGATTTTTCCGAGGGAATTCCATATAATATAACCTAACCATATCCCTGTCGAAGGCTGCCGGTTTTTCGGGCAGCCCCACCCGGCGACGGCTGTTGGGCGGCGCGGCAGCATGATGAAAATACCGAACCACGGCCCACCAGGGCCGGAAAGGGGCGTTCCCATGGAACCCATGGAAAAGAAAGACCAACGGACACCCAACCAGGGCGAGGGCGCAGTGCCCTCCTCTCCCCGGAAGAAACGGATCCTCTTGTGCTGCCTGGCAGCGGCGGTGCTGGTGATCGGCTATACCGCCCTGTGCGCCGGGGCAGGGCGGGAGACCATCTATCCCAACGTCACCGTCAACGGCGTCAACCTAGGCGGCCTGACCCAGGAGGCGGCGCAGACCGCCTTGGAGGAAGCCGGCGGCCCAGGCCGTCCCGCCGGGGACGCGGAGAACCAAGGCGTGGTGTTCACCGCCCAGACGGTGGAAGGGGAGTCCAAGACCTACCAGGTCCCCCTGGCCAGCGTCACGCCGGACAGTGTGGCTTCCACCCAGCGGGCCTGGCAGGTGGGGCATGCCGATCCCTTCCCCCTGCGGGGAGGGATCTACCTCCGCTGCCTGCTCAGCGGGGAGGAGGTTCTGCCCGCCTACCAGGGCGGGGAGAGCCTGGACAGCATCCTGGACCAGGTGGAAGCCGACCTGGCCCGGGACCCGGTGGAGCCCACTTGGGAGACCGACGACACCACCCTCCACCTCACCCGGGGCACCCCGGGCAGCCGGCTGGACCGGGAGGCCCTCCAGGGACAGATCTTGGACACCCTGGGCCGCAGCGACATGGTGGAACTGACGGCGGAGGCCCAACCCCAGTTTACCGTCACCCTCCAGCAGACCCTCCCTGGGGAGCTGGACCTGGCTGACATCCTGTCCCAGGTGGAGACCCCGGTGCAGAATGCCGCCTTTGACAAGGCTGCTAAGATTTTCCAGACCGATCACCCCGGCATCTCCTTCGATGCTGCCGCCGCCCAGACGGCCTATGACGGCCTGGACTGGGGGGCCACCCAGGACTTCCCCCTGGACATCACCCAGCCCACCACCACCGTGGATGACCTCACCCCCAAGCTCTACCAGGATGTGCTGGGCAGTTGCTCCACCAACATCTCCGGCAGCACCAACCGGGTGGAGAATATCCGCCTGGCTGCCCGGTACTTTAACGGCACCGTCCTGATGCCGGGGGAGACCTTCTCCTACAACGGCATCGTGGGCAGCCGGTCGGCGGCCCGGGGCTTCCTGCCCGCCCCCGCCTACGTGGGGGGCGAGACCGTCCAGGAGACCGGCGGCGGGGTGTGCCAAGGCTCCTCCACCGTGTATCTGGCCGCCCTGCGGGCCAACCTGAAGATCGTGGAGCGGTACCCCCACGGGTACATTACCCGCTACGTTCCCGACGGGATGGACGCTACGGTGTACTACGGCGCCAAGGACTTCCGGTTCCAGAACGACACCCCCTTCCCCTTGAAGGTGGTGGCCTCGGTCTCCGGCCGGACCCTGACGGTGAATATCCTGGGCACCAAGAGCGACAACATCACCGTGGAGATGACCAACCAAGTTGTGGGCACCACCCCCTACAAAACCGTCTACCAGGTGGATGAGAGCCTTCCCGCCGGCACCACCAAGGTGAAGACCACCCCCTACACCGGCTACACCGTGAAGGTCTACCGCAACCTCTACGAGAACGGCGCCTTGAAAGACACCAAGCTGGAGAGCACCAGCGTCTACCGCCCCCGGGACCAGGTGATCCTGGTGAGCCCCGACGACGCGGCCCAATACGGCCTGTAACCCATGCAGAAAGGACCCTGACATGCGCAAACAACGACTTGCCTTCTCCCGCCGGGAGCTGAAGATGCTGGCCAAACGCCTGATGTTCCACCCCATCTGTATGCGGGTCACCCTGCTGTTGGTGGGCCTTCAGGTGGCCTTCGTGGGCCTGCGGTACCTCTTGGGGGCTACGCTGACCTACGGCGTGGCCAGCCTAGCACAGTATGGGGACACGGTGAGCGGCATTTACTTCAACAGCGAAGGCTTCAGCATCCTCTTCCGGATGGACTTGACCCAGATGGTGCTGGCCATCCCCGTCACCTATGCCCAGCTGATCCGCTTCGTGGTGTTCAGCGTGGTGGTTCTGCTCATTCTGGCCCCCATCCGCCTGGGGGTGATGGAGCAGTACTGGAGCATGCTCCGGGGCAGCGGCGAGGCCGGGGTGCGCCCGGTGCTGCGGTGGTTCCGCCAGGGCGGCAAGTTCGGCAAAGCTGTTGTGGTGGAGCTGCTCCTGGGTGCCGGGGTGCGCCTGGCGGGCATCCTGGCCACCGTGCCCAGCCTGTACCTCTTCTACCTGTTCTACACCACCACCCCCTCCATGGCGGCCTATACCACCACCAGCTCTCTCCTCCAGATAGGGGCCACGGTGCTGGCCATTGCCGCCCTGGTGTTCACCTTCTGGCTGCACAGCATCTTTTTGCCGGTGCGGTACTGCCTGTGCGCCCACCCGGAATACTCCCTGGGCCAGGTCTTCCGCCGGGGGCTGGACAGTGCCAAGGGCTTCCGGGGCGCCTTCTTTGGGTTCCGGCTGAGCTATATCCTGTGGTTCCTGGTCTCCCAGGTGACCTATGGGGCCATGGACATTTTCGTCACGCCCTACACCTCCCTGGGCGGGATGCTTTTCCTCCAGGAGGCCGCCCGGGCCCGGCAGGGGGAGGCCACGCCCCAGCAGGAGGAACAGGACCCGCCCCAGGGCCTGGAGTGAGGCGGGCAGGCCCCAGCGATAGGCCGGAAGAAAAAATTGAAAAAATCGAAAAAATTTGCTTGACAAATCCGCCGGCCGGGGATATAATAAATCTCGCCCTGTGAGAGAAGCCGAGACAGTCACGGGGTGCCGCACCAGCGGCCCGGCCATATAGCGGGATTGTGTAAGGGTAGCACGACAGACTCTGACTCTGTTTGTGAGGGTTCGAATCCTTCTCCCGCTGCCAAAAAGACACCAGCCAACAGGCTGGTGTCTTTTTTCTATTCCCCCTATTCAAAGAGCAAGAGGCTCCCTGCCATCACGGCCATGCCGCCGATCAGGCCGTAAATGGCCAGGTGGTGCTCCCCATAGGCCCGGGCGGCGGGGAGAAGCTCGTCCAGGGAGATGAACACCATGATCCCTGCCACGCCAGCATAGAGCAGATCGAAGAGGGTGGGGCTCATCACCGGGGCCAGCAGCAGCCAGCCCAGGAGGGCTCCCGCCGGCTCTGCCAGGCCGGAGAGGAAGGACCAGACAAAGGCCTTCCGCCGAGAGCCAGTGGCCTGGTAGAGGGGGACCGAGACGGCGATCCCCTCGGGAATGTTGTGAATGGCAATGGCCACCACGATGGGTCCGGCGATGGCGGGGTCCTGGAGGGCGGAGACGAAGGTGGCCAGCCCCTCCGGGAAATTGTGGATGGCAATGGCCAGGGCCGTCATCCCTCCCAGGCGAAGAAGGGGAGCGGGGGAGAGGGGGGCTTCTGCCTCCAGCGGTTTGGCTTCGTGGGGATTCTCCTGGGCGGGGATGCACCGGTCAATGACGGCGATGAGAAGCATGCCGCCGAAGAAACCGCCGATGGCGGCCCAGCTGCCGCTGCGCCCTCCCAAGTCCTCTTGGAGGGCGGTTCCCGCTTGGGGCAGAAGTTCCACCAGGGAGACATAGAGCATCACCCCGGCGGAAAAGCCTAGGCTCCCGGAGAGGAAGCGGCGGTTGGTGTGCCGGGTGACGAAGGCGATGACACTGCCGATGCCGGTGCTCAGCCCGGCCAGCAGGGTGAGGAGAAAGGCAAGGAGAAGGCTGTGGTCCATAGGTGTCCTCCCAATTCTTTATTTAGTTAGCCTGGGCTAACTAAATAAAGATACCACAGAAGATTCCCTTTGTCAAAGGGGATGGGTTCTTCCGGCCGAACGTGCAGCGGGACCTCTTACAACTGCGTAGGCACCATGGTTCCCAGCATTTTGGCCAGGAGGGTTCCGGTATTGCCATCCCGGACCTCGGCCTCGGTGATCACCAGGGTGCGGCCAGCCTTGATCACCTGGCCGGTGGCCACAATCTCCTCTGCCAGCACGGGGCGGAGGAGGTTGATTTTAAACTCCGCTGTCAGAACCTCATACCCCTCGGGCATGGTGGTCAGGGCGGTGTAGCCGCAGGTGACGTCGGCGATGGTGGCCACCACACCCCCGTGGAGCAGGCCCTGCTGCTGTCCCAGCTCGGGCCGGCGGCGGCAGGAGATCACCACCTTTCCCGGCGCCACAGACCGCAGCTGGGCCCCCAGCAGGGTGAGAAAAGCTTGGCTGCGGAAGCTCTGGGCAATCCGGTCATAGAGGAGGTCAGGGGAGGTCTTTGGTGCCATAGGGGGCTCCTTTCTCCTCCCTAGGCGGGGAGGGTTTCACAAGATATTCCCAGGCAATATCGCCTCGGGTGTATTCGTAATCTTCCAGGGGGATCTCCTGGAAGCCGAATTTCTCATAGAGATGCAGGGCAGGGCCCAACTTCCGGTTGGACAGGAGGAAGAGTCGCCGGGCACCCTGGCCGATGGCATAGTCCATAGCCCTGGCAAAGACGGCGCTGCCAGCCCCCCGCCCTTGGGCTTGGGGATCGGTGGCCAGCTTGCACAGTTCCCAGGTCCCCGCCTCCCGGGGCAGGGTCAGACAGGTGGCCAGAACCCGGCCGTTCTCTACGGCGAAAAAGGCCATGGCTCCGGCTTGGAGATGGGCTTCCAAGTGGTCAAAGGTGGCCCGGTCCTCCGGTTCCAGTTGCCCAAAGAGGGTTTGGATCCACTGGGTGTTCAGGGCGACAAAGGCCGAGCGATAAGCCGGCTGGTAGGGGACGATGGTCATAGGGCGACCTCCTCTCCCGCGCCGTCTCCCTGGCCCAGCAGGCGGGTGATGGTGTCCATGGCCTGGCAGAGGGCCTCTCGCTCTGCCGCAGAGAGGGGCGCGATCAGGCCGCCGATGGCCTGGTTGGTGCGGTGGATGAGTTCCTGGGTGCAGGCCTCCCCGTGGTCACTGAGGGTGAGCACCGTGGCTCGGCCATCCCGGGGATCGGGGGATTTGGCGACGATGCCCCGCCGGGCAAAGGAGGCCAACAGGCGGCTGACGTATCCCTTATCCAGATGGAGGTGCTCCGCCAGGTCCCGGGCCTGGCAGCCTTGGGCCCGGTGGAGCTCGTAGAGCATGCGGGTCTCGGTGACGGAGAAGGCGGACCCTAGAAACTGCCGGTCCAGCATCCCCTGAACCACGGTATAGAACCGGTTGAAGGCCCGGATGCGGGCGATGGTTTTCTGTTGGGTGATGGGGATCCCCTCCTTTTTCGTTGCTTTTGGCAACGATATGGTAGCATAAAAAGTTGCTTTTATCAACTATATAGTCCGAAAAGAGGAAACGTCCCCAGGGCGGTAGAGCCCTGGGGACCAATGTTGTCGTTATAACTTGTGGTACTGCCGCCAGAACAGGGTTCCGGTGGTGGCCACGGCGATGGCGTCTGCCACTGGCTCGGCCAGGAACACCGCCATCACCTGGTTGCCCGGCAAAAGGTGGGGCAGCAGGTAGATCAGGGGGATCAGGAGGATCACCTTCCGCAGCAGGGCCAGGAAGACGGAGGTCTTGGCGTTGCCCAGGGCGATGAAGGTCTGCTGGCAAGCCACCTGAATGCCCATGAGGAAGGCCAGGGCCAGGTAGATCCGGATGGCCCACTGGGTGTACTCCGCCAAGGTGGGGTCGTTGGTGAAGATGGTGGTGAACACCTGGGGCAGGAACATGGCCACCGCCCAGATGATCCCCGCGTACACGATGCAGCAGACCAGCAGGCGTCGGAAGGTCTCCTTCACCCGGTCCCGGTTGCCGGCGCCGTAGTTGAAGCCCACGATGGGCTGGGCCCCCTGGGTGAAGCCCTGGAGGGGGAGCATGGCAAACTGCATGACGCTGGCAAGGATGGTCATAGCCCCCACCGCCAGGTCCCCGCCGTACTGGAGGAGGCTGGTGTTGAAGCAGACGTTGAGGATGCTCTCCGTAAACTGCATGATGAAGGGGGACACCCCCAGAGCCAGGCAGGGGAGGAGGATCTTCCGCCGCAGCCGCAGGGTCCGCCGCTGCAGGCGGAGGGTGGTCCGCTTCCCCCGGAGGAAACACAGGATCCACAGGCAGGAGGCCCCTTGGGACAGCACCGTGGCCAGGGCAGCCCCCTGCACCCCCATGTCCAGGGCGAAGATGAAGATGGGGTCCAGCACAATGTTGCACCCCGCCCCCAGGGCCACGGTGAGCATCCCCGTCCGGGCAAAGCCCTGGGCGTTGATGAAGGCATTGAGCCCCAGGGCCAGCTGGACAAAGAGGGTGCCCATGGCATAGATCCTAGTGTAGTCCCAGGCATAGGGAAGGGTGGCCTGGCTGGCCCCAAAGAACAAAAGGAGATCTGGCCCAAAGACCTGGACCACCACCGTGAGGACCAGGGCAGTGATCACCAGCATGGTGGTGCAGTTGCCCAGGACCTGCTCGGCCTGGTCCTTTTCCCCTTTCCCCAGGAGGATGGAGGCCCGGGGGGCGCCGCCCATACTCACCAGGGCGGCAAAGGCGGAGATGCACAGGATCAGCGGCATGGTGACCCCCACGCCGGTGAGGGCGGTGGCGCCCACGTCGGGGATGTGGCCGATGTACATCCGGTCCACCAAGTTGTACAGTAGGTTGATCAGCTGGGCCAGGATGGAGGGCAGGGCCAGCTGGAACAGCAGCCGGCGGACGGGATCCTTTCCCAGATCGGCCCCGTTGTGGGTATGGGCGAGTGACAAGACGAAGGACTTCCTTTCTCTGGCAAATGAAGGCGGCCTGGGAGAGCAGGCCGCCCGCTTATCATAGCACACTTTGGAGGAAAAGGGAAGGTCCCGCTTTGGAGCGTGGAGGAAGTAGAAAGCCCTCCCCCGCCCCACTGGAAAGCGGGGCAGGGGAGGGCGGAAGGGGACCCAATGGGTCCTCCGTGGGCGTGATGGGATCAGGCGAAGTTGCCCTTGCCGTCGTTCCACTTCCAGTCGCGGATTTCCGGCAGGTCCTCGCCGTACTCGGCGATATACTGCTTGTGCTCCACCAGCTTGTCCTGGAGCTGCTGGACCAGGAAGGCACCCCGGGTGCCCAGCTTCTCCGGCAGCAGGTGGATGACGTCCATGGTCAGGTGGAACCGGTCCAGGTTGTTCAGCACCCGCATGTCGAAGGGGGTAGTGATGGTGCCCTCTTCGATGTACCCCCGGACGTGAAGGTTCTTGTTCTTCCGGCGGTAGGTGAGCTCGTGGATCAGGGAGGGGTAGCCGTGGAAAGCGAAGAGGATGGGCTTGTCTTCGGTGAACAGGAGGTTGTAGTTCTGGTCCGACAGGCCGTGGGGGTGCTGGCTGTCCGACTGCAGGCGCATCAGGTCCACCACGTTCACCACCCGGATCTTCAGATCGGGGAAGTAGTGGCGGAGGATGGTGACGGTGGCCAGGGTCTCCAGGGTGGGAGTCTCCCCGCAGCAGGCCAGGACGATGTCCGGCTCAGCACCTTGGTCGTTGGAGGCCCACTGCCAGATGCCGATGCCCTGGGTGCAGTGCTTCACCGCCTGCTCCATGGTCAGCCACTGGGGCCGGGGATGCTTGGAGGTCACCAGGACGTTGACATAGTTCCGGCTGGAGATGCAGTGGTTGAAGCAGGAGAGCAGGCAGTTGGCATCCGGGGGCAGGTACATCCGCACCACGTCGGCCTTCTTGTTGGCCACATGGTCCAGAAAGCCGGGGTCCTGGTGGGTGAAGCCGTTGTGGTCCTGCTGCCAGACGTTGGAGGCCAGAATATAGTTCAGCGAGGCGATATCCTGCCGCCACGGCAGCTCACTGCACATCTTCAGCCACTTGGCGTGCTGGGCGAACATGGAGTCCACAATGCGGATGAACGCCTCATAGCTGTTGAAGAAGCCGTGGCGGCCGGTGAGGAGGTACCCCTCCAGCCAGCCCTCGCACATGTGCTCGGAGAGCATGGAGTCCATCACCCGGCCGCTGTGGGCCAGGTACTCGTCCCCGTCGGCGCTCTCGGCGTTCCACACCCGGGTGGTGGCCTCGAACATGGGGGTCAGGCGGTTGGACTTGCTCTCGTCGGGGCCGAAGACCCGGAAGTTCTTGGCATCCTCGTTCTCCCGGATCACATCCCGGATAAAGGTGCCCAGTACCAGCATGTCCTGGGCCTCCACGGCGCCGGGGGCGGGCAGGTCGATGCCGTAGTTGCGGAAGTCGGGGAGTTTCAGGTCCCGCAGCAGCTTGCCGCCGTTGGCGTGGGGGTTGGCCCCCATCCGCCGGTCCCCCTTGGGGGCCAGGGCCTGGAGTTCGGGGCGGAGCTTGCCCTCCTCGGTGAAGAGATCCTCGGGGTGGTAGCTGCGCAGCCAGTCCTCCACCAGCTTCAGGTGGTGGGGCTGGGACATGTCGATGGGCACCTGGTGGGCCCGGAAGGAGCCCTCAATGGTCTGCCCGTCCACCTCCTTGGGGCCGGTCCAGCCCTTGGGGGTGCGCAGGACGATCATGGGCCAGGCGGGGCGGCTGTCGTCCCCGGTGGTGCGGGCGTGGGCCTGGATGCGCTGGATCTCCCGAATGGCCCAGTCCAGGGCGGCGGCCATGGTCTGGTGCATCTGCTCCGGGTCGCTGCCCTCCACGAAGCGGGGTTCCCAGCCGCAGCCCCGGAAGAAACTCTCCAACTCGCTGTGGGGGATGCGGGAGAGGATGGTGGGGTTGTGGATCTTAAACCCATTGAGGTGGAGGATGGGGAGCACGGCCCCGTCTCCGATGGGGTTTAAGAACTTGTTGCCCTGCCAGGCGGTGGCCAGGGGGCCGGTTTCGGCTTCCCCGTCTCCCACCACGCAGGCGGCGATAAGGTCGGGGTTGTCCAGCACCGCGCCGAAGGCGTGGGCCAGGGAGTAGCCCAGCTCGCCCCCCTCGTGGATGGAGCCGGGGGTCTCCGGGGCCACGTGGCTGGGGATGCCGCCGGGGAAGGAGAACTGCTTAAAGAGCTTCTTCAGCCCCGCCTCGTCCTGGCTGATGTTGGGGTAGACCTCGCTATAGGTCCCCTCCAGGTAGGTCTGGGCTACCATAGCGTTGCCCCCGTGGCCGGGGCCGGAGAGGTAGATCATGTTCAGGTCGTACCGGTTGATGACGCGGTTGAGGTGTGTATAAATGAAGTTCTGGCCAGGGACGGTACCCCAGTGGCCGACGATTTTCTTTTTGATGTGGGCCGGTTCCAGAGGCTCCTTGAGCAGGGGGTTGTCCAGCAGGTACAGCTGGCAGGCGGCCAAATAGTTGGAGGCCCGCCAGTAGGCGTCCAGCTTTTTCAGCTGATCGGGGGTCAGGGCAGCTCTCCGGGACATCCGGGCAGCCGTTTTTGCAATGGGTTTGGGTGATCCCTTCGGTCTTCTCGGCATGGAAAAAACCTCCTTTTCGTAATCTAAATTCTATTATAAACACTTTTGCAAAATAATCAACATGGCGGGGAAAGAAAACGCCAGAGAAATCCCCGGGAAGGGGGACGTCCTCTGGCGTTAGGAAACGGATGGGAGGGGAACCCTTAGAACCGGGCGTGGCCGGTCCGCCGGGCCTCGGCGGCCACGGCGTTGGCCACAGCGTCTGCCGCGGCACGGTTCAGGGGAGAGGGCAGGATGCAGGTGGGGGAGAGGTCCTCCGGGGCCACCATGTCCGCCAGGGCCTGGGCGGCGGCGTACTTCATGCCCTCGGTGATCTGCAC